>Ga0315312_1001652_pt1 | contig 16823 bp, 19 predicted proteins | sample TDP7_MG_FD_203629 | JGI IMG/M metagenome (GOLD analysis project Ga0315312, IMG submission 203629) | Freshwater sediment microbial communities from Lake Towuti, South Sulawesi, Indonesia - TDP7 | ecosystem: Environmental > Aquatic > Freshwater > Lake > Sediment | place: Indonesia: South Sulawesi... | reverse complement strand
TTAATAACTTCGGCCGATGTCAAAGGTTGTGTGAGAGAACGTCTGAGAGTTAAATTTCCTGTTTTAGTCTTAGTAAAATTAATGGCTTTAAACAAGTCATTCATCTGAAGAAGTTCAAATGTCTGAGGGTCAAACACTTTATGAGGTATATCTACCTTTTCAGATTCATCTTTGGGAATAATACTTAGCAAAGGCGTATAAATTTCCTCAACAAGTTTTTTTGACTTAGACATATTTTAAGGAGGTATAATTAGAGATTTAAAATTTTGTACGATAAAAAATTCTTTATCACTTTTTCTTATTTGACAATGATCAAAGATTGAAAAGGGGGTGTTCCCAGATTTATAAAAATAGGGAGCAGAGGAATTTTCCGGAGTCCGTGGCGTAGCGTGGGTTCAAATCCCACCCCTGGCGCCAACACCGATTTCTATTAACAAAACAACATGCTCTCGGCGACACCAGAGGGGGCTATATATAGAGTGCGATACCCAGTTGTCATTTTGCCCTGTTTCCTAGCGGGCTTCCTCTCGGGTTATTTGATTAACAATGCATTTTTTCGATCGATTAACAATAGACCTTGGTCATGGTCTCAGCCATAGCCTTCATAGATTCCTCTATATTTTTAACATACAACGACTGGCCCCATATTTGGATCCAAAATATGCGAGGTATGTTGAAAAAGGGGAGGGGGCACGCCTCTTGTCCGTGGAAAAATTTCCTTTATAAAGGTAGGTACAGAAGTGCACACGCACGTATTTTCATGCTTTGCAAGGGCGTCAGGCAAGAGGCAAATTTCGGTAACCACACTCTAAGGTGTGCTTGCTAATTGAACAACATCTTCGTAATTCTGTAGAAACTTGTCAATGTATGTCGTGCTTGGTGGAATGGTTAAACCGGGATTGACTCTAGTTCTTATTAGCCTACAGCCATCCCCAATACTGACAGCATTGCCTATCACTGAGGTTGATTCAATATAAGTAGGGCTTTTATGGGTTGATTCAACGACGATTTTTCTGCCTAAAATACTGTCCGACACATGAGCGTAATCGCCAATCTTTGCGGCGTCCATAATTGCTGATCTTTCTATGGTTACATGTTCGCCTAGTATGCAGAAATTATCTATGTTTGAATCTGAAATCTTGGAATGATCGCCTATTCTGGTGTGTCTGCCAATCAGAGCAGCGCCTTCAATGGACAACTTGTTTTCTTTATATTTCCTAGTTATCTCTTTCCGTCTCTTAATGGATTCTTCGCTGTACCCCTGAACCCACACATTTCTGTCTGGAAAAATTCTTTCCTCTGCGACTCTTATGTTCAACTTTCCGTAAAGAACCTCATGCATAGCCTTCAAATATCTCTCTGGGGTTCCAACATCATACCATACTTTTAATTCATAACCATAAACCGGGAATCCCTTATCTACCAAATAAGGAATGAAATCATAACCAAAATCAAGCATCCTCCTCTCTTCCATCATCTTTTTAACTTCTTCGCTTTCAACCACCTTTCTGGCTTCCGGTGACAAAAGGTATATGCCTGTGTTAGCAAGATTACTCGGCGCTTTGTCTGCTGGAGGCTTTTCAACCCACGTTTTAATTCTCATATCCTTATCTAACTCAACTATACCAAACTCCTCTGTTTTTTCCACCTTTTTTAAGGCAACAGTCGTTAAGGCTCCTGTTTCTTCGTGTTTTTTCATAAAGTCATCTAGATGGATGTCAAAGAGGCTGTCGCCTTGTACAACAAGGACTGGATCACGGACATCATAGTATTCCATGTTTAGCCTGTAAGAGTCGGCGCTGCCTAAGTCGTCTAGGTTCGGTTGATGCTTGATATGTACTCTGGGTTCGATTTTGTATTTTGCTGAAAATCCAACTCCTTCTCCATATTGATCGAAAAGGTTTGAATAGTTTGTATGACCACACTCTCCGAAAATGAAATTCCTTACACCTTGTTCAGCCAAGGTCGCCATTGAAAATTCGATTAATGCCCTATTCAAAAACCTGACACAAGGCTTCGATATGTCATGTGTCAAGGGCCTTAACCTTTTCGCCTGACCACCCACTGGAATAAAACATCTCAGTTTCTCCACGTTCATACTATAATGTAAGCCAAACCTAAAATTTATAGTTTCATTTATCCCTGCTTCTACCTTTACAAGAGCCTGAATGCTGCTATTTTAAATCATAGTTTCAGATTATAATTTTAACATGAAGAAACATAAGTCAAAATTTCATTACGCGTGGGTAATAGCCTTCGTAGGCTTATCTGTAGGGATGACCGCCATAGGCTTCGCCCGGTTCGGTTACACCATGATCCTACCAAGCATGGAATCTGGGTTGAACTTAGACCGCAATACACAATCAGGACTCCTCAACACCGCCAACCTCATAGGCTACAGCCTCTTCGCCCTCATAGGCGGTTTCATAGCATCAAGATTTGGCATACGAAGGCTGGTAACCTTCTCCCTAATCATTGTATCGATATCCATGATCCTAACGGGGCTATCCCAAACCTTTGAGTCAGCGCTGTTCTTCAGGTTCTTAACCGGAATTGGAAGCGGTGGCTCGAACATCCCTAGAATGGCGCTCACAGCCTTCTGGTTCAGCCCCAGCCTAAGGGGATTAGCCATGGGTATACTGTTGACGGGGGATGGTGTTGGCCTCGCCATAAGTGGTTTAATAATACCTGTGATCCTGAAGATTTACGGTGCCGAAGGCTGGAGGTATTCATGGTATTTTCTCGGTGCTTTAACTCTCATTACAGTTGCATTGAGCTACATCTTTCTAAGAGATAGACCTGAAGAAAAGAGTTTAAGACCCGTAGGAGAGGAAAGTTCTGCTCAAACAAGTGGGGAAAAGCCCATTGCTGGGGGCATTTATGAGACCCCCTTCAAGAGCTTCGCGTTGTATCATCTGGGGCTAGTGTACCTCGTATTCGGTTTCACCTATATTATATACGCTACTTTCTTCACGAAGTATCTGGTGGAGGAGATCGGGATTCCGATGGATTTGGCTGGCTGGCTTTGGTCGATTGTGGGCTTAATGGGTATTGGAAGTGGATTCATATGGGGCGTCGTCTCCGACAAGATTGGTAGAGGTCGAGGCTTAGCCCTCGTTTACTTAAGCTTGGCCTCCTCTTTCCTTCTGTTCATGGGCTTCAGAAACCTAACTGGATTTTTGCTTTCAGCCTTCCTCTTCGGAATAGCAGCATGGGCGACGCCAGCGATTGTGAACGCTGCCGCCTGTGACTACTTCGGACCGAGGAACGCTGCACCGACCATGGCCTTTTTAGCCACAGTCTTCCTCGGAGCGGGTCAGACGGTCGGTCCCTGGGTCGCTGGTTATATTGCCGACCTTACCGGTTCTTTCTCATCAATATTTTTTGTTTCTGGCATAACCTTGATAATAGGTTCCATCGGAGCACTTTTGCTGAAAAAACCTAACCATTAATAGAAGCTTTAATTCTCGTAGAGGAACTATCTATGATACCCAAAAACTTCTGAATGCGGGAAGATCGAGTGGTTCGCGATAGGTTTAAGTTGGCTGATGGTCGAGTTGTGACGTTTGATGAGTTGAAGGAGCAAGATTTGCCTAAGCTTGTTCCTGTTTTCAACATGTTGTTCAGGAGGGACTTTACTTTCATAGAAATGAAGGGCTTCCAAACGTTAAAAGTGCGCAGAAATGGTTTCAAGATCGTGTGAAGGCCGGTATGACATATGTTGCGGCTAGGGTGAATGGTGAACTCGTAGGAGGGGCAACAATTGAGCCTAGGCAAGGAAAGGCTTCGCATAGAGCCTATTTTGGAATTTACATAAAAAAGGAATTTCGAAACATGGGAATCGGGACCCGCTTAATAAACAAAATTATAGAAATCGCCCGTCAGAAGAAAATCGAAATAATCGAGCTTACAGTCTTCGCGTTAAACCAACGAGCTCTTAATGTCTACAGCAAATTTGGGTTCCAAGAGGTGGGAAGAGTCAAGGACGGCATTAAATTTCTAGACGGAACTTACACTGACGAAATCATCATGACTCTCTCCTTAAAGAAGCAAGTTTGATAGCTGAAATTCGGCCCGCTAGACCATACATCAAAAATCACTGCAGATGGCTTAGACTTTATAACTGACGGTATTCTATCCTTTAGATGTTAGAAAATGGGAACTAAAAGGATCATTTTTCACGTTGACATGGATCACTTCTTCACCGCCATAGAAGAAAGGGAGCATCCCGAATATAGGGGTAAGCCCGTTGTTGTGGGGGCTGATCCAAAAGGAGGTAAAGGCAGAGGCGTCGTCAGCACCTGCAACTACGAAGCCAGAAAGTTCAGAATTCGATCCGGCATGCCCATTTCAAGGGCTTGGAGACTCTGCCCAGACGCAGTTTATTTGCCAGTGAATTTTAGGCTGTACAGGGAAGTTTCTTCGAGGATCATGGCGGTTCTCAGAAGATATGCGGATAAGTTTGAGCAGTTCGGAATAGACGAGGCCTTCTTAGATGTGAGTTCCAAAGGAAGCTTCGAAGAAGCAAAAAGGTTGGCGGAGAAGATCAAGGAGGAGATTCGCAGGAGAGAAAAATTGACCTGCTCCATAGGCATCGGACCCAGCAAGCTAGTGGCGAAAATAGCAAGCGACTTCAACAAGCCAGACGGCCTAACCCTAATCAAAGAAAAGGATGTGGCAAGCTTCCTTTCCCCCTTGCCTGTGGGAAAGCTCTGGGGCATAGGCAGAAAAACAGAGGAGAAATTGAACGAAATGGGAATCAAGACTATAGGTCAACTTGCCTCAGCAGATGCCTCGAAACTCTCCAGATTCGGAGTTTGGGGCACGCAATTCCATCTCTTAGCGCGGGGCATCGACCATAGCGAGGTTAGGGAAAGACCTGGAGTTAAGTCAATAAGCAGAGAACACACCTTTGAGGAAGACACCTCGGATCTTGACCTAATTCTAAAAACATTGGATAGGCTTGGAGAAGAGGTGCATCGGGATTTAATGAACTCCAATCTGTTCTATAAAACGGTTACAATAAAAATACGCTACGAAAACTTTGAAACCCACACCCACGGCAAAACACTACCCTTCATCACAAACAGGCTAAAAGAAATCCAGAAAATCTCTCGGGAACTCGTAAAACCTTTCCTGCAACCCAATAGGAAAATAAGACTCGTCGGAACAAGAGTGTCAAACCTATCTTCTGCTGAAAAACAAAAGACCTTATGATTTTTTTCAGGAGCGTAAATAAAACGCAAGCCTATGGAGACACTTGGAAAAGGCTCGAAACAAAAGTAACATCCTGCAAAAAATGTCCAAGGCTCATCAACCACATATCAAAGGTTTCTAAAGAAAAAGTCCGCAGATACAAGGATTGGAGGTATTGGGGGAAGCCCCTTCCCGGGTTTGGAGACCATGAGGCAAAACTATTGATCATTGGTTTGGCCCCTGCCGCCCACGGAGGAAACAGAACGGGAAGAATGTTCTCAGGCGACAGTTCAGGCGACTGGCTCATCAAAGCGCTTTACGACACGGAGTTCTCTAATCAACCCACAAGCACTCATAAGGATGACGGACTTAAACTTGTTTCCACCTATATTACCGCCGTTGTGCGTTGTGCTCCGCCCGGCAACAAACCCACCGCCCAAGAAATTGAAAACTGCTCCGAGTACTTATTGGAAGAAATAAAACTTCTCCATGAAGTTAAAGCAGTGCTTACATTGGGCAGGATGGCCTTCAACACTTACATGAAGTATGTGTACCCCCGAAACGTTAAAACAAAACCACCATTCCAACACGGAGGGCTCTATCGACTTGAGGGCATGCCCACCCTTGTGGCTTCCTATCATCCCAGCAGACAGAACACCCAAACCGGCAGGCTCACATGGGAAATGTGGCTGGGAGTGTTTGAGAAAATGAAACGCATTTTAGAAATCGAGGGGTAACCACCAGAACTGGCTTGGTTATCAGTTTAATAAATCTCAAAGCTTCAACTGGCAAGTTTTTGGGGAAGCCTTAAACTAAAACCGGCTACTGAACCTGTATTTATGATGTTGCTACCTGTAAACCAATGCTATGCGGAACTTTTCTCCCTCTTTTCTTCTCGAGTAAAATGGGCAATCGTTGGGCGTGCCTGGGTTCTGTATAACGCGTTTCCACCCGCTGCGTGCACACTCCCACCTGCTAAATCGTTCGTTGAATTGGAGGAAGCGGCAGCCGAGGCATACTGCTAGTGTCATTGCAATAATAAAATGGTGGAAATAGCATATAAAGTTTAGCAAGATTTATAAGATAGATTGTATATCTTGATTTATTTGATAAACACAATATCCTTGTAAGCGGGGATAAACTTGGTAAGCGAAAATAAAGTCGTCCTCATCCGAGGGGTGAACCAAACGTTATACAAAAGCTTTGTAGCCAAGGCAAAGGAGCAGGGGAGGACCGTAGGCGACCTGATGAACGAAACCATGAGGATGTCGGTTCACGGCGGAGGCGGAGGGAAAAATCCTGGCCCGAATACCCTTGAGTTTGGGGGTTCCGTTTTCTTATCTAAGGAGGATGTTTTGGGAATTTACGAGGAGATGGGGCAGTTTTCGATTAAGAATAGCGGGAGCTTAACCCTAGACCAAAACGTGGACCGGGAGGCCCTTCAATGCATAGCCGAAATCCAAAACACTGGGAATCTCCGCGTTCCTAAGCAAATACATCCTTTAGTTTTAATAAAAGCCAGAAGGGTATACGGGACCATAGAAAAGTATTAGACGAAGTTTCCTAGCTGAGGAGGGCTTCGCTAACGATTTTAGGGTTTAACCGAGATTCTGATATGTGTCGCTAGGTTTGGGTTGGAAGTTTTTCTCCTACGGCAGGTAATTCTGTGGGTAACTCAGGGAACTTTTCTTTCATTCTTTTCTCTGCGATTATTGATGCTTCTTCTAGAATTTTCTGGGCGTCTTCGTTTGCAACCTCGAAGTTAACGTTTAACTGCGTAGTTTGGCTTGCGTCTATGATTATCCCGTTGATTAGGGTTCCGATTTGGTCGAATTCCCTTTCGGCTTGGGGCATGATGCCAACCATTCCTCTTTTGATGCCGTTTAGGACAGCCATGGCTGGGGCGAGTTCTGTAACGACATCGCCTAGCTCGGTTACGGTTGTTAGCCTTAAGACGATTTGTTCCAAGGCAAGCCTTGTACATAGGAGGCTTTTCTCCATCTTTCGTAGTTCTGCTAGTTCGTTGGCAAAAACGTTGGCGCGGGGCATTTCGTGGTTCGTGTAGGCCTCAACAATCCTTGCGAAAATGGATTTGTCGCGTTTACTGAAGCGATCGCTCACCTGGTCTAACCTCAACATCTGAAGTTGAATGCGTTTGATGGCGATGTTAAGGCGTGGTTTCAACGGACTCTGGGGAAGAACTGCTTCCCTGATCTTTGAGACAAGGGGCGGCTGATCCTCTGGATCCCATTTTTCAGTGAATCCTTTTGGCAAGGTGCATATCTCCAGAGGATGGGAGCCGTTTTATGGTATTATTGCGTTTTTAACATGCTGAAAACATTTAAGTCTATATTAGCATCATATCTTTCATTGAATTTATGCTTAAAAATTGATATTTCCGTGTAAAGAGAGGGGTGCGCCCCTTTTTAGTAAACAAAATTAAGCACACCCAACTACCAGGGATTACAAGGTTTTCGATGAGACATTTTCAGATATTTAGGCAGGTTAGTTTTCGGAAGGATTTAGATCGCTATTTTTATATTTTGGTTTTGTTTCAAATCGTTTGTCACTTTAAAAGCTCGAGGTCGATGGGTTATGGCTTCCATAAGAGAGGTTCCGAGCAAGGGTAGGCGCTTCGAGCGCATAGGAGCTCACACTCACATAAAGGGTCTAGGCTTAGATGAGGACCTGAAGGCCGTTAAGGTAAAGGATGGCATGGTGGGCCAGGAAAGGGCTAGGGAGGCCGCGGGCTTGGTAGTTCGGATGATTAGGGAGGGTAAACTAAGCGGGAAGACCATGATTTTGGCTGGTCCTCCTGGAACGGGTAAGACGGCCATTGCGGTGGCTATTTCAAAGGAGTTGGGTACCAATGTTCCTTTTATTCAGATGAGTGGAAGCGAGGTTTACAGTAGTGAGCGCAAGAAGACCGAGATTCTTTACGAGGCTATAAGGAAGTGCATAGGGGTTGAAATCCACGAAATGCGGGAGGTCTACGAGGGCGAGGTCACAAGCATAGACATAAGGACCGCCCCTCACCCCTACAATCCATACCAAAAGGTTCCTGAAAGCATTCGCCTAGGCCTAAAGACCACCAAAGAGGAGAAAACCATCGAAGCCGGAGCCACCATAGCCCAACAAATCATCCAAGAAAACATATCTGAAGGAAACGTCATCCAAATCGACAAGGAAACAGGCCGAGTGGTCAACCTAGGCATAAGTCTAGAAAGCGCCAAAGGCAAAACCTACGACGTAGACACAAGAAGAAAAATTCCAAGACCCGACGGCAAAGTTTTCAAAGAAAAAGAATTCGTATACACGCTAACGCTGACTGACATGGACGAAATCAACGCCCGAAGCAGAGCAGGTGGTTTTATGTCCCTGTTCTTCGGAGGAGCCGAAACCAAGGAAATCGACACCGAAATCCGCACCGCCGTAGACGAATCGGTCAAAAAACTCGTGGACGAAGGCAAGGCCTTCATTCACCCTGGCGTCCTCTTTATCGATGACTCCCACCTCCTAGACCTGGAATCCTTCAGTTTCTTGGGTCGCGCCATAGAGAGCGAACTTGTGCCCATCATCATATTGGCCACTAACCGAGGAATTACCACCATTCGAGGAACAGACGTCAAAAGCCTTTTGGGGTTTCCATTAGACCTCGTAGACCGGTCCGTTATTATTGGAACCGAAGAATACGATTCGGAAAGCATCCGAGAAATCCTACGCCTCCGCTCCATAGAGGAGAATATCAAAATCGAAGAAGACGCCGTAGAGAAGCTCACGGAAATAGGGTCCAAAAGCAGCCTACGGTATTCTGTTCAGCTTCTAAGCCTAGCAGCCCAGAACGCTAGGGCATTGAACCGCAAAAAAGTAAACGTAGAAGATGTGGAACGCGTGGACAAACTCTTTATGGACATAGGTGAGGCAGCCGAACACCTAAGAAAATACGAAGAAAAACTCATGCACCACTAAATTTTCCTGATTTATCCCTTTTAATAAGGTAAGACACGGACAAAGCCAATACCAAAATTGGCAAAAGAAAAACATGCAAAAGCACTGAAACAGTAATCAAAGGACTCAAGATCCAGTAAAAAATATAATTGCTAGACTGTGAAACAGCGTTAACGGCAAAAAATAATACTACAGTCAATATCAAACCTAAACCGAAGGCTTTATGGCTTAACCACGAATTTTTATCGTCTAGCTTAACTCTCTTTGGAAGAAAGTCACGCACTATTGGAAGCTTTCGGCTAGTGGGAACCATGGGAAGTAGGTAAACTAGTAAAGGGGCCAATGCGACTCCAAACAATAGTCCAGTCATCAGCCTGAGCTCATTTGTGCTTGTTCTAAAACCCATCCACTGCGTCGCAGCATCAACTATCAGTGGCGCCGTCATCAGAAGCGTAATCCACAAGTTTGGGGGACCAGATTCTTCCTTTCTACGCAGAGGCAAAAGAAGATAGCCAATGTAAAAACCAAAATACGCGCCCGTGCATCTCGCACACACAGGAAGGTAACGATTTCCAATCCAGAAAGTTCGCTCAGGAATCTGATGGCAGACTAAACGACCAATAAAATTAAAAAAATAAACAATGGTATCCGCGAGGGAAACCATTAAAATTCCACATAACTTGGCGTGCTCAGCATCATTCTTTAAGCCTTTAAGGTTTTATCCTAATTCCTTGCCGCAGTGAGGGCAGAACTTTACCTCTGGAGGAATTACTCGACCGCATTGAGGACAGATTCTAGTCACTGGCGCAGGGGCTGGCGCTGTTGGCTTCTCCTTCCTAACGACAAGATATACAATTAGCCCAATGATGCCAGCAATAAGAACAACGATAAGCCATAGTACGCCGTTCATTCCCCGCGTCTCAGCGTCTCTGTACACCCAAATGCAGAGCAGAATCGCGATGAGAAACCATATGATAGGAATAAGGCACATTGCGCCCACGAGCCACTCAAATTGCCCTATGGGTAACGGTATCATTTTAAACACACCGATTTGTGTTTTGCATAACTTACTTATAAAACAATTGGTACATATTACGCCGAAGTTTAGACACATATTGAAGGACCGATAAAATTTTAATTCACCTTTGGGTCTTTTTTCTTTGGGGGTACCGGGGGTTGTCTCAGCGTAGGCAAAGAAGGCGATTTTTTGACTTTTTTGACTTCGGTGAGGAAGGTTTTCTGTTTGGACAAGAACCTGCCGAGGGCGGGTCAGGATATTCTATTTCCGTGACATATGATGCGGAAGGTAAACTTTTGGTTCGGGTCAAGACCCACGGGGATGTTGACGTTGCGGAATTGCGGGGGGACATTGAGCAGCGTTATCCGGGGGCTAGAATTGAGGGTTTGGAGAAAAAGCCGTTAATTAGGATAGTGGGTGAAGAAGAAACGAGGAAGGAAGAGAAACCTAAGAAGGAGAGGAAAAGGAAAGGCAAGGAAGGCCCTTTAATAAGAATGGTCAAGTAAACAGAAGTTTAGATAAATCTCTTCAGGGAAGATTTTCGCCACAAATTTCAGAAAATGGTCGAGATCAATAGTAAGATCACTTCCTCCTTTATATTTTGCTGCAGAAAAGCCTCTACTTAGAAGTAAAGGGCGGATGCCACTGCAAAACGTGATGCAGTATTTAATAGCATGTGCAACAATATTCTATTTGATAACATGTTTCGGGGACAAAAGATGAGTGAGGAAGAAAAAAAGAAAGCAACCTTTCAGCCTCCTCCGTTGCTGCCAAGAAGACCCGAGATGCCTGAAGAGAGGTGGCCCTACCCGACTCCACCGCCCGTGGTTCCAACCGAAGACACTGGAAGACTGCTCAAGCAAATCCTTGAAAGACTAGAAGCCATAGAAAAACGGCTGGACAGAATAGAAAAAATCTTGATGAAAAGTCCTCCAATATAAAGCCATTATTGGCTCAAGAAAGGGCAGTAATTACATCAGAATGGGTAGCACAAGGGGTCGGAAACCCTAAGCTATTTCTTTTTGCATAAGAATGAAGCTACGAACAATTACTGGTTTGATATTATTAGCTTTTAACGCAGTTAGCTTTTCTTTTGAGAGCCAGTAAGAGGTGCCCTTTAATTCTTTTGGCAACCAAACATCCCACATCGGCTCAATTTCTTCCCCCCTTTCCTTTAGGAACTTGACGGCGCCGTTATCAAGCTTTACTATGTAGTTCTCGCCAATTATCTTGAAGCCCATTTTGTCGTATAGCCGAATTGCCGTAACATCATCGCTAATTATGTCGGCTCTCAATGAGCGCACCCCTCTGAGCCGTAAGTTTTCAAGGACACTATTTACGAGGTCTGAAGCTACCCCTCTTCTCCGATATTGTGGTAAAACAGCTAAATCCTCGATATACTCAACATTAGCAACTATAACGCCCACGATCTTACCATCGTCCTCGCTTACGAAGCATAAGTCCGGAAAATCATTCACGTGCCTTTTAACATAATGCTTCACCCCTTCTGGATCTGCAAAGGGAGTGGATAACATGACAAGCTTACACATAGGGTCTAAATCTTTATCTTGCGCCTTTCGGGTAACGAGCATCTTAATTTTTTCCCTCTTTTTGAACTCTTAAAATGAAAAACGCCATTTTTTGACATGCTCGCCCGTGATTAGTATAGGCTGGCGGCATTTAGGACATTTTTTGTCGTCGCCGATTCTGTACCGAATGATTCTGTGGCCGAATCGTTTGATGAGGTTTTCTCCGCAGTTTGGGCAATAGGTGTTCTCGTATTTGTGGCCCTGAACGTTTCCGAGGTACGGGTATAGAACTCCTGCTTCCTTTGCCATTTCATAAGCCCTTTCCAGTGTCTCAATTTTAGTTGGTGAATTATGGAATCGGTAGGCAGGATAGTACCGAGTAAAGTGAAGCGGTGTGTCAGGCCCTGCCTCCCTGAGGTGTCTTTCTATTAGGTCTCTTAGACACGCCTCATCGTCATTGACATCCGTAACGATCAGGTTCACCACTTCAACGTGAAAGCCCATCTTCTTGGCTTCCCTTATGTTTCTCCAAACCTTTTCCATGTCAGCCCCACCACAGTATCTCCGGTAAGTCTCCGCGTCTCCCTTCACGTCGACCTTTAAACCGTCCATCCCCGCCTCCTTCAACATCTTCAAAGCTTCTAGTGTCATGTAGCCGTTGGAAACATAGCAGCAGTAGAGCCCCTTTTCGTGTGCCAGCTTGAATGTAGGCAAAACCCACTCCGTCAAAACCGTGGGCTCCTGAAAACTGACACACAACCCCTCGTCTCTTGCTTTTAGAGCTGCCTCCACCATCTCTTCGGGAGCACAATAACTAGCCTTAGCAGGGTCAGGCGCTGTCTTGGATAGATGCCAATTTTGGCACCAGATGCAATCGAAGTTACATGACCATGTTGAGAAGGTTAGGGCTGTGGAGCCTGGCCAATAGTGGAAGAAGGGCTTGATCTCGATGGGTCTGCTCTCTAAGGCGCTAAGGTCTCCGTAAACAAGGGTGTAAAGCCTGCCATCGATGTTCATTCTGGTTTTGCAAGTGCCCCTAGAGCCTGGAACCACTACGCACCTTCTTTCGCACAAACTACATCTCACTTTATCATTCGAAAGCTTCTCATATAGTAGGGCTTCCTGAACCGTGGGATATTGCAGCAGTTCCTTCACCATTAACCCTTCGAATGGAAGAAAGAATTCTGGAATACATTAACCTTTTCTAAAACAATGAAAGGTCATAGCCTTTGTTTAATTGAAGTGGACTTGAAATTTTAGAAGCAGAATTGGCTTCGAATCAATAAAAAATCGGTTATTTATCTAATTTTCCAATAATTATTTTTTCGTAGGGATCATCTGCCTTTTTTGGGAACAATGTTTCTCTTCCATCTTTCACGAGGATACGGCGCATATTTTTCGTGAAAAAGCCTAAAACGCTTGCCCCAATGCCGTTTTTACGCAAAACTTCCTCAACCCTGCCTTTGGCTTCGGGGCTAACAGCTGCTAAAACTGTGCCTGTAGAAGACATAGATAATATCTGTTCATTTGACAATTGGAAATATTTTTGCAGTATGTACGCTTCTTTTGGAATTTGAAGTTTTTTCCATTCTATTTTGAAACCAACTTTGGATGCTTCAGCCATTTCGTTTAGAGCTGCTGTTAAACCTCCTTCGGTGGCGTCGTGCATGGCGTGGACACCGCCTATTTCGGCGAGTAGTGATGCTTCCTTCACACAGCTTTGCATGTTGATAAGCCCTGCAAGTTCTCGCGTCCTTTGAACTCCAAACAGTCTTTTAGCTAAAGCCTTGTGCGTTAATGCAAAGTTGACAGCTATCTCTAAACCGATGGGCTTGATACAAAATATATGGTCTCCAGGTTTGGCACCTCCAGGCGTTATCAGTTTGTCTTTATCAACAACACCATGGGCTGTGCACACTCCAACCAAAGTTGATAAGCCTTCATAGGTTCCAGTGTGTCCCGTTACAACGGCTATTCCAAGTTCATCAGCGGCGCTACAAGCTTGCCTCATGATTCTATAGAAAACTTTAGGTTTGGCTGATGGAGGGCCTAAAAGATTGATGGTGCAGAATTCTGCTTTTGCTCCGAACAATGCTATGTCAGATGCCGCATAGTGAATCAGAAACCATCCGAACCATTCTTGGGGAACTCCGATGCATGGGTCCGTTGAAACAACTAGGCATTTATATTCGTCTATTAGGTGGACCCCTGAGTCAAATCCTGGCAAAGGCGGAACAATAACTCTTGAGTTCTTCTTAATGTAGCTGAGCAGTTTCTTAAGGTTTTCAGTGGGGAGTTTTCCCATTTTGTCAGAACCCTGCTATTTTCTTAGAAGTTCAATGCCTTTACTGGTTATTTTGAAGGGAATCCACTCAAGGGGATGCTCGCACCCTTCCATCTTCGCTATACGCAATTCCCTTTGGCATGTTTTTTCGTTAAATCGGAAAAAGAAGATGTTGTGAGCTTTATTTAGGTCTAAATCTGTGGCCCGCTGGGTTGCAATGTCCTTTTGTGTCGCTGCTGTCATGATGTCGATATTAACAATGTTGTCAAAGTGGCACCAATTAATGGTCCAGTCTTCCACAGGTTCCATATATTTCAAATCGTACAAGGAAAATATCTGTTCACTGAAGTCCCCGGCTGCAAATCGTGTTACATTTTTTTCAGAAAGCAATCTATCAATGCGTTTCATTTCTTCAAATTCGTCAAGACTGAAGTATATGACCCTCGGGTCTCGCGGATAGGGTTCAAAATGCGGAAAGGCTTGTATGGCGATGAACTTACCCTTCGCTTCGTAGGGTTCTATGTCCCATCCAAACGATTTAAAATAGGCCCTTAGGCGTGGAAACGGCTTATCCATGACGTCAAATGCAACGGTTTCACCTTCTTGTAACCCCTGCCAAAGAAACTGCATAGCAAAAACCGTTTTCCCGGTGCCGGGAGGCCCATACAGGATGTTTCTGGAGCCAGATTCGATTCCTCCAACCAGGCGGTCGAATTCTCTGATGCCAGTTTTTAGCTTGACCGTGTTCACCCCGCCCTCAAAAGATTTTACATGTAGATTTCTAATATTTTCTTCTTAACAAGTATGTACATTATTGCTATAGCGATAATGAATTCGCCGGTTAGAAAGCTACCATTGTAAACTGCCGAATAGATGATGCCATCAACACCAAAAGTGGTCCAAAAGAATATCCCTGCAAGGAAATGTGAGAGAAACCTCCCTAAGGTGGCTATTGCAACCCCTACTAGAGGACGAAGAACTCCATCTGGAGAACTCGGCTTGAATAAGCCAGCCAAACCAATTGCTCCAAAGGCTATCGGATAGTCAAGTAACATCTGTACAGGATGCACTATTGGAGAGAACGGAAGGCGCATAACATCTATCGGCAACGCGACAAGCCCGAAGATTATGCCACCGAATATACCCACTCTAACCCCTCTTCTAAAGGACAACCAAATAATAGGTACCATACTACCCGCGGTGACTGAGCCGCCGTATGGGAGCGTCAGAAAAGGGAGCGTTAAAGTATACAAAGCAGATGAAAGAGCTGCAAAAATGGAAATTTCCGCTATCACTTTAGTTTTGGAAACAGTTTTGCTCATATTTTTTCCCTCCGCCAGCATTACCTGGATCAGGTTCAAAGGGTCGACGGTGATTCAACCGTCCTCTCAGCCGGGTTAGCCCAGCTCCCCACTTTCTGTATTAAAACGTTTCCAGTATATATTTTTAACCCATACTCCGAGAAGATTTGAATGATTTAAGTTCTGCTTCGCAGCTTAAGAAGCTCTTTGTTCACTAGATTTGGGGGAACCTTACCCTCAAAGTAAGCAATTAGATTTTCTGCCACCATTTCAGCCATTCTAGACCTGGTTTCGTAGCTGGCACTTGAAATGTGGGGGGCCAAGACCACGTTGTCTAATTTTAGCAGAGGGTTATCTTTCGGTGTGGGTTCCTGTTCGAAAACGTCCAGCCCGGCTCCTGCTATGCGCCCCTTTTTCAACGCGTTATAAAGGGCCTTTTCGTCTAGAACGCTTCCGCGGGAGTTGTTTATGAGATATGCCATTTTCTTCATTAGGTTGAACTCTTCCTCGCCCAGCATGTGGTAGGTCTTCTCCGTTAAGGGAACATGAACGCTCACAAAATCGGATTCCCGAAGCAAAACGTGGAGGTCCACGTACTCTATTCCCATCTCTTTTTCTAACTCTGGTCTTCGCACCATGTCATAGTAAATAACCCTCATGTTGAAGCCCGTCGCCCTTTTGGCCACGGCGGACCCTATTCTTCCGAGGCCGATTACCCCCAATGTGGCTCCATGAACGTCTCTACCCATGAGCACAGTAGGGTGCCAACTTACCTCCCATCGTCCAGACCGAACACACTTGTCTGCTTCCACAACTTTTCGAGCCACGGCCATTAAGAGTGCCCATGCAAAATCTGCGGTTGTTTCAGTTAGCACTCCAGGCGTATTGGTTACACATATTCCGCTCTTTGTTGCTTCCTTCACGTCGATGTTGTCATAGCCCACGGCGTACTGGGCTACTATCTTCAATTTTGGCGCTGCATCAAAAACCTCCCGGTCAATTTCATCGGTTAAGAGTGTGGCAAGGCCATCAACATCCCTTACCTTCTGAAGGATAGTCTTTTTTGGTGGAGGCGCAAGATCAGGCCAGACCTCCGCATCAAAGCGTTCTTTAATCATTTTGAGTCCACGTTCAGGAATTTTGCGAGTGACGAAAACCTTTGGCTTCAACATACCGCGTTACCTCCATGTCTTTTAAAGTCTTAATTGCTGTCATTTTGTTTTAATAATATTTACTGATTTAATCGTTAAAGTAAGGAACAATCATATTAGGTTAAACCACGGAGACACATGTATGGTTAAGATCAAAAACAAAACAGAACTGATAAAAAATTCGAAGTCATCTTCTGATCGAAGGGCCAGAAAGCTAGCGTTAAACGGCCTTGACGCGGCCCTAGAGGCCGTAGACCCCACAAGCATCGTGAGGTCTAATGTCGTATTGAAAGGAAATTTTTTGAAAATCGGCGCAAAATCGTTTAACCTGAAAAACTTCAAAAATATTTACGTGGTTGGAGGCGGCAAAGCCAGCGGTTTGATGGCCGAAGCCTT
>Ga0315312_1001651_pt1 | contig 16828 bp, 13 predicted proteins | sample TDP7_MG_FD_203629 | JGI IMG/M metagenome (GOLD analysis project Ga0315312, IMG submission 203629) | Freshwater sediment microbial communities from Lake Towuti, South Sulawesi, Indonesia - TDP7 | ecosystem: Environmental > Aquatic > Freshwater > Lake > Sediment | place: Indonesia: South Sulawesi... | reverse complement strand
CTTCTTAGAACTGGAAGGTCTCATTAAGGACTTCGGCGGATTGCGAGCTGTGAACGACGTGAGCTTCTCTATGGACCGGAATGAAATAGTGGGTCTGATCGGCCCTAACGGTGCCGGCAAAACCACCCTGGTTCGGCTGATAAGTGGCATTCTGAAACCTGATTCGGGCAGCATCCGCTTTAAGGGCAAGAACATTGTCGGGCTTAAGACCTGGGATATCATAAACTTGGGCATAGCTTGCACGTTCCAGAACATGAGGCCCTTCCGCCGTCTCCCCATTATTGCCAATGTCATGGTATCGTGTCTCTCACCCCGAGCCATGAAAAGGGGTGAATGGGTCAAGAGAGTCGAGGCCAAGGCCATGGATGCCCTGGAGTTTGCAGGCATCTCCGATATGTCCCTGGAAAAGGCCTCCACCCTTTCCCAGGGTGATCTCAAGCGGCTGGAGGTCGCCAGAGCCGTGGCCACAGAGCCAGAACTGCTTCTCCTGGATGAACCCTTCGGGGGGCTGAGTCCTGCCGAGACCGATCTCATGGGCAAATCCATCAACCGCCTTCACAAAGGCGGCCGTTTCGGTCGCTTGCACAGCGAAGGACCTGCTATGATTATCATCGAACACAAGCTTCAGCAGTTAATGAAAATTGTGGATCGAATCATTGTACTGAACTATGGAGAAGTGATCGCTGATGGCACCCCGGAAGAGGTTGTGAATAATAAAGAAGTTATCGAGTCTTACCTGGGCGAAGGAGGAATCTAACGTTGCTGCTGGAAGTGGCCAAATTGACGGTCTGTTATGACAAAGCCATGATCATCAACGACCTGAGCATGGGCGTTGAGAGGGAGGAGTTGGTGAGCCTGGTGGGACCGAACGGGGCCGGCAAATCCACATTGCTCAGGGCAATTACCGGGCTGGTTGCCTGGGAAAGGGAGATCACCCGCCGGTCAACGGGTGGAGACGTGACCATCGAAGGTACGGTGACCTTTGATGGGGAGAGAATAGATCAAATACCTGCCCACGAGATTGTTAAGAGAGGCTTGATTCATTGTCCCGAAAGGAGAAGACCGTTTCGTGAAATGACGGTTATCGATAATCTCTACGCTGGGGCCTATCTCCTGATAGAGAAAAAAGAAGCACAAGGTAACCTTGAGAAAGTCTATCAGTTATTCCCTGTGCTTAAAGAGAGATTCAATCAGATCTCCGGAACCCTCTCCGGTGGGGAGCAGCAGATGCTGGCCCTCGGAAGGGCATTGATGTCTCGGCCCCAAATGATGTGTATTGATGAGCCCTCTACCGGGCTGGCCCCCATTCTGCGGAAACATGTGTTTGAAAAGATCGGTGAGATCCGGAATCTCGGAATCACCCTTCTCCTTGTTGAGCAGGAAGTGAGCACGGTCTTTAAGATGGCTTCCCGCAACTATGTCCTTTCCTCGGGTAAGATCATCGCCGAAGGCACTGGCGAGCAATTGCTTCAAGACGAGGTCCTCCGTAAAACCTACCTTGGGCTATAGGGGCGTTGCCCTATATGCCGCTTTCCTCGCACTCTTTTTCGTCCGCGCTGGTCCTATTCGATATCACTACTCAAATATAGCAATAATTTTGTGTTCCCCCACTAGCTGGTATTTTAAATGGGCTGTAATTCATCACTTGTCAAGGATTGAAGCGAGACAAATAATCCTTGCAGTTTGCCCCCCGAATTGGATAGAATCACGTGACTCCTGGGACAACCCGCAGAGTTAGTTAGTGTTCATCCGAAAACTTCCTCTCCCCTTGAAGGAGAGGGCCGGGGTGAGGGGGAATGAAAATGGAAAGCCCTAATATTTTCAGTGATTATCACCCCCACCCTCACCCTCCCCCATCGAGGGGGAGGAGAAAATTAGGGTTTCCGGATGGACACTAGTTATTATTGCTAACGAGGCTTGAAGGGTGGATATTAAAAGGTCCTATTACGAGGACATTGAGCTTTTCAAGAGCAATACTATCTTAGTCTGGTCGATCATTTTTCTTGGGTTCCTTGCCATATTACCCTGGATTGTGGCGAAGACACACTTTCTCGGGTTTTCAGTCTATCTCGTCAACCTGATTATCATCCACTGCATCGTGGCCATCGGGTTAAACATCCTGGTGGGTTATACCGGGCAGATCTCCCTGGGCCACGCCGGCTTTTTTGCCATCGGGGCATTCACCACCGTGATGTTCATCACTAAATTGGAGATTCCTTTTATCATCGCCCTTCCTCTAGCAGCCTTCATTTCTGCCGGCTTTGGATTTCTGCTTGGTCTTCCTTCCTTACGTCTGGAAGGGCCATATCTCGCCATTGCCACTATGGGTTTCGGCATGGCCGTGACCACAGTAATCAAACATATGGAGTTTTTCGGCGGACGGATGGGCATGCAGGCTCCCAAATTATACCTATTCGGGATACCGCTTAAAGACATTCATTTTTACTACCTTATCGTAGGGATCGGCATTGTCCTGGTAGTTGCCGCAGTCAAATTGTTCAAGACGAAAGTTGGGCGGGCCTTCATTGCCATTCGCGACAGCGACATAGCGGCTGAGACCATGGGAGTGAACCTCACTTATTATAAAACCTTGGCCTTTGCAGTAAGCGCTTATTACACCGGAGTGGCCGGAGGCCTTTACGCTTTCATACTGGGGTTTATCAATCCTGAAGGCTTCCATATCATTATGTCTATCACTTTTCTGGCCATGGTAGTGGTTGGGGGGCTGGGATCGGTCATGGGGTCAGTTGCTGGCGCAACGCTCATGACCTATCTGGATGTCAAACTCCAGGCCATCCAGGATATCCCGGGTATTGGAGCGGCCCTGGTAAGTTTTTCGGAGAAGTACATGACTATGGGCGGCATTTCGAACGTAGCCATCATTGTCTATGGTTTAATTATGATCCTGATTGTTCTTTTCGAACCGCTCGGGATCTTCGGGATATGGATTCGGATCAAGAAGTACTGGAAAATGTATCCGTTTTAATTTTTGGGGACGCAGATGAACGCAGATTTTCAGGATTTATATTCAAAAATTCTTTTTCGGCGTGACTCTGCGTAAATCTGTGTCCTATTGATAACGACAAGGAGGAGGAATGCTCGGGCAATTGATTGTCAGCGGGCTGGCCGTTGGTTTTTGTTATGCTCTGTTGGCTTTGGCCATGGTGATCATCTACAAAACCTCGGAGGTGTTGAATTTCGCCCAGGGGGAGATGGCCATGATCAGCACTTTCCTGGCCTTCGTCTTCCTGGAGAGTTATCAGCTTTCCTTTCCCCTGGCTCTGTTTTTGACCCTTTTGTTTGCGGCAGCCCTGGGAGCCATCTTGGAATTTGCTTTTCTGCGGCCAGCAAAAGACCCTACAGTGATTGGACTCATCATCATTACCCTGGGGTTTGAGATGATCCTCATGGGATTGGCCGGATGGAAATGGGGGCCGGACCAGCGGTCCATGCCCTTCCCTATATCGGGCTTCGAGACTTATAATGTTTCCGGCCTGGTAATCAGTAAGATTAATTTCTGGACCATCATCATCTGCCTGATCCTGATAGCCCTGCTCTTCCTCTTCTTTCAATATTCCAAGTTGGGCACCGCCATGAGGGCCACGCAACAGAACAAGCTGGTGGCCCGACTGATGGGCATCCGCACCAAACGCATCTTCTCTTTCACCTGGGCGCTAAGTTCCTTTATTGGAGCTGTGGCAGGCATGTTCATCGCCGCCCTCACCGTTTTGGATCCACCGATGATGATGGACCCTCTGATGAAGGCTTTTGCTTCAGCAGTACTCGGAGGAATGACAAGCTTGCCGGGGGCAGCGGTGGGAGGGGCGGTCTTGGGGGTGACAGAGAACCTTTTTGGGGGGTATGTTTCTTTGGCCTTTAAATCGGTGGTGGCCTTTGCCATCATTGTTCTAATGCTCTGTTTCCGACCGAGTGGGCTATTGGGTAAACACTTCGTTAAGAAGGTCTGAGGACTAAAAAGAAGGGGGTGAGGCACAAAGGAGAGGCAAGAGGCGATAGGCAATAGGTTAAAGGTCGAGAGACTTGAAGATAAAAAGAAGGCCCTTGTTAAGGGCGGTTTTAATGGAAAGAAAAAATTAGAAGAAAGGAGAGGAAGATGAAAGGAAAAGTTCTATTCATTTTACTGGGCCTATTGACTCTGGGGATTTTTCTCATGCCCGGAGGGACCTGGGCACAGGCTGTGAGGGGAGTTACTGACACAGAGATCCTGGTAGGGCAGACGGGACCTCAAACTGGGCCAGCGGCTCCCTGGGGCGCAGTCGCTCGAGGAACAGGGCTTTTTTTCAAGGGAATCAATGATGAAGGCGGAATTCACGGGAGGAAGATCAAATATTTCTTACGTGACGATTCCTACCAGCCAGCCAAAACTAAGGCCTTTGGCAAAGAGTTCGTGGAGCAGCTCGGCATCTTTGGGGTAGTGGGATGCGTGGGAGTTGCCTGCGGAATGACCGTTAGGGATTACTATACAGAGAATAAAGTAATCATGGCCAGCTTTGGGTGCAGCGGGGTGACCAACTGGATTCAACCCTTCAACAGATATATATTCCCCATATATCCCCTCTACTTGGACGAGGCCTTCGCCTTGACCCGATATTTCCATGAGAAAATGAAGTTCACTAAGATTGCTATGTTCTACCAAAACGACGACTATGGAAGACAGGGCTTGGAAGGCGTGGAGCGATACGTAAAAGCGAAGAATCTGCAACTGGTGGCCACACTCTCAGCCGAGGTGACCGATCGGGATTTGAGTTCCCATGCCTTAAAATTGAAAAATTCCGGAGCCCAGGCCGTAATCATGTGGACAATGCCCACCCATGGGGCGTTGCTCCTGGCTGAATCCGCCAAGATAGGGTACAAACCGCAGTGGGGAACCAGCAGCACGCTCTCCGATCCCCCCTTGATGATGCACATCACCAAGGGGCTCTGGGTTGGAATGATCCATTCCAACTTCGGAGAAGTGCCGGATTCGAATCATCCCCTGATGGTTAAGTACCGCGCCTGGCACCAGAAATATGAACCCAAGGAACGATGGGGAGTTTTCTACTATGCGGGAATTCTGTTTGCCGAGCCCTTTGTGGAAGGGTTGAAAAGAGCGGGGCGGAACCTGACACCCGAGACGTTCGTCAAAGCGATGGAGACCTTTAAAGATTGGCAGGGAATTGGCCCGCCGATTACCTTCACGTCTACTGATCATCAGGGTGGCAAACACATTTTCTTTGGCCAGGTTCAGCCAGACGGGACCATCAAGAGACTCACAGATTGGATTCGCATCACCTATTAAAACTTTTTGGGGAGATAGGGGGATAGGGGGATAGGGAGATAGGGAGATAAGGAGATTGGGAGATTGGATTAGCCCATCTCCTCATCCCCCTGAACTCCCCCAAAATGAATGAAGGCATCGCAAGAAAACTGTATGGCCAAAATTCACTTGAGGCTTAGAGCTTATCCTTAAATAATTTATTGCTTATAAATCCCCCTTTGAAAAAGGGGGAAATAGGGGGATTTGCTTTGGGACGCCTTGGGAAAATCCCCCCTCACCCCCCTTTACAAAGGGGGGAATACCTTTTACGGATAAGCTCTATATCTTGCCAAATAGGGGTAGGCATGTTCCATTTAAAAGTTGAAAACCTATCCATTAGCTTTGGAGGATTGAAAGCTCTCGACAAGATAAGCTTCGGGGTCGAGAAAGGCGAAATCTATTCCATCATCGGCCCGAACGGAGCAGGTAAGACCACGGTTTTCAATTGCATCAGCGGCATCTACAGGCCTGATGGAGGAAGAGTTTTTTTTAAGGATCAGGACATCACCTTCCTAAAACCCCATCGGGTGGCCCAAACCGGGATCGCCCGCACTTTCCAGAACATCGAGCTCTTTTCGCACATGACGACCATGGATAACCTCATGCTGGGAAGACACAACAAGTTGAAGACGGGGGTCTGGGCAGGGGCCACCTTCCTAACCCCGAAATCAAGAGCGGCCTGGGAAGAGATCCAGAATCGCGAGAAAGTGGAAGGGATCATCGACTTTCTGGAGCTGCAAGCAGCCAGAAACCAATTCGTCATTAACCTTCCCTACGGGACCCAGAAGCTCATTGAACTTGGACGGGCTCTGGCCTTGGAGCCGGAAGCTCTCCTGCTGGATGAACCTTCTGCGGGGATGAACTTGGAGGAGAAAGAAAATCTGATTTTCTCCATCCGGGACATCCGGGATGACTTGGGGATCACCGTTCTCTTGGTGGAGCATGACATGAATTTGGTCATGGACATCTCCGATCGCATATTAGCTCTGAATTATGGCCAGGCAATTGCCGAAGGGGTTCCCAAAGACATCCAGAAAGACCCCGAAGTGCTAAGAGCTTATTTGGGAGAAGGATAGAAAAGTGGGTAGTATCTTAAGAGTCAAGAATATCGAGACTCTGTATTATGGGCTGATCAAAGCCTTGCGGGGAATTTCCTTAGACATCCAGGAGGGAACAATCTCGGTAGTTCTGGGAGGGAATGGCGCCGGAAAAACAACCACTTTAAAGACGATCATGGGCCTCCTGGAAGATCAGCCCGATAAGGGGACCATCGAGTTCATGGATAGAAGAATTGACGGCATGGATGCGGAGGACATCGTTAATCTGGGCATTGCCATGGTCCCTGAAGGAAGAGAAGTTTTTCCTGAGTTGACGGTGGGGGAGAACCTCCGGATGGGATCTTACACCCGCAAGGACCGCAAGGGAGTTCAAGAGGACTTGGATCGAGTGATCCGCTACTTTCCCATCCTCAAAGAGCGCTCCTCGCAACAGGCGGGGTACTTGAGCGGAGGGGAGCAACAGATGCTGGCCATTGGCCGGGCGCTGATGACCCGGCCGAAGCTTCTCATGCTGGATGAGCCTTCTTTGGGATTGTCACCTATTTTAGTCCGAGAAATATTCGAGATTATCAAAACGATTAACCGCGAGGGAACGACTATCCTTTTGGTGGAGCAAAACGCGCGTATGGCCCTATCCATCGCCCATTTTGGCTACGTGTTGGAGACTGGGCGAATCGTTCTGGCCAATACTCCGCAGAACCTCATGGAAGATGAGGATGTGAAAGAGTTCTACTTGGGAATCAAATCCGAAGTTTCTGGAAAGGGATACCAGCGCTGGCGGCGCAAGAAGCGCTGGCGGTAGTAAGAGATGACCCAAATAGCCTGGGCATCTTCAAAATCGTGGAAATTTGCCATTAGCAAATCATCGGGTTAATATCTCGTCCATCGGTACCCCTTCTTTTTTCCCGGGGCTAAGCTTCCCCATGGAGGGTGGGAAGGGAAATTTTTTCTAAAGGAGGTAAGACTATGATGAAGAAGAAAGAAATTTCTGGCCGAGTGTTTTTTCAAATAGCCGCAGCTATGTTAGCAGCCGCATTTTTATTGAGCCCTGACATGATATGGGCGCAGCAGATCCGAGGGCTTTCCATCGCCACCGGGGGGACGGGCGGTGTCTTCTACATAATCGGAGGCGGCATCGCCAGCGTACTTACCAAGAACCTGCCCAACACTAAAGTCACGGCGGAGGCTACGGCTGCTGCCGTGGATAATGCAAAATTGATCGAGACTCGTAAAGCAGATATGGCACTCATGCCCGGGGACATCCTCTATGACGCATTCATCGGGATGGGAAAATTTAAGACCAAAATTCCCCTGCGGACTCTTTTGGCTCCTTATGGCAACTTCACCCATTTCGTGGTTCAGGAAGGGTCGGGCATCAACTCTGTCAGGGACCTTCGGGGCAAGCGGGTCTCCCTGGGAGCCCCGGGAAGCGGCACAGAAGTAAAAGGAGTCCGAATATTGGAAGCCGTGGGCATCGACCCGGCCAAAGACATCAAGCGCGAGCGGCTGAGCGTGGCGGAATCAGCCGGAGCCATGAAAGACCGGAAGGTGGATGCTTTCAACTGGTCTGGGGGCTTGCCCACTGCAGCAGTGATGGACTTGGCTGCCACCCCGGGGATCCGCATAAAACTCCTGGACCTGGACGAGGTCGTACCCAAACTGAAGGAAAAATTCGGCCCGGTCTACTTTAGCGGTCGGATCCCCAAAGGCACCTACTCAGGGGTAGATTATGACGTGAGAACTCTCGCTGTGGCCGTTCTTTTTTGTTGTCATGAAAAGATGGAAGAAGACCTGGCCTACCAGATCACCAAGCTCATCATCGAGAAAAAAAGTGAATTGGTCCTGGTTCACAAAGAAGCTGAACATATCAGTCTGGAGAGTGCCGTCGTCGGTTCTCCTATTCCCTACCACCCCGGAGCGATCCGGTATTATAAGGAAAAGGGTGTGACCATCAAGCCATAGGCAGAACTTTTTCGCTGAGCGGCGAAGCAAAGGAGAAACGCTTCCAGATGGCCAAGGATCCAGATATTAGGGGGGAAGGGGGCATTAGCCCCGGAGGGTGGGAGAAAGTAGAAGAGATCGTCGACCGGTATGAGGGCTGGACAAGGAAGCTTCGAGGGGTTTCCGGATGGATCCTCACCGGGGTAGCAGTGGCGACCTCGGTCTTCTACCTCTATGCCGCCACAGCCACAATTGTCACCCAGATGCTTAGAGGTATCTTCGTCATGCTAACCCTCTTCCTCTCCATAATCGCTTTCCCGGCCAGTAAGAGAGTGGGGCATCGGGTTCCCTGGTTTGACTGGGTCCTGGCCTTCTCGGCCTTCTTACCTATCATTTATATGCTCTGGGACTTCGAAGAGTTTATCTACCGGGCGGTCACCCCAACACCCCTGGATGTAGTCATGGGACTCATCCTCATTGCCTTGATCCTCGAAGCCATGCGGCGGACGACGGGGTGGGTTCTATCCGTCATCGTCTTAGGGTTTTTGGTCTATGCTTATGCCGGACCTTACCTCCCTCCCCCCTGGAACCATCGGGGTTATGACGTGGAGCGCATCGTGGGGCATATGTACATGGCCCTGGAAGGGATCTTTGGCGTTCCCATCGATGTGGCGGCTACCTTTATTATCCTCTTTACCATCTACGGCGCATTTTTGGATAGATCTGGCGCCGGCCAATTCTTCATCGATTTCTCCTTTGCAGCCATGGGCGGAAAGCCGACCGGAGCTGGTCGGACATCCATCCTTGCTTCTTTTCTCCTGGGGGGTCCGGCGGGCAGTGGCGTAGCTACGACCGTGACTATTGGTTCCGTGGCCTGGCCAATGCTGCGGAAGGCGGGCTACGATAAAGAATCAGCCGGCGGCTTCGTTTCCGCGGGAGGATTGGGAGCAGTCCTCTCTCCTCCCGTCATGGGCGCTGCCGCCTTCCTGATCTGTGAGATCCTGAAGATTTCCTACCTGGAAGTCATCATCATGGCCATCATGCCAACCATCCTCTATTATTGGTCCATCTTTCTGATGGTGGAATTCGACGCCAAGAAATTCGGGGTCAAAGAAGTGACCGTGGAGCGTAAAGGTAGCCTCAAAGAGCTTACTCTGCGTTTTGGCTATCACTTTATTTCCCTCATCACCATCGTCCTGTTCATGATCCTGGGCTTCACGGCTATTCTGGCTGTCTTCTGGTCCATTGTGATCGTCTTTTGTTTAAGCTTCCTCCGCCCGGAGAGCGCCCTGGTTCCCACCAAGCTCGTCGAAGCCCTGAAGAAAGGTACCATTGATGTCCTCTCCGTGGCCGCTACCTGTGCTGGCGCGGGTATGATTGTGGGCGTCGTCACCCTGACGGGATTGGGTTTGCAGTTCTCCAGCATTGTAATCGATCTGGCCGGAGGAAATCTCTTCGTCACCATCCTGTATACGGCTTTTGCCCTCTGGGTGATCGGCTTGGCGGTTCCCGTCACCGGAACGTATATTATCGCCGTGGTCATTACTGCTCCGGCTATGATCAAGCTGGGCGTCCCGGAGTATGCCGCCCACATGTTTGTTTTCTATTACGCTGTCTTGGCTGAGGTGACTCCGCCTACTGCTCTCTCCGCCTTTGCAGCTGCCGCTATTACCGGAGGTGACCCCTACAAGACCACCATGATGTCTTGGAAGTACACCCTTCCGGCCTTCCTGGTGCCGTTCATGTTCACGGTCCATCCTAATGGCGTGGGGCTGCTGCTGAGAGGCTCCTGGACCAACATCCTCCTAACCAACCTGACCGCCCTGATTGGAGTGGGGGCGCTGGCTGCCGGCATGAGCGGCTGGCTGATTCGCCAGACCAAATGGATCGAGCGCCTCTTGCTCACCGCCGCCGGGTTCATTCTCGTGTACCCCAGCCCAGCCGCGGATGTTTTGGGCATCCTCCTTGTTGGGGCAGTGGCCTTCTGGCAATGGCGTACCAAGAGTCAAAGTTCAGAAGGAAAGCATGGCCGAGCGGTAACGGGTTTTCGAGAGGATAGGCCATGAGGGATAAAGATTGCCTGAGGTTAATCCAATGAATGATTGGCAAGCGATCGTTCCTTATGATTTGCTGCCCGTAGTGGCAAGGGCGGCGGCCTTTTGCGCTTCCCGGTGGGCGACGGCATGGGCACGCTCCAGGATATAAAGAACATGTTTTATGTTGGCTACGTCGTACATCCGGCCCTCGACGGATACTGATCCCTCGCCACGGGCGTAAGCTTCGTCGAGGGCGGCCTTGACCTTTCGGGCCATTTCCAGATCGGCTGGAGAGGGCTTAAATCCCTCATTGACCGCACTACACCAACCCGGGTGGATAATCGCCGCTCCTCGGTAGCCCAACAAATAGGCATGTCGGCAGGCCCGCAACATGGCCTCCTCGCCCATGAATACGCTGGTAAAATCGACGTTGTTTTGAGCCCCCAGGCCGCAAGCCTGCACCCTGGCGGCCCGGGCCGCGTATAGAAGTCTACTCTCGGCGTAGAAATATTGATCAAAGTTCAGTTCTAAAAGGCGGGGGAAACCCATATCGACGGAGAGATCCCCCTGTCCAATGTTGATCTGTACGATACGGGGGCTGCCCTTGGTAATGCTCTCCACCTTGACTACTCCGGCGGCGGTCTCGATGATCAGGTCGAACTGGATTTTCCCCTCGGGCAGGTCCCGCTCTTTCTCAAGTTGGGTTACCATTTGGTCGAGCCGTTGAATTTCCTCACCCGACTCGCATTTAGGGATCATCAACACATGAAGACCGGGAACTACCGCCGCATCGAGGTCTTCCGCTTCAAACTCTCGGTTAATGCGCACCGCGATTTCTGCTCCCCCCTTACTTACGATCTGTATGACCTCCTTCACCATCTTGCGGGCAGAAGCTTTATCCGCCGGGGCGATGGAATCCTCCAGATCGAGAATGATACAATCGGCACCCCTCGTCCAGGCCCTGGCCACGAACTTTTCCCGGTTCACCGGGACGAAAAGCTTAGACCGGCGGACCAATTTATCCGCTTCCGTATGCACGCTGGGCATCCAGCAATCCTCCCTTGTTTATTCATTAATGGAACGAGAGCCTTCCACCATCAGCCCATCAACCACTTGGGGAGCCAAAGAGTAAGGGGTGGCCAAAAGATAATAATTAGAAGCGCAACTAGCAAAGCAATAATGTACGGAATTAACGCCCGAGAAACCTTCAATATGGATGATTCCGAAATCGCCGTGACCACGAAAAGGTTGGCTCCCACCGGAGGAGTCAGCAAGGCCAGTTGGATGTTTATGGTAAAAACCACGGTGAAATAAACCGGGTCGATCCCCAGCTGTTTAATCGTCGGGTGGAGAATGGGAATCAGCATCATGATTAAAGGAATGGGCTCCAACGGGAAGCCCAGGACCAAAACCATGGCGTTGATAATCAACATAATCAAAAAGGGGTTATCAGTGATGGCCAGAAAGGCTTGAGCCAGTTTGGGCCCAAGTTGCTCAGCCGTCGCTACCCAGCCAATCACGCTGGCTCCGGCGATGGTGAAAGTAATGGAGGCCGTGGTTACGGCGCTGCTTTTCAAAACTTTCAACAGAGAAGATAGCGTAAGCTCTCGATAGACCAATCCTCCCAGGAAGAGAGCATAAGCCACGGCCATTCCCGCTGCCTCCGTTGGGGTAGCGATCCCGAAGACCATGGTCCCTAAGACGACGCCGGGCATCAAAAGGGCCAGGACAGCGTCTCTCGTGCCATGAAGAAGTTCTTTCCCATTGAATTTTGTTTCTTTGACCATTCCTCTCTGCCGGGCGATGAAGAAAGTAGCAATGAGCAGCATGGCACCCATGACAAAGCCGGGAATGGCTCCCCCCAAGAACAACCGGCCGATGCTCGTGCCAGTCATACTACCGATTAATACAAAAGGAATGCTCGGTGGAATAATGGGGCCGATGGTGGCTGAGGAGGCGATGACGGCTGCAGCCATCTCCGGAGGATATTTGGCTTTCTTCATGGCTGGGATGAGAACTGTGCCAGTTGCTGTGGCATCTGCCACTGACGACCCGGACATCCCCGCCATGATCATATTGGCTACTACCGAGACGTTGGCCAAACCTCCAGTGATGTGTCCCACAGCGGCCCTGGAAAACCGCACGAGACGGTCGGTTACCCCGCCCTTCTCCATCAATTCTCCCGCCAGCATGAAAAGAGGTACAGCTAAAAGGGGGAAAGAATCAACTCCGTAGACAAAATTCTGGGGGATGATGGAAAGGGGAATAGGTGAGGGGCCCAGCCAGGAAAGCAGGATATAAATCATCCCGCTGAGTCCCATGGCCGTGCCCACCTCCATCCCCAGAAGGATAAACGCCACCATCAGGCCAAAGAGGAGGGCCATTTATCCCTCCTTTTTCTGTCGAGGCTGAATCCACATCTGGACGATGAGGGCTGATAAACCCACAGGAATGATGAGATAGACAAAGACCATGGAAAGATCAAGCACAGGGGTCGTGAGCTCCATTCGCCAAAGCGCCGCCATGGATCGTGCGGTCACTACCATAGTGGCCAACAAGAAGGTGGAGGCGACGCATACCATTACAAGGTGAAGAATTTCTCTGACCCTAGGTCGGAGAAGGGAGACAAAGGAATCGATAAACATATGCCGGCGGCGGCCGTAAGCCGCACCGATCCCCACGAAAGTAAGGTAAATAAAGGTTATACGGGCCAGCTCCTCTGACCAGGTTAGCGGGGCGTTGAAGACATAGCGAAGAAAGACCTGGGCGATGATCAGGAAAGTCATAAGGGCCAGGCATACCGAAGAGGTAATTTCTAAAGTTACCATAAGAGCACGAGAGAATCGCGATTTAAGCTCTTGCATAACTCTCCTTAGTGGCCTAAATGACCTTTCTTTGGTGAAGGTCTTTCAGTTCCTCTCGGGAAAGGCCCAAAAGGCCGCAATAAATCGATTCATTATCCTGCCCGGGGATGGATGGGGCAACGCATCCGATTTCATATTCTCCTACCGCACTTCCTGAAGTTTCTCGTATACTCCTTCTCCCCATGCTTTGGGAGCAAACTTTTTCCATACGTCTTTAGTGGCTTCCCGGAAAGCGGCCACATTGGGCTCAAGGATCACGCCCCCTTTTGCTTTCCAGGTCTCCAGGTACTTGCTTTCTTGTTTGAGAAGTTCTTCCCGCACCTCTCGCGCCACCTCCTTCCAGGTTTCCATCCATACTTTTTGCGTCTCAGGGGTTAGTTCCTGCCAAACTTTATCGCTCATCTGGGCCCAACCGGGCGGCAGCACATGGCCCGTTAGCACCAGGTATTTCTGGACCTCGAAGAGGCTCGCCGAAATGATAATATCGAAGGGATTCTCCTGGCCATCGATGGTCCCTTGTTGCAGGCCGGTGTAAACTTCTGCCCAGGCCATGGGAGTGGGGCGGGCCCCGACGGCTCGCCAGGTTTCCAGATAAACTGGAGTTTCAGGCACCCGGAACTTCATCCCTTTCATGTCCGCAGGGGTGCGAACCGCCACCTTGGTGAAAGTGCAATGGCGATAGCCCCGGTAGACCCAACTGAAGATGCGAATCCCGGTTTTCTCCACTTGCTTGCGGGCCAATTCCGCTCCGATTGGCCCATTAATAACCTTATCCGCATGATCCAGGTCCCGGAAAATGTAAGGAAGATTTATGGCGTCATAAATGGGAGCTCCGGTGAGGCCGGATACCATTATGGCCATGGCTCCGCCTTTAATGGACTCTAACATTTGACGCCAGGTGCCCAGTTGTGAGGCGGCATAATGGGTAATCTGAATCTTTCCGTTGGTTCGCTGCTTCATCCGCTCGGCAAATCGCGCGCCCGCCAAACTCATGGCATCAGTAAACTGCCCCTCAGACCCTGATTTGAGAATCAAGGTTTTCTGCCCCTCCCCAGTGTAGGCCAAGGACTGGGAATCCCCGGCCGACAGGCCGTACAGAAGGAGAGGGCCAATCAAAATGATAACCATAAAACTCTTTTTCATCATTTTCCCCTCCTCTCATAAGATAATCGCCAGATCATTTCTTTTAGAGCGGGCGATTTGATAAATAAGTTTATGCAGGGAGATGGTTTTTGTCAAAGGAATAAAATGAGAAAAGCCTGCTGGGACAGGTTTCGCGGGAGTGACTTGCTTTGTGTTCGTTAATGTCGTCATGGATAACCTTCCCCGGCTAAGATTTCAGCCACTTCTACTGGTTTTCCCAATTGGGCGGAGCGGATGGCTGCTAAAATCACGGCCACAGCCCGCATTCCCTCGGGTCCCCCCGTCTCTGGTTTTTTCTGCTTACGGAGGCAATCAGCAAATTCTTCAACTTCTTCCCTCAGAATTTCCCCATACTCCAATTCTACTCTTTTCTTGCGATCCTCCCCCTTGCGCTTTATGTAAAGTTCCGAGTATTTATCTGCCTGGTTCCACATATCCCCATACTGTCCCGGTTTTTCATCCGGTTTGCGGGCGGGAAGTTCAACGGCAAAGTATAAATTCGCTTCTGTGCCATACACGTTGCAGTAATTGACCCAGGGCGTTATAAAGTTTGAACCCAGATACCCTTGCGCTCCGGACTCAAATCGTAAAATGGCCGAGCCCATATCGTTGATTTCGGTATTGAGGCAGAGACGGTTGAAGAAGGAGCAAACGGAATGAATGGGGCCGAGAAGGTATTGGAGAGTATCCGCAGGATGAACCCCCAGAGTCATCATGGGCCCTCCAGGGCATTCTTCCTCATACCAGCGCCACCGCCCAGGTGTTAAACGAAACCCCGAGTTATTGGAAAAGTTCGTTTCCACCATGACGACCCTGCCCAAATCTCCCGCCTCCACCATTGCTCTCATCTTTCGATAGCCAGCGAGCCTCCTCTGGTTATGCAAAACGGAAAGGACTACGCCATTCTGTTGGCACGCCTCGATCATTCGCTGGGCATCCCGGATCCGGTTGGCGATGGGTTTCTCGACCAAGACATGTTTCCCGTGGTAGGCTGCCTGCACGGCTATTTCGGCGTGCGCAGAATTTGGAGTGGTTATTAATACTCCTTCCACATCTTTTCTTTTCAGGAGTTCTTCATAGCAGTTCTCTTGGTCGCAGTGAAACGTAGAGGCAAACTCATCGCGCTTGGCCTTCGTCCGGGTAAAACAAGTGATGATTTTAAAGGCAGGACTTTTTTGCATGGCACTGGCCAGGGCTTGGCACCACATTCCGATTCCCACGATGGCCATGCCTACTGGTTTTTCTCCCATTTCTCCATCTCCGGCGATTACTTGGATGCCAGGTACAACCTTTTTCTTCCCGTTGTCTTGTCGAGGGGGTGAACGTCTTTCAAGAGCCGCTCATCGAAACTTAGGTTTGTGATAATATCTGGTTCTATCTTCCCCACGAAAACTTGATTTTCCAGCCGGAAGCCCCCGATGCCCGGCTTTCCGGCATAGGGCTCTATGCTGAAAAGCATTCCTTCCCGCAAAGGCATAATGGCATCCGGCGAAAGATTGGCCACCCAAGGGGGCTCCCAGGGGTTCAGCCCAGCTCCATGGCCACCAGACAGGCCATCCGAATTGGGGTTCTCTTTGGGATCGTTCAGGTGTTTGCCGATATCGCCATTCGTTTTGCCGACAACTGCCTCTGTACAGGCATTAAAAAGGGTGTTGTAGCATTCTTGGTGAAGTTCGATCTGCTGTTTGGTAGGCCTGATATCCCCGCAGACATAGGTGCGGGTGAAATCACCCCAATACCCATTGAAGCAAGCGCCGATATCCACAATCACCAAATCTCCCTCCCGGATTACCCGGTCGGAGGTGAACCGGCGGTAAGGAGCCGTATAGGGGCCCGAACAGACAATATTTGCACATTGGGTCCATTCGCTGCCGAGTTCGGTAAACTTTTGCCAAGCAATGGCCAAGAGTTCACATTCTTTCATGCCCGGTTTCAGATGTTCCAGAAAGGCTTGAAAACCTGCTTCCGTGATCATGGTGGCAATCTTCTGACATTCAATCTCATCTTGGGTCTTGATCATCTTGGCCTGAGTCAGGATCTCCTTCCCATCCACAAACTGCGCCTTGGGAAAATACTTGGGCAGCCATTGGGAAAGGCCATAGGTCCAGATGTCTACCCCGATTTTCCCCTCGGCCAGCTTACCGATTCTGACCTGCACTTCTTCTGCCCATTTCTTGGTGCCCCCTTCAGTTCGGATGAATGGCCGCTCCATTATATTTTCTGGTTTCATCCAGGGCATGCGCATCTTGGAATGCGACGTATCCAGGGTAAATAAGAGGGGATCTCCTCCCCGCGGCAGAACTACGGCTGCCAGGCCAAGGACGGGCACCGGGCCAAGATGGGAACGGAACCCGGTAATATAGCGCACATCTTCAGGGGCAAAAATGAATAAGGCGTCGGCTCCCGACTTTTCCAGAGCATCCTTGGCCTTTTGCAAGCGCTGACGGCGCAGCCGGTCAAAATTAACCC
>Ga0315312_1001650_pt1 | contig 16834 bp, 21 predicted proteins | sample TDP7_MG_FD_203629 | JGI IMG/M metagenome (GOLD analysis project Ga0315312, IMG submission 203629) | Freshwater sediment microbial communities from Lake Towuti, South Sulawesi, Indonesia - TDP7 | ecosystem: Environmental > Aquatic > Freshwater > Lake > Sediment | place: Indonesia: South Sulawesi... | reverse complement strand
ATGTAGTTGAAATCGAATACCTCGAAATTGCGGATTTGACCTTTGCTCTTATCTAAATGCCTTTGCCTTTCTGAGAGATATTGCTCAATGTCCATTTTGCGTATTAATCCGCCTGCGGCGGATAAACCTCACCGAACGTATAAACTCTCAGGGGTTTATAAATTTGACGGTCGGGGTCACAAACAAAGAGAAGGGGTAAGGTTACTGTTAAGGTGTTCCAGAATGCGTAAAATGACAGTGGCTTACAGATATTCGGTCGAACGAAAACTAAATTAGCTGCTGTATCATCCATTTTGGATAAGCAAATTTTCAGTTTTAAGACCTTTATATCTTCAGCCAGTAAACTGCGGTTATTACCCGTTTACACTTGTGCAAAGAAAATACATCTATGCATCTGGCACATAGTCGCACGTGATAGGTTGGAGAGTCGATACTTTTGGAAAGCGGGCGCGAATGTATAGATACAAAAAAGAAAGGTGTCCAATCGTTCGTTCAGTCCGAACTATTCGAGCAGGCGAACGGAATGGTCGACGTGGCTCGACTAATTGGCTATGCGATGTTGAGATATTTCTCAATTCTCAGGCTGTCCTTAAGCTTGAATCTGTTCCTGCTTTGATCGCCTATGGTCCTATCAAATAAGTCAGCCTTTAGTCGCATCCGGTTCATCTGGTTCTTTATTGTGTAGGGCGATTTGTTCAAAACTCCGGCTACGTCAACATAGGAAAGGGCCATCCCTTGATTCTGGAAAAAGACAGCCAATATACGTTTCTCCTGTTCTGAAAAGTAGTTTACGTCAAGCTTTTGAGAGGATTGTTGAGCGCCAAATGCCATCGCTAATGCTGGACTACTCGTCTGGCCTGGTCGATTGACTTGATTGGTCCGGTCTAATTCCTGATTAGCCGGATGCCGGTTGATCATCTGTTCCAGCGACGATAATCTTGCAGAATGTTGGTTGATTATGACCTTGTGTTCAGACAGTTCTTTAGAGTGCTGCTCCAACAGTGCGGTTGTTGTCTGTGTTTGTGCCTGTAAGGAGTCAATATCAGCCTTTACCTCTTCAAAGGTTTGTTTTAGCTTGCTGACAGAGGTCCTACTTTGCTTTCTCCTTTTTGAATGTCCTTTCCTTTTTTTCCTGAATAGGTCGAAAAATCCCATCTTTATACACCTCTGGCGTATTTATTTTCAGCAGACACATAGCCTGCGATTAAGGTCCAGACGGCAAAGCTGCTGCTCGATCCTGGCCAGTTGAATTTTGATACGTTGACATTTTTCCTCCGGGATTGCACATGAGCCATCATTGAGGATGCTGCGAATCTGCATTGATGTTGCTAAAAAGAATGAATACTCATTCCTAAGGTCTGCTTCTACAGAGTCGGTGATTCTGAAAGCCGGTGGCTGATCTGGCCTTGTTTCGGTTTCCTTCAATTGTTGCCAGGCTAATAGAGCCTTTATCTGCCGAAGGCTCTGCCTTAGACTTCTCAGTCCTGCCTCAAGATCTGCTTCTGCCATAACAAACTAAAACAGCGGTACTATATAAGCTTTTCCCCTACATGTATGTATCGCTATTATTGCAAAAGTCTTCCCAGCTGGCAGTATCTTGGTTGTAATTGTCGCTGGCACGATGGTCATCTTGGTTTCTATGCTCTTGCAGATGATCCAGAATCCTATCGACGATACTTCGGATAGTACTTGTGTTCTCGCAGATTTCTTCGAGGGTCTGGATGGTCTTTTGACCTTCTGGTGAATTTTCTTCTTGTGATGTCATTTTAGAATGATAACGGGATAAGGGTATTTAAGCTTTTTGTTGGTGAGAAATAATAAAGGCAAAGCATATTTTGAAGTGACAAGAATAAGAATAGGAGGGCCTTTGCCTCGGCCCTCCCGAACTCTTTTCCAGCCCCTAAGAGACCTGGGCGACATTTAATTCATTTGTCAGAAGGTTTAATTGGATGTCGCAATCTATAGGCAATTGACGAAGATACTTTGTGAACTGAGCAATCATCAGGCCTGCAGCGATATTGGCGCAGTAGATCGTTGTCTTTGCTGTGCAGGGACCGACAAAGGCTTCATCCTGCTGGAACAGGGTTGTCGGGTAGTGCTTTCTGGATGCAAGATCACAAGCAGTAAGAATCCTCAACACTTCGGCATTCATCCTTCCGTCGGCAAAAAACCGCGCCTTGTCTTTGACAGCTTCCCAGATAAGTCTGCGTGTATGGATGGCATCAACAGCACAAAAGACAACATTGCCTATTTCCATGCTTCTACGGAAAGGCTGCTTAGCCAGGTGTATTTCAATGCCGCTATTAATCTGTTTACAGAGCGCTGCAGTGGCTTCGACCTTCAGTTTGCCCAAGTCGGCTTCCATGTATCCTTGACTTGCCAGATTGCTTTCTTCGATAACATCAAAATCTACAAGCTGTAGCCATGGAATGCCCATAGCTGTAAGCTGCAGGGCTACTTGTCTACCAATAGCACCCACGCCGACAACTGTTACTTTGCATGCAGTAAGTCTATCAACAGGCACAATATCTTTCTGACGACTGTATCTTTCTTCGATCAGTTCTATTGTCATAGGTAAAGCACCTCGCTTTCTTCATCCCACAGGTCGGGCCGGTCCGCTAACTCATCTAAGATAAGCTGACGCTCTGCCGGTTCCATCCTCTCAAGCTCGCTAATGAGGTCATAGGGCATGGCATAGCTACCGAGATTCCCGCTCGGTGAAACTGCTTTACTACTGTTGCAACCTTCATCTTGCCAGGCAAAGGCAGTAGCCTTGATATTGGCCTGGTATTCAGCCTCCCAGGCCTGCTTATCAGTTGAGCCAAAGTCGCAGCTATAATCTACTTCAACCGGAACCAAAACTTGACCACCAGGGCCAACATTGAAGCTAATCCTGGCATAAGTTCTATTATTCTGGGCCAGTATGAACATTACAGCCCACTGGCAGTTGCCAAAGACCCTCACAAATGTCTCCTCATCGACAGCGCTTGGTTGTGGACAATCTGCAGGATGGGTGTGAAGCCATATTCGGGCAAATTGTTCGGGCTTTCTGCCGAGGTCAACCTGCTGGTCAAAAAAGTCTGCGACAGCCGAATCGTCGAACCTGACACTGACGCCAGTCACCTCTTGCTTAACTGTTGCAAACTCTCTTACAAACAATAGATCATCAGGCTCAGTAATGCCAAAGCCGCCTATTTCGTTATCTGATCTATCTCTGAAATACAGTAGCTTCGCCCAGGCCGTAGGACTGAATCTCAAGGCGAGTTTTCGGGGCTGTTTATCCTTTATCTTTTCAGCTTGAATGCTGGATTTCTGGTTGAGTTGTTTTGGATTGTTCTGGACTTCCGTCCCTATCGGTTGTTGTATTTTGGTTTGAGTGTTGTTCATTTTCGTTCTCCAATTCTTCTTTACACTTTGGGCATAAATCTTCTTCAAGACATGAGCTACAATACAAACGCTTACACCTTGGACAGTCCTCTATGCAGTTAGGACAGGAGATCTCTTCACAATAGGCACACAGCTGCGAGCAGCTGTTACAAACCGTCTCGTTGCAACTGCGGCAGCAGGTCGAGCATTCCTCACAAAAAGTCTGGTCACAAAAACTGCAAAAGTAGCTATTTTCCTCATCAGTAACATATCCGCATTCATAGCAGGCCTGGCCATCCCAATCATCCAGAAGCACATAAGGGCTTTCAGGACTGTAGGTATTCAGAATGCTTCTTGCAAGAGTGAAAAAGTCACATAGTCTGCCCTGCTCAAGAGCAGCCCTTATTGCTCCTGCACCATCGCCTTCACAGAGCCTGTCTCCTGTTACGTGCGGATGGGTTACATCATCAGATGTAGCTGCTGGATGCGGGTCAAGGGCGATACAATGGTAAGGGCTGCTTCTATAAAGCTCAGCCAGTCTATTCAAATCGAGCTTAATCTCAAATGGCCCAAGATAAACGTCCTCAAGCGTTATCGGCTCTGTAATGACAGAGATAGTATTATCTGCCTTATCAAGCTCTACCTTGCCGAACTCCTGCTGCAATTGCCTTAGGTCCTCAACAAGGGCTGATAGTTTGGGGACCTCTTGCACCGGTTTATCACTGAGCTCTTTAAATCGTGACAGGTAGTAAGATGCATCATTCGTGATTCTATTGATACCATCACAGCAACTGACTGCCGCCGATAACCAGCTACGTTCGATTGATATCCGCAGTCTCTTCGACCTGTCTGCTATCTCTGCAAGGTTATCCTCCAGGTGCGTTAGCTGGCTCAATAATTCTGTGTATCGGCTGCGCTTAACTTTCCTTAGAGCATCCTGGATTCTGTCTGCTATAACAATGAGCTGTTTTATGTCTTTCATAAGAAAAACCTTTCAAAAAGAAATGGGCACCTATCTATCGTAAAGATAAACAGGTGCCCTTGCCGGTCTCTTTAGAGACGAACAAACTCTTATGCTGTCGCCCCCTCGATTTTCAGGGGTGTGATTGTCACGCGGTCATTTTCCTGCAGCACGCAGTCCCGCGCTACTGGCTGGCGGTTTACTCTGATAAGGTAGTCCTCCGGCTTTCTGCCGTGCATCTTCTCGGTGAAGAATTGCTCGACAGTTATACCTCTATTAACGTCAAGGTAATCTGCGAAACCGCCACCTTCATTGTCGATAAATAATATCCTCATTGCAATCTCCTTTCAATTTACGCTATTGACAGTCTTATTTTTAGCAAACGCACACAATACTGATGTCTATCATCCACTATTCTGGTGGACCACGCGCATAGATACTTTGGTTTTGCATAATACATTCCTTTCAATTTGCTTGAAAAAATTTCAGGCGTGATGCTAACGATGTGTTAAAGGCCGTGGGGTCGCTTACGTTTCTTTGACAAGCTCAAGACGGGCACCATCTCTTATACTCGCCTCTCGCAATCCAAACGTCCACTGTCTTGCCTGCTGGTAGCTTTGTATCTGCGGCGGCACCCGAAGTACATATGTTTGTTTGGTCGATGGACAGATAACCTTCACCAATCTCATAGTCTTATCCAACCCTCGGATTGAATCTCCAGTAAGGCCGGCTTCTACCTCTAATAGCTGTCCTCCATCATTGGATACGTCCACAACCTTATGCTTCACTCTCTCCAGAATCTTATCGTATCCCATGCGGTTTAGCAGGCTGCACCTTAGCTGGGCATTGGGTATGCTTAGCACCTCGTGAGCATCCCATTTATCAGGGCCGTCTTCATAAAGCTCCCGGCTAACCTGCACGCCGGAGATATAATACGTTTGCTTACCATTCTCAAGCCACTTACCCTGTTTCTGGCGGTTTTTGACATCGCCCTGTGTAACAACTGTGATCCCATCAGTGTCATAAACTGTTACGTTCCAGCTATTACCTCGCATAATGCTCGAAAGGCCAAGGTCGCTCATCTTGAGGTCCAACCTCGCGGCAACGGTACCTCTATTCAGAGACGCCTGCCCCTGTATTACCATCCATCGCTTGCCATCAGAGCGTATTACATGGAGCTTTTTTCTCCATCGGGAAGCTACATAGCCCACTACTCCGTTGTCATACTTGAATATCTCCTTGCCATAAGCTCCGCCTGAAGTCGAATAACACTCTACTGTGCCTTCGTTGCCACAAAGTGATATACCTGTTTGCCTCTTCCAGAGACCACCACGCCTTATGGCCTGCAACGTCCCCGCTTGAAAGTACTCTTGTTTTACTGTCTTGTTGCCTTTCCTTGTTGTGCGATGCTGACCATATCGCAGGGTAGTGCATTCGTCCTTCCTTTGTGTGGTTTGTTCCACAATTAGGCTGTTCTGTACCTTTATGTGCAGGTGCTCATCCTTCGTATGGGCGTCCACAATGCCACTATCCATATTGAACCAGAAGCTCCGGCCCCAGCCGGCATAACGTGATACCAAATACATAAATCCTCCTTTCTCACCTCAGTCGATTATACGGCGTGCCTTTATCTCATCATATTCCCGCTGGACAACCACTAGAAAGATTCCTTTGGGAAGCTTCAAAGGTCTATGCTCTGGATGCACCACCTCAACCGGCTCTTGTGCCACAAGCATCCTGTCTTTGTTTCCTATGAGGTCCATATCGGGTAGTCCTCTCAATAATGTGGATACAGGCGCCAGTAAGGTCGCTGTGCCTGGTGTTTCTGTCATTACCTCATGCTTATGCCCTGTTGTCTCACCTTCCCGAAGGACATTAATCTGAAGTTTATTCCATCGAGGGTAAGATGCATTCCTGGGGTTCAGCGTTTCCATCTCTTCTGCATTGAGGGGAACAAATAATAACTCTCCCTGTCTAAATGCCTTTCTTGTTTTGTCATTTTGACTTGCCATTGTAAAGTCTCCTTTCAAAAGTTGTCCGCCTTTTACCCGCCTTCGGCGGGGTGGCGGAATATGCGCAAAAAATTGCCTCCTGCACGGTGCAAAAGGCTGTCTAAAACAATCTGATTTACTGCCTTGAACTTTCACACAATCATAGCCATCACCTCGCTTTCTGTTCAGAATCGTTTTCGTCAAATCTCCAGATACGAATCCGCTCGTACTGCTTTGAATCCTTAGTAATGATTTCTATGGCCGCATCTATATCCTGTCGGCCAAGCAGTTGGAAAAGCACATTCAGCTTGCTTTGAATCAGTCGAGCCATCTTGGCCAGAAAGTAATCAAAATCTCGCAGGTTTTCATCAAACATCAGTGGCTGTTCATCCCTGTCAATAGTTGCAATTTCCAAAAAGAGGTTATGCAGATAAAACTGTGCCGCTTTTTCGTCCTGTTTAATGGCAAAGACCATGTCAAGACCATCGCCCTTCTGTTCCACCTGCCAATCTAAAGACTGAAGGATTGTTTTTACAACCCCAACAACCATAGGTGACACAACCGAGAGAAAATGATTTATCTTCGCTATTTCATTCTTGTCTTGCATCTTGTTTCCTTTCATTTCAGGATGTTTGTACTGCTGTTCTACCAAAAACGTGAGCACCAACACACACAGGTCGTTATTCAGGCTGACCATACGCAGAGATACCTCAGTTCAACATGGTGATCTGTTGTAGCTTTGAGAGGCTTTGTGGGGTTTTATCAAAATATTGGGAGTGAGCGGTCGATGGTATCAGCTGTGACAGTCGTCAATGAAAACTTCACTGAGCGTAAATTCCTCAATTATTTCGCTACCACACCTATTGCAGGTATAATGCATATGCACAGCTTCAATGTCCAAAAAGTCCCTCTTTAAGAATTCCCTCTGATCGCAGCCGGCACCGCATTTCGGGCAGCTATCATCAATTGGAGGGATTTTAGAGTTCATTGCCCCACTGAGCATCCTCAGGCAGGTTTGCAGGCTCTTTAGAGTAGCCATCAGGTTGGCTGTGCCGAGCGTGTCTAGAAACCTCAACGTGGAGCGACAGGCACTTCGCAGCTTCATATTAACTTCTCTTACTATCATTAGCTCATTCTCTACAAACCTTCTTGCAGCTTTCTCTTTCCTCGTCAACTTTTTGAATTTGTATCTGTACTTTGTAAATCATCTGCGAGCCTCCTTGATAACCTTCTTCAGATATGCTATCTCGTCGGCGAACTGCCGGGACTGCTCACCGCCTACATCAAGGCAATCCCTTATATGTTCGCAGGCAGAAAGCAATAACTCGCACTTTTGGCAGGATGTTTTCCCCTTTGGCAATCTGTTAATACTGTTTAACCTAACCTGTCTATCTTTCCAGTCTTCAAGATTGGTTTCAGCGATGCTATCTATCTTCAAAATGATACAGCCATCTAGAAATTCAAACCTGTTAGGGTCATCTGGGTCGATATGACAGTCCTGGTTATCCTCATACCACTTTTCAAAATACCGCCTGGCTAATTTTCGGGCATGACTAATATCTTTGGCAGCCAATAGATGGCTATTTGAGTATTCCTGCTGGCCGTTGTATTCTGTGGTTTTAACTTCATATAGTCTCATAATTCACCTCGCTTTCAAATTCACAATTGCCTCTTGTATGATCTACGCCCGCTTTTCGTAGGGCCTGCAACACAGCTTCTACATCTGCTTTGGCCTGCTCCAGAACCCGGATCGCTCCTTCCGGAGTACTGTCGCCACCCTCGACGATCTCAACTACAATAAACTTGAACAAGCTATCTCCGATGTTTTCACCAGTGACTTTTGCAAATAGGGTTTGCATGGTGCGGCAATCTTGCTCAGGGTCAATGGGCAGCAAATCAGAATGCGGATAAGCATCATAGACTATCGTGGCGATATTTATTCCTTCTCTGCTTTTGTACATAATTTTACCCCTTTAGAATTTAGGTATGGTTTCTTGTTTACGGATTGCATGAACCGGATGAGCTGCCTCAGAGCCAGTCTGGTACTTCTCTGCCCAATGCTCCTAAAACGATCCGGCAGGCAAATTTGTAGTTTTTGCCATCACTAGACTGTGCTATGACTGGATACTTGCGGCTCTTTGGCTTGAGACCACAAATGGTATATGACTGTCCTTGAAAGGTAAATTCCTTACCAAGGTCAGCGGGTTCAAATCCAAACAATTTGGCGTTGCTTCTAAAAGAGTCGATTTCTTCAGTTATCGGTTTGCCGCTGGAGTCTAACAATGCAACTTTTAGCTGGAATCTACAGTTGCTTGTCCAGAAGGTGCAGCTACCTAAATCAATCATTACGCCCAGCTCTTCTGCCAACGGCTTAAGAGCAGCTCTTAGGCGTTTACCAATGTACCTAACCGTGGGTTTGTCCAGTTTTGTTATTTTAGTTTGCATTTTTAATCCTCTTATTAGCTTCTCCTGTTATTTCTTTTTCGCACCAGTTACATTACAGATATTTATCCTTTCGCACAACCTATTAACATCATCAAAACTTAGCGGTTTCAGCAAACCGCGGTCGGTAGCGATATCCTTAACTGCCTGGTCGGGGATACCAGAGCTACATCGAAGATTTTCATCCTGGTGAAACCTCAGAGCAGCCAGAATGGTTTCCAGCCCCCGTTCATCGACAACTAAAACAAATTCTTTTTTCAAGTGTGACATAACGGTCTCTCCTTTAACTTAAATAGGGTTATTGCTCAAACCGAGCATATGGGGCGGTTTGAAAAGCAAGTTTTCATTCTCTTGCAAACTATTTACTATCTACAACTTCGTAGTCGGTGATTTCAGTATCTAAAATGTTTGCAGCTGTAGTAGTATCATTTACCTGGTAGTCTAATTCGTCGACCACCTCTGAAATTTCAACACCCTCATCTACTAACATTACAATACGCACTTCCAATTTTACAGTTACTTTTCTCACTGCTACCTCCCGGAAAAAGATTTAATCGGTTAGTTATTTGCCTTCACATTTATTGCAAAGACGCTTTTCGGTTGTGTGGAGTTCGCATCTGCACTTTGAAATAATTAGTTCAGGCCGGATTAAAATAGTTGAAATTGCGTGTCTTCAATCTCCTTGGCTGACTCCGACATCGGCAATGAATCGCAACAGGCCAGCTAAGTCATGGCTTTCGAAAAACACATCCTTCGTTGCATCTGAAACTGTGCCATCGAGCCAGTTCTTCATCGGCAAGGTCGGTAGGTCTAAAGTCAAGCCTTCTGCCTCAACTGCCAGTCTTCGCAGTTTCCTGACTATGTGGCCGTGCCTCTGGATTTCGTCTAATATATCTTTTTTGGGCTGCGGATAGCCGATGACATCTCGCAGTATCCTGATTTCCTCGGCAACCTCACGTGACTGTTCACCCCTTGTAGATAGGCTTTGTAGGACCTTTTCAATTGAATCATATACTCTATTAAGCATAGTTACCTCCTTCACCTTTCGTTGGGGACCTTTCCCCATTGTGATTACTGACACGTTGTTTCTGATGTAGTTCCTCATCTTCAGATAAGTTAACTCTCGTGCTACGACCCTCCGAGTCGAGAACATGCAGAACCGGCCACATAGAGGCAGGGTCTATCATAATTTTGTATGCGCATCTTGCAGCCTGCTTGGGATTGCGGGCATTAACATCAATCACATAAACAACACGGTACATAGGCTCCAGCCCTTTATCCTCGGGCGGTGGATCAATTGAAAATCTGGATGAGGAAATCTTGCCGTGCTGCACACCCCAACTGTATGCTTCTTCACACACAGCACAAAGCGCCCTCACTTGGTCAGACGCTTTACTCATTGAGACTGGCACTTCTTTGAGTGCCTCATTCTCACACAATGGATTCTGACAGTATTTGTTCATAACCTGGGTCCTTTCCTTGAGTGAAATTGTTGTTTGCAAATATCCTTCAATAATCGTCCGGCAGCAGGCAAGTTACATGACTGACATCATCGATAAACCATAGTCTCTGACCATCAATTTCAAAGACCTGCAGGTAATCTAAGCCGCCTTTTTTCTTAATTTCTCCGTGAAGAATCGTGTATGCTGCAAAAATTATAGGTTCGCCGAATTTTTCAATGGCATTACGGGTGACAACAAACTTACCGCAGAACCGATAAGAACCTTCTTTCTCTTGTGGCAATAGTTTGATAGTCCTGCTGTTAATGGGTTGTTTAAGTGGCGCAATCATCGCTTTATACCTTCAGGTAAAATAACAGGGAAGGCTGTTATTGTGCCCTCCCTAAAATAATTTCTTGGATGTTACAAACCTTAGCAACGCATAGCTGGGTGCCAACAGGTTAAGTCGGTAGCAAATCAGACCGGGTGAGTGCCGACCAATTTGCCTTAACTTGTTCCATTACTGCAGCAGCTATAGTGCAGGCGGGGGAAAATATCTTTCTTGCATGTTTAACAATACAGCGGGGAAGACTGGTTTTAATGCCGGACTCTTCTATAGCCATACTGCAGCAAAAGCTATCAGGCATCAAGAAGGTAGGGTCTGCTCCTTTGTTTGACTGACGCTGATACCATCTGTGAATTTGCTCAAGTATTTGCGGCTTCGAATGTTTGATGATCTTAAAGGCAATGTGGTAAAGCTCCTCGGCAAGAACTCGCTTATTAGCAAAACCTTGATTGTATATGGTAATCCTGATCCTGCCTGTATCTTTATCCATTGAGGCTGAACCACAGATGACAGGATGCTTGCCTTGCCTTACGACATCTTCATACCATCTCTTACCCCTTGACTGAATAGCTATATCCTGCGAGGCAAAAGGTGAGTCTTCGTCAAAAACCAGTATGATATTCCTGTTAATCCAATCAACCGTTTGCATCAGCTCCATCATTGGCTTAAGAGCATAAGCTTCTGACAACAGGCCTATTACAGGCATCTTAGGACGCCCATCCATCCTTTCTAATCGGACCTTTTCCTCATCCCACGTAGGCCAGACCTTATCGATCTTGGGTATGACCTTGACATTGTAGCCAAGAGGATAACCCCAGACCTTTTCAAATTCTTTAGCATAGGCTGCCTGAGCTTCCTGGCAGGTTCTGTAGGTGCCCAAGTGCCTGAATTTGCCATTTACGGTTATTCTCGCCTGCCAGTAGTCTTTTGCCTTAGGACGATTATCCTTGAGTATCTTTGCCGCCAGTTCAGGGTCTTGCCTTTGTATTTGTCGCCAGAGCCTTCGGGCAACCTTTATGGCTACAGCCTTATCTTTTGTAGCTAAGCCTTGGCTTCTTGTCCTTTTAAGAATAGTTGCTGCAAGGACAGGGTCTTTCTTTTTAAGCTGTTTCCAGATTTTTATAGCCACTGTTTCGGCAGTTGCCCTATCTTGCGCTGAGAACTTCTCGCCTTTTGGCACTAATCTTTGACGCTTGAGCAACTCTGGAATGAACCAGTAATAGCGGCTCCTATTTTTGAATATTGTACCTGGCACTTTTGGCTTGCTCTTGGGGTCAATTAGTGGCCTGGGATTCATCTTATTGCGAACCACCCAGTAATACCTTCCATTATTGAGGAAGATGGTTCCTGGCACGCCATATTTATTTATCTTCAAGGGCCTGCTGGTATTCTTGGCCTTGTAAAAAGATACCCCTTGGGTAGCCCTGCGCTTGCTTTCAGCCAGCCAGTTCTCGTTATGAGATTCCCAAAGTGACAAGGAGTGCTCATACAGCCAATTCCTTGCCTTATCCCAAAGGGGCCGTAATCTATCTTTGTCAGCAGGAAAAAGGTTCTCATACACAGCGTAGAATGGGTCAACGTAATCTCTATTTGCCTGCTCTACTATCTGGTCGTATTTGCCTCTATGGATTTCATCAAGAAGCAAGGAGCTTTTGTCATTCTGGATGAGCATATCTACGACATCTTCAATTATCTGAAAGGCTATATCACCCGATAGGCGTTTGCTGCCTGTGTAGCTGCGTAAGGCTCGGTTACGCCTCCAGGACTCAGAGAGCCTATCACAAATGCTTTCAGGTAAATGCGTATCTTCTTCTATCATATCCATAGGAAGCTGCTTACCTTGTTTGTCGGTGATTACCGGCCAGTTGCAGGTCTTCTCGGCAGCATACCAGGTCTTTTTGGTTTGTTCAGATAGGCGAGGGTCAGGTGAGATTCCATGTCTGTGCAGGCCACGGAGCTTCTCTGCTGTGATAAAATGTACAAGCTCCATATACGCTGCACCTTTGGGGCCAAATAACAATCCCGCACCGATTGGGACTGCGTAACTTTTAACATAGTCTCTGGCAAAAGATGCGTACCTGACTCCGCCTTCAAAAGATAAACACTGCAAGGCTCTTATATAGCCGCCATTGAATATATCATCTATAAACTCACTGGCCATCTGAGTCCTGATTAGATTGTTGGAGTGGGGATAGAAGATCGACATTGTGGATTTGACCCTCCTGTAGAAGTTCCAGTACCATGGGCTTATTCTTGTTTGTGGGTCACTTACATAATTATCCAGCTCACTGACAGCCTTCATTGGCTCTGAGTCAATGCCGTGTAGTTGTGCGGTTCTTTCCTTAAGGTTAGCTCTTTTGTCGGTTCCGATGGAATAGTAAATATCTCTGTGGATTTGCTTACCGGTCATTTTGGTGCCTCCAGAAATGGTTCTGATGGCACCTCCTGCGCGCTGGATGTACCATCAGGGTTGCTAATGCCTTTGTACGCGCATGAAAAAAGCCCTCGGAACAGCCAAGGGCTCTAAAATGGTTTTGTAAATTAGTCTGTACTTTGTTGCTTACACCTAAAAGGCCAAAGCATGAGCAGAATCAAAAATCATTTATGGTATTGCAGTCATAGTCTAAGACCTCCAGCTAAAAGGATTGACATTTTGTTTTTGCACTTTTACGTAAAGGTAGGCTGCAGCTTTATTCAGAGCTTATTTCAGGCTCTTCCGCTTCTTCCGGCCCTTTATGTTCCATCAGGTACTCAAATGCCTTCTGAAGTGCTAATATGGCCTTAGGAAGGTCATTTAAGCTAAGGCTATTGGTTCCATTCCATTGGCCAGTTTTGTCTCTGTATCTAACTTCGATGACAACCTTGGGCAGCAATATAGATTTGCCGGCTTTCTGGATAGGGTTTCTAAATATTGATGCCCTTACAGCTCCCACCTTGAAAACAGTTTCTGGTTTTGCCATTTTCCGCTTATTCCTTATCGATTGGATATTACCAATCAGTACGATCGTACAAGGTGATGACACTTTATAAACCTTTTGGCTGATGCTGAAAATCCCAGGCCGCCAGAAGGTGCTAAATAAGCGACCTTTTAGGGAAGCGATTTTTTGATAGACCTTCTCGGTGGCCGCTGGTTAATAATCAGCATCAGCAAGCAAATACCGACGGTAAAACTGCTGGCAGCGGGGAGAAAAAGAGGTGAAGAAAAGAACTGAAGGGGACGAAATGATATTGGAAGGAACAACCGATTTTATACAGCTCTGGCTAAAAAGAAAATTTCCATCATTTATGACCTTTCATGGTATTCCAGGTCTTCCAAGCCGGAATAGACCAAATTAAAAGGTTTTTTGAAATTCAAAAATGTTCGGACCTGCCATCTCCTGAATGAGCTTTTTTGCAAGATAAGCCTTTATCGGGGTTTGACAGGTCTTTGTCTTTGAATTCTATCTGAACCTTCAGCATCTATTAAGACTTTATAGTATTTAAGCTTTTCGGTTGCTTTGTCGTTACTGTCTGATGGGTGCAAATAGGACATCCCTCGGTCTGGAAAATCGAAGGATTTATATAGGGGCGTGATTTTACATTAGAATGCAGACGAAACAATCCAACGGGCTTACAGGTACCGCAAATTTCTTCAGGCGGTCGCGGTCTTTGAAGACATACGAACGCTTTGGCGAGGTAATCCGCCATTTGACCGTTGAGGAGCTGCAGAATCTATTTGATAGCATTGACAACTACTACCATAAGCTGATGTTTGAGATTATCTATGAGCTCGGCTGCAGAGTAGGCGAATTCGTAAGAATTCAGGTAAAGCACATAAACTTCAGTCGAAGCACTGTTTTCTTCCCTGCAGAAAATACAAAGACAAGGCATGCAAGGATAAGCTATCTGCCAAAAGGTCTAACCAATGAAATTAAAAGCATGTTAAAGCAGAAAGGATTAATGAATAAACGAGGCGATAGAGTCAGAATGCCGGAAGCATACCTATTTCACCCTGGAAGACGTCGGAATAAGCCGTATACGGAAAATAGAATCAGACAGATTTTTCAAAAATATGTCACTAAAGCCGGTTTGCAACAAGTGTATGGCAAGGACAGCTTAGGCAGAAATCTAAAAATGTTCACCGTTCACTCATTGCGACATACTCATTGCATGGTCTACGTTGTTGACAAAGGTATTCCGCTGCCGATTGTCCAGAAGCAAGTAGGGCATTCCAATTTAAAGACCACCTCAGTTTATTTGCAGCCATCAACTGAAAAGATGGCTCAAGCCTATAACACAGCTCGAAGCAAAGAGGATGTTAGCAGAACCTCTATTTCCTATGAGGATTAGCCTGTTCTCAAACTCTCACTTTTTCGTTATTTTTATCTGGATTATTTGAATCCACAATTTAAGATTTCCGAAGAAATGTGAAGAAAATCAGAAAAAACGACGATTTTCTCTGTGTAGAGAATCTGCAACAAGGAGCCAAATCGTCAAAAGCGAAATATTTTAAAAAAGTGGACAATTTCGCACAGAAAATGGTCTATTTCTTGCCTGACAAGCTTTAACAATTCTTTGATAACATCGAGAATAACTCTCACAAGCTGATGTTTCAGGTCACTTATAAGCTGGATTGTAAAGTGGGCCAATTTGTTAGAATTCAGGTAAAGTACTGAACTTCAGCAGAAGTGCAGTGTGTCCCCCCGAGAACACCAAAAACAACACATGGGTTAGAAGCTATCTGTCGAAGAGTTTGATGAACGAGAGTATAAGCGTACTAACAACCGACGCACAGCGTTTTTCACAGATAGCTTGTCATTATATCTCATTCCAGAAAAAGCACTTGCATTTCTCGACTATTACTGTTAGTATTTTAGCAAATTGCTGTTGGAAATAGTGGGTATATGGTACCCCAAAAGTTGTGTGTTAGAAGATTTAAAAGCTTCCAAGAAAGTTCGTTACTGAGTGGATCGACAAGAAAAATCGCTCAGATGATCATAAGTTCAGTTTCAGAAAATTTACAGAGATAAGGAATGTAAAAATGCCCAACCCTTTGAGTTTAATTATACCCGTGCTTGACCTACTCGGGAAGGAGGTCAAAATTCTTCCTGCAACCGGGGGTGCGGTGGAAGAACTGCAACATCCTGACCAGGAAGAGATAGAGGATATCGTTATCAATAGAGATATTGATAATGTGAGCGCTTTTGCAGAAGTCCCTGAGCCCACTCCTCAGAACATTTATCGGCGAACGCCATTAATATCGCGCACCCAAAACCATCTTTTTCGGTTCTTTATAGATGGAAGCATCCGAACTTATTTTCTCGGCACAGGAATAGAAGGGACAAGGTCATTCCCCATCGAGCTAGCCCAGGTCGGCTCAGCGGTTATCAAAAGAGAAAATGATGGACAACTCACCGTGTTAACTCAAAAGCAACGCATTCTTTTATTATTGCCTAAACAAAACCAAGGTATTTCAGATAGTTTATGGGAACAGATTCGAAGGATTAATAAGCCCGATTATCTTGAGGTAGTTGATTTTACATTGCCTGACAGGTTGGCTGACGCGAAGAAGGACCCAAGAGACAAAGCTGGTGCAAAAGCCCGGTCTGAGATGCATAAATTAGAGATAGAACTAATCAAGTCTACAGATACCTTCCGCGGTGAGAATAATTGGTTAATATTGGATGGAGCGGTTAAATTTGTTGAAGAAAGTATCTGGAACTCTTGGGGGCAGATTCCTTTTCTTATTGGAGTTGCCAAATCTTTTCGCAAAGATCCCATGTTCCAATTTGGGCGAGCAGCATCTCAAAGAAAAGACATTACAAGCATTCTTGCAGGGCTTCCACACGCTCATAGGACCGTTGCTTTTAATGCGTATGATGGGCAAGTTGCATTCTGGTATGTAAGATTGAGAGAGCAGCGAGAGTTAGACTACCCTCTTATGGGAGTGGTAAAAGTCGAGCTTCCTCGTCCCGATAGAAGACCTGTGCCTTCCAAGCTTGCCGACCTTATTTCTTCTGCTCTTGTTGCAGAGAAAAACGTTACCCCTTACGGGTTAGACCGAAGATGGCATTGTTCACTTTACCCTATCCATATTGCTGAGCAAGTAATAAAAAACAGATTTTTCTCAAGAGAGGTCCTAATGGGTTGTATCAAATGGCCCAAACCACAAATCGGAGGTATTGGTGTGACCCCCAAAAACTGTACCATTGAAGATTAGAGGGTATCCGATAAAATCTATCCGATATACAAATGTAGGATAGGAAGGCTTTTATGGAAAGGATACCCAGATGAAACGTAAATTACACAC
>Ga0315312_1001649_pt1 | contig 16836 bp, 17 predicted proteins | sample TDP7_MG_FD_203629 | JGI IMG/M metagenome (GOLD analysis project Ga0315312, IMG submission 203629) | Freshwater sediment microbial communities from Lake Towuti, South Sulawesi, Indonesia - TDP7 | ecosystem: Environmental > Aquatic > Freshwater > Lake > Sediment | place: Indonesia: South Sulawesi... | reverse complement strand
CACACGATTTATCGACTGCCTCTCTCTGAACAGGCCCGATCGAGGTCTAAAGAGGAGCGAAGGACCTATCGAGCGAAAAAGTTTCAAGCCTACTTTAAGGGATCGAAGATCAAAGAATTGCCAGCCGGTGGTATCCAGTTGGAAGGAAAAGTCCTCGACTCCAACGGATTCTCCATCCCTCTGGAGTGGGCATTATGGATCAAAGGGCTCCTCTTAGGTTTGAAGGATTGGAATGGAGATACCTTAGCCCTCGGCGTAATTGAAAATTACAGAGAGGAAGAAAGGGTATTGAGGGCCACCACCCCTCTGAACCAAATGGAAAAGTTGAAGACGATTCAGCTATCCTCCCTCAAATTGAATCCCTCCTATGAAGAAGAGAGATTTTGACAAACTTCCTTCATTATAGTAAATTTAAACCGAGTCTGAAAAGTGAGTAGTATTCAACCAAATGAGGGTAGAGTATTCCATCTGAAAGGGGGAGGAAATACGAAACTGAAATTGAAGTTTTTTGGTTTTCCAGAAGTGGAGCGTTTGGTGGGCAGTAAAGAGGTTGATCTTCAAGTGGAGGGGAATACCTACGGCGACCTTCTTCAGCATTTGAAGAAGAGCTATGGTGAATCTGTCATGAAGAACCTTCAGATCCAGATTCTCAAAAATGGCCGTGAATGGATAGGAAAGGATGACCTAACTCACCCCCTGAAGGATGGGGATCAATTGACCTTTCTGCAAATGATAACCGGCGGTTAATTAAAGCAAGGTCGCAATCCAATTTAATGCCAAACCCTTCTGCTCAAATTTTGCCTGCGTATCCTTCCATGCCCAGTCGCTCGATAAGCTCCTTAGATGGCTTTCCATTTCTGTCCCAGCCTCTTACCCAATAATAGTCCATAATCGCATCTTCCAGGCCAATCGGGATCTTGCCAGCCGCTGGACCCTCATTCACCGGCTCCATGAACCGCTTGGGATACTTGAAGTCGTCCTCCTTCTTCCAGCCATAGCGGATGTTCAGGATCTTTTGGAGGGTTGTGATCCGCTCCCCGCATTTTCGTAGGTCGTCGAGGCTCCATCCAAGTCCACAGGCCGCATTCAGGGTGTTGGTCAGATCAGTAAGGGTGTAGCCAGAGAATTCATGGAATTTGCAGTGTCCGGCAGAGTTGATAATGTTACAGTAGTCATGAAATTTGGCATTCCAATCGGGCAAATTTTTCCAGTCCCAGCGTTCTTCATTCTTAACATCACCAATTCCCCATTCGGGGAGCCGAACGTTACAGACCCAGATGTGCTGAGAGTTGCCTCGCTCGTGATTTGGCCCCGACGCTACACCTGTGCAATAGTTGAGGGCTGAAATATATTGGGCACGCCAGTTGTGGGCAGCAATCTCCTGGCCTTTCATTTGGACGGCCCAGTCCTCAGAGCCCTGACCGATCCTCTCCGCCGCAATCTTGCAGCCTTCGCCGAGCAAATAACCCAAACCATCGGCCCTAAGGCCGATCCCCTTGGTCATCTCAACCACAGCCTCTGCATTGCCCCAAGTCAGATCGATGCCATAGGTATCTTTCTTGGTGATCACGCCCTTCTCATAGCACTCCATGGCCCAGGCGATCACAGCGCCCAGGGAAATCGTATCCATGGAGTATTTGTTGGCCAGTTCACCTGCATAGGCGATGGCCTTGACATCATCAATCATACAGTCGTAGCCCATCATCGCGAAGGACTCATACTCCGGACCTTTTCCTTTGAAGGCATAAGGGCCTTCCTTGACTTCGCAGAGGTTATGACACTGGATGACACAGTACTTGCATGGCCAGGGCGTGGCATTGAGTTCCTTGGCATAATTAGAGGCATGCCATGCTTTCACGCCGCTGGGGAAGTCGGCCAGCTGGTAGTTTTTGATAGGAAGATTTCCCTGAGGAGCAAAAAGTTCGGTTGCCGCGGCTGTGCCCACGCGTTTGGTTTGGAGCCATTCAGGTTTGCTCGCATCGAGTTCAGCAATGCGTCGATTGATCTCCTTATTGAGCTGCTCAACCTCTGCCGGGGCATGAAGCTCACATTTTTGGGTTCCGCGAACCGCAATCCCCTTCAGCAACTTGGAACCCATGACCGCCCCCAGTCCGCATCGACCCAAGAAGGATTTCTTGCGCGTCTGGATATTGGCGAAGCGAACAAGCCTCTCCCCAGCCTGGCCGATACTCACGATCTCAAAGGCATCGCCTTCGACTTCCCTGATCCGATCCTCGGCTTCATAAGCATCCTTCCCCCAAAGGTGGCTGGCATCCTTGATGAGAGGTTTATCGTCATCGACCACGATATAGACTGGCTTTTCGGATCGACCGTAAACGACGATGGCGTCATAGCCGGTCTGCTTCATCTCAATACCAAAGCTGGCTGTTGCTGCTGAGTCCGCGTTCATATTGATCGAAGGCGCGATTGCCCCAGCCGACCACTTGCCTGCTCCCGTCTGCTTCAGCCCCGACATGGGACCAGCGCCAAAGGTAAGACGGTTGGCAGGATCGAAGGTCGTTGTGCCTCTGGGACATTCCTTCCATAAAAAGTATGCAGCCAGACCTGCCCCACCTAAGAAGTACTCATAGACCTTTTCCGGCACTTCTTCAGGTTTGGATATATTGTTGCTCAGATCGACCTTCAACACCTTTTTCCAAACATGTTTCATAGCCCTTTCCTCCTTTCAGACAAATTGATGGGGTCATCCCTTTCTTTTTCGGCTTCCCCTGCTTTTTATATGTCAATAGGTCTAAAAATCAGCACAATCGCCATCACAATAAAGACCATGGTCTCTGCACCCTGGGGCCAATACCTTGCCGTAAGAGCCATGACCATCCCCAGGGCAAAAGCAGACAAAAAGGTCCCTTTCAGATTCCCCATGCCTCCCACAATGACCACAGCAAAGCATAACAAAAGAATCGCGAGCCCCATATAAGGATGAATTGAACTGATTGGCGCATAGAGAACCCCTCCTAAGGCAGCAAGGGCGCTCCCTATTATAAAAACAATCGAAAAATATTTATCTACATTGATCCCCAGGCATCTCACTCCGTCCTTATCCTCAAGGGCTGCCACAACGATCTTCCCCACGATGGTCTTCTTAAAAAAGATGTTTAGAGCAAAGAAGAGAAGGATAGCAGTGGCGACAATGATAACTCGGTAGATGGGAAGAGAGAGGTCCCAGAACATTAGATATTTTGCAATAGGATCGCTAAGGGGATAAGGTCTGGGACCCCATATCCATTTGATCGCATCGACCCCGATCAGTGCAACAGCAAAGGTGGCGATAAAGGTATAATCGAGGGACTCTCCGTAAAGCCTCCTGATAATAAATCGTTCGATCACATAGCCTATCGGAATGATAGCGAGGATAGCAAGTACTGCGCCCAGAAGAAAAGGCCATTTGAAAAAAATGACGAGCGTGATTAGAATGTAAACACCTATGGTATAAGTTATTGTATGGGCAAAATTGATCACCCTCATAGTTCCAAAGGTCAACGAAAGGCCGATCGAAATAAAGTAAAGAATCGCCCCGATCGTAAGCCCATAGAAAATGGTATAGGGCACCTCTAAATAGCCTCCTTTTTCATGAATCTTGGAATTAATTTATATTCCCAAAATCTCTGAATATATCCCCAAACACCCATGCGAAACCTAAAGACGATGATGAGCAGAGAAAAACCTAAGAACATCTCCCAACGATAAATGTAGATGGGTAAGAAATTACTGATCACCATGTAGACCACTCCACCTACAAGCGCTCCATAAAGGTGACCTGCTCCTCCGATCAGGCAGGCGAAAACGACCCCCACGTTACTGTGCACATCCATCGCATTGGGATTAACGTAATTATAATTCAGTGCAGTCAATGATCCAGCAAAGCCAGCTATGGAACCAGCCAAGACAAAGGTCAACCACTTATAAAGAAAAGTGTTATAACCGAGAAACCTTACCCTCGTCTCATCTTCCTTAATTGAACGGATCAAAATCCCGTAGGGAGAAGAGGTCAGTCGTCTAAGAAAGTAATAAACCAATAACAAGCAGAGAAGGGTGAATCCAAACATAATGGGCCGGCTGCCAAAATTGAGAAAGCCTAATTTCGAAGCGATGACTCCAAATCCATCTTCTCCCCTTGTAATTTTCCGGAGGGGTGAGAGAACGAGAAAGAATCCAATATGATTGAAAGCCAAATTTATCAGGGCAAAACAGGCGCCAGTCGCCCTGACGACAATGAAGCCAAGAAGCATTGCCAGCAATCCTGCACAGGAGATTCCTACCAAAATGGCCAGGAGAGGATTTCCGCTGATATACTTAATAAAAAGGCCGCAACAGTAGGCGCCGGTACCCAGATATAGCATTTGGCCAAAAGAAAGCCGGCCCATATATCCATAGAGTAAATCAAAGGACATCGCAAAGATGCAGAAGATCATGAAATCCGTGACTCTGTGAACCGCGAGGAGGGGTGTGATCAGAAGGAAAAATGCAGCAATAGCCAGAACCTCAATTGCGCCATGCTCCTTTATGGGTGGGTTCCTCAATTCTGCAGGAAGTTCTATAAGTTTATTAGAATAAGCTTTGTCCTCGTCCAAATTTAATCCCTTTTATATCATCCCAATCCTTAGAGATACTCCTCCAACTCCTTAGTATCAGAAATCTCGGATTTATTAATGATCTCCCTGGCCACTTTGCCTTCTTTAAGAATGTAGATTCGGTCGGCCAGGAGGTTTACCATGGCAAGGTTTTGCTCGACGATCACAGCAGAAACCCTATCTTTTAGACCGGTGAGAATGTTGACGATCTCTTCAATGACGATTGCAGCCAACCCTTGAGTAGGCTCATCGATTAAAAGGAGTTTAGGGTCTCCAACCAAAGCCCGGCCAACTAAGAGGATCTGTCTCTGTCCACCGCTCAATTGCCCTGCCTTTGTTTTTAAAAAGTTTTTTATTTTTGGATAGATACTGGTTAGCCTGTCTATCGAAATATCCATGGGCGCTCCGCTTGCGAAAGCAGCGATCTCTATATTCTCTTGAACAGTCAAGTTTCCGAAGACCTTCTTCTCTTGAGCTACATATCGGAGCCCTTGTCGGTAAAGCTCCTCAGGAGAGAGACCAGATATTTCTTTCCCCTGATAGGCGATAGAACCCTTCTGCGGCTTTAAAAGACCGATGATGGTTTTTAATAGAGTTGTCTTCCCGGCCCCGTTTCGGCCGATGAAGAATGCCATCTGTCCCTTTTCGATATCGATGGAGACATCATGCAATACTTTTGCATAACCGTAAGCAACATCTAAGTTTCTTATTTCGAGCATATCATCCTTTCTCAAACCATTCCTGTCTCTTAACCATCGATTATGTGATGTGCTGGTTCATCTCGCTTTTCCCCCAGTAGCATTCCCTTACCGAAGGATCATAGAGCACATCTTCAGGGCCGCCCTCGCAGATGAATTTCCCCTCATTCATGACGCAGAGACGGTCCACAAGGTTTACGATCTTCGATACCTTGTGCTCAATGATGACCAACGTAAGGTTTTTCTTGATCTGTTGAAGGAGACTAAAAACCTCTGAAATCTCTCCATCGCTAAGTCCGGACAGGGGTTCATCTAAAAGCAGAAGTTTCGGGTTGAGGGAGAGGGCAATTCCGATCTCCAGCATCCTTTTTAAGCCATAGGAGAGCTCAAAGGTGAGGGCCCGAGCCTTGTTTTGAAGCCCGACCAGTTTCAGCGCCGTGAGACAATTTTCTAAGATCTCCTCATTCTTTGCTGATGAGAAAAAGAATTTTCGATGAGTGTTTTGTTTTCCCCTGAATCGGATACTGGAGAGAACAAGATTTTCCCAGACGGTCATCGAATTAAATACGGAAACGAGCTGGAAGGTTCGAACCATCCCCTTCTCCACCCTTTTATAAGAAGGGGTGTATGTGACATCTTCTCCAAAAAAAATGATTCGTCCCTCAGTGGGGGGAAAGAAACCTGATAGCAAGTTAAAGAGGGTCGTCTTTCCCGACCCATTTGGGCCGATGATTCCAGTGACCTCTCCCGTTTTGATGGAAAATTTCACTTTGTTGACAGCGATGAGGCCACCAAAATGTTTACTCAGTCCTTCTGCCGTAAGGATTTCGGACATAATAGCTCCACTTTTTAATCCCCCCAACCCCCCTTTACTAAAGGGGGGGCTAAGGGGGATTAAATCTTTCCTACCAACCCATTTCCTTCAGAGGGAGGCATAATTCCCCACCCATATAAACGTCAACCACTCTGGCAATATCCCATTTATCTTTTCTTTCTTTGGGAGGCTTGCCGTCAAGAACAAACTTAGCGTATCTATAAGAAGTTCTTCCGTCAATGCGCCAGACAGCCGGGCCCTTCACACTCATAAATTCCGGACTGTCCATGAGGGCTTTGTATACTTTGGCTGGTTCCAAGGAGTTCGCCAATTCTATTCCCTTAAGGGTTTCCTGCATCCCGATGTAGGCGTAAACCGCAAAGGGATCGGGGGGTTCGCCGTATGCTTTCCTCCACGCTTCTGTCAATTTGGCAACAGCACTTACAGTCTCAGGATCCTCGAGTCCAGCCAAGTCATGAAACCACCACATCCCCACTGTGACCCCTTCAAGAGCCTCGGGTGGGATACCCACTCCAAAAGCAGTAATGATGGAGTTAAAGTAAATCTTTATGTCCTTCCTAAGCCCCAGTTCATAGACCTGTTTTAGAACGTTGATAGCATCGGCTCCCCAATGCCCCATCATCAACACATCTGGTTTCATTTCTTTTATCTTAATGAGATAAGAAGTGAAATCCGGGGTTCCCACTGGAGACCACATATCAGTGATCTTGATATGCGGATACTTGGCTTTGAAGACCGTATGAGCCCCTTTTGATGCCCCATGGCCATAAGCATAATCCGGTAGAAAAAGGACGATGTGCTTTGGTTTATAGGTTTTGCTTACGTAATCTGCACTTATCCTCCCTATTCCATCGACGGCACCAAGTGGGGAGATATAATAGGGGGCTTTGGTGTCCTTTTTGAAAGTAACTTCCTCAACCCCATTGGTTGCCATAAATAATGCGCTACCATCACGGATCTGCACATTTATGGCCTGGCTAACATGAGCGAAGGTGCCTCCTACAACAAGCTTTACCTTATCTTCAACCAATTCTCGCATTCTACGAATAGCCACATCCGGTTTGGTCTCATCGTCACGGATAACCGGTTCTACCTTAACCCTTTTCCCATCCAGCATTACACCTCCTCGGTCGTTAACCTCTTTAATCGCTAATTTGACACCATCCAGTTGGACCTTTCCAACGGCAGAACCAGGCCCTGTCATGCTGTACATCACTCCGACCTTAATCTGTGCAAAGGGGGTGTCAAATGAAGTAAATATGAAAAGACATGAGATCAAACCTACAACACAAACCAATCTAAAATTCTTCAACATCTTCGTTTCCTCCTTTCGTTAAAATTTTGTTATGAAAAAGAAAAAATACAATCGAATTTCACCACCTCCTTTCTTCAGGATTCTATGGTTCTTTTCGAGAGAGTTCTCGTTCCACTCTCTCACATTTTTACGCATGTCTGTTCCAACTCATTTCTTTTCCTCGATAGGGGTAGGACCCACCCGAATCAGAAATTGTATCTCCGAGCCAAATGGAATCACCTCTCATCAGGGAGCAGGCGTTTCCACAAAGTCGATCATTTTCCACCCCGTCAGCTCAATTTTCTCAGTTAATTTTGGAGCCATATCGAACCATCTCACAAGGTAATCCGCTTCCATGTGATCGACCTTCCAGGCTTTGAAATCGTACCAGTTTTCGTAAAACATGATTTTTCTTTTATTTGGAGCCATCGTTTTCATATCAAGATTCATATGCATATCATAATTAATGCACCCCGCCTCTGTATGGGTAAGAGGTACCAGGCTCATCATTTCCTTCCAGGCTCTATCTACACAATCTATTTTATCCAGTGGGGGGGCACATTTTTCTTTGACATCGACTATGGCCAAAAGCGTATATCTTTCCTTAGGGTCTGGAAGTTCCTTCCCTCGGAAGGTGGGATTGGTGGGTAGGTTGACCATTTCCCAAATGTAAAGTTCAATTTTCTCAGTTACTCTTGGCGCCATATCAAACCAATCCTTTAGGTATGGCATTTTCATGTGCAAGTCCCAATCCTCTCTGCTGCGAAAGTTTTCGTAAAACATATACATCATCGGGTTTTCTTTCATATAATTATACCACTCCGTACCCACGTTCACGTGCATATCATAATTGATACAGCCCGGCTCTTTACGGGTAAGGGGCACCAGTTTCAACAGTTCCTTCTTGACTACCTCCTCAAATCCAGGTTTCACATGGACGATGGCCAAAACCGTAAGTTTCTTGTTATCTCCTGCAAAGACGGGACTGATGGCTACGAGGAGAAATGCCGCAACTACGATAAGAAATAGAGTTTTTCTGCTTGACATATTAATATCCTCCTTTCTTTAACGAAAACTTGGATTGAATTTCCCCGACCAATTTTTAAAATCGGAAGAAACCCCGCCCCTGGATTTTCAAGTTTGAAGGCCCCAGCCTGACTTAAGTAACCATCACCTCCTTTCTTTGATACGATTGCGAATGGATAAAAGACTTTGTATCGCTTTGAAACAAAAATAATTTTTTGTCCTCTTAAAGGAGAAAGATCGTGAACCCAATCAGAGCTCTCTGATGCGAAAGTCACCTTGCTCATCAGTATACCGTTCGGTCTTGACCCCTTCCAGAACAGCCAGGCTAATCTCAGCCCGGTAAGCTACTACGCTACCAGGTTCCAAATGCCCAATGTAAATGGTTTTGCTATCCCAGTCATATACGCTGATATGCACGTGGGCATCACCGCCAATGACAGAGCCTTGAACACTTCCCAGTTCAATGGCGCCGGTGAAATTCCAGTACTTATCCACCGATGGAACTTCTGTTCGAGTAATGGTATGAAGATGGACCCGCTGAAGAGAACCAATTCCACCCGTAATCGCAGCGGTATCAATCTGCTCCCTTTTTACTACCTCCTGAAGGCCCTCGAGAAGCAGATCATCCCTATCAAACATGATCAAGATTGTCCTTGGAGTCGTTTTGGATATGAAATACTGCATGGGTTTCCTCCTTTTATTGATCGGATTGATGCTTGATTTCTCCTCTGGAAACAACTGTCTTGACTCTTTTCAGTGCCCCAATATCTTCCAGGGGATTCCCTTTTACTCCGATGATGTCGCCGAATTTGCCTATCTCAATGGTTCCGATGTTCTCTTCAAGTCCACAAACCTTAGCAGCATGGCAAGTGGCAGCCATTAAGGCCTGGCTATGTGTGGCCCCAAAATCTACAAGATATTGAATCTCTTGAGCCAGGCCGCCATGCATGCCATCTGTGCCCACAGCGAATTTAATGCCCGCTTTAATAGCAGCCCTCATTCGTTGAGCGACCTCCTCTCGCTGTCGTAAATGGCCATCAATGAGGTCAGTTGGGAGAGTCTGAATTCGAGCATCGGTAAAGAAGATGCTGGGTGTCATAACCAACCATCTATCTGATTTGGCCAGCAGATCAATTTCTCTATCAGTCAAGAAATAACCATGCTCAACAGTATCGACGCCTGCCTCAAGAACCCACTCCAAGCCAATGCCCCCGATACAGTGAGTGGCTACTGGTATTCCGACTCGGTGAGCTTCATCCACCGCGGCCTGTATTTCTTCTTTAGAGAAAAAGCTGGGAATCCCTTTGGAACCGCGGAGGGTTCCAGTGATGAAGAATTTGATTACATCCGCTCCTGCGGCCAGATTTTCCCTTACTACGGTTCGAATCTGCTCAACACCACCGAAAGGGTACCCTACGAAACCATGTCCATGAAGGGCACGAATCCCTCTGGTTGCTATTAGAAGGCGGGGACCTTCGATGCGCCCTTCCGCAACTGCCTTTTTACATTCCACATCAAGAAAGCCTTTATCACCCATGCACCGGGAGGTGGTGACGCCAGAGCAAAGATCAATCTTCATGGTCTCGCAGGCGCGGAGGGTCAGGGCGGGAATAGGATCAGCCATTCGATACAGATAATTATCCAACCTCGGGTCCAAGGAGAGGTGATTGTGGCAATCGATCAATCCAGGAAGAAGCGTTTGGTCGCTACAGTCCAACACGTGGACATCAGCCTTTTCCCTGAACTCTTCTTCCTTTCCAACCCCGATGATACGTTGTCCTTCAATAAGGATTATACCCTTTTCAATCGGAGGGCCTCCTGTTGCATCAAACACTAACCCTCCTCTCATAAGAATTTTTCCCATGCCTCCCTCTTCTTCGGAGCCCCCAGGTTGTATCTTAGGCCAAACACCTAATCACCTGGATTCGTCATTTTTTCAAGGACCTTAATTAGTTCGTGGACATCAGCGTTTTCCATCCCTAAGGAAAGAGCCGCAAGAAAGTATTGATAGGCTGCAGAGGCCACAATTAAAGGAGTTCGCACCCTTCTGCTGTCATTGATCACCAGCCCAATGTCTTTGCACATCTGGCCCAGCCCCCCAGGTGCGGGAGTATTGTCAAGTATACTGGATGTAATGAGCCTGAACCAATCACTTCCGCAAATACCACTTCCCACGACCTGGCAGACCAAACGCGGGTCAAGCCCTCCTTTTCTGGCCAGGGTAATTACTTCAACGGTGGCAGCAAGGGTGGTGGCCACAAGGAGCTGGTTACAATGCTTAACCGCCTGTCCCAATCCAGGTTTTTCACCAACATAGGTAATTTTCCCCTGCACTTCAAGGACAGGCCGGCATTCTTCCAGAAGGTCTTTAGATGTTGCTACAATCAGCGTTAAAGTTCCTGCTTCCACCCTGGCCGGTCCGCCAGTAACAGGAGAATCTATAAAACCTACCCTCTTTTTTGCGCATTGCTCGGCCACCCATTCAAGATTCTCTTTGTCGATAGTGGACATGCAGATTACCCTTGTCTCTTTGTGGCATCCTTCAAGGATGCCATCTGGACCAGTCACCACCTCCATGACTTGCTGGTCGTTCAACACGTAGACAATGACCTTGCCTGACTTTTCAGCCACTTCTCTACTGTTTCTCAGCGCAATCCCACCGGCACTGGTAAATTCTTTAACTACCTCAGGCCTTCGAGCATATCCCGCCACTTTGTACCCTTCTTTGATATACTTTTTTGCGGCCACCATTCCCATCCGACCCAGACCGATGATTCCTATGGCTTCAGACATTTTTACCTCCTCAACCCTCCTCCCTTCTGAGCAAAAAGGAGGAGATCTTTTTTTCTTCAAAAGCGGGGCATGCTTTTCAGCAATTTGGCTGCTCGATGAGGATTAAAAATTCCGCACATGCACGGACGAAAGAGTTTCTCCGCCCCTTGCTCGGGAGTGAGTTTCCCCTTCTTAACCTCCTCAATTACCTCTTCAATCAGACCCACTGTTACCATGCCATGCCCGCACATCGTATTGATTTCGAGGATCTCCTTGGGAGGCAACTTATCCGTACGACCCCATCTCCCTAAGGAATGATTCACTGTATGCTTCTCCAGGCCCACTTCCCGACAGCACTGTTCGACCCGGTCCCACAGGCCAGAGACTACCACTGAAAGCCCTAGTTCCGCCTCCTTGATCATCTTCAAAGCCTTGGTCAGCGTCTCTTGACTGTTGAAGACCGCATGTACCACCGCGTGGTCTTCCACGTTCTCTAATACCTTATCGATTCCGCCCTGATGATATTCGTTCCCATTCCGACAATCTCCAATCTTGATCGCTCCATTCTCAAGAGCTATTTCAAGAAATCGTCTCAACTTCGGACCGGACCCCACATGGTTGATATCTTTCGACGGCATCACCAGGATGACATAGTCCTCAGAGAGATTTTCCACTGTTCCTAATCGGTGCAATGTGTGGGTCATTTTCAAACCTCCTTCACCAGTGGCCGGCCCAATCCTACATTCATCTTCCCGTTCGGCGACACCCACAACCCCGACCGCTCAGCATAGGCTACCGTCGGAACAGTCCAGTCCGGGTTCACACGCGATACTAAATCGAGGCTGAACACAGTCTCGATCTCCTTGGCAACTTTCTTCAGAATCTCGAACAACTCTGGCAGTTGCTCCAGTTTGATGCAGAACTCAAGAATAGCCGAAAGGACATTTTCATTCAGGACATCCTTTTTGAACTTCCCTGTCTTCGGATCTTCCATTAAACTCGTCGTTGGATTGGCTTTTTCAAACTCCACTCCCAGTTTTGCCACGGCCATGGCCACCTTCTCTACATCGTAGAATCTTGCACCGAGGACCGGTCGGCCAAGCTCGATGGCGATACCTGCCCACCCGCGCTTGAACCGTCCCGTCACATCATTGGTCTTCATTTCTTCCGTCCCCCGACCGGAGATTCCTGACTCCTGCGCGATGGTGAGAACGTCGCTGAGAAGACTCCGGACCGTTCTTGGCCAGACCAGTTCCTGCTGATAGATGGCGTCCGTGGGGCAATCTGCCAATCGCAAACAGTTAGAGCACTCCGCGCATCGGTCAAAGTCAATTTCTGCCACATCGTCTTTTGACGAAATGGCTTGAATCGGACAGTAGACAAGGCACTGACCGCATCCCACACACTTTTCTCTATCTATGAGCATCGATTATCTCCTTTGAACGGAACTTGTTGTCTCTTATTACTTTTTTTTCAGAGCAGCCATCAGCTTCGGAAGCTCTCCATCAACCATGTTGTAAGTATGCTGAGCTTCCGGGAACCGACCGGCCCGCACATCCTCGGCATAGGCCCGGAGGGCCTTTAGCGTCTCTTCTCCCAGATTTGCATATTTTTTAACAAATTTCGCAGTAAAGGCTTGGAAAATACCCAGGATATCACTCACAATCATCACTTGACCGTCTGCATCAATTCCAGCCCCAATGCTGTAAACAGGAATTGTCAGCTCATCCCGAATAATTTTGCAGACTTCAGGGGGAACTGCTTCTATCAAAAGAGCAAAGGCCCCGACCTGTTCAATCGCTCTGGCATCCTGGATTAACTTCAGAGCGGTCTCCATGGTTCGACCCTGTGCCTTGAACCCACCCAGTTGACCTGAGCTCTGAGGTGTTAAACCGATATGCCCCATGACCAGCATCCCACCATCTGCAATAGCCTTGATCTGGGGGCAAACCCTCTGGCCACCTTCGAGCTTGATCGCATCGACCCGGGCTTCCTTGAAAAAACGGCCGGCGTTACGAACCGCCTCGTCACAGTTGACCTGATAGGAGAGGAAAGGCATGTCACCAATAATGAAGGTATTGGGAGCTCCGCGGCGCACGGCCTCGGAGTGCCAAATACACTGATCCATGGTTACCGGGATAGTACCTTCGTAACCATAGATGCACATGCCGAGAGAGTCTCCTACAAGAATCATATCCATACCTGCCTGCTCCGCGAATTGGGCTGTCCAGTAATCATAGGATGTCACCCAAACTGCCCTCTCGCCGGAATCCTTCATCTTCTGGAGATCAAGTCTTGTCAGTTTCTTTTTCATTGCCGCACCCTCCATTGAATATGTTCTTTCTTGGTAGTTTACGAGAATTTATATGAGTGACTTTTCCGTAATTTTATTAAGCCCGGAGGGATGTCGTTAGCCGTTTAAACATCTTTTTCCCATTGACCACTTTCCAATGATTTGAGGGCATCCGATGTGGCCAGCTCAACGTGCGCTTTCACTAGTTCTTTAAGCCTTGATTTATCTTTGCTTTCAAGATATTTGATCATAAGTTCATGTTCGTCCCAGGCTCGTATCCTTGTTTTTCTTAAGGACAAAAAACGAAAACGCATCACCAAATCCTTCAACTGGCTTAATACTTTGAGCAGATGTTCGCTTCCCGCAGCTCTGCAAATGGTTTCGTGAAACGAAGTGTTAATCCGCCATAATGCGACCCATCCCTCAGGTCGGTTGGCATCAGGTGAGGAGAGTAGCTTCCGGGCTTGCCGAGCCATTTCTTTAAGTTTAAGGAGTGTCTCGGCATCAATATTATCACAGGCTAATTCTACGGCGTATACCTCTAATACTGCTCGAATGCCATAGACTTCCTTTATCATTTGGGGGGTGATCACGGTAACACGGACGCCACCTTGTAGGAGACGCTCTACCAATCCATCCTGAACTAAGCGTTGGAAGGCTTCACGAACAGGGGTTCGGCTGGTTTGAAGGGCTTCGGCTGTGGTGCTTTCGATCATTCGCTCGCCCGGTGCAATTTTACCGAGCAATATACGTTCCTTAAGCACTTCATAAATTTGGTCTGAAATAGACTTGGGGGGCATGATTAAAATTTCCTGACGAGCAGAAGGGTTTCTCATCTTAGAATCCTTATAATTAAAATAATTAAAAAGCTAAACACATGTTCGATAGATATCGACCATGCGTGAAAGCAAGAATCAGCCACATTAAACTAGAAAATTTTAAATGTATGCATTCAAGCATACCTGTATACTAAAATTGATAATTTTTGTCAAGATAATTTTTGCTGAGAAAACCCATTCCAATTAGGACATCCCCTACCCTACGTTAATTTGGATACAAACCCAGGGGAAGTTCTTAACGCCAGTCGGTTATCCATTCCTCTGGAGTAGGCATTGTGGATCGGAAGAGCTTCTTTTACGATTGAAGGGCATAAAATATGATACGTTTGGCTTCACAATTTCTTCTTTCTATGATAGAGTGGCTTCGGGTCATTTCTGGAAAACTAACCCGGACATCTGTGTTACAGAAATAGCTATCATTTGGAGGTACTTAAATGGGCGAACGACTAAAAAAATTTTTTGCAAACAATATTTGGCAAGTTATAAAAAACCAAAGTCGATCGAGTTCATCAAAGAGATACCCAAAAATCCTTACGGTAAAGTTCTGAAGAGGGAACTCCGTGAGAAATACTGGGTGGGCGAAGTTAGAAGAGTGAGATAAGGAAAGGAGTGATGGGCAGATGCCGCAAAGACGGAAACTTTCAAAAGGCGTAGCAGTGGTCGGCGGAGGCTTGACTAAACTTGGCTTGTTCAAAGACCGCAACTCCAAGGATTTCTTCGCTGAGGCTTTTGTTGAGATGGTTGAATCCGTCGACAAAGGATTTGACCCAAAAGAGATCGATGCCATTTATGTCGGAAATTTCAGCAATGATTTTTTTGTGAATCAAGCTCATTGGGGGCCCATCATTTCGGACTTGCTTGGGCTCGTACCTAAGCCGGTGACTCGGACAGAAGGTGCTTGCGCATCGAGCGCCTTAGCCTTTCGGGAAGGGGTGCTGGCGATCGCCTCAGGACTGTATGACATCGTTCTTGTGGGCGGCTTCGAACAGATGTCCAGACGCACGACGGAAGAGGTTGCTGAGGGTTTAGCCATGGCCGCCAGTCCCTATGAGGTAGCCACAGGTTATACCTTTCCCGGAGTCTTTGGAGCCATGGCTACCGCCTATTTTGCCAAATACGGTGCTGACCGGGAGGCCCTCTTTAACGTGACCATCAAAAGCCACAACAATGCCCCTCTGAATCCGAAAGCGCAGTTTCCGATGACCATTCAGGATTTCATGAACGCCCGGATCGAGCGCTGCCGCGCCAAAGGAGAGCCCATACCAGAATGGAAAGACGAAAAGGATTTCCTCCGGGACCCGGGAGCGAATCCTCCGGTGGCTTGGCCCATGCACCTCTTTGACTGCTGCCCTATCAGCGATGGAGCTTCCTGCCTGCTTCTGGTGGCAGAGGAGATCGCTAAAAACTTTACGGATGACCCGGTCTACCTTGCTGGGATGGGCCAAGGAAGCGGCTATAGCCTCCATGCAAAAAAAGATCTGACAACCTATGAAGCCACAAGATATGCGGCAAAGGAAGCCTACGAGATGTCCGGCCTGACACCCAAGGATATTCAGTTCTCAGAGGTTCATGACTGCTTCTCCATCGCTGAGATCGTTCATATGGAGGATCTCGGATTCTTCAAACCAGGGGAAGCGTACAAAGCCGTGGCCGAAGGCCTGAGCCGACTTGATGGCCCAATGCCCATCAACACCTCTGGAGGACTTAAAACCAAAGGCCATCCTGTAGGTGCGACTGGCGTCGCGCAGCTTTACGAGGTGTGGGTGCAGCTACGGGGCAAGGCTAGGAAAAGGCAAGTCCCCAAGCCAAACTTAAGGATTGGAGCTGCTCATAACCTGGGAGGGACAGGCGGAACCTGTACATTTACCATTCTGGAGAGGAGGTGAAATGATGGAAGAGAGACCTTTCAACGACACATCGTACGAGCAGTTCCTCAAGGAACGGAAAATCATGGGCTCAAAATGCAAGAAATGCGGAGCCCTTGCCCTACCTCCAAGGCCGATCTGCGTATCCTGTTTCGGGACCGAAATGGATTGGGTGCAGTTCAAGGGTACGGGAAGACTCTCCGCCTTCACCAGCATCGTTGTTGCCCCACCCTACATGGCCAAGGAGGGCTTCAGCCGCAATAACCCTTATGTGGTAGGGGTTGTAGAACTGGACGAAGGTGTGAAAACTGTGGCTCGAATTGTCGGGGTCGATGCGAAGAAACCCGAGGAGATCAAAGTCGGTACACCCCTCAAGACAGAACTCCTTGAAAGAGGAGAAGGGCCCGACAAGAAAGCTGTTCTTGCCTTTAAGCCTTAAACTTCACAAGCATCGGCTTAGCTTAGAAATCCAGAAGGGAGCACTTTTATGGATTCCAAAGAGATTGACAGACTTCAAGATAAAATCAATTTCTATGAAGCCGTTCTCGATAACATCTATAATGGGGTGATAATCACTGACCACGATGGAAAGGTCATTTTTTTTAGTAAGACCTACGGGAAT
>Ga0315312_1001648_pt1 | contig 16836 bp, 16 predicted proteins | sample TDP7_MG_FD_203629 | JGI IMG/M metagenome (GOLD analysis project Ga0315312, IMG submission 203629) | Freshwater sediment microbial communities from Lake Towuti, South Sulawesi, Indonesia - TDP7 | ecosystem: Environmental > Aquatic > Freshwater > Lake > Sediment | place: Indonesia: South Sulawesi... | reverse complement strand
CACCCGGGCGAAGCGTGCACATCTAGAAGCGAAGTCCCTCTCACGGCAAAAGCGAGGTCCCCTGAGTCCCACGGAAAGACTTATAACGGTTCTGTGATATCAATATCATGACGTGTGATGCGTGATATGTGATATCACGGCGGGGGCAAAAGATGACTGAGTTCCTACTTGTGGTCTATGTTCTCCTGTCTGTCTTCGCATTCGGTATCGCATTCCTGTCCTATAGGAGACTCAGAGAGGGGTCTAGACAGTACCTGAAAGCGAAAAGGGTACTGGATGATACTATCCTGAGCATTAACAGTGACCTGAAGGCCCAAGCTGAAAGGGTCAGAGCTCTAGAGGAGCAGGATCAGGCTGCGCGTGCCGAGGACCTCCGGGCAATAGAAGACCTCAGATCCGAGATCGGGAGCGTCAGAACCCAGTTGACAGACCTATCCAAGACGGACGAGGGCTTGCTTGGAAGCTATGACGCTCTAAGGACCAGAATGGACACCTTGGCCTCGCAAGGAGCCGAAATAATGGAGAGAGTCGGAAGGTTGGAGTCGGCTGGACTGGGTAGCGCGTTTGCGAAAGGACCGGAAGAGTCAGCCGTTCCGATAGGGAAGGAGAAGGCCATCGCCTCGTTGACGGTCACCGAGTTAAGCATTGTAGAGCTCTTGGCCGCCGAGGGCGAGAAGACCGCACCGCAAATCAGGGAGCGCATCGGACTGACGAGAGAGCACACGGCGCGTCTGATGAAGAAGCTTTTCGCCAGCGGCTATGTGGAGAGGGCAACAGGCGAAGTGCCCTACCGCTACCGGCTCAAGAAAGAAATGGTGGACATTCTGGAGGAGCAGGGTTCTGGGGGCTAGTCCCGCGGACTCCTCACCAGTTCCTTCACGTCCTTTGCCTCAAGCCGGTAGAGAACCTTATTCGAGTTCTTCGCCTCTATGAGCGCGCCTCTGTCGGCGAGCCGTGACAGGTACGTGGAGACTGTACTAAGCCCGATCTTTTCATCAGCCTCCTTCTCGTAGACAGACTTGACCTCCTTAGCCGAGAACCACGCCAACGGGAAATGCCTCTCCACAACGGCCCGTACCTTATCAAACTTAGAGAACTCACGGCCATACTGTGCGTCGGCTCCCACCCCTGGCATGCCGCCGAGCAGTTCGACTATGTCGAGAACCCGAAGAGCACTCTTTCTCGTCACGCTCCCTTCCAAGGTTATTGTGTATCGGTTTCCCGATTCGTCGAAGACGTCAACCCGCATCTTCCTTGCTGGCACCGAAGAAACCACCACACCGCGGTTCGGCGCATGTGCTTAACAGTTTTACAGTTCACAAGTTATAAGCAATTTGGTGAAGAACGCGTAGCGTCGGGCCGAGAAAAGGGGAAGAAACCGCAGAAGGAAAGTGCTTTGCACTCTTCTGACTTAACAGTTTTCACCAAGAAAGTGTTATGGAAAGCTAGACAAGAGGATTGGGCGGTTTCGGTTTCCATAGGAAAGCAAGGGGTGAGCGTTTCACAAGTCCGTAGCGCCAAAAAAGACAATTCTCCGAGAAATTCAACCGCAAATAAGACAGCGGCGGCGCAATTTTCACTTTAGCTTCACATCGCGCGCGCCTAGCTGGACGCACGGTCTCACCCAAGTAGCCGCGCTACGATGTTCACATGAGGATCGCTCCTGCGCTGAAGTCTCATCCACGGGCGCCACCGCCCTATGCACCAATATCAGGCTGCGCGCTAGGTAGAGGCAGACCCCTGCTTTTCCGCTGGAGAGTCGATGCAGCTGGCTAGATTCTGATGGGCATTTTCCAGTTCGGCCGGCGTAGCAGGCAGTAGGAAGATTTTCCTTAGCTGTTAACTATGTGTTAGCTCTACGTCCCTCCTCACTCGAATGGAAAGAGGGGGGTGCGTCCGTGCTGCGATTCGACGGAGTTTCATGACTTGTCTATTCTTTTGTACGGGAGACCTTATCTGCCGAGAAGCTCGAACCAAACCCAAAACAGCCAGGCCTAGCCTGAGATGATATATGATGGGCGGACAGAGCAATATTCTGGAGACGGTCTTTGACGACTTTCTAAGGGGATCCACAATCTTCAGAAACAGGGAAGCGCTCAGGCACGATTACGTACCAACTAGCCTCCCTCACCGCGAGGATCACATCCGCTACCTAGGCGAGGTTCTGGCCCCTGCTCTAAGGGGATCCCTCTGCTCCAACGCTCTGATCTACGGAAAGACCGGCACTGGAAAGACAGCGGTCATGAAGTACGTCTTGACCAAACTGGCTGAAAAGGCGGATGAACTAGGCTCCTCACTCGAGGTGTGCTTTGTGAACTGTCGGGTGGCCGGCACCGAGTATAGGGTATTCTCGGCCCTTTGCGGTACCCTCGGCATCAAGGTCCCCTTCACCGGATTAGCCGTGGGGGAGGTCTTTGATAGGTTTAGGGAAGGCTTGGACTCCAAAGGTACCCTCCTTATTGTGGCATTGGATGAGATTGACTCGATTGTTAGAAGCCGAGGCGACACCCTCTTGTACGAGTTAACCAGGATAAACGGGGCTTTGCGCAGAAGCAAAGTTACGATTCTAGGGATCTCCAACGATCTGAGGTTCAAAGAGATGCTCGACCCGAGGGTCCTAAGCACGCTTAGCGAGGAGGAGATAGTCTTCAAACCCTACAACGCGGATGAGCTTCAGGACATCCTACAGGCCCGGGTTGAGATAGGCTTCCAACCCAATGTTTTGACAGAAGGCGCTGTAAGACTGTGCGCCGCACTTGCCGCTGCCGAGCATGGGGATGCCCGGCGAGCTTTGGATCTATTGCGAGTCGCAGGTGAGCTGGCGGAAAGGAGAGGTGACGCCTCCATCTCTGAGGATCACGTACGGCGCGCCCAGAGGCGGATCGAACACGACCGCATCTTGGAGACATTGAAGAGTCTCCCTGCGCACTCCAAACTGGTCCTGCTAAGTGTCTATTTCTTTAACAGATCTAACATCGACCGTTCGATCACGGGGGACATCTACAACCTCTACTGCGAGCTCTGCCAAGAGTTTGGTATTGGTCCCCTCACGCAAAGGCGGGTCAGCGGACTCATAAATGAGTTAGACGTCATCGGGCTCCTGAACTCGCGTGTCATAAGCCTGGGACGATACGGGCGGACAAAGAAGACGAGCTTAGGGATCCCTTACAGGATAGTCAAAGAGGTCTTCTTGGAGGACGAAAGGTTCAAATCCATGGTGGCCTACAGCCCTCGATACTTGACCGTATCCGTAAAGGTATGATCCGAGCAATCCCTTCCGCCAAGCCGTGAGATCCTACCGCCCTGGTCTAGGCGTTGACACGAAATCTATTGGGAACACCTGCAAATTCTCAAGATTCACAATAGGCGCTATCCCAGGGTTGGGAGTGTGCCCCATCTCCCTCTGATACTCAGTCTGCCTCTGCCACGCTCCGGAGTTTACCACCAATATCCCCCGGTAGCTGCTATAGCTCATCATGTGAACGTGTCCCGCCTGGAATATGTCTGGGACCCCTTCGATGACTAGGTGGTCCTCCTTGTCGGGCGCAATGAGAGCCCTTAACCCATATGTCGGTGCCAAGTGTCTGCACTGCAGGAGGAACTTCATCGCTTCGTCCGGTGCCTGGAAACTCATCCTCGGAACGGTGGAGACTACGTCATCCAAACTTCGGCCGTGGCATATGAGCATGTTTACCCCGTGCAGACTCAAGGTCGAGGGGCTTCCTACAGAGTGAATCTGCCTAGACTCGTAGAGCGGTTCAGCGTATTCCTTGGAGATGGCTGGTTGAGGCAGAGCCCTTCTGCATGCGTCATGATTTCCAGGTAGGACGATGACCTCAACATATTCTGGAACTTGTTCGACCAGCTCTCCTGCCGCTTGGTACTGCTTGTAGACATCTTTTATCTCCAGCTCTCTGATCTGCTCCGGATAGATTCCGACGCCATCCACTATGTCGCCGGCTATTACTAGGTACTTCACGTGGCTCGCTATCTCTCTCAGGTGCGCATCGCCAACCTCGCCCCGCAACCAACGTATGAAGCGCTGAAACGTTTCCCGCATGAACATTTTGCTGCCGACATGCAAGTCTGACAGGAGCGCTGCGTAGACCGGAATCGGAGCCATGTTGGGCTTCTTTACAGGGACATCTGGGAAGATGATGTCTTCGATGACGAACAGGTTGCTCTTGCTCTTTACGCAACATACACAGACGACCTGATCCGAAACCAGCCTCTGAGCCTTCTGGAAAAGTTCGCGGTTCTCAGAGGGAACAAAGACCGTTGCGTTACCCTCCAAATCCTCGACCTCAAGGAAGATTCCCCGTTTCGACTCCCGCTTCTCAGAGATCATGCAGATCATCTTGAGCCTGGAACCGCCAGCCGCCTTGGCTGCTTCAGCTATGGTGCACGCGTCCTTGACGTCCAGCCTATTGTTCATTATCCGGCGCAATCTTCTGAACCGGTCCTGAAAGTATTCTACATAGTCCTCAAGTGATCCAGTTGCGTTTATCTTGTTAGTGGGATCGTCCAGAACCTTCAGGTCGGCCTCGACCTCCTTTGCATACGGTCGGAAACTGATCTTGCCGGTCTCTTCCACCGGCTCTGGAAGGCCTCGGGAGGGGAAAAGCTCGCCCATCTTCTTCTCTACGAGTTCCCGGTTTATGAAAAGAGGCCTCTCCGGGAGTCCATCAGCCTCTTCCAGAACGCTCTTGATCACGAGAGTCGGGTCCACCGGCTGTGGCGCATCCCTCAGCAGCTCAAAGGCTTCTCGATCAATCTGGTATCCTGATTCAATCGCGAGGGAGATTGCCTTCCGTAGTTCAGTATCCCGCTCCAACGCCCTTCCTTCCGACATGCCACCAGTGGGATTCTTCTGCTTCCTCTGATTTAACGGTTTTTCAGTTGTGGAGGATGTCTGCTCGTGGGGTGGTTCGAGCTTTGGGGTAGTAGGTACGTATTCATACTTTTCCAATAGCCTTTTATCTTGTTCATAGGATTATGCTTTTGAAGGGGTCAAAATGGAACTTCGCAGAGTCCAAAAGACAAGGGGCGGAACTTTCTTCGTTACCCTCCCGAAAGACTGGGCTTTGAGGAACGGTGTAGCCCAAGGTTCCGTCGTCTCGACCTCTGTAACCTCCGACGGCCGACTTGTCATTGATCCGCGGTATGATCTGGAACCAACTCCCCAGACGATAACGGTGAAGCCAAGCGAGCATCTAAGCCGGGAGATCATCGGAAAGTATCTTCTTGGATACGACATCATCCGTGTTGAAGCCAAGGACAGAATCTCAATCGAACAGAGGGAAATCGTCAAAGAGGCATGCCGCCGCCTTATCGGCTTAGAGATCATCGAAGAAGACTATGCCAAGATAGTCATGCAGTGTCTGTTAGAGCCTTCCGCCTTACCGCCGGAGAAGATTCTCCGACGCGAACATCTGATCGCCTCCGGCATGTACCGCGACGCGATCACTGCATTGATCGACGGCGATGTTCAGCTTGCCGGAAGCGTGATGGCCAGAGACAACGAGGTCGATCGCTTGTACTTCCTTCTCGTGCGGATTCTGAGAACGGTGATCCAAAACCCGGGTCTCAGCGAAAAATTGGAGGTCTACCCAATAGACTGCTTGGACTACCGCCTAACAGCAAGCCTAGTCGAATCTGTCGGCGACCAATCCTCACAGATCGCAGAGTATGCGCTTCGGTTGAAAGGCGCCAAACCGGATGAGGAAGTCGCCCAGTCCCTTTCAAACCTTCACAAGGTTGTGTACGAGTCCTATACAGACGCTCTAGCTGCCTTCCTGTCACGCAACATCTCCATAGCCGAAACAGTTCGCGAGAGGAAAGGTACCGTTGAGGGGATGTATCGAAGAGTCGAGTCAGTATCTAACAGGTTGCCGCTTGAGACGGCACAGCATCTAATCTCGGTGATATCGCTGATTGGCCGCATCTACGACCACAGCGTCGATATATCTGACCTCACTACGCCAAGGATCGGTTAGAAGGCGCTGGACACCTCACATATCCCTAGGCTTCTGTTGTACCTTCGAGGCTTCCAGAGACCGACTGGTTGTTCTCTATACAACGCTTCAGCATGACTGATGCGATAGTATGCTCACCGCGCCACGGAACACTGCAAGTTTTATATAACTTCCCTCTCTTCTAGTCAACTCTCTCGGAGACTGAGTGGTTTGAAGAGGCTTCGAAACTGGTTTCTCTTCGTACTTATCGCCTTCATCTGGGGGTCAAACTGGGTCGTTATGAAGAGCGGACTTAAAGTCGTCGGGCCGTTCACCTTTGTGATGCATAGGTTTCTCTTTGCTTTGGTCGCTTTGTCTCCAGCTCTAATGTATGATCCAAAGATGATCCCCCGCGACGGAGATACTTGGAGGAGGCTCCTGATGCTTGGCGTGATAAACGCTGCCAGTATACTGTCCACCAACATCGGTTTGGTCTACGAAAAATCAGGAATCAGCTCAGTCTTGACGTATACTCAGCCGCTGTTTGTCTTCTGTCTGGCTGTGCCATTTCTGAAGGAGAAGTCAAGCATAACAAGGTTGGCTGGAATGCTTGTGGGCTTCGTGGGGGTCTTAGTCTTGTATCTTGAAAGAATCCTCTCATCTACCCCGCCGTCTCAGCCGCTGGCGTTTCTTCTCCTTGGCGCCTTCTTCTGGGCTGTCACGATAGTGTACTACAAGAAGGCTCTGAGCCACGTGAACCCGGTCGCCACGAACGTGGTTCAGTTCGCCGTCGGCGTAATCCCCCTATCCGTGCTAGCCCTGACTTTTGAGGGTTTCTCCTTCATCATAACCGGCACGTACCTTCTGATAGTCCTTTACATGTCGGTGTTCGCTTCTGCCATCGCGTTGACCCTTTGGGTTCTTCTCCTGAAGGAGGAGGAAGCCACGGTTGTTTCAGCCTCGAGTTTTGCTGTCCCAATGGTGGCTCTTGTCTTCGGATGGTTATTCCTTGGAGAAGTCACAGAGCCGCAGTCGATTCTAGGCCTTGTCCTCATACTGGCTGGAGTCTATCTCGTCAACAGAGAGACCTAGGGCAATCAGAAAATGGCTTCATTGGATCTGTTAGAGTTGAGCGATACTTCTGCCTAGAAGATTTCCTTCTCGCCGATCTTCCTGTAGGTCTTTCCCCTTACCTTCACGGTCTGCACAACGTCCTGCTCAGGCATCTTTTCAACGGTCTTTCGTCTAATGGTTTCCCCGCATAAACCGTTCGGCAGTAGACGTCTAGCCACGCACACGGGATAGTTGCAGTTAGCTGGGTTGCACGGCTCGTCGGTCCATCGGCACCAAACCATATTACCCCTGAACTGGAGGAGGCTTTTTCCGCATCGGAATTTCTGGCATTTTGGAAAACATTTCTTCGGGTCAGGCAATGTCGACACAACCTAACAGACAAAAACAGCCAAGAGGTTGCACAGCCCAGTCATCTTGTTCTGGATAGGCGAAAGGGAAGTTATAAACTTTTCTTGCTTTCCTTCCATAAATACTTTGTGAACCTTTCAACCATTCGGTCACCTCCTTCCTACGGCCGCGAGCCCATATAACCTAAGTAAAAGCATGCACAACACTGAATCATTGCTGTAGCGCTATATCGAAACCTTTGGAAAGATTAGGCATTCAGCTGGAACCAGCTATCTTTTCATAAGCAAGGGACATGCCTCACAAGAGGAACTGCTCACCTTGGTAAGCCCGCATAACGTTTTAATCTGGCGAAAACTATAGATGTTTCTGGGAGAGAAGACCGAAATTGGTTTCTCATATCCGCAAGAGAGATGGAAGAATTGTCGAATTCGACCCGAACAAGATCGCTCACGCCATTCATAAAGCCATTCAAGCCTCTAAAGTAGGCGACGGAGAGTTAGCTCAGAAGCTCTCGGCGCAAGTTGTAGCCATTATCGAAGGAGGTTTTGAGGATAGGATCCCGAGCGTGGAAGACGTTCAGAACATCGTGGAAAGAACTCTCATAAAAAACGGATATGCTGAGGTGGCCAAGGCGTATATCCTTTACCGGGAAAAGAGAACTGAAATCAGAGAGAGAAAGAAGATGCTAGGCGTTACGGATGACCTGAAGTTGTCCCTTAACGCCATAAGCGTGCTGGAGAGGAGGTATCTCCGGAAAGACGACCGGGGACGAGTCATCGAAACCCCCTCCGAGATGTTCCGCAGAGTAGCCAAAGCAGTCGCAGCGCCAGACATCCTATACGGGAAAAGCGTGGATCTCAAGAGGGTTGAGGACGAGTTCTATAGGGTTATGGCAAACCTGGAGTTTCTCCCCAATTCTCCGACACTTATGAACGCGGGCACCGATATCGGACAGCTGTCGGCATGTTTTGTCCTCCCAGTCCGAGACTCCATCGAAGGAATATTCGACGCCTTGAAGTATATGGCTTTGATCCACAAATCAGGCGGAGGCACCGGCTTCTCCTTTTCGAACCTTAGGCCTCGTGGGGATGTTGTAAAATCTACGATGGGCGTAGCCAGCGGTCCAGTCTCCTTCATGAAGATATTTGACGCTGCAACCGACGTGATCAAGCAGGGCGGCAGAAGAAGAGGGGCGAACATGGCGGTCCTCAGAGTGGACCATCCGGACATCATCGAGTTCATCACGGCGAAAGAGAAGGAAGGCGTTCTAGCTAACTTCAACATTTCTGTCGGCGTCACCGACGAGTTCATGAAAGCCGTAGAAGAGGATAGATACTATGGACTCATCAACCCGCGCAACGGAGAGACTGTGAAGCGGCTGAGAGCCAGAGACATCTTCGATCTGATAGTCACGTCGGCTTGGCGCACAGGTGACCCCGGCCTGATCTTTCTCGACGAGATAAACCGGAAGCATCCGACGCCTCATGTCGGCATGATTGAGGGCACTAATCCATGCGGCGAGGTTCCGTTATTGCCATATGAGTCGTGTAACTTGGGTTCGATCAACCTCTCGAAGATGGTTAAGGACGGCGAGATAGATTGGGACAAACTTAGAAGAACCGTGAGAATAGCGGTCCACTTTCTCGACAATGTGGTCGACGCAAACAGGTATCCCTTGCCCGAGATAGAGAAGAACACGAAAGCCAACAGGAAGATTGGCTTAGGCGTGATGGGTCTTGCTGAACTCCTGGCGCAGCTGGATTTGCCTTACAGCTCCGAGGAAGCAATATCGACCGCTGAGAAACTCACGGCCTTCATCTCTGAAGAAGCCAGAAAGATGTCAGTGAAACTTGGTGAAGAGAGAGGGTCCTTCCCGAACTTTGCTGGCAGTATATGGGAAAAGAACGAGTACAAGGCTATGCGGAACGCCACTGTAACCTCAATCGCTCCCACAGGCACAATAAGCATAATCGCTGGCACTTCAAGCGGGATAGAACCGCTCTTTGCGGTGGCCTTCGTCCGTAATGTTATGGGAACCCAGCTCTTCGAAGTCAACCCGGTGTTCGAGAGAGTAGCCGAGGAAAGAGGGTTTTACAGCACAGAGTTGGTAACGAGGATCACGCGGGAGGGTTCAATTCAGAGCCTAAAGGAGATTCCGGATGATGTGAGAAGGGTCTTCGTGACGGCTCTTGACATTGCGCCCGAATGGCACGTGAAAATGCAGGCAGCCTTCCAGAAGTACACTGACAACGCCGTCTCCAAGACTGTTAACCTGCCCTACGAAGCAACACTGGAGGATGTCAGAAGGATTTACCTCCTCGCCTACAGGCTCAGATGCAAAGGGATAACCGTCTACAGGTATGGAAGCAAAAGCGAACAAGTCTTGACCTTTGGGTCAATTCAGACGCCGAGCTCAGTCGAAACGAGAGGTTCCGAGCAACCGTACGCCCAAGTAGGTTCAGAGTTTACTAGCGACTGTCCATCGGGAGTATGCTCCTACTGAAGTTCGAGGCCTAGGAAAAGGGCTTAAGATTCCGGAGGACAACTGATAAAAGGGAAGTCACCTTTTTTTGTTACAGTCCCCAAAATAATCATCCTGTCAGACCCTGCACGACGCTGACAATCGGTAGTGGAAGACTTTGGGAGTCAATCTGACGCCCATAATGGCCAAGCACGAAATCCGCCTCATGGATCTTGAAGGGAGAAAGCTCGCAGTAGACGCCAACAATTATCTCTACCAGTTTCTGGCTCTTATCAGGACGCCTGAGGGTTTCCCTCTGCAGGGTCCCGATGGCAGCATGACTTCTCATCTGGCTGGGCTTCTCTACCGTACGACAAGACTTCTTTCTGACTATGGTATGGGATTGGTGTTCGTGTTTGATGGAAAGCCGTCAGTATACAAGCAGCAGGAGATTGAGAAGAGGAGGGAACTTCGAGAAAAGGCAACAAAAGAGTGGCAGGAAGCCCTCACAGCTGGCGACTATGCCAAGGCCTTCTCCAAAGCCGTCATGACGAGCAGACTGACCCAACCCATGATCCAAGACGCCAAGAAATTGCTGGACTTGCTTGGAATACCACATGTTCAAGCCTCAAGCGAGGCTGAGGCCCAAGCAGCGTATATGGCGATGAGAGGTGATGTGTGGGCTTCGAGTAGCCGCGACTACGATTCTTTGCTCTTCGGGACGCCTAGGCTTGTCAGGTATCTGACGATCTCAGGTAAGGAGTTTCTGCCCAGCAAGATGGTCTCGAGACCTCTGAAGCCTGAAATCATAGTTCTAAAGGAGTTTCTGGACAAGATCGGGATCACGCGCGAGCAGTTGGTTGATGTGGCGATTCTTGCTGGAACCGACTTTAACGAAGGAATAAGAGGCATTGGTCCCAAGACAGCTCTGAGGATCATCAGGAAGCATGGGGCCATCGAGAACCTTCCAGACGACATAGGACGTAGGGTCCCAAGCCACTATAACGAGGTGAGAAGGCTCTTCCTGAAACCCGAGGTTACAGCCAAGCATGTCACGGGTTACGGACGACTCAGAGAAGACGAACTCTACGCCTTCCTTTGCGAGCAAAAGGGATTCGCTAGAGACCGCGTAGGGAAAGCTGTTGAGAGGCTTAAAGGTTCACGGGAGAAGATGGGGCAGTCGGAGCTTGGGGAATGGTTGGCGGCACCTCCATAAAGCCTCCAAAAAAGGAAGCCCCGTGATAGTGGCCCGAGGCTTACTAAGGGACCAATCCCTCGCCTTTAGAGGACTAATGGCCTCTGCCAAGTAGGAAATGTGCAGAAGAAGTTTTTGGTTGATGGAAGAAAAGGTCTTACTCGGTCTCAGTTTCTTCTTCGGCTTCGGTTTCGCCCTCTTCAGCCTCGCCGACAATCTCTGCTTCTGCGAACCTTCGGCTTATTCTTGTTATCCTGATCCTGTGATGCTCGCCCGGCTTTGCGTTTGGGATGAAGGTAACTAGCCCCTTGATTCTGGCGATGCCCTCGCCTCTTCGGCTCAGCTCTTCGACTTCGACATCGTATTCCTTTCCTATCTCGACAGGTTTAGGCACAAACCCTCGGCCTCCTTCTCTGTCAAAGCCTCCTCTTCGTTCCCTTCTGCCACGTTCCATCTTTTCACCTCTTTGTTTCTGATTGTTTTCCCAAATGGGACATTTATATGGTAGGTCCAATCACAGAACGGTCAACTTCCCGTATCTGCCTACGTTCAACTGGACCTCACCGCGGAAAGATTTTGTGTAGCCGTTTTGAATCTGTACCTTGTCGTTGACGTTCACTTGGTCGATCTGTTCGTTCCACAGCACAAGCTTTATGGTTCCAGATCCGTCGCTTATTGTCGCTTCGGCTACTCTGAAAGTTTCGTCGCTGTATCTTGAGCGCACCTCTCGAGGTTCAGATATCTCTACGACCTCCGCTGTCAGGTCTACTCTTCTCATGCCATCCCTCAACTCTTCGATCTTCAACCTTTCTCCTCCTATACACGTCTCTCCGCGATCAAGAACATGTGGCTCACTTTCCCAACCGCAAGTTTGCCCAGAAAACCAGATCGAAACTGAGGATTCCCCAGTCTGCCGGTCTCCCTATTGCCTTTCGGGTTCTCGTGTTTAGCCTTCTCGGCATCTAGCCTTTCGTCCTGCGTCGCGGAAACTAACATCCCAACGGGACCAGAGAAGACGAAGCTCGGCTCGTTTCCTGCTGCGGTCCGATCAGATGCTAGCAATGGATGGAAGATTCAATGTTGAATATAAGGTTTGCCTTAGGCGCCCTACAAGAAGATACTGTTTTTTAAACTGCACCCAGAATAAATCTAGGAATTGTGTGCGATGTTGCGGTGATGAGGTTTGGAGCGGGTCGGCGTTTTAGTCGTCTCCTATGGCTCGAGGGAAGCCGCCATGGTGGATGCCTTCTGCAGAAGCAGCGAATACGCTGTCGACCTTTACATAGCGGATAGGCAGAGGAACCCCTTCAACGTTAAGAGGGCGAAAGAGCATGTCGTGATCCCATCTCTCGGCGCAGAAGAGATATGCAGGTTCGCCATAAAACACCGCGACAAAATCGACTTCGGCATAGTGGGACCTGAAAAACCCATAATCGCTGGCTTGAGAGACCTTATGGAAAGAGACGCAGCCATACCTATGATCTGCCCAACTAGGGAATATGCAATCGAGGGCAGTAAAGTTGCTCAGAGAAGGCTCTTCCAGGAGGTTGTACCCGAAGTAAACCCCGCCTTCAAAGTCTTCGATCCAAAAGACTACAAGGGCCCGAGGGGCGTCAGGAAACCGCTTTACGAGTGGCTGGACGAGCTAGACAATAAGGTTGCGGTAAAACCTGATGCTCCAGCAGCCGGTAAGGGTGTAGGCGTGTGGGGTGACCACTTCAACACGCGTGAACAGCTATACGAGCATTTTCTAGCTAACTTCAGAGAGGGTCCCGTAATAGTAGAGGAGAAGGTTGAGGGCGAAGAGTCAAGTTTCCAAGCCTTCTGTGACGGGGGACACATGGTCCCTTTGCCCGAGACCCGTGACCATAAGCGTGCCTTCGACGGCGATAGGGGCCCGAACACAGGTGGGATGGGCTCGTACAAGGATAAAGGCGACTTTCTTCCGTTCATGCACAAGACCGATTGGGAAGAGGAGAAGAAGATTGTTGAGAAGGTTCTGCGCAAGCTCAGAGGCGACGGAGAGAATCCGGGCTTAAGAGGCATGCCTTTCTACGTGGCCTTCATTCATACCAGCAGGGGACCCATGGTCTTGGAGAATAACAGTAGACCCGGAGACCCAGAGATCATAAACATCCTTCCAATTTTGAAGAACGATTTCGTCAATGTCTGCTTCCAGATGATTGATGGGTCTCTAACACGGATCGACATTGAAGAGAAGGCAACCGTCGCAACTTACAAGGTCCCTGCCAACTATGGGGACTATGACAAAGTGTTCCCTCAATGCGTGCACAGTAGTGAAATTGGGACGCCAGTAGTCCTAGAAGAGGCAGAGAAGCTAGCCTCAAAATACGGCGAAAACTTTAGGCTTTATCCTGCCTCCATGGAACTGAGAGACGATGGCAAGACCTATGCGCTTGGTTCGCGAACAGTCTGCACCGTCGGCATAGCGGACGACCTCCAAGGTGCAAGAGAAATCTCTTTGGAGGGACTAGCCGCAATCAAGGGCGGCGCTCTCTGGAACAGGATAGACATAGCCTCTGAGCAGCACATAGGCAGAAGCATAAGCCATATGAGGCAGCTGAGGAACCTCTGATGAAAAAGAGAATCTTCGTCACCGACTGCGAAGGCCCAATATCAAAGAACGACAACGCCTTCGAGTTAACGAGCTGTTTCGTTCCAGACGGAGACCGTTTCTTCGCTCTGATCAGCCGTTATGACGACGTTTTAGCCGACGTAGTCAAGAAACCAGGGTACAAAGCTGGGGACACGCTTAGGCTGATTCTGCCGTTCCTGAAGGTGTACGGAGCTACGAATCGCGAGATGAAAGCCTACTCATCAAAGAATATTCTGTTGGTTCCTGGAGCCGACGAGACACTGAGGTTCGTTAGAAGCATTATGCCCTCCTTCATCGTGAGCACAAGCTATGAGCATTACATTTCTGCCCTATGCGAAGCCATAGGTTTCCCTCAAGACAACGCATACTGCACCAAGGTGAACATCGACGCCTATGAACTTGACAAAGAAGAGGCTGAGAGGCTAAAGTTTCTACGAGAAAGAATCTCGAAAATGCCGATGATCGATATGCCCGGAGACACGAAGTCCTTAGACGATCTTCCCAAAGAATCACAGGATACAGTCAGTAGGCTTGACCGGATTTTCTGGGAGGAAGTGTCGAGCATGAAGTCAGGGAGGATGCTTATAGAAGTTAACCCAGTCGGAGGGTTCGAGAAGGCCAACGCGGTCAGGGAGATCGTTGAAAAAGTCGGCGCAGACTTGCGGGACGTAGTCTACATAGGCGACAGCATCACAGATGTCGATCCCTTCCGCCTAGTCAGAAGAGGCAGAGGGCTAACAGTCTCCTTCAATGGCAACAGTTATGCAATAAGGGAAGCTGAAATCGCTGTCCTGTCGCATCACACAATCGCAATATCGATCTTAGCCGAAGTCTTCCAAAGGTTCGGCAAAGAGCGCGTGATCAGCCTTGCCAAAGACTGGTCTCCTTCGTCTCTTGAGGGTCTCTGCAGTCAGCATCTGCTCGACCGGTTGAAGGCTCTTCCTCAAGAAAAGGCGCCACGCGTCGAAAGAATAGCATCCAGAAACAAGAAGCGGCTTATGCAGGAAAGTAGCGCCTTCAGGAGAACCGTTAGAGGAGAAGCCATAGGAGGACTGGGATGAGACCGGCGCCGGCCCATCGCGTTAAACTATCCAGGCAACCCTATTGTGATGGTCTTTGAGAGGAAAGGATCGAAGGAGATCATTGCTGAAACGCCTCTCCAAGGCATGGGTTGTTCAGAGGCTTAAGCACATCGACCTGTCGGCTGTTCCTTGGTGGCTTGGGCCTAGGGTTTCCACAGCATCTAGGTACCAGCATACACTTGGCGTCGGTGAGCTTTCCCTTCTGGTCTCTGGGGGAACGGAGCAAGAGCAAATGCTCTTGACCGCCGCTGCGGTTCTGCACGATGTGGGCAACGGGCCTTTCCCTCACATCTCGGATCAGTTGATGGAGGAGATGTTGGGGTTCAGGCACGAAGGAGCTGTGAGGTTCGCCTTTGAAAACAGTCCAGTCCGGGACTCTTCAATCCTTGAAGAGCATGGCTTGAGCCTCAAGGAGGTCGCTGGCGTCGTGGATGGCGAGCATAGGCTCTCGCTGCTCTTGAGCGGTCAACCCGATCTTGACAATGCAGACAATGTCTACCGATTTGTGATGACCATTCCGGGTAGGCCCCTAGGCGAACCGTCATATCAGCCCGCGGAGATAGCGGCGTCGATGTCTCTCGAAACGGCGAAGGTTGAGCTAAACAAAGACCTTCGAATGAGATGGCAAACCAGCTGGGAGAAGGCCTACGGCTATGTGTGGGAGAACAAACTTAACATGGTCTGCTGGACAATGCTGGGAAGAGCCCTGAGGCTTATGAAGGAGGAGTTAACGCCGAGATTCTTCTTGATGACCAATAGGGAAGCTTTTCAGCTCATACGGCTTAAGCTGCCCAAACTGGCATCTGGGCTCAAGAAGCAGGAGTTCAAGATTATCCTTGACAGGAGTTACCGCATACTGAAAGGGGAGGCACGGAGACTGTCAGACCCTGCCAGCCTAAGACAGATTGAGAACGAGTTGTGCGGAGAAGCTGGCATCGAGGATTGGTCTTTGGGATTGACTGTGGATCAGCCGCTCATAAGAGGGAAGCGGGACCATTGGAGAGTTTACTTGGCAGTGCATGGAGGCGAGAATGCCCCCAAGAAGATTCTTGAGGACAAGCTTTCGAGCTCTGTGCCTTTTCAGCATTAGAATCCTAGCAAATCCAGTGATATCCGGGTCACAAGAAGCCCGGCAGGTATTCTCTTACCCTGAACCTCACTCCCAGTCTCTGAGCAAGGTCCTTGATTCTGGGAATGTCTGCTTCTGGAATGGCTACGGCTGTCACTTCGACATCGAGGTGCCCTTCGGCCTTCGCGGTGAACTTCAAGACATTTTCGTACGCCTCTTCGAATTTCGGCCTGCAGACACGGTTGTAGGTCTCCGCGTCATGAGCGTTGAGGCTTACGCTGATCATGTCTACGCCTGCAGCTTTGAGCTCTTCGATGACGTTCCGCTCCTTGTTGAGCAGATATCCTTGCCCGTTAGTATCGACTCTTATGCTCACGGGCTTCCCGTAGTACTTCCTAATCCATTTTGTGACCTCGAGTAGGCAGTCCAGCCTTTCGGTAGGTTCTCCAAACCCGCAGAAGACGATTTCGCCCCAGTTCCCGGCGTTTATGGTCTCTTGAAGTTCGGATATCACCTCGGAGGCGGTCGGTTCCCTCTCCAGTTTGAGGTTGAACTCTCCGACGCCGTTCCAGAAGTTCCTTATGCAGAAGTAGCAGTTGTTTGAGCACCTGTTCGTTATGTTCAAGTAGAGGCTGTTCCCCAGCCAGTAGACAATGCTTGGAGTTCTCTTCACAGACATGCTTTCTTGCCTGGTATGAGGTGGTTTGAGGACAGCAGTAGCGCTTAATACGGGATACACTATTAAACCTTTGTAGCGAAAGGTGATCCCCTATGAGCATCGAAGAGGACTTGAAGAGATTCTGCCAGTTAGCCTTGGAGTTCGGGGCTTCGGAGGCCAAGCCAATTAAGACAGAAGGCGTCGTAGTCAAGGACTGGGTGAGACTCAAATGCCAATATGGATGCGACGGCTACGGAAAATGCCTCACCTGCCCACCCTACAGCCCGACGCCTGAAGAGACTAGGAGAGTTCTGAAAGGCTATGATTGGGCGATACTTCTGAAGTTTGAGCCAAAGGAGCCGGAAAACGATCGGAGAA
>Ga0315312_1001647_pt1 | contig 16837 bp, 26 predicted proteins | sample TDP7_MG_FD_203629 | JGI IMG/M metagenome (GOLD analysis project Ga0315312, IMG submission 203629) | Freshwater sediment microbial communities from Lake Towuti, South Sulawesi, Indonesia - TDP7 | ecosystem: Environmental > Aquatic > Freshwater > Lake > Sediment | place: Indonesia: South Sulawesi... | reverse complement strand
GCATTGGCCGCCCTGCTTAACACTAAAGTCTTTAATTACGAGGTGGAAAATGGGGAGGTTAAGATAAAGCCGGGCTACACTCGGCTTCCCATGAGGAACTATCCCGTGGCCGTCACCTTCGCCAAGATTCAGGACAAGCTCATAATGGATCCATCCCTGGAGGAGGAGCAGGTCATGGACGCCCGCCTCACCGTGACCTTAGAGAAGGATGGAAAGATATGTGCCATGCAAAAGGGTGGATACGGCTATTTCACCGTTCCGCAGGTCCTGGAAGCCGTAAAGATGGCTCGGGAAAAGGCTGAAGAGTTAAGGAAAATTGTGGTGGGAGGCTGATGGGCCGAAGAACTAAAAAGGTTGGTTCCACCAGGGGTTTGGGGGCCCGCTATGGGGCAACGGTGAGAAAAAGGTACGTAGAAACAATTTCAGATCTGAAGAAGCCCCACCGATGCCCCCAATGCGGCTCTGAATCGGTTCGGAGGGAGAGTGTGGGCATCTGGGGATGCAGGAAGTGCGGCCTAACCTTCACTGGAGGCGCCTATACACCGGTCACAAAACTTGGTGTCGTAGCCAAACGGTCAGCAAAGGGTTCGCCCCTTTAAAAACTTCAGTGGAAGAGGAATGGCGTGATTCTTTTAACCACCTCCAGGAGGCCTACTGAGAGGATAAGGACCCTTTGTCGAGAACTTGCCCACGTCATACCTAACGCTGTCAGGGTCAACAGGGGTAAACTAAGCTTAGATGGAGTGGCTGAAAGGGCCCTGGAGTTCGGCGCTGATCATGTCATAATAATTGATCGTTGGAAGGGGGGCCCTGGAGAAATTCAGTTTTTTCACGCAGGTTCAGGAGGCCTAGTTCCCGTTCCCCCTACACTTTATGTTTCTGGAGTAAGGCTTCAAAGGGAATTTAAGACAAGGGTGAGAAAAATTCGCCCCCTCACCTTAACCGCGTCGTCTGAAGGATCCTCCCAAACAGGAAAATTGGTGGAGGCCCTGTCAAACTTCCTTGAGGTCTCAAAATCAACAGAAGAACGTGTTCCCTCCGCAGATCGGGCTTCAATGCACATTTCATCTGACGCCTCGGGTTCTATGCAAATTACCTTTAGGCTTCTCCCTGAAGGGATGGAGGTGGGTCCTCGAATAACCCTATCCCATCTGGTGTGGGAAATCCAAAGATGAAGGCCCAAGCCCTTATACGCCTAAATTTCCCGTCGGAAAGGGATGTGGAAATCGCGCTTCAGGCCCTTCAGCCTGAAACTAAGACCGCTCCAGCCGCCCGCTCTAAGGTTCAAGTCAGTGGAGAAGACAGGAACCTAATCCTAAGCTTTGAAGCAAAGGACACCTCCGCCCTCAAGGCAGCCATAAACTCTTACCTGCGCTGGGTGCACCTTACAAAAGATATCGTGGGATTGCTAATAGCTTTAGATAAGGTTCTAGAAGGTTAATCTTCGAAAGATTCCAAGCGTAGCCAGAAAGAGGCCAGGATAAAGTTAGTTCCGAAGGGCCTCTTTAGGCATTTGGGAAAATATCCTTTCACCATTTTTCAAAGCTTTTTCATCCTGGTCTTTGGTATGAAGAAAGGCTTTAAGTAACACCAAACCATAATGCAGAAGAGGTTGATGATCTAAAATGAGCACGGAGATTTCCAAGCTTCCGCCTCAGGTTCAAGAAAGATTATTAAGGCTCCAGCAGAGGCAGCAGACGCTTCAGGCCGTCTTAACCCAGAAGCAGCAGTTGGAGCTGGAGCTCACGGAGGTGGAGCAGGCCCTGGGCGAGCTGGAAAAAATGACTGATGATGCCGTCATCTATAAGTCTGTGGGTTCCCTCCTCGTAAAATCTGAGAGGCCCAAGGTAACAGGCGAACTAAACGAAAGGAAGGACCTCCTCAATATGAGGATCAACGTTCTGGGAAAGCAGGAGGAGCGCCTGAGGAGCCAGATAAAGGAGCTGCAAACAAAACTCCAACAGGACCTCCAGCCCCTCTCACCTTAAAAGGGGAAAAACCTTTGGAAGAGATAGGTATACCGGCCCTTACCCCTGAGCAGGTGGAGGAACTGTGCGAAATCGCGGAAGAGGCCGCTAGGAAATACGTCCTTTCCCAAGTCCCCATCCACAGAGTCTCCGACCTTAACCTGACCATCGACATACAGGGGTTAAAGCCCCTGATTGTCAATGTGGACCTGGAACTTACGCTATCACCCTTAATGAAGGATTATCGCGTGGAAAAATTGGCTGAGGAAGCTAAGGAAAGGGCCTTCTCAGCCCTTGAAAACCACTTGAGGAAACTTGCATGCCAATCCAAGAAATAATGGCCCTCATTGACGAGCTTGATGCCCAACTAGTCGTTCTGCTGTGTCACCACAACGCCGACCCCGATGCTATCTGCGCCGCCTATGCCCTCTCCCAACTCCTAAGGCGCCTCCGCCCCAAATTAAGCATTGAGATAGCCGCAGCAGGAGGTCCCAGTAAACTCTCCAAATTCCTTTTTAACGAACTGCCCGTGGAACTTACAACCCAACCGCCCATTGAAGAAGCAGCCCTCCTCATACTATTAGACACCAACACCATCCAGCAGCTAGACGAATGGGGCGAAAGGGTTAAGGCGTCGAATTCCCCCGTCATTGTAATAGATCACCACGCGGGTCACCCGGAAACAGAACGCCTTGCCACCCTCTGCATAGCCGATGAAGAGGTCTCCTCCACCTGCGAAATAGTATACAATTTCTTCAAAGAGATGAAAGTTGAATTGGCGGAGACGGAAGCCAAAGCCCTCTTTCTAGGGATGGCCTTCGACACCCGCCATTTCATCCTGGCAAAGTCCTCCACCTATAAAGCAGTGGCGGAACTGGTGGATGTTGGGGTAAAAACCGAGGAAGCCTTATCCCTTCTTTCCCTGCCCATGGAATCCTCGGAACGCATCGCAAGGCTCAAGGCAGGCCAACGAGTGAAACTCATAAAAATCAACGATTGGATCATCGTCCTATCGCATGTGAGCGCCTATCAGGCCTCTGCTGCCCGAGCCCTAATCGGATTAGGGGCCCATGTGGCCATCGTGGCTGGTCAAAGGGGTGAAAACATCCAGATCAGCTTGAGGTCGAGCCGCGACTTCCATAGGGGCACAGGGATACACCTGGGCCGAGATATAGCCAACCCCCTGGGCGCATACCTCCATGGCATGGGGGGAGGCCACGCCACATCGGCAGGAGCCAACGGGGTGGGGGACTTGGAGGCTGGCCTTAAGCGTTGTGTGAGGCTCTTAAAAGATAAGGTAAAATAACTCCTTTTTGAGTAGTTACTCTTAAATGGAAGGGTTATTCGCCACTATTGACGGATGGGCGAAGCATTGGCCATCATCGAAGCAAAAGGCTTAGCATACGCGTATCCGGGTAGGACAAATCACTCCATTAAAGACTTGTCCATAACCATCGAGAGGGGAGAATTTGTAATTCTCACGGGCCCCAGCGGCTGTGGCAAGACAACTCTTTGCCGATGTTTTAACGGGTTAATTCCCCACTTTTACGGCGGAAAACTGGAGGGAGATCTAACAGTTGCGGGTCTCAATGTGTCTGAGCACTCCATCAGTGAACTCGCATCACGAGTTGGACTTGTTTTCCAAAACCCTGAAAACCAGCTCTTCGCCCTGTCCGTTGAGAAGGATGTGGCCTTTGGCCTCGAAAACCTGGGAATGCCTAGAGAGGAAATTAGGGAACGGGTTGATTGGGCCATAAAAATGACGGGAGTAGAGGATCTTCGCGACAGGGCTCCCCATGAACTTTCAGGTGGACAGCAGCAACGCGTTGCCATCGCCTGCGTGCTTGCCATGCAGCCGGATGTTATGGTGTTGGATGAGCCCACGTCATTCCTTGATCCCCTGGGAGCCCAGACGATTTTTGAAGTGATCAATGGGTTGAATAAAAAATTGGAAATAACCGTTATCCTTGTGGAACATCGTTTGGACCTGGCCTCCAAATATGCCGATCACGTTATTATAATGGACAGGGGGAAAATTATTCTGGATGGCGAACCTCGAAAAATCTTTGACTCTGAAGAGGCCCGTCTAATTGGCGTTGGGATTCCTAGGGTGACTAGGCTTTACCAGTTTCTCAAGGAGCAGGATGTATATTTAAGAAAGGTTCCGGTGGCCTCAGAGGAGGCTTCTCAGCTTCTGCGGGAGGTTTTGGTGCGTGATCGAGGTTAAAGATTTGTATTTCACCTACCCCAACGACGTAGAGGCTCTGAAGGGAGTTTCCCTCACCGTCAGCGACGGAGAGTTCGTCGCCATCATGGGTCAGAACGGCGCGGGGAAAACGACCTTGGTGAAGCATTTCAACGGACTGTTAAAACCGAGCAAGGGGGAGGTGCTCGTCGATGGGGTTGGCACCAAAAGGGCCAGCGTGGCCCAACTTGCCAGAAAAGTTGGGTTTGTCTTTCAAAATCCGGATCATCAGCTCTTTTGTGAAACGGTGGAGGAGGAAATTTCCTTCGCCCTTCGAAACTTTGGCTTTAAAGAAACGACCATTAAAAGGCGGGTGACCTGGGCCCTTAACCTCCTGGGCTTAACCCAGTATAGGCAAACTTCCCCCTTCATGCTCAGTGGTGGGGAGAGGAAACGGGTCGCCTTGGCCTCAGTCCTCGCCTGGAACCCAGAGGTTGTCATCCTGGACGAGCCGACCATTGGCCAAGACTATCAACAGAAGGAGACGCTGCGGCAGTTCATTGTTCAACTAAACGCCCAGGGGAAAACCGTTGTTGTTGTCACTCACGATGTGGAGTTCGTGGCCGAGTGTAGTCCCCGCGTGGTCCTGATGCTACAAGGGAAAATTCTGGCCGAAGGCAAGGCTGAGGAGGTTCTCACCAATCTTAGCCTTGTGGCCCAAGCTTCCCTTGTGCCTCCGCAAATAACCCAAACTTTTCTGGAACTTGCAGATTTGGGTTTACCCACCAACGTCATTAAGGTTCATGATGCAAGTAGGATTCTCCTTAATCTTCTGGAGGTGACTCCGTGAGCGTTTTTGAGGGCTTCAAATTTAGGAGGGTTTCATCTCCCGTTCACGATTTGGACCCGCGGGTTAAATTTCTCTACGTTTGCGTGGTCTTTGCGGCGGCGGTCATGTTCTCTGAGTTGCTGCCCCTCATCCTATTGCTCCTTATTCAGGTGCCCTTCATACTGTTGGCCGGCGTTCAGCGGGCTTGGCTTAAGTCCATGAGGGGAGCCTCCTTACTGGCCCTTCTAATCTTCGTGATGAACCTCGTTTCCATGTACCTTTACCAGGGGCAGATCCTTCTAGAGTATTCCCTGGGCATGACCCTCCGCTTCCTAGTGCTGGTGGAATCCTTCTCCACCTTTTTCCTCACGACTTCCCCTGACCAGCTGTCCCTAGCCCTGGAGCAGAGCCACGTGCCCTATGAATTTTCCTTCGCCTTCACCACCGCCGTTCGCTTTGTCCCCGTCCTGGCCGAGGAGGCCCAGACCATCATGGACGCCCAAAGGGCCAGGGGGTTGGAGCTGGAGCGGGGAAACTTCATAAAGAGGGTGAAAAACTACATTCCCATCCTCATACCCCTCATCGTCAACGCCATCCGCAGGAGCTTGGAGCTGGCCGAAGCCATGGAATCCAGAGCTTGGGGAGCCACCGAAAAGCGCACAAACCTCTACGTCCTCAAAATGAGGGGAGGAGACTACACCCTAGCCCTCATATCCCTTTCCATGCTAACCATCGCCATCTACACCCGCCTCTATCTTCCCGTCCCCTCCATTGCCACTCTACTCCACCTTTAAAAAGTCGACAAACTTAAGAGCTTAGCCTTTCAATTATGGTTTTAAATTGTTTAAAATTTCTATAAATTGTTCTTTTGAGAGAATTAATCCATTCCTAAAATTAATAGATGGTTTTTGAGGTCTAACTGACTCTAAAAAATGTAGGTATTTCAAGACTCTTAGAAACATTTCGAAGCTGTCATTATCGAATCCTATCAAAAGGCCAATCCTTCCGAGAGCTACGGCATTTATAGCACTACCTAATACATGCTTCCGGCTTGGCCACGGAAACGTTTCAATCTCCACTGCTATAAAACATCGTGCGTTTCTATTGACTGCTTCATAACCATGAAATAATTCAAAACGGGGCTGGGGTAGATTAGAATCTTTAGAATTTTCTATATGGTTTTTAATACAGTTCTCAATAAAGTCTTTAGAATACTCTGTCATTTTATCGTATTCTTCTTCATAACGCTCATTTTCTCTCTCTGCAAATGGTCCAACCCTAATATCTGGCTCTGGCGAATAAATCTCACGGCCTAGTCGGAAACCCTTCTTTCCCTTTCCTCCACAAAACACTTCACCCGCTTTAAATTTTCTGAAATATTTCTCAAACTTTTCCCTCCCAAAATTTTGAAGCTCGTTTGCGTTCTGAATTTCCTTCAAATAGAACCCTCCTAAGATCGTTAAATTTCAGTAATGATAACTTTCTAAAAAATCTATCGGAATTCTTCATGGAAGCGTTACTGATTGCAACTACTTCGCCTCCGACTCTGCCTCCGGATTCTTTGCCCATCAGTTACCTTTCCTCCGCGGGTTCAAGTCCCGCCTCTGCGTTCAGCTTGGTCTACGTCCTCGTTTACCATATCTTGATCTAGGTGTTTTGCGCTCCTTTCTCATGTAATCTCTCATATAGAGGCGCATGTATTCCCTCTTTCCTCTCACTGTCGTGGTCTTATATGTTGTCTGATACATTCTCCTTTGAGGTATTTTTCTATAAGACCTTCTTCTCTGAGACATTGCATTAGTATTTTTCTGAGAGAAACCTTAAAAGGGTTTTGGTTAGAAATTTTCTTAACCAAAAGATTTTTATATTAGTTAAGAATTTTCTTAACTAATGTGAATAAAATGAGAAAATCATACCAATATGGAAGAAAAAAGGAAAGCAAGTTGCAAAGCAACTTCGCAGAAAAGGGTACAGAGTCACCATTCCTAAAGCAAGCAGAGGAGCATCCGACATCGAGGCGCAAAAAGGTTCCAAGAAATGGGTTGTTCAGGTGAAAGCCACAAGGAAGAAAAGAACAAGGAAAAGGGGAGCCACACCGGTCCATGCTGAGGTAATAAGAGGTAAAATACGGTATAGATCAGTGAGGATAAACCGGAAACTAAGACCATAGAAACATAAATGAAGGTGAAAATAGGTGGGAACGAAGTTTAGTTTTTGGGCTTATGGCATACTTGCCATTGCCGCTTTTGCTATGTTTCTCTATACCATAACAAGCATTGGCGGGTATCCTGAAGTTGGCAATCCTCTTTTGGGTATTGCCGTTTTGATTATTGTAGCATTTATTCTCTACATGTTTGCTAAGTTACTTGTAAGGCAGTACTAAAAATTAAAAATAGAAGATAAGTATGAAATATAAAAATCTCAGATTTTCATACCATGGCAACCTAACGGGTTTAACGCTTTTGAATAAGTTTGCCATATTTCTGGGTGTGGGATTTTGTATGTCGGCTGGGCTTCGGATCGTTGTGGACGAGCGGGAGGCACCCTCAGGGGTTCCCGACCTCCTGAAAAGAATGGGGTTACAGGTTGAACATCGAATGTTAGAGGTAGGCGACTACGTGGTTTCCTCTGAGTGCGCCATTGAACGGAAGGAGGCGCGGGACTTTTTCAAGTCCCTTTACTCCAAAAGACTTTTCGATCAGGTTTATCACCTAAGCGAAGCCTACGAACATCCAGTCTTAATCGTGGAGGGCGACCCAACCCTTTTTACGAGGGAGATGACGCGCCCCCGCACCCTCTGGGGCGCCCTAGTTACCTTAAGTTTTCAATATGGCTTAAGCCTCTTCTTTACCCTGGATGCCCGCCAGACCGCAGATCTAATTTATACACTGGCCATGCGCAGAAGGTTTGTTCGACCAAAGAAGCCTTTGGTTCGAAAGAAGCCCAGAGCAGGAACCCTGGAGAAAAACCAGTTGCTGCTGGTTTCTATCCTTCCTGGGATAGGGCCTAAACTCGCCGACCGGGCCCTCGAAAGGTTTGGAACCGTCCGTAGGGTTTTCTCCGCCTCTGTGGCTGAGCTTTCTGCAGTGAAGGGCATAGGAAGAATAACGGCCGAAAAAATATCCGCGTTGCTGGATACCCTCTATCACCCGAGTATAAGGCCGCCCCGGCAGCTCAGCCTCGACAAAACATGAAGGGGCCCGCAAAGCATCTAATAAACTTTACACACTCGACATACTCTCTTATCTTCCGGTGTTTAGATGCCTCTAAAAAGAAATATGATTCAAAATGAAATTGTTGACTACCTTAGAAATGATTTGCAAACTCGGTACTTGATGATGTTTGGCCTTGTGTTCAGCCCTCTAATCCAAGAGGAGGCTACTTCGCAGTGCCCCGTCTTGTTTTGAGCTATGTTGACTATCTCGGTGCGTTGTATCATGGATATATAGGTAGGAGAGGGAGAAATAGAAGGATATTCGCAGACCATAATTACGCAAAAACTTTTTTAAAAGAAATTTTTGGTGTTATAGATGTAAACTATAAGACATATGGTGATTTGCTATGGGAGATTTATCGGAATGGGACGGTTCATCTTTATGAGCCTATGAAGCTTGAAAATCAAGGTAAAATCATAACATGGCTCGTACACAAATACGGCAGAATAGCTGATGTTCCAACTCAATTAGGCAATGTGAATCTTACTCACTTGGTACCCTACCAATACGGTCCAAGTGAATGGTGGCAACCAATCTCTATAGTTTGTCTATTTCGAGACTTAGTGAGTGCAAATGGCGAATACGCAAATCGAATAATTAGTTCACAGAGCTCAGAAGCAAAATTTAGACATGGCAGATGCTCTACAAACTCCTGAATTGACGAAATTAACTTGGTAGAAAAATAGTGATTGGAAGAACATAAAGCTGCCATTCACTTTCACTGTTAATGCAGGAGCGTTCTGCTCGTCAAGGTTTTCACGGTCACCTTTTCTGCTGCCTTGGCAAGTTTCTCGTCGTCTGTAACGAGGGTTTTGTTAAACCTCTGGGCTTCGGCTAGGTAGGATGCGTCATAGTACGTGATATTCAGGCTACCTGCCATGTTGAGGATGGCAACGCCCGTCTCCTCATCTTCTAACACGGCCACATCCATGGCTCGGAGTATGGCAAAGATGGATTTTAAGAGTTTTGCAGCTTCCCTTGGAGCGATTCTTTTGAGCAGGAAGCACTCCCTCCACACGGCGTTTCCGACCTCATAGCGGGCAAGGTATATTGTAGAGCCTTCCAAGAGCGTATCTAGAGCTTTCCCCCGAAGTTCCCTGACAAGTGTGAGGATGCTGGTGGCGTCAAAAAGTAGGAGGGGCCGCGTCAACGTGCCTCCCTGCCTTCACGGACAGCCTCGACAAGCTCGTCAGCCGGAATCTTCTGGAGAATTTCCCCAGCCTCCTCGGCGAGCTTCTGAAGCCTCTCCCTCTCCAAACGCTTAACCTCCCGCTCTAAGGCTTCACGTATTAGCCCACTTACGTTTGCCTCTAACCTAGTTAGCCTCTCCTTAAGGTCTGCGGGAATTTTCGCAGTAACTGTTACCTGCCTACTCATTCAGTGTCACCAAAATAATAACACCAAAAAAGTATTATATAAACCTAACTTTTGCGGCATTTAAATGGGTTCCTTTACAACATGATATTAAATAGTCTTATGGAGACAAGTAAGACTGTGAAGGGGGTGTAACTATGGTTAGAAAAATCTTGTTTGTCTGTTCTGGAAACATGGACCGCAGCCCCACGGCTGAGGGACTATTCAAAAATTGTGAGGGCTTGGAGGTGAAGTCGGCTGGAACCCTCCGAAGAATGGCTCCCAACCCCATAAGTGCGGATCTCATCCATTGGGCCGACAAAATCCTCGTCATGGAAGAGGAACACAAAAGGCAAATATTAAAAATCTGCCCCGAAGCCTCAGAAAAGATAACCATATTAAACATCGAAGACCGGTACTACAAGAACGAACCCCAGCTCATAGCCATCCTAAAAACAAAGGTAACACCACATCTCAAAGAGGAAAGCACCCCAAAGTAATTTTAGAGAAAAAATAGTCTACTGAACACATCAATCAGTCAGGAAAAGATTCTTAAGTCTGATTAATATATAAAATTCTGGTGAATCGTTATGAGTCTGACGTTTGAGACCCACATCGGCAAGAAGTATGCCATCTACCTACCTAAGGCTGTGGTTAAAGCTGTTGGTCTCAAAGAGGGTGAGAGGATACTTTTGAGGGTGGTTGGAAATACCGTAGTTTTAGAAAGCCTTTCTGACCCCATACAACTAGCCCTTCATGGGAAGAAGTTTGCATCCGTGACGCCCGAAGAGATTGAGGCGATAAGCCTTGAAGAACAGGGAAGCCACGTTAAAAGTTCTCCTTGATACATCCTTCTTACTTCCCTCCTTAGGAATCGATGTAGGTGAGGACGTATTAAAAGGACTAAGGAGACTCGCCGAAATTGAAGCCGAAACCTACTACTCCCGCTTCAGCATCCTCGAGTCATTGTGGGTAGCAACCAGACTTATAAAGAACACAGCCTTCAATTTGGAGACCTTTAGACTCGGCCTAAGGAGTGTTATGCAGGGCGATAGATACAGGAAGACCCAGGAGGACTCCGAAATATTTAATGAGACCCTAAAACTACACATGCTAGGCCATAAAGACATGGTAGACAACATACTCTATGCAAGCTCAAACCGCCTTAACCTAAAACTACTAACACTAGACAAAGAGCTTAAAGAATTCATCCATGCCCATGGACTAAACGACACCCTCCTACATCCAGATCAAATAGTCAACTAAAACTGAGCCGCCTCAACGATACCCCTCGCCTTCTCCACGATCTCGTCGAAACCCACAACCCTTAAAGGGGGCGCAGTGTGTAAAGTTCCCCGGTCTTAGTGACCATACCCCTTTCACTTCTTTGACGCAGTTATCCCGTTTATGGCATATAACTTTAAAATATTTATACACCTACCATTCCTATGGTAATACTTATATACGGATTTGTAGTAATACTCATAGGGATACTGATGGGTAAGCTTATAACCGTTTCCGCTAAGATCGACGAGGACTTAAAGAGGAAAGTCGACGAGCTGGGAATGAGCATCAGCGCCCTAGTGAGGAGGGCCCTAGAGGACGAGATCAAGGCGAGGGAGCTCCAAAGGATACTTGAAGCCCTTAAAGGGGAGGTGGAAGGGGCCCCTGAGCTCCCCGAGGGAACGGTCGTCAAGATAATCCGCAACATGAGGGAGGGACTCCCACCTGTTTAATGGGCTCCCTGAAGCCGTCTTAGACGCCTCTATACTGATTCAAACCATCGTAAGGGAGCGGTACACGAATATAGCTCTGAAACTCGTAGGCAAGCTTAAGGCGATATACGTGCCTACGCTCACCCTCTATGAAGTGGGTAACACCTTGGTGATACTGACACATAAAAGCCTCATCGCCAGGGAGGATGCATTAAGGAAGTTTAACTCAGTTAGCTCCATACCGACGCTCAACAAGAGGGAAGTCGCACTCAGCAAGGCTATGGAGGTAGCCATCGAGCTCAAGATCACCTTATATGATGCATCCTACATAGTTCTGTCCCTCGAAGCAGAAGCCCCGCTCATAACAGCTGACAAGGAGCTATACGAGAAGGGAAGGACCATGGCCAAGATGATCCACGCATCTGAAGTAACCTTGTAAACCCACATCAAAAACCCCACTAATTCAACTTTAAGCGTAGAAAAGTCTTTCAATAAGCGCGCTAATCATTTGACATTATCTCTTCAATCTTCTTCTCAGCCTTCTCAATCTCTTCCCTTGAATCCAGCCTTCTAAATATCTCCAAACTTCGGTTTAGGTACCCTATTGCGCTTGTCCTCTCATGCTTCTGCTCGTACATTGAGGCGATTTCGAGGTAGGTTTTGGCCAGGTGAAACTGGTGGGCTGAAGAAAGAAGCCCCACGCTCCGCCCAAAGTACTCTTCAGCCTTGATCCAGTCTTTTATGGCAGCTGCCATCATCCCAAGAGCCCGGTACGTCACACCGTAATAATAGAAGTCCCCCAGCTGGGATTTCAATTGAAGGGCTTTCTCGCAGTCCTTCCCCGCCTCTTCAAGGTTGCCCATCTCTATATGTAACAATGCTCTATCTGAATAGGCTTCAACCAGTTTGATATGCACACTGGTTCTCTCAAAGGTTTTTATGCTCACATCGAAATGCTCTAACGCCTCGTTGAACCGTCGAAGAAAAGTCTTTATGAATGCCAACTCGGTGTGCAGGTTTGCTATCCATAACACATCTCCGATATCCTTGAATATTCTAAGGCTTCTTTCACAACTTTCAATGGCTTTTTCCCAATCGTTCTTCATTTCGTACAATCCAGCGTAGTGATAATAGCCCATTGCCACATTCCTTTCGTCTCCAGCTTTTTCACAGATGCTTAGCCCCATGTCAAGAAAGTGTTTCGTTGTGGCAAGATCACCCTTGTAAAGGTAAAGCAATGCGGTTTCTAAAAATGTGCTTCCAAGCTCACTCCATTCTCTTGCATCTTTAAGGAGCTCTAGGCTTTTCGTAAAGTGATTTTCAGCTGTTTTTAGATCGCCTATACCAAGGTAGGCCTTTCCAAGATGTTTAAGTATCTTTGCAATCAAAGTTTTCTTCGATAGCCTTTCCGCTATCGTCAATGACCTTGACAGATTCTCGGTTGCTTTCATAAATTCTCCGCGAGCCAAGTGTACTCTACCCTTTCCGTATAGAATCCAACACCAAGTTTCCTCATCAACGCCTTCAGCCGGTATACTTTTCAGGAGGTCTAGGTACTGGGATAGGTATCCCCTTTCTATACAATTCTGTTTCTTGGATTCCAGATCCTCCTGTATGCTTTGAGCGGCTTTCTGGAAGTCCTCAGCCTTAATCATGTGATGTATCGCTTCTAGGAGGGCCTCCGTGGTTTCCTCTGATAGGTAGTATTCGGCCGCTTGCCTGTGCATTTCTTTTGGGTTATCTATGAGGCGATAGCAGAGGTCCCTGATTACTTCATGCAGAAAATATTTTTCATCAAGCCTCCCAACGACCATTTTTCTCTCAAGGGAGTATAGGGTGCCCCGTATACCTTTTATGCTCGAAACGCTCATTATCGCCCTCGCTGTAATCGGATATCTAAACACCGACATACACCTAAGTAAGGTCTGTTCACGTTCATCTAAGCCTTGATAGACCTCGTTCCAAAAGTACTCCAAAAGACCGTATTCCGGAAGGCTTTCCAGCACCTTCATGAGCTTCTTTTCCTTAAAGGCTTCACAGAACATGTTTAAGGCTAGAGGGTGACCGGATAGCCTCTCCTGGATTTCAGCTGCTTCATCTGGGGTCATGTACACACCCCTACTGGATAAAAATTCTAAGGTCTCGTCAACATCCAACCCAGAAAGCCTCCTCTCGATCACATTAGCGTCAAGGGGGGAAAAGAATTTAGGTCTGACCCTCGACAACACTACAACCCTTGCCTTCCTCAAATTTTTTTGCAGATACCCGAGAAGAGTATCTATCTTTTCATCCCGACACCTTTGGTAATCGTCGAAAACCACTGCATAGTCCTCGCTATCCATTCCTTCAAGGAGCAAAGCCATCTTTGTGGCATCGTCCGTGCCACCAGCCTTTAAGTAATTAAGGAGGTCAAGGTACCGGAATCTACTGAGGAACACTGCAAGCTTGTTTATCAAGAAATTAAAGGAATCAACCTCTTTCAGGGCATGCCAAAATACACAATGACTTTCTTTGATTCCCTCTACAAACTTCGAGGCAAGACTCGTCTTTCCAATTCCCGCCATGCCTTCAATTAGGAAAAAATTCTTTTGGGATTCCAACATCCTCAACTCTTCCGTTCTCCCCACGAAGTTCGTAAGGGCGGGAACCCTAAGGTCGTTGAGGCTCGTTAAAATGAGCATTTTTCTCTCTCCTTTTGATCCCAGGTGGACTTTACAACCATCCAAATCGAAGACTATCTCTATTTGGTCTGTGTTGAGGGAATAGAGCCGCACATTCTTCCTCCCAACCCGCCTCCACTTCCCCTTTACGATGCCCGCCTTCTCCATAACCCTCAGCCTCTTCGAGACGTGGGTTTCATCCTTCCCAAGAATCTCGGCCAGCATCCTCGGATATGAAGGCTCGTTTCGAAGCAAACCCAGAATCTCGAGGTTGACCTCGTTTGTCACGAGGTTAAGGAGTTTCCTTCCTATAATCATTTCGCCAGCACATCGTATAAGAATTCGTATATAAGAGAAAATTAAGCTTTTCCTAAGAAGATTCTGTTAGGTTAGCCCTTTTCCGGCAAACCAAAGATTAATTCGTTGAAATACACCATTAATAACTGAGGTGAGTTTCTTGGCAGAAGGAAAAAGATTAACTTTAAAGGACATGAAGACCGCACCCATCGAGGAATTGCCACCCTATTTTAGGCTCCTCGGAGAGGTTAACCGAAATATGCTCAACGCCTGGCTCGACGTTTTCATGGCGTCTCTAGGTCCTGCAAAGCTGGACGCCAAAACGAAGGCCCTATGCGCCATTTCGGCTGCGGTGGTCAGTCGATGCCCAACATGTATAACGGGAACCGTGCGACTGGCAAGGGAGAGGGACATATCAGAAGAAGAAATAAAGGAAGCTGCGATCGTGGCTTTGATAGTGGCTGGAAACCCAGCGCTTGTTGAGGCAGCAAACGTAATTTATGGAGAGTAAAAGTAGAAGGAGGTGATAAGCGACTTGGAATTGACTGAAGAAAAGATGAAATTCGTGGAGCCCCAGATGGCGACGATCGGTTACATGTTAGCTAACTACAAGAGGTTCGGAGATGATGCGCTCAAAGTAGCCAGCGAATACTTCTACGAGCTTGGGAAATCCATGGGCCAGAGTGTTAAGCAGAAGATAGGCATTACTAAAAGTGACGCTAAAGCGGTGGCGGCTGTGATGAACGCCGTACTTGAGCAAGCCGCTGGAATAAAGGGCGCGATGAGGGTGGAGGGTAACAAGGTCATGGGCGAAAACGTAGGCTTTTGTCCCATGATGGAGGCAGTTAGAATCATGAAAGCCCCTTGGGAGATCGTGTGCAGGAACTATTCATGGCGGTGGTTTGAGGGGCTAGCAGCCGGGGTCAACCCGAACGTCACAATGGAGGTCCCAGAATCCAGAATCTGGGGTAAAAACCGCTGCTTCCATGTTATAACAGTTCCTAAGTAGAAAGCATAGCCTTAGCTAGCTCTAGATCAGGGCAGATTTCTCGGTGAAGAGGAAAATTACTAAGTCCTCATCGTGAATACGAGAATGCTGGGGAAAAACCATTGGAGTGGTATTATTGGGCTGGAATCATAGTTGCTGTCGTTCTAGGTACATCGACGTTGGTTCCTGCTCCCGCAAGCAAACCCAGCTTACTAGGTTACCGCGCTCACTGTAGCTTCACGCCGGCAAGCACAATAATTTGTTGGGCGGTCGCTGGAATAATTTATTGGCTTGGAAAGAAAAGGAAAACAAGCCTACTCAGAAATAGCTGCATAGTTGAGTTAGGGAATTGGATGCCGGTTTGGTGTTCGCCATGAAGTCGAAGATAGATATGAGGGAGCTTGTCGAGTACATAAGAAAAGTAACTGGCTTTGACAGGAGAGATATCAAAGAGATATTGCAAGCAGAGAGGGAATACCTAATCGAGAAGGAAATAAAAGAGGAGAATCAGCAACCTTCTTTCTGATATGGCCCGCCGTTAAGGATCGCCCGCACAACTGGTTTTATGGACAAGCCAACGTCAATCGGCTCCTTGCCGTGTTTAAATTTTTGTCCTTCAGAGGCTATGTTCAAAATTCAAGGTTTTGAAAAAAGATTTGCAGGGAATATTCTCCATCCTTCTACTTTGCACAGCCATGAAAGTTTACACCTCAAAACCAAGCAAACCCTAAACCCTCCATTCCTTAGAGCCAAATGTTATCCTTTGTACTTAATTGTCTATTATCCCCCGTCCACACATAAAATGAGCAAACAAAAATCCCCATCCATGGCGGGTCTAGTAAACCTTAAAAGTTACCCTTCCGTATTGCAAATAAATTCTCATCAAGGTGTCTCCATTGCGGGCAAAGTGGAAGAAGAAGCGGGCGCGACGCCAGAAGCGGAAGAGGGAAAAGAGGCGCGAGAGATACAAATGAACATCCTTCTATGATTTCCAATTTTACTTTTAACCAAAAAATTCCTTATAAATTTCGTACAGTCTCTCGCCAACAGTCTCCTTTGAAAATCTTCTTTTAACGTACTCCCTTGAGTATTCTCCCATTTTTCTTCTTAGCTCATGATTATGGTATAATTTTAGAACGGCCCTTTGAATGGCTGAGGCATTCTTATACGGAATAATTAAGGAGGTTCTTCCCCTTTTCACGACCCAGGGTAAACCTCCAATGTCCGTGACTATGGATGGTTTAGCGCAAGCCATGGCTTCTAATACAGCCATGCCAAACTGTTCCTCGTTATTCACCATCGGCACACTAGGCAGGATGACCACATCGGAAAGGTTATAAACCCCTGGCATTTTCAAGTAGGGCAACCACGGAATGTAATGGACACCCTTCTGGTTTATTATGAACCTTGACAAAAATTCGGTTGGAAGATAGTTTTTACCAACGAGGATCAACCTCATGTCACTGTATCTTTTTCGGAGTTTGTAAAAGGCTTGTAAGAGCCACGGAACGCCCTTCTGTATGTTTATTTTGCCCACAAACAAAATGTTAAAGGTCTCGTTGAGGCCTTCGGGCAGATTCACTTTAGAAGCATCCTTTTGAGACGGCGTAAAGAGGGCGGTATCTATG
>Ga0315312_1001646_pt1 | contig 16857 bp, 15 predicted proteins | sample TDP7_MG_FD_203629 | JGI IMG/M metagenome (GOLD analysis project Ga0315312, IMG submission 203629) | Freshwater sediment microbial communities from Lake Towuti, South Sulawesi, Indonesia - TDP7 | ecosystem: Environmental > Aquatic > Freshwater > Lake > Sediment | place: Indonesia: South Sulawesi... | reverse complement strand
GGGTCAGATCCGTAGAAGAAGAGGGTTCAGGATGCTTGAATTCTGGGCATGTGCTTGTAAGCAAGACCTGCATCCAATGTTTGATGCAGAACAAGGCGCCTGGATGAGGGTCGTTTATGGTTCGAAGGTACTCGCAGTCAGCACACTCACGCATAGAAACCAATTCATTCAACTCGATTCCTAATGGAGCTTCATTAGATTGAGAGTCGATCGAAAGTAACTCGATTTCCTGCTTGTCTTTACGAGGATTCAATTAGAGGGGGAATACTTCTCTGTCGAATCTCAGGTTTATTTTCAGGCAGGATCTCAGTTCCTTCTTCAGATAGTAGTTTATTCCGTTTGCTTCAAGCCATCTCATTAGGCTTGGAAGCCTCTCCCGATAGAAGTTTCGAGGAACACCCATGTACTGCATGCTACCGATGATCCATCGGTCCACGGAATCCTTCAGCCTTCCAATGATCTCAATCGGGTAAGTAGCCTCTGGAATCCAAGGCTCAATGCTAACGAAGGTCTTCACGCCGAGTTCATGGATTTTCTGTAATGCTTCAATGCGCTTCTTATTGCTTGGTGCATAGGGCTCCCAGAAAGGAATGTCGCCAAGAGACGTGATTGTGAAACCCACTTCTACGTTGCCATGGCCGCGAATCAGATTGTAATCCCTGGTCACTAGCGGGCTTTTGGTCAAGATCAAAACATGGAAAGGTGAGTCCAGTAGGACCTCGAGAACTCTTCTCGCCAACCCTGTCTCAACTTCAATCGGCTGATAGGGATCCGTCATGCTGCAGAACATGATACGCCCAGGATGGAGGGTCCTGATATCTCGTCTCGCTAGCTCAACCGCATTCTCAACCATCTTGACATCTCGCCAGTCTAAAGGCTCAGACTCAAATCGTTTAGTCATCAACCGCGCATAACAGTATCGGCAGCTATGAAAGCAGCCGAAGTAGATGTTGCAGTTGTAGTCGGTATACTCGACGCCTGAAGGCCTAATGATGGTCCTGCGCCTAATTCCCACGGCTCTTCTCCTCCAGTTCACGTTTCGCTTCATAGTAGTTTAGGGATACATCGATCTCCTCGCTGTCTAGGCCGCTTGTCCAAGCCTTCTCGATGAGCAAAGCCAACTCGAACACTCCGAGGCGAACCCGTTCAAACTGTCTCTTCTGATAGTTGAGGAAACGCTGGATAACCTTCATCCGATCCCTAGAAAAGAGGAATTTAGGCCAGCTCAAGGCCTACTTCAATCCTCGCTTCCGCCTGATCGTCTCCCAAGCTTTCTTCGCTGCTTCCGATCTTGAACCGCTCTTGGCAGTTCCTCTTTCCTTAGCCTTCGGAATATCCGGTCCGGAAGCCGCCAGTTTAGCCAGTTCCCAAACTGGAATCGGTTCACCGTTTCTCAGAAATATGGGCTTGACTCGGGCTTCATCTCGCCCGGCCATCCTCAACAAAATGGGCTTCGCAGGTCCCAACCTAAACGCTTAGGCGCTGGGAGACCAAAAAGCTTGAGGTTCCAGAAACTATTCAGTTCTGGCTGGAATGTTTGAGAATCCCGAGTTTCACATGAGCCATTTGTCTAGTTTCTCAGGGTTATGCACGTAGTTCGAGTCGGGTACGATGGAGTGGACAAGCCTTTCAGCTCGCTCTATACATCTGCAGCATTCATGAGTCAAGAAGCGTCTTTTAGCTGGACCGTAGACGCATACCTCGCAATCCTTGCCTAGCCTTCTCAGAAGATCGTCTAGAACGTAGACCCTGACTTCACTCGAGCCGAGCATAAGCTAAAAGTGAACGGTGGGTAACTTGAATCAAAGAGATCGCTGAAAGTGTAGCGCAAACAGAGTCTGCCAGAAGATCGAAACTGTTAGGTCCCCAACGCAGAGACTCACGAATAATCCTAATAGGCATGTGCAATTGTTTGGCTAGAAGCCTTCCAAGTACATTTTAGCTCTTTTCAATCGAGTGGGCTTGACATGAGTGACAAGCTCTTTGAGGAAGTCCCAACGGGACTTCGGTTCTTTGCTCACCGCCAAAACAATGAACATTCGGTTGTCGAACTTTATCTTACTTTTCAGCTTTTCAACACGTCTCGCACCCAGCTTCTTTCCGCAAGTTTTGATTGGGCTCTTTTTATTGATTTGTTCTCTGAAGTGTTCAAAATTACCTTTTCTTCTGATAAGCCTTGCATAGAGCAGGAGTTGTCCTAATCCTTTTGATGGGCGATTTATCTCACCTGATTTACACTCGACGATGTATAGGCTTCCTTTGCTGTCTACCCCGATCAAATCTGGTTGGTAATGCCCTTTTGCTTCCTTAGAATCGAGTGTTTTCTTTGAAAAGACCAAGCCCTTTTCTTTGAGTTTATGCTTAAAGAGCCATTCTTCCGCTCGTTTTTGAATCTCAGGTTCTTTCTTCACCTTCGTACTACTACACGTCTTTCCGAACATAATGTCCTTCCGGTTGGAGAAAAGGGATTCGGGCTCCCGAAATCCGTCAGTGCAAGACTCATCCAAGTAGTTTGACGAGTAGAGCTGGCATGACGTCTTTGAATACTGATCCGGCGACGACGAAGAAGTTTCTCCGCGGCTCTACCCCCTTCATGCTTTTCCTCCATACTCGCCTAGGGGTCTCCGTTATCACGATGATAGCCTTGATGTTCTTAGCGGTCAAGTATTCTCTTGCTTCTCTCTCGAACTTCCAGTAAGCGCTATCGGTTATATTGTGGCCGACTTCCGACTCGATGATGACGCCTATGCTGGTCTGACGGTTTCTTATTATGATATCTGGACCATGTTCGCCGGCGAGATGCTTCTCCTCAATGTTGTATCCGAGCGACTCAGCGATAGCGCAGATCTCATAGATCGGGTAGTCGTGGAGCGTACTCTCCTCTTCCTCTGAGCGTTCTGGCAATGAGAACACCTTTTCATCTTCAACATTTTTCGAGTTACTTTATATATTCTGTGAATCTCTTCAGAGATTTCGGCTCATCCAATTATATTCATCAATAAGCTTGGCAAGGGTTTTCCTACTACACTTTTGTCCGAGTTTCTTGCTTGGAAGCTCCCTGCAGATTCTTTCTATGATTTCTTCCTTATCGGTTCCGCTGTTTCTCGCCTGATCGTCCATAGCCTCTTCGATGTCCTGCTTCACAGCTTTCAGAAAGTCTAGATAACCATTTTCATTCGCTCTAACGTGATATTTTTCTCTCCTAATTCTATCGTCCCACATCACAAAGAGTTCAGGATTAAGGAGGTGCAAAATCTTCGAGATTGCCGTAGGTCCAATATATCTGACTTTTACTGACCTGAAAACTTCCTTGATGATGTCTGTTATTTCTCTATCGTCAAAGTTGATGTGCAGTAAGGTTTCACTTTGGAGCCTCTGGAAGGACTCTTTCTGACTGCGGAGATTGTTGGTAAGCTGCTCCCAATTCAAATCCTCTCTATTTACAGTTCTTCCCATTTGCCCCCATTGGAGAAGGAATATTTTCACTACCTCTTCCATATGCCCCTTCGTCAACGTGCTCAGGTCTTTCCTGACGTCTTTGAGCTCTTCAATGGTCTTGAAATAGACATATTCAGCAAGCCACCAGCGTTCTTCGAAATTCTTGATGCCGGCAATCAATTCCTCATATTTCAACGTCTCACCCTCCGGTTTTTCTGGTGTCAGTCTCGCCGCAATCGAATACCAAAGTTTAAGATAAGTCTAGTTACAGTAGTTGAATTGTTGCGGAGACAGATTGGTCACCAAGACCAGAGATATCATGCCAGGCATGAGGAATCTTGTAGTTGAGGGCATGATCCTAAAGAAATCATGGAGCGTGGTTGCAAGCCGTCTAAGACTTAAATTGAGCAACGAGAAATACACAATTTGAAATACGGTCAGGGAATCTTATGTCGACCGACCGCGTTCATCTTCCCGAACGAGCCGAGTTCGCCATAATCGTACCGTTGCCAGAAGAGCTTGAGGAAGTCAGGAAAGTTCTGAATCTCGAGGGGCCGATAACCAACGAAAGAAATTACTACTACTGCAGAGTTGAATCAAGTGATTCTGGGCAAAAGCATCTCGTCGTGTGCGCACAGTGTCGTGATAAAGGAGTTGTCCCTGCCACTCAGCTCGCTACGGATATTTTGAATCGTTGGAAACCATTTTATCTGTTGGTCGTAGGAATCGCAGGTGGCGTCAAAGGCCGAGAAGGACTTGCGCTGGGAGACGTAGTTGTGGGTAAGCCAATCTTCTATTATGAACTGAAGAAGCAGTCAGGTGGTCAAGAACGGCAACGCTACATGTCAATGGAGTCGCCTCCAAAGGATCTCCTGAACGTTGCGGAATCGATCAGGTATGTTCCTTGGTGGCAGCAGATAGGAGTCCCAAGGCCTGACAAAACGGGAAAAGCCCCTAATCTGCTGATAGGCGAAATCTTAAGTGGCGACAAACTGTTTGGCGATCCTCCATCACCTGAGCTAACGAAACTACTGGAAGAGCATGACAAAGCTCTGGCAGTTGAGATGGAATCGGGCGGCGTCGCCCATGCCGTCTATGAACATGGAAGTTTAGCCTACAGTCCTCGGTTTCTCACCGTACGGGGAATATCCGACTACTGTGGCGAAAAAGGAAGTCAAGAGACGCGGAATGCGTGGAAGGCGTACGCAGCGAGCGCCGCTGCGGCTGTTGCACTGGCGATCATACAGAAAACAAAGACACAGGACACAACAACATCCGCCTCTGTACAGTATATGAAGGACCTTGAACGAGCGCTTAAGAGATTTCCTGTTCCCAGCGTTGAGTTTGGACTAACCTATGAGTCGGACCAAAAACAAAGAGTGCCAGTTGAATCTTTGATAGAGATGACCGCAGATGCGAAACGAGTCATCCTGCGCGGTCGTGCTGGTGGCGGGAAAAGCGTAGTCTTTGGAAAGCTTTCTAGGATTTTGATCAACAAGGGTTTCGTGCCTATATTCCTTGATCTGAAGAGCTGGAAAAAGGAGTATCTCTCTGACTTGATAAGGCAGGAAGGTTTCGACGGGAAGCTTGACGTCCTTCTTAGAACATCGATCGCCGATTTGAATCTTGGGATGCTTGACGCCTTTTCGCCGAAGTTAGTGAAGTTTGTCTTGGTTGACGGACTCAATGAGGTCTATGGATTGGATGCTGTCCGTGAGATTCTCAATGTCCTATCTGAGTACGTGAGGGTGGGGGCCCCGAACGCCTGCGTCCTAGTTGCGGATAGACTAATGCCGCGCCCTTACATTGGTTCTGGCTGGAAGAAGGTTGAACTAAACTACTTGGGTTCTGACGAAGTGCAAAAGCAGATTGATGCAACATTCGGCGCGGGGAGCTATAAGAATCTACCAGTAAATGACCAAGACCTGCTCAGAATTCCATACTTTCTCAATTCTGCGCTTTCCCCTTCAAGCGACTCGCCCTACCTAGGGTCCAGAGCTAGTTCTATACAATCTTTCTTTGCTAGCCAGATGGGTTTCAGTGAATCCACTTTGGACTGCTTGGCACGGTCAGCGTTTGAGGCGTACGAGAATAATCAGTCCACTTCTTTCGTCGCAGATGAGTTCGCCGAAAAGATCGACACAGACATTTGGGAAACGCTACTATCCGCAGGCATTGTGAGAAGAGAAGAGGGAAAACGTGCTGCTCAGTTTGACCACCAGTTGAAGCACGACTACTTGGCGTCAAGGTGGTTGGTGCAAAACAAGGATCTCTGGCAGCCAGCTTCTTTCGATGCGGTAAGCTTAGGGTCAAATTCCTTTGAGTCGCTTTCAATGACACTGGAGCAGCTGGACTGTACGCAAGGAGACGATTTTCTCAAGCGCGTATATGACTGGAACTGGCACGCGACGATAACATGCATGGCGAACGCTGCGAGAATTCACAACAGGCCCTATACCTCGGAGATGGAAGTGGCTGTGCTAGCTCTCGTTGCCGAGAAGGTATTTGATCCCATTCTCCGAACCAGCAGGCGGGCCAAGGATGTAATTGCCGATTTTCCCGTTGGCACGGCGGCCGATCGTTTCAAGAATGCCGATGACCTCGAGAAGGTCCTGGGTGCTGTGAACGAGTTAGATTCGACGAAGGAGTGGTTCACAAAGTGGAAAATGCTATTTATGCGACGTCAGGCTGACTTTAATGAAGATGAAATTTCGATGATCATCGAAAAAGATTCCATCCTCGGATGGACCGCATCGAATGTTATGAGAAGGTTTGAACTTGATAAGGGAGATCTACGACAGTTGAGGGCTTACTATCATTCATATGTGGATGATGACACCAAAAATAGCATCCGATGGCGAATAGTCCATGCCATAGGAAAGTTCGACGCCAAGGAGAATGTTGAGTTGCTCTTTCGCGCTCTTGATAACAACCAAGAGTATCTGTGGGTCCGTTACGGATCTGCAAGGTCGCTCGTTGAAATGGCTGCCATAACCAGAAACGATGAGTACCGCACGTCTATTCTCAGAAGGCTTAAGGAGCGCGTTCGATCATTGCCAAAGATAGTTCTAGATGAAATCGGATACGCAGTCTTCTATAAAAATGCACCCAACTCATGGTTCGATGAGGTGATTCCGATTCTGGAAGAAGCTCTGGAAACTCAGAAAGCGGAGGATGATCTATTGAGATGGCGGGAGAACATCGAGAACTTTAAGACATTCTGGAAGGAGCGGCATCTTTCATGAGGAGAGGCCCAGTGAATATTAAGGAAACTCAGCTGAGGAAACTTGCGCGTGAAGCTTGGAAGTGCCAGAGCCGCGCTTACGTGCTTGGAAATACCAAGGTTGGGGCCGCTGCGCTGTCAAATGAAGGTAGAATTTTCGTAGGATGCAATGTAGAACATCGTTTTCGGTGTCACGACGTACACGCTGAAGTGAACGCAATAACATCTATGGTTGCCGCTGGTCGCACAAGATTGATCGCTATACTGATCGCTACGGAAAGGGAAAACTTCACTCCTTGCGGGAGCTGCTTGGACTGGATTTTCCAGTTTGGAGGACCATCGTGTCTGGTAGTTTGTCAATCTAAGGAAGGGAAGAATAAAGTTTTTCACGCTCAGGATCTCATGCCGTACTATCCTATATGAAGACAGAGGGAAGACGCGACCGTTCCTGCAAGATTGACGGTTACTTCCATTCAGCTTCTGGGATCCATCAAGATTGATCACTAAAGTCAGAGATATCATGCCGGGTATGAGAAATCTTGTAGTTGAGGGTATAATCCTGGAAAACCCTCATTCATTCGGCGCTTGAATGAGACTGGTCGGTGAAGGTATTTGCCAGGGGTGCAAAAGAATAATAAGACTAGATTTTCACTATTCTGCCCTTACTTCCGACATTCAGCTCGAGTTGTTTTTTGAATCCGCCCACGAAGCCGTTTTCCACTGTGACTATGTCGCCGACTTTCACCATTTCGATCTGTCCTCTCCAAAGGTTGAGAATTATCTTTCCAGTATAATCTTCAAGCACTGCTTGAGCAACATATGCGTCCCCGAATCTAGTCGTGACCAGCTTCTTCTCTCCAATATTCGCGATTCTTCCAGTTACGGTGAGATTGTTCATGCCTGGTTTGATGTCAGCTATCTTCATTCATGGCCCCTCGTCGCTGCAGGCCAACGTCACTTCAGGAGAACTGCAATTCTCTCAGCAAGCGTCTTTACAGCAAGTGGCGGTGTAGCATCTGCAATTTGTTGATACTGCGCATTGATTCCGCCGAAGAACCTATAGCTGTCAGGAAAGCTCTGTAGCCGCGCTGCTTCTCTTGCAGAGATAAGCCTGTGCTCATACGGGTGGATAAGTACAGCCTTTCGGACATGGACGATTGTGTAGCTCGGCTCTCTCAACGGCAACCTTCGATATATATTCCAGTGAACTTTCTTTATTGATGATATGCCCTTTTTCAGACTGTCTGGTAACTTGTCCCAGACGGTTCTGAGGCTGCCCTTGGGTGGAATGTGCTTGAATCGCGCTAGCGAAAGGGGGCTACTTAATGTTGACCTGTGATTTAGAAGGGTATGGCAAGAGCCCCGCATGAACTTTTGGTAATCAGTCCTCGATTCCTTGTCGTAGTTCATCTCGATAGCTCCTCCGCCACCTTCGGGAAGAGACGGCAGGTCAGAGATGGCGTCAAGAACACTCGGTTGGCCACCGAGGCCCGTGAGGTTCAAGTCGGGGTCCTCATTTTCGAAGCCGATGAGAAAGAGCCGCTTGCGGCGTTGCGGCACTCCAAGTGTGTTTGCCTTGAGAATCATTTGTTGCACTTCATACCCATGCGCTTCAGCTTTTGAACGGACGCGCTTGAAAGTTCTCCCTCCATTGACAAACTGCATACCGCGAACGTTTTCCATAACGAAGCAACGCGGGCGAACTTCGCCTACAAGACGGAGAAAGTGATGAACGGCATCGCGGTCTGGATGTGCAGAGCCATTCCTCTGTCTATTGGCCTCTGAGTAAGGGCTGCAGGGAGGACCTCCTATCAGCACATCCACTTTCTCGACATTTGCGATTCTAAGAATCTCCCTGCCTGAGATCGTCCTTACTGATCGCTGAAGAAAGGGCACCTCAGGATTGTTATACGTATATGTTTGCCGAGCGTAATCGTCTCTGTCCAGAGCGGCCGCTATCCTAAACCCTGCCCACTTGAATCCAAGTGAAAGGCCTCCTGCCCCTGAAAAAAGATCAACAGCATTCATCGACAATTTTACACGTATTTATTCCTGCTTAGATCTTATAAGACTATGACTCGCGGGTGCTTGTTGCGTGGATCGGATGGAAGCTTTTGCTGATCCCTTGCTCTCATGGTTTCATCAGAACAAAAGAGCTTTTTCATGGCGGGAGACAAACGATCCATTTGCTGTACTGATTGCCGAGATTCTGCTCAGGAAGACGGACGCCGCCAAGGTGCAGGCGGTCTATGACAGACTTCTCTTGAAGTATCATACGCCTTATAAGATTGCGAAGGCAAGTTTGTCAGAACTTCAGGCGGACCTGAAGCCGTTAGGCATGTATAAGATCAAGTCTCGAGAGCTCAAGCACCTTGCTGGAAACCTTCTGTCAGATTTTGGTGGGCGGGTTCCAGCTTCAAGAGAAGACTTGCTCAAGCTACCTGGCGTCGGTCCCTACATAGCCAACGCTGTTCTGTGCTATTCGTACAGTCAGGATCTACCGGCTCTCGACACCAATGGGGTTCGAGTTCTTCTCAGAGTTTTTGGGGTGAAATCAAGTAAAGCAAGACCAAGAACCGACAAGAAACTGTGGGATCTGGCTCAGGAGCTAATTCCGCCAGGGAAGGGACGCGAATTTAACCTAGCTCTGCTCGACTTCGCAACGAAAGTTTGCCGTCTTCGACATCCAGCCTGCGGCAATTGCCCTTTGCGGGCTATCTGCTTGTGGCCCGATAAAACATTATAGCTCAGCGTCTCCATCTTACAAATTGGAGAACTGAATTTTGTCAGAAGCCGAGTCAGTCATTTCCCTAGCTGACAGCGTGTCCAGCTACCTCAAGCGCAAGGACTTCGCAAGAAGGCCTCACATTGCGCTCTTGGGAGTGGAACGGCGCTCAATTGGCTTGGAAACATCTTTGCTTCCGGAAGAATTCTTTGAGGAGCATCTAGAAGAAGAAGCTCTTCAGCGGCTAATCCCAAACATCACGGGATATAGGATCACGCTTGAAAAGACCTCTGAGCCTGCTCAGATAAAAATAACCTATTCATTTTTCGTTCGGATCGCTCCGCCCAGCTTCATTGGACGCGCAGGTGAAAAGGTGAGCCTAGCAACTTCAGATCAATTCAGATATGTTAAGTTAGGACTTGAAATTAGCGGAGGAGCATGCCAAGCTTCTCTCCGAATAATGGATGGCGCAAGACAGGTCGAAATGTTCTCAGACACTCTTTCAATCACTGTTCAGAACAATAGAGGCAGAGTTGAAATTCCTGTTAAACATTTTTCTGAGGCGTTGACTCACTTAGCAACCCTAGACCGGCCTTACCTATACGCCCCGAAGTCCAGTGGGCTAACTGGCAACGATGCCGCTCTCATTCCGAATTTCGCTCTCTCATTCTCGCTCGCACAGAAAGACAGCTTCGAGGAACTGTCGGTTCATTTAGAGAACCTTTCGCCTCGACTGCTCGACAGAAAGACCTCCAAAGAGATCTCGGACTTCCTGCCAAGCGACAGCCTTGACGCCGAGAACAGCCCATGGACGATGGGCGTACTACTGGAATTCGAAGGCTCACTTGATCTGCAGGGATACAAACTCAAAACGGAGGAGAAACCTCACGGAATCTTGGGCATTACAACGATCAATTCCGTGTTTGCGGACTCTAACCTCTTCCGAGACTATGTAATAGTGCGAGAGACCGCGAAGAAAATCAAGCAAAGTCCGAAGACGTCGCACGAGGTTTTCTCAGCTATAATAGCTCAATTCGTAAGGAATCGGGGGGCTGAAACCGCCCAGGCGGAATTAGTAAGCGAAGCTGTTTCCACTGTCCTCGAAAAGCTGGGAGCCAGGTTCCCCTATACTTTTCAAGAGCGGAGCGTGAAAATCGCTCTCGACAGTATTGAGCGGGCAGAAGTTGCTCTAGCAATAACGGCAAGAACTGCTAGCGGCAAGACTCTGGCTTTCTTGATACCCATTCTTGCAGATGCTATCTCTAGAAGAGCTCGGGGTGAGCCAGAGGGGGTGAAAGCGCTCTTATTCTATCCTACGAAGGCGCTCTGTCACGATCAAGCTGACACTGTTCTAAAATTCCTATGGCAAACAAATCTGTATCTCAAGCGAAAGAATTTTCCTTTTCTCATTCGAATGGGGATTCTTCACGGTGACACGCCGTCTAAGTGGGATGCTACTGCAGAAATGCAGAGGTCGGGGAGCTCCTTAGTCGAGCGCGAGCTCCGCTACAAGTGCCCTGAATGCGGATCGCGATTGCTCCTCAGATTTACCGCAGAGCAGGGAGCCATTACTGAGAAAGTGCTCTGTAGCGGAAGCGCTGGAAGAAAAACCTGCCCGCTTACAGAGAACTTGGCAGACCCAGAACTTGTGTCGCTACTCAATCAAATACTCAGGCCGAGCAGAGAGTCTGTGTTCTCAGCTCCGCCCGATGTGCTCATCACGAACCCTGACATGATCAACATCCGCCTCTTCTGGAACCCGGGCGAGCAAACAATTCTCGGAAGAGAAGTGCGCCGCTGCAAGAAGTGCGGGTTCACAACGACCCATCTAGATCAGCGGAAATGTGCACATGAATGGTGCAGAGGAGACCTTGACTCAGCCACAAAGTTCTCCTATCCGCGAATCATAGTATTTGATGAGGCTCACCAACAACGTGGAAGCTTCGGCTCGCAAGTTTCCTACATGATTTCTAGGCTGGAAGAAGCCGTTAGAGCCCTCAATGGACTTGAGAGATTTGAACCGCTATACATATTTTCTAGCGCGACTCTGAGAAAGCCCGAGAAGTTCATTCCTCAGTTTCTCGGCAGACCTGTGAAGGTAGAGCAGATCAAAGCCGAAGAGGAAGAAGAAGAGGAGGTCGAGCCGCGCATTCACCTCTTTCTTCTGCCGAAGGGCTACTCGCCCCAGGCTACCTTAGTTCAAGCAATTCGAGCCATCTTCCACCACTACTTAGACAAAGTGGGAAGGTACCCAAACATTATGGCATTTGTAAATAAACTCTCGGAAGCAAATGAGCTGATCTATCTCGTTCAAGACATCATCAACGACCTCATAAGAGAAGAATTTCCCGACGCCCCGAAGCGGCTTGGAGAACCAGTAGTGAATGGGCACAGCACAGATTGGGGGCGGAGGCGAGCTGAGGTGGAAGATCAATTCAGCAAGGGCAAGATAAATGTTCTCATAGCAACTCGAGGCTTGGAAGTTGGAGTTGACTTCGACAGAATCGATGCGCTAATTATCTATGGCGCCCCATTCTATGTTTCCGACTACGTGCAGAGGATAGGAAGGGCTGGAAGAAAGCAACCTGCTTTGATCGTCAATATTTGCTTAGACAAGCCCGTCGACTTCTTTTTCTATAGGCAGTACAGGGTCATAACGCAAGCTTCCCTTAGGGAAAAGGCCCTCACGGCGGAGTGGATGAATGTAACTAGAGACAACAGCGTCATACGGGAAAGATCAATTGCTAGAGGTATACTTGATTACCTGTGCACACGAGACGGTTCTTGGAGATACTATTCTGAAGTGGTGAGGGGCAAGACTGGGCTGCAGAATCTGCAGACCTTGCTGAGCTGTCTTTTCGGGGCTGATACGGCGAATAAATTTATGGACTTCTATAGACAGAAGGAGCCTCGAAAGCCCTCACAGATTGCGCTGAATCCTAGCCTATTGGCTTACGTAGTAACATGTGTTGGGCAACTCAGTCATGAAGAGCGTAGCTTTTGCTTAAGCTTCGCTGAGGCTGTTCTCAACAGCCTTGACTTTCATCCGAATCTCGCCACGGCGCTACAGAAGGGAGATTTAGACGGCATATTCTTTCTGCGCAAACTTCGTGATACAGACTATGACGTGGAGGTTGACTATGAGGATCTTCGGGGGCTCAGCAAGTTTCCGTTCGACTGGAAGCGACCGAGAGCGCTTGGCGTAGCAGTCTCAGACTACATGCCAGCCCAAATAACATCGTTTCGAAGGCTCTTCTTCATTGTGGACCAAGTGGAAGGAGACCTGCGGGAAGGAGAGAAAATCAAGCGGGCCTTGAAAGGCTGATAGGAGTGGTCACTGCGTTGGGTCTTTTAGACAGGCTTAACAGGTCGATCGATACTTTGGTGGCAGGAAACATACTGACACCCACTGACGGAGACGAGCTCAAATCAGCTCTGAGAGCGGATAGAGTAGACTTCAAGGTTCCCAAAAGGGTGAGCGCTAGGTTCCGAGGGCGCGAATACGGGCTGGATGACTTTTGGTGCACTCGTTGCGGGTCTATGTGGAATGTCGCGGAGGTCAGGGATCTGCAATGCAAAATCTGCGGGTCGCAACTTATTCAAGGATATGTTTTCGTATCGTACTTCAGGCACAAGCCTCCACGGCCGCCGGCACTTTCAGACATAGTTAGGTCTGCAAGAGATGATCCCAATGCTAAATGCCCCATCCTGAAAAACCGGGGGAGATTTAAGCGGCTTAGCAGAGGGAGCGTGGACCGCCCCGTTGAGTCTCTCTCATGGAAGTGCTTCGATTCGAGAGTTAACAGAGGCTGCATCCATATGAGCGGGGACTGGTGCACGCACGACGAGTACTCCGCCAAGAAACGTATAAGGGCTCCACCGGTCCGACTGCGGCTTTTCCAGAGAAGAGCCATGTTAGGCACGGGCTTGGACAGAACCTATACGCCCACTACGCCTACCGAGGCGATAACAAAGCCCATTGCCGTGAGCATCCATCACTATGAGCCGGAAAATGTTCAAGAGTTGAAGTTCATTCCGGAAGTTCTTCCTAACTGCGTGGAAAGCATTCACTATCTGAGTAAGTTTGAGGCTTTTCAGTTCACGCTCGGCTTGGCAATGGGCTTTCCTTCAGCACCTCTAAGATTTCGGGCGACGATTCTATCGAGAGATAAGGAGATTACAGGCAGAGAGAACTTGGTGATTCTCTCCCGCCGCCTTGAGACAAGCGGGTTACTCATTAAGGTCAAAGAGACTGAGATGGAATTTCCAGAGCAAGTAGTTCTCCACCACACTGTCTCTCACGCCTTCCTCAGGCCTCTTCCAATAACGGTCGGCTTGGACTCAACAGAGTTTTTCGAGAGTATTGATGTTGATAGCCACGAGGTGGTCCTTTACGACAACTCGCCTGGAGGCATAGGCGGAGTCGCCGGCGTGATCGATGAGGGAGAGCTGAGAATTGAGTATCAAGAGCGCGTGATCCCCATGGCAATAGACTGCGCCTTGCAGTGCAGAAGCGCATGCAAGGCCTGCCTCTTCATCGAGAACTGCGGCCGTCTCAACCGCCAACTTAACAGGAGATATCTGGGCTTTGCTGAAGCTCCTTGAGAACATAATTGAGATAGTCAGCGCTTCAGGCAATCTCACATCAAGCCAGATAACTGAAGCTCTCCCAAAGGATTGTGAAGCCACTCTCAGTCAAGTAGTGGCCACTCTTCTGGGGGCGGAGCGTCAAGGCTTAGTTGAGCGTTTGAAGGATGAGGAGTATGATGAGCTCAGCCCCCTTACGACAGCTAAATGGAGGCTTGCCAAACCTCCAGGAGAAGCGGCCAAGGCTGCTCAGCTCCTCGCAAAGACTGTGATTGCCCCTCTTGAAGAAGAACAACTTCGCGTCGTCGTGTCGCAACCCATCTTCGCGTTTCCAGTGATTGAGGGCCTGAGGGGTCAAGCTGAAGTTCTCGAAGTCCGCGAGGCCATTGAGAAGGTTGTTATCGACGCCGAACTATCTTTACGAGTGATGTGCCCCTACTACGACAACCTCTTTCTCGATATACTGCACCGAAATATGGAAAGGGTTCAGAGGCTCAAAGAGATTAGGATAATTTCGGAACGGCAGAGCGCAACAACTCTGCGAGCCGCTCGGCTCTTCTCCAATGTGAAGGTGAAATCTCTTTTCGAGGTCGCTTCTGCAGAAGGCCTTGAGTCGAAGGTCAGAGGAGTCCACGGCAAGATGCTTATTGCGGATGAGGCAGAGGCTCTTGTGGGAAGCTTCAACCTGACCTTCAGCCACATACTTTACAACATTGACATTGGTCTCCTGGTAAGAGGGAGAACTGTCAAGAAGCTGGTCAACATATTCGATGCGCTTTGGTCACTTCCCGAGGAGCGCTAGATGTATCCTCTCGCAGAGATTGTCAGCATCTGGATGGCTCTCTACGATGTCCATACTCTAGCTACAGATATCCCGTTCGTTACGGAAAGCGCAGGCGAAGCTCTCTCTCATGCCATCAAAAGATACCGCGGCCTCCTTGACGAGGTTGTCAAGACAGCATACGATGACTACCTTGCTCTTTCAAGTGCAAAGTGCCTTAAGGCTCTTAAGGCCCTTGATGCCGCTTGGGAAAAACGCGACTTCGCCTACTTAACAGAGGTGAGCGTACTCTCGCTTTTTGACTTTTACAAGTTCGCAGGTGCAATATGGGAACACCACGATATCGCGCTCTACTGCCCTGAGGAGCTTAGAATGATGATACTGCGGATGAATGAGCAAGACTTCCGTGCCGTTCAGCGGTTGCTAGTCCCAGTTACAGGAAGACTGCCCTTCCTTGCAACATTCATGAAGATTCGACGGTGCGAGCTCTACCCAGCATTCGGGCGAGTCAAGCGCCTGCACAGCACCCAGATAGATCCGAGCTCTCTCAGGCCCTGCCAATCTTTTGGAGAGGTGATAGCCACATGTGCGGAAGCATTCTGCGTGAGTCCAACTAATGTGCAAGCCATATTGAGCGGTAAGGCGCCGGCAGATCTGTCTAGATATATCGTCGCACGATTTGGTGGCGGATACGCCTTCTACCAGCCGGTTATCTCCAGCGGCTTCGTGGTCAGAGCGGAAAGAGACAGACTGATTCCAGACGTGGTCCGATTTATCTTCAATGTAAACGAAGCTGCTTTTCACGCACAGCTTCCAGCAGAGCTATTTTTTGATGCAAAGCTCATACCGAAGCAACTCGTAGCGAAGGAAGCTGTGTTCTTCGCTCTCCTTCCGGTCAGCCTCAGGTCGAATGAGCTTGTGAGAATGCCCGCTCAGTTGCTGGCGGTGTCAAGGAAGGAAGAAGTGGAAGTTGTTGCTGCTGAAACTGGACGCGATGTAGCTTTCTCTGAGCTTCCATTGATCACAGAGGTTCGTGCCGAACTCGAGCCCCCGTCTTTCAGGTTTGATGAGTTTGAGAAATTCCTGAAAGAGATAGGGCTTACCTCGAGAATCAGCATAAGGTATCACGAAGGAGACATGGTGATCAGCGAGGGGATTCAAACTGTGAGGATAGCCGATAACGGCGAGATAATTGGGTGGACAAGCCCAAGCATCAGGTTTCAGTACGAAAGCACCATTAGAAGTTTCTTGGGAAGGTGCCGCAGACGATAATCGTTAAAACGGCGCGCTTCGTCAGTTTAGGCACCACTAGCTGATACTCTTAGCTTAGTTCACAAAAAAATCTCTCCTCAGTTTGCAACATAAGCCTCTTCCTACACCTTAACCTTCTCTATGCACCATCGTCCAGCATGGTCATTAAGCCAGACGACGTAGTCTTCGTCCCTTAGGCCCAGCTCCTCCCTAACCTTCTCAGGGATCTGGGTCCTCCCTCCACCATAAACCTTAGTGATAATCCTCGCCTATCCACGTGCGTAGAACCTGCCTAGGCCGCGGTGCAAACTACGAGGAAACTTTTCAATTCAAAGTGTCTCATTAGAGTCCTAGAGCTTTCTTCTCTTCCTCATTTAGATACTGCATTTCAGCGAGCCTTGTTAGAAGTAGACCTTTTATCGTGGCTGATAGCGAAGGGTCCATTCGATCTCTCCGTAGACGCTCTAGGATACGCCATAGCTTGCTTGGAAGGCTGATCGATCCAGCTTCAAACTGGTTCCTCTCAACCGCTTGAGCCCGGTCTCCCCGGCCTTCCAACATCGCTGCCCATCGCTATCAAACAATACTATTCTCCTCGACTTGATTAATATTCATCTCCAAGCCTTCTCAAGACTGCTTTTATAATTTCTAGACAAGAGCTAGCGTCAACGCTGTAGACGCATAGCGTTTGCATGATGCCAGCGATTCGATCCCGGGCCTAGCGGATAGGAGGATCTTCTCACGGCAAAGAATCGTCTAGGTAGATCATATAGAGGAAGAAAAAGGCTTCAACAGCTCAAACGTCAAGAGCTGGAGGAGATCTTCGATAACGCTTTCCTCGACCGTGAACAC
>Ga0315312_1001645_pt1 | contig 16861 bp, 11 predicted proteins | sample TDP7_MG_FD_203629 | JGI IMG/M metagenome (GOLD analysis project Ga0315312, IMG submission 203629) | Freshwater sediment microbial communities from Lake Towuti, South Sulawesi, Indonesia - TDP7 | ecosystem: Environmental > Aquatic > Freshwater > Lake > Sediment | place: Indonesia: South Sulawesi... | reverse complement strand
AAATTTTGCGGCCATTTTGAAATTCCTTTCCTTGTCAGTTAATTGAGGGCATCCCGCAATTGTTTGAAGCTACGGTAAGTGACATTGCTTCGGACTACTTTTAGCATTTTATCGTAGGCTTTGATATAGCTGTATCTATCATTAAGCGGTGCCTTTATATAAAGTGACGCGAAGAGATTTCCCATCTGGACTGCTTCGGCAAAAGCCACCGAGCCTCTGTTAAACTCATCCAAGTTGCGTGCAATGTATGTAATAAGTCCCGCCCTGAACGCGTCACCTGCTCCAACTAAATCGACTACTTCCCCTGCCATGAACCGCGATTCGATTTTGTTCGGGCCGAAAACTTCCCCTTCAGGGCTAATGTGCTTTTCGTATGCACCGTCACTAACCGTAACGCCGAACAGCTTTGTTCTATTATCCTTTTGCCAGAACCTTTTGGTCAGGAAATCAAGAAAAACGTAGGGTGGGCTATGCCCACCATCTGTTTTTTGGTGTGCAGAGCACACCCTACCTTCTAAAGGGGCGAGGGTATTTTTTATCAGTTGGGCCTCGTCGCAGGAAGTAAAGAACAAATCGACCTCCGGCAGAAGCGGCTCCAAAAGCCTATATTCTATAACCTTTGCACCTGCTTTAATTAGCTGGTGAGGGTTTGCGGTCAAAGTGTGGCTATCAACAATCGTGATAGTGCCTTTACTTCGACACCACTTAATAAACTTAGCCAAATCTCGACCTCCATTTGCATCGCCCCTTTCCGACAAACCCGAATACATGTAATAAACTATCCTGGGTCTTAATCGCTCAACCGCCAGCTTGAAAACCTCAAAATCAAAATCGTCATTGGCGTTACGAAAATAAGCAATCCCGCCTCTATCTTCTCCGGTTGTGCTGTGAATGAACGTTGTCCCTGTCGGCAAATCCGGATGAATATGAGACGGCGACATATCAATACCATTGGCGGTCATCACATCATAAAAAAACCTTCCTTGCGCATCCAGGCCGCCATAATCGCCTTTGCCGAGATTAGCTCCGACAGCCACATTTAAGCCAGCTCTTGCGATCAAAGGAGCGGAGTTTCCAGGCCCGCCGGCGGTAGCGAATCCCTGGTCTATCCATTCTTTTAGTTGCTTTTGAGAATAGTCCGGCATATCTTCGGTCTTACACTTGGCCAAGCCCCCTTTGCCCACGAGCTTATCGGCAAAGTGGAAATCCGGCCTTCGCAAATCCGTCACCGCTGTATTTAGAATTAGTACATCAGTTGACATATTTTTTACTTTATTGTATCAGTGCATTTCCGCCTCACATGTCCCTATGGCAGGTCTATAAAAATTAAACTGTACGTTAGGGTGTCCCGCCAGAAGTGACATCGGCACCGAGCTATCGGGGATTTTCTTACTTATCATAAAGGTAGTCAATCTCATCCCGAATGGATTATCGTGCATTCCGGCTTGCCAGATCGAGACCTTCTCTGCTTTCCATGTCTCTACCGGCCCAACGGTAATTGCTTGAGTCGGCACGCCCGTGACCACGCCACCGCCGCTGGTGCGGGCATTCTGCATAATGGTCACCGGATGCAAATCTACAATCCGAGTTGTCAGTTTGCGATATTCCGCCGGCGTGGGTGGCTTATCCTTATATTTGCCTTGCCGCTTAACCGGGTCGTTGAACGCCCAGTGCTTTATGTCACCCTGGCCACCCTGCATAACCGCACAGCGAACACCTTCCCAGCTTTTTATATACTCTTTCGTATCAGCCTTTGGAAAATGAATGTTAGACGAAGGCATTTTCAGTGCTCTTTCAATCCGGTCAAAGCAAAGCTCCATATCCGCTCTGGCAAACGACAACGGATGCGAGCGCGGCACCTCTTTGCCATCCATATACCATTCATCCATCCCCCAGAAATGGGCGTTCTTCAGGTTAAGTTTTAACTCATTTACGATTCGTGCGACAAGCGGAAGCTGCTCGGTCGGCCCAATCGGCCCGCAAATACCAGCCGGAATATCTGTGGTCGCCTGCCTCCACGCGGTGATGTACTCCAGGGCCTCTGCAAGATAAAAATCTTCGAGCGTATCGTAAAATATAACCTTGAAACCTTCTCTGGATAAATCTGCCAAATCTTGCTCTGTCAGTTTAGCCGCATCGTTAAGAATCTCGTCATCGAGCGTGGTATAGTCCCACCAGTCCGGCGCTAAGATGCTGATTTTTCTTGCCATCCTTACTCTCCTTAAACTATGTGCACTAAATCAACAAGTTCTCTCTTTAAGATATTATCCTGCGGATATGCGTGGCCCAAATGCTGCCTGAAACCCTCAGCAAAACGGCAGCCAATTTCTCGGCCTCTCTTTTCAGCCAACCTCTTCATTGAGATAACGTAGTCATCTACGCCGTGATGTTTCAAAAGCCAGTTACGCTGACTTTCATGACAGCATAGCATTTTTTCCTTGATGTCCATTACACTGCTTATATCGACGATGGTGCTTGCTTTTATCTTGTTTCCGAGGTTGTCTTTTCCTTCCACCGGGTCACAATAATAAAGATATGGTATAGGCTCGAACGGCTGGGCACCGGTAGTCTTAATGTTCACGACCCCGCAGGCAAAACAAGCTGTCTGAGCAATCTTGCTGGCAGTCTCATGGTCAACCATATAGTCGCAAGGGCTGCAAGTTATGACGATGGTAGGCCGCACCTTTCGAAGCAGCTTGATAGCCTTTAGTAAAGTAGGCCTAACATACATAATAAAGAGATCGCCACATTCCAGGCAATGATAGCTGCCGTCCAATATGTTCGCTGATTTGGCAGCTTCAGCCTTGCGAATCTTGCTAATTTCCTTTCTGCTGTACTGGACTGTGCCACAGTCCCCGGGTGTCATCGTAGCGATATAAATCTGCCAGCCTTTTTTACCGAGTAGCGCCAATGTCCCTGCACAGAAGAACTCCGCGTCATCGGGGTGAGCACCCAAACTCAATACGGTTTTACTACTATCCATAGCCATCCTTCTAACAGAATTCTTTACTTGCTGTACCTTTTGAAAGAAGTTGCTTTATAAATCGAGCTGCCTTTTGAGCGCCGTCTGTGGGGATTTGTAGATAATCTACCTCTTTGCCAAGGTTAGAAATAACCTTCTCGGCCAGAATCTCTGGCGTCGTTTCATAATATGACATCCTGACCCCTGCCTTATGTCTGGCAAGTCGCTGCGATATATAGATCTGCTGGTCAAACTGTTGTTCCAAAGGAAAGTAAAGGAACGGCCGCCTCAGCGCGGTCAACTCCGTCGTAGAAGTGCCGCCTCCTACCACTACAGCCAAGTCGCTCGCCGCAAAGTGTTCGTAGAGATCAGGAACATATGTCCTGATATCTACGTCCTTCGGAAGGTCCAGGGACTTTGGAGAGAGCAAACCGCCACAAACAAGCACCATGTGAAGTTCTGGAATCTGTTTTTTTATGATCGGGTAGGCACGCCCACAAAGTTCAAGTAGCTCCTTGCCAAAGGAGGCGCCGCCGAGAGCACAGATTACAAGAGGCTCTTGGCCATATCCTAATTTCGCCCGGATTTTTACATTATTTGCATATTCAGCAGGATCAAATCGAATAACATACCCCAAGAACTTACAGTTTTCCTTGGCCCATAAGCGGCAGCTTGGCAGCAGTAAGCCAGCCTTCATATCAAGGACATCCTCCAGTTCACCTATGAAAAAATGGGTAAGTAAAGGAATACGCGGGACATCCAGTAAATACCTTCGATTTAGCATGTAGGAATATAGCCTCTCCAATGGGTTTTTTGTCACAGTGATCGCGCCAATAAAATCGACTATCATCACAAAGGGTCGCTCTATCTGAATGCGTTTAGAACCGAGGTCAAAGACTATCTCGTAGGCTTCATCGCCGATAACGAGATCGAAATGGTACTTACTGTTTAGCTGTTTGAAAATTTCGACGTTGTGGGCCCACGCCTTCCTTCCATAAAACACGTACTTCATAATGTGTAGTCGAAATCCGTCAGCCGCTTTTTCGCCTACACTATTGTAGTCGGCGCTGAGAGCAGACTCAGGAAGAAGTTCTTCCCGGGCTTCCTGAAGCACTCTGGTCGACAAGGGAGAGGCTAACCAGAGCAATTCTACTTCGGGGATCTGCCTGTGTATTTCTCTGGCTATTGCAATGTCTCTGGTAATATGGCCCATCCCTCCTTGCCAACTGATATACAGGATTCTCTTTCTTGTCATCTCCACATATCCATTCTGCCGTTTAATCGGCGTCAATCTGTGTTAAGCCGTGGATACTTTCTTTGTTTAAGCACGGCGCTCGCGTGACGCCGATAGACAGCACGAAGGTCGCGCGCATATTCCTTGAGAATTTTTTTGCCGAGGCCTTCGTAATCTCCACAGCGGTATAAAGCGCGTGCCAAAAACAATTCACGCAGCGAGCAGTTTCGCGTCGTAGTGTCACTAGAACTGGGCGGCGTCCGAAGCATTGCTTCGCGGATATCCGTAAAAGCATGGCCGGTCATGCCAGGTTTTTTAAGAAGTTCAGCCAGTGGTTTAGCCGCAGCCGGGACGGCAAGCGTTTCCAACGCTATCGCCACCGCCCGACAATGCGAAAACTCGCTTTTTTCATCAAGCTGCTCGACCCTCTTAATAATTACATTCACCGCTCGCTTGTCACGGGTTCGACCTAAGGCGATGATAAGGCTATCCAGCTCGCTTAGGCTGGTGCCATATTGCCCCATACCAGTATAGTTCCAACCCTTGTCCCACTGCCTGGTCGCCACAGCCTCCAACAAGGTCTTAACTCCCGTCGCATCACCCAGCATCCCAAGTATATGCGCGTAAGTGAGCTTTGCTTTGTCCGAGTCGGCGCCTCGGTAAGCTTTGCGAAGTAACGGTAAAGCCCGTTCCGGCTGGGCAAGGACGACCTGGAGCCCTTCGAATTCGTTGCCGACATTGCTGACCGCTTGTGCAATTTTTTCTTCTGGCAATGGAAACGAATCTTTATCCGTAAGAACCCTCTTCGGCAGGATGCCTTTTTCGATTAGGTGCCTCTGAAGTGCCTTGATATCAATGTCACGCGCTGGCACGCTGGCCTTAGCAGCCATCGCTGCCGCAACACCTGCTACATAACCTTCGTTCTGAATATCAGCCTGCATCCGTAAAATCGGCATCGCATCGCGGTGTGCACTAATGCCCAACCCTGTGACCAAGATACCATCAAGGCCTTTGGGCAGCAGACAGCGATACGGCACATTAGCGACGAACCCTTTTCTATCGGGCGGCCTTAACATAAACACCGGATGTATTGTAAAGCCGTGAGTATCAAAATCGCTTTTGGCCAGCACCACGGTGTCGGGGTATGTACGATTATTGCAGATATCCAGCGGTGACATGACAAAGTCACCGACAATCCGCCTTCGTTCGCGCGTGTCTATCAACTGGCCGAGGTCGTAATCCTCTTTGAACTTTTCCTTGGCAACGACCAACGCATTCCAGACATCAATAACATCGGCGTCGTCAATAAAGGTCCAATCGGTATTAGTATAGCGGGCGCCGAGCTTACGTGGCGGAAGCCCCGCACCCTGAACCGCGAGGCCTGAGCCATCGCTGTATTCGCACATGGCGCCGGCGGCAGCAGCAACGTCGGCATTACCCGTCGAATCAATAACTACTTTGGCAAGCACTACGCCGCGTCCCTGTGGTGTCGCGACCACGACACCTTTGACACGACCATCTTGCACAAATGCACCGCAGCCGAATGTCCCAAACCAGATATCTGCGCCGGCTTTACGAAGTTCCCGGCGGTACCATTCCATTTTGTGCTCAATATTCCAGGCTTGTCCCTTATTGCTGCCACCTTCCTCACTGCCGCCGAGTTCTGCCAGACCATCATCGATTTCTCTGGTAAAGCCATTTCGGTAGCCGTGATAGTATTTGCCAATGAGTCCCAGTGTCCCTACTCCGCCGAGACCGTGGAGGTACTCGATAACGAGCGTTTTTGCTTCCTGCCGAGCCGCAGCGATGCCTGCTGGTGCCCCGCCGGTACCGCCGCCAACAACTACCACGTCATACTCGCCCAGCACAGGCACAGCACGCTTATCAGCAGGCACGGTACCAAGCTGGGCTTGCACTGGACACAGCCCAGCTAAATTCTCTCGGATATCCCCCGAGGCCACGGGTGTCACTATCTTGCCGCGCAGCCTTACGCCGCTCAGCTTTGCAACGGCTTTGGCCTGCGAAGCAGCAGCGGCACCGATACGGCTGCCTAATTCCATTAGTTCCAGCGGACGAAGCATCCGTTCCGCTGCATCGCGTGGTATATCAGCGCAGGGCCCAAGCACGAACATTCGCTCAATGCCAATCGGCCGGAACGCATCCAGATCGACCTTCTCTGCGCCGGGCCAGGCTCCAGATAGGCTTTTCTTGCCCTTCATAGGGTCGGGCAGCACTTGAAAAAGTGTCTCCGATGCGTCAACCTGCGCCGGATGCCAGGTTCTGTCGCGAGCTATCTGCTCAGCCTCGGCAAAAGATGCAAAGGACCCATCTTTCATCGGGATATCAAAAGTATACTCGATGGCTTCATATCCGGCAATCGGCGTGGGCATCTTTCGTGCCACGATGCCTTCACCACTTCGGACCTCTCCGCCAATAACAATGCGCTTAAAGGTTTGCTGCCCAGCCGGATATGGCTGAAAGGTCGCACCCGCCAGCCGTGCCACAGTTGCCCGCGGCGTGGCGTCAATGATTACCCTGGCCTTCACCGCCTGTCGGCCGGAACGATTAGCCATGACTAGACCAGCGATGTTTCTATCTCTGTCACGAAGCACATCGGTCGCATAGCAGCCGAACAGAAACTGCACCCCTGCATTCAGCAATGCTTCGTCCAGAGCACGTTTCATCTGCATTGGTGTCGCAGGTGACTGTGCAAAGAGTTTCTTAGCAAGCGGTGATGTCGGCTGTTCGCCCTGCTCAAGCCAGAGACGATACGTGCCACAGAGGTCTTCGCCAAGGTATGGCCGCTGCGCCGCAAGAAAAACTGTCGCACCTTTTTTCGCCGCTTCTACAGCCGCTGCCACACCGCCCGATGTCCCGCCGACAACCACGACGTCAACATCATAACTGACGGGAATATTCCGTGTAGATTCATTGACTGCTTTTTTGTAAGCCGCCGGTGCACTTTCATCTCCCCAAGCGCCACTTTCCGGCTGCCTAAAACAGCCCCCCTGCAGCACAGACAAGTGCAAGAGTATCACGACTGATATTAGCTGAACGGTTTTTTTCATTTAGTCTTTTCTATAGATATTTAAGTTTCCTCGGCGTCTTTTTTTCTCATCACTATCATTTTCTTTGATGTTTACATTATCTTAACTATCCTGTCATTTGCAATAGGAATCCTTTACTTTGATAGACTAAAGGACGTGAAAAAGAAAATAATTGGGGCCTATGTTGAATCAACAACATAGGCCCCGAATTGCTACAATAGCCTATCTTGTAGCTGCTCACCAAGCTACGTATCCACTATCTCGGCATAATCCACACTTTCTTCATGCATCTCAGAATGGCTTGTCAAATGGCTTAGTCCGGCCGGCAAGCCCCGCAACCTCCTCCTGGCTCAACACACGCTCGTAAATGCGAACCTCATCAAGCGAACCTGGAAAAAGGCGGTCATTGTTTGTTCCACGACGACCTATATTCACGTCTACGTTAGCGACAATATTGAACGTGTCAGGGTCAGTCGTCATCTGGCTGTCATCATAACCGTCAAGATAAAGTTTCACGTTCGGATATGAAATCGGAGTGTTCTCTGAGACTGTTAGTGCGACATGGTGCCACTGCCCGTCCGCCAGTGCGGTGTTGCCCTGCAAATTCCCGTTTCCATGCTCTACACGCAGCCTACCCTGGTCAAGACGAAAGTCCACTCTTTGACCACCTGACTGAGTGCCCCAGTTGACCATCGTGCCGTTGCCCTGAGTCTTAACCCATGCTGCAATGCTGAAGGCTCCTCCACCGAGAATGCCCTTGTAGCCGGTTATCACCACATAGTTACTGCCAGTTAGATTAACGGCCTGGCCGACCTTGCCCGCTGCAAAAGTGGGGTTGCCCACTCCAGTACCGTGGCGGCCTTTGCCAGAGCTGTCGCTGAGGTTGCCATCAAACTGCCAGTACCCTGCCAGACCAATGTTGCTGGGCGCTACCGGCGTAATTAATTGACGGCTATATGGATATAGCCGAATATCGTCAAAGTAAACCTTTCCCTTACCACCAACTGCTCCGCTACGCTCAAAACCAATCTTTAACTCAGTGACATTTCTAAGGTTCACGCCGAACGATGACAGTTCAATATTCCACGGCTGCCAGGCTGTTCGCGCTATGTTACCGGCATCACCATCATATGCTACCTTTGAGCCACTGAGCTTCACATACATCCTTTCAGTGACAGAATTGTTCGGATCGCCATAGAACCACAGCGTCAATGTCTTAATGCCGTACTTGGTCCAATCCCGGCCGATTGCCAGATTAGCGACGTTCACTGTGGCCTCTGAATAACTGGCAGTAGTACTGTTGTCGTAATGAAGCGGCATAGACTGCTTGCCACTGTGAACAATTCTTTTCTCAGCAAAAGGAGGCTCAGCGTAACCTACCTGCGAGCCGTTTGCAGGGTCGGCCCAGCCGTCTATCCACGTGTCGAATATCCTGTAGGGCTCAAAGTCGTTGTAGTCTTCAAAGTCATCCACAACCAGATACTTTTGTGTGCTGAAGTTCAAGACATCACCTTGCCAGATGGCGGGCGTCTCGGCTTCATTAACCTCATCGACCCGCCAGTAGTAAGTCTTGCCTAAATCGAAGGATACAGGACCATAACTGGCCTGGCTGACGGTAGTAACAGCAGCAGTGCCATCTATCACAGCCTGTTGGCTGTCGCTGAGGTAGACATTGTGCTTAGTTGCTTCTCTTCCTGCTCTCCAGCTAAGAGTCACATTATCTACGCCCACATCTGTTGCTCCGGAGGCTGGGTTGGGCTCTCTTGCCACGACAGGCACGTAGTAGAAGCGAACCTCACTGAGACCATATTGGGGCAGGACGCCTCCCCAGTTGGTATTAGCGGTAATCTTGACATATTTAGCTACCACGCCGCTAAGATCAACCGTGGTATTGTGGGCATAACCAGGCGTACCGGGGGCACGGGCAAATTGGGCAGTAGTACCCAATGCAGTCCAGTTAGCACCGTCGATTGAATACTCAATAACAGCTTCCTTGATCCCAAAACCGACAATAGGCTCAAGGGAGGTATTATGGTTCCATACCCACATCTGATGCAGTTTATAAACCCTGTCGAACTCATACTGTATCCAGGTCGGCTGCGCCCCGGTCATACTGCTAACCCATACGCCCGCTTCCTCAGTTGAGTGCAGGTCATTATTATCCAGTCCTGAGCCGTTGATGGTATTTTCAGGCTTTGTGTTTGCACTGAACTGGCTGGAGGCTGTGGCGATGATATTTGCCCCAGCAATCGGATAAGCGAACGGCTCGACCGTAAATTGCCAAGTATCGCCTTTGAATATTGTATTGCTGGTGGGGGGAGCGTTGACCTCATCGACTCGCCAGTAGTAGGTCTTGTTGAATTCGAGAAGGCCGGCAGGGTCATAAGTTGTAGCAGCCTGGTTAGAACTAGCCAGTACGCCCCGCGGATTGGTTATGCTGGCGGTGTTGACATCGTTAAAATTGGTGCCGAAATATACATTGTGCTTGTCGGCAAAGATTCCCGGCGTCCAGCTAAGGACAACGTCTCGTGGAACATCTATTGCCTTATCAGCAGGACTCGGGTTCATAGCTGTAGCAGGTGGTGCACCCTTCATAACCTGTTGAACCTCTTCGATGGTCAGAAGCCGGTTGTAAAATTGGAGATCGTCCACCGCTCCGGCGTAGAAGTCACTCGGGCTAGTATGACCACAACCATCCCATTCCTGGCCTACCGACCACATGTCATGCCTGGACAGGTCTCCCCCCGTGGGTGTCTCCGTGCCTATCAAAACGCCATCGGTGTATAGGTATGCAGTAGTCAGAGCTCTGGTGTACGCTATGTGATGCCACTGGTTGTCGTTGATTATAGGGGGGTAGTTATTAATGGTATCAGCTTCCACCAGCATAACGTTATTACTCAGGCCCCAAATGAAATCGTGACTGCTACAACTATAGTTAGCTCCAATCACGACGTGATTACTACCGGTCTGGGTGGATTTAATCCATACCATGACCGAAAAATTGTTGACTTTTGGGATGTCATCAGCTATAGCGTCAAGAATCACATAGCTGCTCCCATTGAGATAAAGAGCCGCCGAGCCAATCTTACCGGCCACGAAAGTCGGAGTGCCGCCAGGGATGCCATGGTTATTCAGACCGGAGGAGTCCAGGTAATCGCCGTCAAACTTATACCAGCCGATACAACCGGGTAAAGCAGCATTGGCTACACTGCTCAGAACCAGGCTCAGCGCCAAAACAAAAGAACCTAAATAAATCAGTTTTTTACACATAATAGTTCTCCTTTCCTTCGACTTTGCTCAGGACGAGCAAAAAAAGTTAATGGAACCCCGCTTTGTCTATACACCAAAGCAAAATTGATAATAAATAATCGAAAATTGAGAATTCTTCATTCTAAATTTTAAATTCTGAATTCTTTTTACCTCCTTCCTTCGAGGCTCAATATAAGCCGTTAAATTGAAGTATAAAAACTTGATTCTGCGGCATAAAACTCACCGTCCAACCTTGGTCCGGATGCAGGATATCGGAACATCAGGATAACAGGACATCAGGTTATCAGGAAACATGGTTGCCTGATAATCTGGTTCTCTGATAACCTGATTGCCTGATACCCGCTACCTGATAACCTGATATTCTGATAACCTGAACTATTGGAATCTGGCAGCTCAGAAGCAAAAATCACTTCATCATTTTATTTATACCAAATCAGCCGCCTCATATCAAGAAAAATTTTCTGCATTGCTCCCGCCCCTTTATAAACAGCCCACAATATCTCAAATCTATCTCGCAGCAGATACCACGCAACGCACAATGCAATACGACTAATGCTTGACAGCAGGCATCTCAGGTCTAAAATCACGGCCTATGGCTAATTCGACGCCACGAAAGAAAAAACACAATCTCTTTACAGATTGGCTGCTGTATCTTGCATTGAGGATTCTTGTGGTTTTTCTTTATCTGTTTGATGTCGAAACCAATCTGAAAACCGCTTGTTTTCTCGGCCGATTGCTGTGGAAGTACTATCATCGTGGCCGAAAACGCGCTTTAGATAATCTTCACGCCAGTTTCCCAGAAAAAAGCGAACAATGGATCTGCAAGACCGGCCAGCGAAGCTTCGAGCACATTGTAATGCTGGCGGTTGATGTGCTATTTACGCCGCGATTGGTGAAAAAATATAACTGGCGTAATTACTCGCGGTACAAAAATGCTGAAAGGGCCAAATGGCTGATGCAGGAAGGCAAAGGCCTTTTAACGGTTACCGGCCATTACGGCAACTTTGAAATTATAGGCTACCTTCTGGGGCTGTTCGGCTTTAATATTTACAGTATTGCCCGGCCGTTAGATAACAAGTTTATTAGCAAGTACTTATACGACGTCCGCCAGCGGGCTGGGCAAAAGATAATCGATAAAAAAGGTGCCGCTGAGCTCATGGCAGAAATCACCTCAAGCGGCGGAACGCTCTGCTTTATTGCGGACCAGGATGCCGGCCAAAAAGGGATATTCGTTGACTTTTTTGGCCGTAAAGCCAGTACCTACAAGAGCATAGGCCTGCTGGCTATCACAAACAATCTGCCAATAATAGTGGGCTACTGCAGAAGAATTGACAACCGATTTTACTTTGAATTTGGATCAAATCGCATTATTTTCCCCGAAGAATGGGCACAAAAGGATGATCCGCTCACCTGGGTAACAGCAGAATACACAAAAGCAATTGAGCAATTTGTACGAGAGGACCCCAGCCAATACTGGTGGCTGCATAGGAGATGGAAACATCGCCCGCGAGAAGAAAGGCAAAAATCTTAGGATAAAAAAATCTTCTCTATCTTCACATCATAATCATCCTTTGCAGTGCGAATTGGACATTCAGTTATTGAGACTTTCGTACAAAATTCTTGTAAGTGCATAAGCAGCAAGAGCTTAAGTGCGTAAAGCCTACTCTGAGCGAAGCCGAAGGGACGAAGAACGATGGACGCAAATGGGCGATGCAGGAATCGAACCTGTGAACCGCTGATTAAGAGTCGGAATGTTGGACCGCAAGTTTCTAATCCAATTCGCACAGCATCAAGCTCGTGCTATGTAACGTACTTCGCAGAATAGCAAAGGATTGACGGACTTTACGACTTGCTATCGCACGTTGCGACATTCGCCATCTCCCAGGCCGCAAGCCGATGCAGTGCCTCCGCAGCCAAAGCCATATATTCAGCAGCAGCTCTACTTTCAGGTGCGTAAGTCAAAATAGATTGCCCAACACTCGGCGCTTCAGCCAAGGCTATGCTTCTGTGAATAACCGTATCAAATACTAAGTCCCCGAAAAGTCTCCTCACGCCGTGTTCTACTCGCCCACTCAGCCTTGTTCTGCTTTCGACAAAGGTCAGCAATAGACCCAGCATCTTTACCAAGCAAGGGTGGAAACGTTGCCTAACAATGCGGATGGTCTGGAGCAGCCGCCTTAGTCCATCCAGTGCATAGAAATGAACTTGAACGGGGACAACGACACCAGTACTGGCTACCAGTGCATTGAACATCAGCAGGCCAAGAGACGGCGCACAGTCGATGATGCACAGGTCATATTCATCCTCTACTGCTCTAAGTTGCTCACCCAATACTAATTGTTTTCCCAGTACCTGCCGTAGTTCTATTTCTGCGCTTCCGAGCAAGATATTGCTCGGCACCAGGTCAAGCAATTCAAGCGACGTGCCTGTTATAACCGCTGACATCGAAATCAGCGGGTTGGTCATAGCATCATAGATGGTTTTATCCGAGCCATCAGGATTGAACCCACATCCCATGGTAGTGTGTGCTTGGGGGTCAAAATCAACTAATAAGACACGGTTTCCCATCGCAGCCAAAGCCGCTGCAATATTGATAGCGGTGGTCGTCTTACCGCAACCACCTTTCTGATTTGCCACTGCTATTATCTGCATTCAGATTGTAACACCAAACCGATAAGCCATGCATACTTTGGCCATGTTCCACCGACCCAGCTAAACACATAAGGTGAATGATGAGCAGGAAGCTCTCGGAAGGATAATGAGAGTAATAGCTGTGGTGGGGACAAATTGATTGCCATAAAGATGGAAACATCCGTGTATTGTTCTTGACCTGACATTTGTCAGCCGCTCCTCCTTGATTTTCAAGGTTTGGGGTATTATAAACCTGAGAAGATAATTGTCAAGGTCAAAAGACCAAAAATTGCAATTTTTTTCGTCTTCCAAGATAGCTATTTGGCTGGTTTGGTAGGTCGAAAAGATTGCCGGTCGCCAGCAGATGTTGAATTGGGTGGTTTGCCACCATGTAGATAGGCGGCCTGTTCCAGATACCGCTGCACAGCCCGTTGCTTGTCGGTCCCGAAATAGTACAGCTTCCCCTTAATCTTCTTGCAATATTGGCCTGTTTTGTGTAAAGTGAGAGGAAATTTGTCAGAACGTGTAACAGAGCGCTAATCGCAAATGGCAAATCGCTAAGCGCTAAGCGATATACTGGTGTGTTGCGCCCGTAGCTCAGTAGGATAGAGCATCGGTTTCCTAAACCGGAGGTCGCAGGTTCGAATCCTGCCGGGCGCAGTTCAAAACTTTCTTTTTGCCCCCGCTGTGCATTTTTCAGCAAACTATTTGCAAAATTTTGCCAAATATATTAGGCTATGTGTTAGGCCGAGTGGCGGAAAGGCAGACGCTGGGGACTTAAAATCCCCTGCCGCGTACGCGGCGTATGGGTTCGAATCCCATCTCGGCCATGTCGCAAATCGCGAATCGATAGGCGATAAGCAAACGGAGATAGGTAATGGCAGATAAAAACTACAAACTTGTAGATGTAGAAAAACCCAACCTGTACCGCGAGATATTTCCATACATAGAATTTCCCAAAATAATATTCGACCACCAGGCGGTTGAATATGCTCTGCCGGATAAAATCTGGATAACCGACACCACCTTCCGTGACGGCCAGCAGGCTCGGCCACCCTATACGCCGGAGCAAATCCTGCGCTTATACGATTTACTGCATAAAATAGATGGCGGGACAGGGCTTATCCGTCAATGTGAATTCTTTCTGTATTCAAAACGTGATCGCAAAGCGGTCGAATTGTGCAAAGAACGAGGCTACGAATTTCCAGAGGTAACAGGCTGGATAAGGGCGGTGGCAGAGGATTTTAAGTTAGTATCGCAAATGGGGCTCGGTGAAACCGGCATCCTAACCTCGGCAAGCGATTATCATATATTTCTCAAATTGCGAAAGACACGTGCCCAGGCGATGGATTCGTATGTTGATATAGCCAAAGCCGCGCTGGATAGCGGCGTTATTCCGCGATGTCACTTTGAGGACATAACGCGAGCTGACTACGAAGGTTTTGTGCTGCCTTTTGCGGCAGAGCTAATGAAACTTGCTGAGCAATATCATAAACCGGTCAAGATTCGTCTTTGTGACACGCTTGGCTTTGGCCTGCCATGGCCAGGAATATCTTTGCCGCGAAGTGTTCCGAAACTTGTCTATGGGCTTCGGCAAATCGGGGTCCCGTCCGAATGGCTGGAATGGCACGGCCATAACGACCTTCACAAGGTTCATATAAACGCCGTTACTGCGTGGCTCTACGGCTGCTGCGCCGCCAATGCTGCAATATTCGGCACCGGCGAGCGAACGGGCAATTCACCGCTGGAAGCGCTGGTTGTTGAACATGCCCAGTTGAAAGGACACACACCTGGCGTTAACTATGCTGCGATAACAGAACTATCGCAGTATGCCAGCAAAGAATTGGGCATCGCAATCCCACACAACTATCCGCTGGTTGGAAATGATTTCAATGTCACCCGTGCGGGCATCCACGCAGATGGCTTATTAAAGGATGAGGAAATATATAATTGCTTCGACACCCAAAAGCTGCTCAACCGCCCTGTCGGTGTAGCGATTACCGATAAGACCGGCGCAGCAGGTATCAAGCACTGGATAGAAGCAAGATACCAAATTGATATCCCCAAGCACGATTGGCGTATCGCAAAAATAAAAGAGAGGATCGACGCTGAGTATTTGGCTGACAGGGTGTCGGCCATATCGGATGAGGAAATGTTCCAGTGGGTAAAGGAAGCTTTCCAGGGCGAATTGCCCCCACTGAGGTAAAAGGAATTGCCGGGTAAAAAAATCAATGGTTCGACACCGCTCACCATTGACCCTGAGCGAGGTCGAAGGGTCAAAGCGGTGCTGTTTGACCTCGGCGACACTTTGCTCAACTTCGGCAAAGTCCAGACGACCAGAGTCTTTCAGCAAAGCGCGAGGTTGACTTATGATTATCTAATAAGTTGTGGCCAGCCGGTTGGCGATTTCGGTTGGTACTGCCTGCGTAGTTTAATCATCATTCGACTTCGGTGTTTGTGGGCAGCTGTAACAGGGCGGGATTTTAACGCCTTGTCTTTGTTAAAGAAAATGGGCAAGAAGTGGGGCTTCCATCTTGACCAGCAGCAATGGCAGCAGTTAGGCTGGCTGTGGTATGAGCCGCTTAGTAAGCTTGCCAAGGTTGAGCCGGATATAAAAGATACTTTAACAGAACTACGCCGGATGGGGCTCAAGCTCGGCATACTCAGCAATACCTTTGTAAGCGCCGGCTCTTTAGATAGGCATCTGGCTGAATTAGGCATATTGGATTTTTTTCCTTACCGGCTCTATTCTTATCAATTTGAGTTCCGAAAGCCCGACAAGCGTATCTTTGAGGCGGCGGTTGCTAAAATGGATGAGCCAGCAGAGGGCATACTTTTCGTCGGCGATCGGCTTGACATGGATATTAGGCCCGCTCTTAGGTCGGGCATGCAGGCGGCGCTTAAGGTGGCTTATACAAATGTGGGTAAAAAAATACCGAAGGGAGTATGGTTGATAGGACGAATCGCCGAGTTGCCAAGCCTGATAGAAAAAATCAACAGCGTATAAACGCAAAATAAGCCACAGACGCTGTCCCTTCGAAAAGCTCCGGGCAGGCTCTGAGCGCAGCCGAAGGAGGACACAGAAATTTATATTGTTTAAACATAAAAAAATCTGTGCAAATCCGTGAAATCTGTGTTTAAAGGTTTTGTATATTTAGTTGGGGCTGGGCCGGGAAGGGCGGATTTGATCACCGTCCGCGGAGCGGAGATTCTACAAAAAGCTGATTGCATAATCTATGATAAATTAGCTAACCCGGCTTTACTTAAATACGCCCGAAAAGACGCTGAAATTATCCCCGTGCCCAAACGCATCGGCAGCCGTTCCGTCACTCAGCAGGACATCAATAAGCTCCTGCTTGAAAAGGCTTCCAGTGGGAAAACTGTCGTCCGGCTGAAAGGCGGCGACCCTGGTATCTTCGGCAGATGTGCGGAGGAAATCGCAATTCTCGCCGAAGCTGGGATTGATTTTGAGATAGTGCCCGGCGTCACCGCTGCAACAGCCGCGGCTGAATACGCAGGCATTTTGCTGACCGATAGAGAATATAGCTCACAGGTGGTCTTTGTCACCGGCCAAGAGGCGCAAGAGAAACAAGATAGCAACATCGATTGGAATTGGCTGGCCAAATTCGGCGGCACAATCGTCTTTTATATGGGCGTGGGTAATCTTAACTTTATTGCTAAACAACTAATAGAAAACGGCATGGACGAAAGCACGCC
>Ga0315312_1001644_pt1 | contig 16863 bp, 11 predicted proteins | sample TDP7_MG_FD_203629 | JGI IMG/M metagenome (GOLD analysis project Ga0315312, IMG submission 203629) | Freshwater sediment microbial communities from Lake Towuti, South Sulawesi, Indonesia - TDP7 | ecosystem: Environmental > Aquatic > Freshwater > Lake > Sediment | place: Indonesia: South Sulawesi... | reverse complement strand
ACCACAAGGCCATTCGGTGTGTGAATAAGCATGTCGATTATGCCTTGAACGACGATGAAATCGTCGCTCGTCGCTCGTCGCTCGTCGCTTGTAGGGTGTGCTCCGCACACCAACAAAGAAATGGTGGGCACAGCCCACCCTACATTTAAAGAGAAAGTAAATGGCCATTCACGCCAAACGATATTTGCCTTATCGAGAGCCATTCGGCCCAGCTCGCTCTGGAAAAACGCTAATATCGAGTCTGCGTCGATAGTCTCAGCAACCGTTTTGGTTATGGCACTATCAGCTAAAAGTTTTTCTACCGTTTTTTGGATCGCTTGCCTTGCTTTGGATTCCCGCAAGGCGGGGTCCCTCGCAGGAGTAAACTTGTCCCCGAGTAAGCGGGGATCAAGCTGAGAAATTACAAGGTGAGTAGCAGTGCCAAACACTCTTTGTCGCTCGTCGCTCGTCGCCCGTCGCTCGTACTTCAATTGCCGTTCCAAAACTTTCGAATAATCAAACTTTACGTATTCATCGTTTCGATGCGTCAATTGCGTCACTGATTGTTTGGCAGGTAAGAGCGGCGCATCGCTGTATCTATACTGCCAAGCTAACGATTCTTTTACCTGCTCAAGTCTTCTGACCCCCACCGCAGGAGTGACCCCCACCATAAAGGTGGGGGCTAATCCTTTATCTTCCTTTAATTTGATGACAAACTCGCAAAGCCGTTGCAGTTCGGCTTGGTTATAAAGTTTCAACCTAAATAAATTGTTATCGCAAGCATCCTCTGCCAATTCAGTTTCAAAGGTCTCATGCAAGGCTTTCTGGTCAGAAAGCGCGTAAAGAACCCACTCTAAAGGGCTCTGACAAGCACGAAGCTGCCACTCAGAGATAACATCCTGGCCAAAGAATAAACCGTTTGTGATAATGTCCCGGCAGCTATTTCTCCTTTGCGAAGCGGTCAAAATGAGCCGGTCTCTGGCCCGCGTTGTTGCCACGTAAAGGATACGCATTTCTTCGGCCAAGGCTTTCGTAAGTTTTTGCTCTGCAATAACTTCATGTGCAAGTGAGCGCAGCCTGCTATTTGACTTTCGGTCGATTATCTGCAGTCCCAGCGTGTCACTGGCATCGGCAAGGATGTCTGCATAAATATCTTTTTTATTGAATTGACTTTCCAGCTCAGCTAAAAAGACGACCGCAAACTCAAGCCCTTTACTTTTGTGCACACTTAAGATGCGAACGGCATTTCCCGCTGATGCTGGCGGCTCAGCAGGTGCCCAATCCTGGCCTGTTTCTTGAAGCTTTTCGATAAACTGGACAAAGCGGGTCAGAGAAGGTATACCGGCACTACTAACAAAACCCTCAAACTGTATAGCCCTATCGTGCAGTTTAAGAAGATTGGCTCTGCGGGCCTGTCCATTCGGCAGAGCGGAAATAAAGGATAAAAAGCCGGTCTGGCGATAAATCTGCCAGAGCAAATCAGCCAGATTGCCTCGCCGGGCGAGCGTACGCCATTGCTCAATCTGAGCAAGAATTTCTTTAAGTTTCTCAGCGAGTTTTGCATCTGCTCCGGATTTAGAATACTCAATGACACGACCATAAAAATTTCTATTGCTCCGGCCTATGTCACAATGTATCTTTATCTTTGATAGCTCAGTGTCACTAATCCTAAAAAATGGACTTCGCAATACAGCAGCTAATTCGATGTCGCGTTGCGGATTGTCCAGAACTTTCAGCAGGCACAACATATCTGTAATCTCGGTCGTCTCAAAGTAACCGGCTGTAGCCTGACAACTGACCGGTACACCAGCTAATCGAAGCACCTCCACATAATCATTGGCCTTTTTAGCCAGCGAACGCATCAATATTACAATGTCACGATAGTCCACGTCTCTGAATTTATCTAATTCTTTATCATATATTTGAAACTCCGCCTTGCCTGTTTCTGCTCCGACCATTTGCTTAATTCGCTGTGCAATCATCGCAGCCTGACGCTGTCGAGAGCTAATAATACCAAAGTTTTCCTCTCTTTCAGATTCCAGTGTTGCGTCATCTTGTGAATCTGAGCTTCTGTCGGTCTCATCGAGTATGTGGAATTCTACCACGTGACCCGGGCACTGCGCCTCGGGACCCGAAATTATTGCCGGCTTCAATTGAGCCGACTCATCATAATCAAGCCCGGCAAAACGGCAGTCTCTCATTATGCGCGAGAATATCTTATTGACAAAATCGAGAATCCCTTTGGCAGAACGGAAATTGATATTTAGGTCAACACGCAAACCATCCGACGCTTTTTGGGGATCAATGGAAGCTCGCTTTAGCTGTTTGAGAAAAATCTCCGGCTCTGCACCTCGAAAGGCATAAATACTCTGTTTGACATCACCGACTTCCAAGATATTCCCGCCGAAGCTAATCGCGTCGAGTATCGCCTGCTGCACAGGATTTATATCCTGGAACTCGTCGACAAAGATGTATTTATATTTGCGCCGCAGCGCCAAAGCTGTCTGCGAAGGTATGAGATTATCCTCGCAAGAGTCCTCATCGATTAAAAGCTTCAAAGCATAACGTTCGAGGTCGGCAAAATCCAAACAGTTGATTGCCCGCTTAGCCTGGCTGTACAACTGGTCGAATTTCTTAACAAGCTCAACCAGAACCTTTGTCTGTAAGCTAACAGAGCTGCTGAGCTTATCAAGATAATCAGGATTCAAAACCGCCAGTTCAGAAAGCCTAACAAAAGAATCAACAGCTTTTTTAACAGTTTTTTGTATGAGTTCAGCAGCCGCGGTCGGTAAGTCTTTGGGCTTAGTGACCCTTGGTTTACTGAAAGTTCTTATTATGTCGGCACATCTATCCCAATTCCCTGATTTTAGAAGCTCGATGCACTTCTCAATCGGCTTTATAAAAGTGTCTTCACACTTCACTTTCCAGTCGCCGCTGGAACAATATCTTCCGTAGAGTTTTTCGGCCTGGCAAAGTTCAGCACGGATTTGTTGCAATCTGTCAGCAATGATTTGTTTCTGTTTTTCGCCGAGGCTGGTTGTAAAGGGGTTGGCGATTTCTGTAAGATGAACCGCCCTTTCGTACCAGTTTTGCCGTGAAACTATGCCGTCCAGAAAATCGCTAAGCTCTATTACCTTTGCAAGAAAACCGTCACCTGTGCGAAGGTCCCGCCGATACAAAAGCTGCTGGAGCGCCTGCTGTAAGTTGCTCTGCTGCCAAGCCCAGTCGATGGTCCGCTCGAGCACCTCTGCCTTGAGCAATCTTGCTTCATCGGCATCGATTACGCTGAAAGTAGGGTCAAGGCCGAGCTTGTAAAAATACTCAGAAATTACGCGTTTGCAAAAGGAATGTATCGTACTAATATCCGCACCCTGCAGCAGCGTAAGCTGACGGCGAAGATGTGGGTCACCACTTTGTAAGCATGCAGTTGTCAGCTGTTCGGCGATTCGGCTGCGCATCTCTTCCGCAGCCATATCGGTAAAAGTCAGTACCAATATGCTCCAGACATCGGGACATATCGATTTGTCGGCTACGATATCGACACATCGGCCTGACAGGACCGCAGTTTTTCCCGTCCCGGCAGAGGCAGTTACTAAAACGTCACTACCCCGCGCGATAATGGCCCGCTTTTGCTGGTCAGTCCATTTTATTTTCTGCTCAGCCATCAGCCACCATTTATTTTTTCAAGCACGCCAAGCTTATTTAGCGACTCCAAAAAGTTATAATCATTTATCTGCCAATCAAATCGGCAAACTGACTTATACTTGCAGAAAGTACAAGGTGATTTCCCACTCAAACGGTACGGATTTACATCAATTTTGCCAGAGATAATTCCTTCAGCTATCTGGGCTATTTTTTGCTCGGTAAATTGCAATAGCTTTTCAAAATGATTTGGCTCTAACGCATTACTGATACTGTAATTTCCATATTGCCCATCTTTGGAAGTGATTCGGAAACTGTAGAATTTACTCCAGCCAGAAGTTGCCGTACTATCTAATTGCTGGAAAAATTTGCCGTTGAATACACCTTTTGCTTTATAATCAAAACTATCCGCTTTTTCCGATAGTTCACTAATTGTGGTTACAGCAGGTGTCACTTCGACCGGCATATAGAATGCACCTGCAACCGTGCCTCGTGCCTCGTGACTCGTGACTCGTGAAGCGTTGCGCACAGCTAGCATATAAATTGGCAGTTGCATATCCAGGCCATAATACAACTCGGCCCAGCTAAAAGACTCCGGCTTACGCTTGTAGTCGAAAATAATCGCAATCTTTCCATCCCCAACCTTTGCAATATCCAGCCGATCAATTTTGCCATCCAATGACAGAACTCGTCCATCCGGAAGGGAAAGCTCATATTTGCCAAGAATGCTATCAACACCTCCGAATGAAACTTCAGATAGCTTTGGCCGAAAACTTCCGGCTCGCACCATTTCCGCGATCGCCGAGACGCAGTCCTCAAGATACTCACTGGCTGAGTGAATGATAAATGTGTTGTGAGCAGAGTGACGAGCAAAGTTCGATATAAAAGAATCTTCTGCGACCAGTTTCGATATTTGTTCTCTCAAAAGTTCTAAAAGCTGCTCATCCTTAGCCGTTGCAAAATCTAAACCTTCTGCATTAAGCCGTTTTAACAAACCATCCAGCACACGATGATAAAAGACCCCCAGGTCCAGCGGCTCTAACTTAAATTCTTCCCGCTCCTTCAATTCCAAAACATATCGAGCGAAATGCTGATACGGACATACAGCGAAAGTACTCAGCTTTGTCGCTGAGCTTGTTATCCGTGGGCCGAAAAGATTTTCGACCACGTCACTATCTAATTGTGCGCAATTGTCATAGTTTATCGCATAAATAACGTTGGAACCTAATCCTGCAAGTTGTTCGTCGGCACAAATATCATCTAATAATTGACTAAGACCCCACGTGGAACGTGGGGCTAAATATTTAGCCCCCAGTTTTACTGGGGGTTCTATATCTTTACCAAGATAACTGCAAAGTAGTTCCGATAGTTCCATCTCATTAAGAACATTATCAATATCGATCTGCTCACCTGCGATTGATTTTTCACCGAGACCTTCAAATAGCGATTCGAGATCGGCTACAAACTGTGAACGCGGTACGGCATTTGCCTTATCATCAACTACCGGATAGCTAACAGATAGAAACTGGCAAGGCCGGGTAAATGCGATGTAGGCCAAATACTGGCGCTCAGTTAGCTTTTGACTTGCTGTTGCTGCCAAGGAGAAATCAGCTAACTCGGCGGCGCTGCGGTCGTCTTCAGTGAGTATGGTATCAAAGCTCACTGGAACCGGGAACTGCTTCTGCGTAGCGCCGATTAGAAAAACCGCTTTCAAATCGGGATGTCGGCTGCGCTCAATAGAGCCGACCAAAACCTGGTCTAAACTCGGCGGAATAAAAGCCAAGGCAAGCTGCGAAAAGGCAGAATGAAGAATGGCAAAGAAATCGGCAAGTGTCATCTTTTGGCCCGCAAAGACCTCGCATAGCTCATCAAATATATTTAAGAGCTTGTCATAAAATTGCCGATGCTCATCGACCGTGGTGTAATCTTTTTGTTCGGTAGCCTGCTCAATCCACCGGCCAAGCGTTTGGCGAATCTGCAAACTGTCGAGAAAATTAAAAATAATCTGCGTGAATTTCTCAGCGCTTACCGTCTTTGCCCCACCTTCAGCTGGTCCATCAGGAGAGAAACTTTCTCGAAGCTCAAGCAGAGGCTTGATTGCTCTTAGCCGGATTTGGTTTATGCGCTGCGCGTCAAATTCGCCGTTTCGCTCGCCTGCAAATTGCCAGTTTTTGTCGCTTTGCCAGTCACTTCCAGTTATACCAAACGCAAGGCAGTAATTCTCCAGCATATCAACATCGACGCGCTCTATTGGCACCAAATCTGTTTTAAGATAAGCGAAAATATCGCTATTGGAAAAGCCTCTGGTCACCGCCTGAAGGGCTGAACAAATAAGCTGGATAGCTGGATGCTGGTTCAATGGCTTTCTTTTATCAATAAAAAATGGGATGCCATAGTCGTCAAAATAGGCCCTTATATAATGTTCGTAACAATCAATATCTGAAGCAATAACTGCGATGTCACGATATCGATAATCTTTTTCTTTGACCAGTTGCAGAATCTGCCTGGCGACGAACTGGACCTCAGCCCGCGCGTTCGGCGCCGATATGATGCGGATGTTATCTGCTGTTGGCAGTTTAGGCGCATCCGACCTAAATATATTTTGCTCGGCATGGGCAAGCTGCCGGCTGCCAGAAAATCTAACTGCACGTTCGAGAATTATCGGTTTAGCCAACTGGAGCTTGCATTTTTTTGTTAGCTCAATAAGGTCGGCGTATGTGCGCTGTGTCGGGTTAAATAGCTCGATGCTCGATGCTCGATGCTCGTCGAGTATCGAGTATCCAGCATCGAGTATCGAGGGGTCAAGACAAAGGGCAATCTGCGCATCTTTAGCAACTTTAAGTAGCTCAGCAAGTACCGCAAACTCGCTGGCGGTAAAGCCAGCAAAGCCGTCAACCCATAGCTTTGCACCGCGGGCCCAGCTGGCCGACACTACAGCCTGGCAAGACCGATTCAGTTGAATATCAGGATCAAGAAATTTACCTTCGATGAAGCTCAAGTATTCTTTTAAGATCAAGGCGATGTCGGTAAATTTCGAGGTCACTAAATTGTTTCGTTCGTCTTTGCCCAATTCGCTGAGCAATTGGTCAATATCCTCCGGCTTCTTTGCATATTGGTGCAGTTCAATAATAGTTTGTGCCATCTGTTGAGCCAACCCAGGCCAGTTTGCCGATGAGCCAAATATTCTCAATTTGCTGCTATTGTCGCGCAGAATCCTGTGGATTATCATTTGTTGGCCGATGCGTGAAAGGGTTGGCCTGGCCGTATTTTTGCCTAACAGCAAAAACTGCAGACGGTCAAATGAAAGCACATTTAACCTGTTATAGCCGGATATTCTTTTATCGGCTAAGATGGCACGCTCAGCCTGGTACGTTGCCTGCTCAGGAACCAAAAAAAGTAATGGCTGATTATCAGCCGATTCAAGCAATGCGTTGACGATTGCTCTTATGCAATAGCTGGTCTTGCCTGTACCGCTTCTACCGAGAATAAATTGAACCGCCATTTGAGCTAATCCTACTGTTTTGGAATTATTCTTCTATCCCTTTTTACCACAATCGGCGGTTCTTTTCAATTATAGTGAAGAAATGTGAAATGATCAGCCGTGGGTTGTACCTAAGGTGCTCCTGGACTCTACCAGCCCCATAAAACCTAAACCTAAAGCTGGAGGCTCAAACGCTACTCTGGCAACATCCACCAACCTCTGCCGATACCATCGAGCCTTTTCACCCATTGCCTCGAGCACCGTCTCATCGACAGCTTGCTCCCGCACCCTACGAATCATCGAATTGGCAAGCCATACTAAAGGATTGTAAAAATAGATAATCTGCAGGACAGTCTGCGCCAGATTCACCCATAGATCGCCTCGCTTGATATGAGCAAGCTCATGCAGCAAAACTTCCATTAGATGTCGTGAGCCTAAAGTCGGCGTCAGATTATACGGCACCAAAATCACCGGCCTAAATAATCCACATACTGTTGGATTTGTCGCATTGGCTGAAATCTTTAGCCGAACTTTTCCACATCTTGCGCCCATGCACTTACAGCAATACTGAAGAATATCATTCATCAAGCCGTTCGCTTCTTTGGCCTGCCTAACGAGCCTTCTGGCGAAAATTGCCCGCTCCAACAACAAAAGCCCCATTACTACCACGACAATTAGCCAAAGCAGAAATATAATCCCCTGCCATGTAATTGCCGATGCCACTGGCATTTGCGGGAGCACCACAGCCTCTGCGCTTTCAGCGGCCCAAGTGGTGCCCAAATAGCCCAGTTTATCGCCTAAAAAATGTCCTATAATAACACGCGATGACTGCGAGGGAGGTAAAATCAGTTGTATGAGCACCAGCATCCCCAACCAATACCGAAACACCGCCCGAACTTTTTTACGCAGCAGCAATTCAGTTAGAAGCAAAATCGCTATCAGCGCGCTGGATTGGACTAACATCGGCAATGCAAATTTCACAAATACGCTTCCCGCCGAGTTGATATATTCCAATATCATAATACGCCCTCTCACGTCTAAAGACGCTGCTGCCTGGGATTTATTACAGAAAAATGATTTTTTTGCTTGTGTGGCTATTAGGGCTCAGGAGTACCTATAAACTCCGGTTCCCTTGGGGGATTTTTCAGGCGGTTTATATCGGTCATTATCTCATATGTATATTCATCAAGAGAGATTTGAGACGGAGCTACCGTCCGTTGACGATACAATTGGCCGGTGCGAGAGCGTCCCGTAGGATCGGGAACTCTTTCACGACTTATGTCCAAGCGTACAGTTGCAAGTATAGGCTCAAGGATTTGGGCTTGCGAGTAAACCTCTTTAATGATTTCCTTAATAGTCCTGCTGGTTTTCGTTAAGGCAACTGTCGGCCTTAGCGACTTGCCGACTTCCAAACCCTTGGCTTTGCGGTAGTGCTGAAGCTCGCCGTCATTGGACATAATGGCCCAGAGTTGGCACTTGTCGATTTTTAACACTTCTGGGCCAGCGTTTACAAGGATGTACCATTTGACTTCGATGCCGTTGTGGTATGATTGAGCAAGCTCCGCGGGATTTAGCGGCCTGACGGCTTCATTAATATAGCTACCTGGATATAAAGAATGATGTCCAAAATTGTACACGCGTGGGTTTCTCTGAGTAACCACACGCCTGCTGCTATCGGTTGGTCGAATGGAAGTTACTACAAAAATAGAGCCATCCTGACATTGCTCTACATTGTGGATGGCAAAGGTCAGGCCAAGAGATTCCTGCGCAAAAACAGCCTTTTGAGCTGAAAACTGCTCTTCAAGAAGATTTTCTGCATCTATTATCCTCACGTTAGCGCCGAAGTCGGTCAAAAAAACATAGCGCTCTACAGGTACATCATATTTGAACTCAGCAACATAACTGGTCTGCCAGAGCCCGTCTTTGCCCAGATAAAGTGCATCCGTATGTCTGACACGCTTAGTCCCATCGAGCCACATTCGGGTTTGGCGAGTGTTATCATTGTTGGATGAGACATATAACCGACACTGGAAACCATCTATAACCTTATCTCCGGCGGGTTCACGCACGAAATCCTGGGACGGACTTATGTTGAGCAGTTCCCTTATAAAGTAGTCTGGGTTTATATGACTTGTCCTAACAGCAAAATCATTACCAGAAGAATACTGACACAGATGCGAGCCATCGTATATTCGAACAAATTTCTTGCCATCACGGTAATCGAATCTGCTTAAGCCCGCTTCTCGGTCATACCAGATTTCAGAATCAACGCGCTGCTGGCCCTCTTGATATGTCACAACCATATAAAGAGTGCGAACATCATCCAATGCCTCTGCAATTTGTGCATAAAGTGTTTTTGGCACGCTCAAGGTCACAAACAGCGATACTATTATTATGATTGCAGCGGCTGTGGCAGCCAATTTTATCGTTCTACTGCTCAAAACCATCCGCCAAATACTCGGCTCAATAGCTATTGACCCTCTCTGCGTAGATTTCTGCAACGCTGCGAAGGCATCATCCAGAATATGCTTATCCATCTGGGGACTGGTAGTTAAATGCAATTCTTTAATTGCCCTTTCAATATCGTCTGTGCGATTCATTTTTTCATCTCTCCATTTAAGATTGTCCGCACCTTACTAAGTCCATACCGGTATCTACCCTGGACTGTGCTGATTGAAGTGCCTTGTAGGCCGGCTATTTCCTTAAATTTCATCCCACCGCTTAAATGCAATATTACAACCTCACGTTGCTCCAATGGAAGCTTATTCAATGCGCCGGTTAATAACTGCGATTCTTCACTAAATATAGCTGATTGCTCCGGCCCATCTGAACCTGAGCTAATCGGGCCAACCTGTTCGAGTCCGACCATCTGGTGCTTTTTTTTACGGAACCTATCACGCACCTGATTGACAACACTGACTATCAAATAACTCTTTAGATTGCTGCGAAGTTGAAGCTGTTCAATACCGGCAGCGAAAGAAACAAAAACGTCGTGAAGAACATCTTCCGCAGCAGTACTATCATGTAACAACGATGCTGCTATAGTTAGCAGATTATCCTTATACTTTTCATATACCCTTTGCAGAGCCTGCTTATCACCACGCTTGATTTGCCAGATCAAACGTTTATCTTCTAACATCTTAGGCCAGCCTAATTAGCCCCTAAAGGCACGTTCATTATTAATGACGCTGTTAATAATGACTTTAATATAAAAAACTGCCGGTGTCTGCGCGATTTTATCTGGTGACGCCCAAAAACCCTTTATTGACCAAATATTTTCTTGCTTTTCAGCTAAAATAATGATAAAAATCTCATGTGAAGAAAGCACTTGGAAACGAAATTCCGCTTCATCAAACCAGATGATTCAGGATTCAAAATTGCTATGCTGGGTGTGCTTTTTAGTCAAAGCGAAGTAGTCGTAATTGTTATTGTTACCGCCATTGTAGTCTTCCTGATCGTCCGCCGCAGGAAACGCTGATATCTACGATACGCTAATACACCAAATCTTCGGTCGAATTCCGTTTCGCTCTGTGCTGTTTTAACAGACTTCGCTGTCTTTTTTCCTCTAACCGTCTCTGCTTGGCTTTGTACGGTATCTCGGTTCTTATACGTACCGGCTGGGTTAGTAAAGCCCCTCTCAATAACCAGCGCAATCGTATGACTGCTGCCTTGCGATTTTCTTTCTGAGTTCGAAATCTTTGCGAAACTACTCTTATTACGCCGGCCTTGTCTGCTCGCAAGGCGAGACGCTTAAGGATTTGCTGCTTCTGTACATTGCTAAAGCTCTTGGAGTTGGCTACGTCGAACAGGAGCGTTACGCGAGTGCTGACCTTGTTGACATTTTGTCCGCCGGGACCACCACTGCGAGAGGCCTTAAACACAAGCTCATCCTCAGAGATGGATATGCCATTAGTGATTTCAATCATGCATATATTGTAAATTAACCTGTCTGGCCTGCAATTTTAATTTGCATTTCTTTTGTCTTGAACGCCGGGAAAAATATCTTATAGTTATAAAACCTGCGGTAAAACCGCAGGCTAAATATTTAGCCCCACGTTTTACGTGGGGTTCTGAAAAATTACCAAATTTTTTAACTTTAGAAATTGAGGAGACAAAAATGGAAAGCAGAAAAGCAAAAATAAAAATGGCAGTGACCTTGTTGGCTTTAGTTGGGCTGTTGGGGCTTCTGATATTAGTTATGGTCAGCTACCCAGTCGGTGCCCAGGAAGCTGCCGAACCCAGCATCGAGGAATTAAGAAGGGGCAAAAATTTCATTGCGACTAAGGTTTACAGCGCCGAGGAGGATCAGGAAATCCTCAAGCTTTTTGAAGGTTTGCGAGTCTCCGATGTTTCCGATGGGATGGATAAGGTCGGCCTACATAATATCGGCCTGATGTCGCCGGAAATCCACGCCGCCTGGAAAGATACCGAGCATTACACACACCGCTTTGTTGGTATTGCGGTGACTGCCCGTTACGTTCCGACGAATAAGCCGCCAGCCCCGCATATGGAAACTAAAGATTTTGATCGCTGGGTTAGCAATTGGTATAACACGATATCAAGCAGTGCTTTTTCACCACTTATTCGCAAGGGCACAGCTTTGGTTTTCGACGATGCTCCAGACGCAGAAGCAGGGTCCATCGGCTCAAATAATATTATGGGCTGGCGAGTGCGCGGATGTGTCGGCGTCGTCACCAATGCCACCGCACGTGACACCGATGAGATCGCTACCGAAAAGATACCGCTTTACTTTAGAAAACACGGGCGAGGCATTAAGCCAGGCCGCAATGAGCTGGAATCTGTCAACCGCCCTATCGTCTGCGGCAATGTTTTGGTCGAGCCGGGTGACGTTATCGTCGCCGATGGCGATGGCGTCATCGTTGTCCCGCGAGCACACGCTAAGGAAGTAGCTGAATACGCCAGAGCAACGCTCGATGGTGACAAAGCTGGCCGACGGAAATTATATGAAAAGCTCGGCCTGCCACCTGACGACTCGGTTAAATGATATGGCGCTTGATGCGTCACATAACCCTGAAAAATGTTGAAAAAACTTCTGAAATTTGTATGCGCCCAAAAAGAAATGGACTTTCTAACGCTGCGAGAGACCATAATCTTGGCTGTAACGGCAGTAGCAGCTTTTCACATTGCTTACACCATACCCCAATGCAGCTTTCTAATTGCCGTCTACTTGTACTGTCTGTTCAGACTGGCCTGGATTAGAAAAACCACGCTCGGCCTCTGTTGGGGATTTATTGTAGGACTTGCTACATTCGTACCTCACTTCTTTTTCTTCTGGACTATTTTCGGTCCATTAGCAATCGCCTTTTGGTTCATATGTGTAATATGGCTCGCTCTTTTCTTGCTACTATCTCGAATGTCCCTGGCAAGATTGAATTGTATAGTAGCAATAGTAGTCATTCCCTTCATTTGGACTGGATGTGACTATTTTCGCAGTGAACTGTACTACTTCCGCTGCTCATGGCTTATCCCCGGCTACGCATTTTCTTACAATCTTCAAAATTTGTTCCTCAACTATATCGGAGTTTACGGTATCGGATTCCTTATAATGTTTGCTATCGCAGTGCTTTTGCTGCTCCCGGCCAAAAAGGCTTTCTTGCCTAAAATCGTTCTGCTTATGCTATTGGCTGCCGCCGTTAACATTAGGGTAGCACCCTATGATGCTTTTACCCAACACCAGGGGCCATTTGTCGTCGGCATACAGGTCGAACCATTCATTGCCAAAGAACCTACCCCTCTTAATGAAATATTGTCCTATCTAAATCAGGCCCTCAAGGAACATCCGAATGCAGATATTGTTTCGCTTCCTGAAGTCACATTCTCAACCTCACCACCGTCTGAAGTCCTCTCGTGGTGTCAGCAAAACCATATTTATCTTCTCTTAGGTGGAATTGCGAAGGTTTCTGGCGAAGGTAATAGGGTTTACAATACCGCTTTCGTTATTTCACCAGAAGGTCAAATCACCTTCCAGCAGGCCAAAATGGTCCCCGTCCCATTTCTGGAGGATAGTTTGCCTGGCAAAGAACAGAATTTGTGGAACTCGCCTTGGGGTAAAATAGGTATCTGTATCTGCTGGGACTTAAGTTTCACGAGGGTGACCGACAAACTTGTCAAAATGGGTGCTCAAGCCCTTATAGTCCCATCTGCGGACCTCCTCGAATGGGGCAGACACGAACACTATTTGCACGCAAGAGTCACACCAATTAGAGCTGCTGAGCATTCATTGTCGATCTTTCGCGTCTGCAATACTATATCTCAGCTTACTTCACCAACCGGTCAAGTCCTCGCCTCAACGAGTTCTCCCGGTCCGGGCAAAATCGTAGCCGGGCAATTGATTTTAAGGCAAAAAGGCTCAATCCCTATCGATAGGATCATCGCACCTTTGTCCACCGTAGTAACCGCGACGGTTATACTTTCATTCCTGCTACAGTCGACTCTAAACAAGTGCAGACACCCTGCATCACGTATCCCTACGTATAAGGCCACCACATCAGAGTAGTGTAAAGGAATTAGAATTGATCCAGAAACCGCAGGTCGTTTTCGAAAAATAGGCGGATGTCGGTGATGCCATATTTTCGCATAGCAAGCCGTTCTATGCCGAAGCCGAAGGCCCAGCGGGTATATCTTTCGCTATCTATCTTTGGGGACGGTTACGACGATTCGACCCTTATGTCCGCAGGATTCACCAGATATTCATTTCAGACAGCCATCTGGTCTGTGTGTCCCAAAACACGAACCGACAACTTTAGCTTGTCCGTGGCGCACTTCAAAACAGTGCCTGGTCAATGTCGTTTATAATGTCTTCTACATTCTCCACTCCAACAGCGAGGCGAATGAGACCATCCTTGATGCCTAACGCCAGCCGTTCTTCCCGCGGGACATTATAATAGCTAATAGTTGCTGGGTGAGTAATAAGAGATTCTACGCCGCCCAGACTCGGACCGATGTTTATGATCTTAAGACGACTCATGAATTCCAACGCATATTCGACATCGTCTTTTACTTCAAAGGTAACTACACCACCAAATCCTTTCATCTGCCTTTTTGCGACATCATGGTGGGGGTGACTAGCTAGGCCAGGATAATACACGCGCATGACTTTAGGGTGAGATTCAAGATATTCAGCTACTCGCTGACCACTCTCGTTGTGCCGCTTCATACGAAGCTCAAAAGTCTTCAGGCCCCGAATCAGCAGGTACGAAGGATGAGGGTCAATCACCCCGCCGGTTATCTTTAGGTATTCGCGAATAGGTGTAGTCAACTCCTTTCTGCCTAAAACTACGCCGCCCAGCAAATCATTGTGTCCCCCAAGATATTTGGTGGCACTGTGTATAACAATATCGATCCCATACTCCAAGGGTTTTTGATTATAAGGTGTCGCAAAGGTGCTGTCGGATATAACCAGAATATCCCTGCCTTCGAAAATATTCATTAGCCGCTCAAGGTCCATTATATTGAGGTATGGATTCGTGGGCGACTCCGAAAAAAAGACACGCGTGTTCGGCTTAATAGCTTTCTCCATGGCGTCATAGTCACACATCTTAACAACCGTGCATTCGATGTCGAAGCGGTCGAGACACGCCTTGCAGAAATCCAGCGTTCGCTTGTATGCATCATCCGTTATTATGATGTGCTGACCAGCCTGCAATATCGCAAAAAGCGAAGTAGTTATGGCACTCATGCCCGATGAGAACAGCACTGCATCCTCGGCACCTTCCAGCGCAGCTAATTTACCTTCAGCCGCTACTTGAGTAGGATGGCCGTAGCGGCCATATTCAAATCGGCCTTCCACCCCCTCGGCAAGCTTGCGGATTTCTTCGGGATTCTTGAAGATAAATGTGGAGCTTTGGACAATAGGAGTGGTAATTGAACCATACTCATTATAGCGTACTTCGCCGGAATGAACCGCCTTAGTGGAAAACCCCAGATTTTCATTCGTTTTCACGGTATATACTCCTTACAATTTCTACAATAATATTTTACGAATTCATGCGCAGCTTATGCGATAAGGTGCAAGTAGTCAAGAAGAACTTAAATTCCCCACACACCTATTGGTGGGTTCATAGGGAATATGCCTTCTGGTGAACCTACGGACGCACCTGCATGAAGCGCTGCGGAAAGAAAAAGGCCAACTTATTTTCGAAGTCGGCCTTTATAAATTTATCCCAAGCGCAGCTGTAGGATCTCAAATATCTGCCTTTGGTGAACTCGCCGTTCTTATGTACGTACTGCTATTTCATCGGCGGGATTCCAAGGTCTTTACATATTTTTCTTGCACGAATGTCCCTTATTTCATTATGCCTCGGAATTGCCGACCTTTTATTCAATATCGGATTATACCACCAGGAATGACGCCCCCTTCTCTAACGAACTCGCAGCCCTGAGAGCGAAGATAGCTGAGCAATTCCTTTCTTTTCATATAGCTATCTGCTCTTCCTGAAAATCAGCTCCCACAGCGGATATTGCATCCTGCCGATTAAATTCTAAAGCCTCCCTTAATGTTACTTTTAGGCTTTCCAATAACTGTTTATGCGTACGCTCCTGGCAGTTAACACCAGGCACTTCTTCGATCCATCCAATCCACCATTTGCCGTCTTTTTTTGTTACTGCAGTATATACTTTGTTCATACTCTTACCTTCCCGTTTTTAAGAGCCGTTTCATAAACCATATCTTCAATTAGTAATAGTTTATAATAATAGACATCTGTCGTCAAGAAATACTTATGAAGAAAACGCATAACGGCAAAATCAAAGTGCAATTAACACTCGGCCTTTATAAATTTATCCTGAGTGAAGTCGAAAGAGCGATGACCGGATTTTATCCGCCGAAGGTAGAACTCTCAATTTTGCATTTTAACTTTTAATTTTTGATTTTCTTTTTGGGCTACCATCGGCCGCACGGACTTAGCTTCGTAGCCTCTTGATGATAACATGGACAGTCGAGTATCTACTTGGCGATAGAAGTGCCAATATTGGGACTGGCAGGATTTACATCAACAATTCGTTTTTTAGGTAAAATGACCAGGTCTAAATCTTCCATCGGTATCGCTCCAAGAAGAACCTGGTCGCCCATAACTAAAGCACCAGTAAAACCTACTCTATTTTTAAACCTTATCTGTATCGGCCCAACATAGGGCACTACCTCTTTGGAACCATCAGCTAAAATTACCTCTTTTTTATCTATTTCTTCAAGCTTCAATTGAATTTTTATATGTTCAGGTATGCAAAGATGCACTGCTCCAGAATCTGCAAGAGCATCAATTTCTATCGGCTCAAGTTTCTGGTCTTTTGGATTTTCAAGTATTATTTTTGCAGTTGCCAGTCCCATATTTTCACCTTTGATATTGCCGCATAAATCTTCTTTCAGTTTATATTATAGATCAGAAAATGTCAAATTGAATTTGTCGCAATTCGGCTACGTTTCAAAGAGATTAGGCCGAGATAAAAAGGAAAGCCCCAATGATTCTTACCATCGGGGCTTATAAATCCTGGCGATGACCTACTCTCAAGCCGAAATAGCCTCCTTTTGCCGGGTTCGCTTGTGTTTAATACCTATTAAGCCATCGATTGATAAATCTTCATCTATCAAAGACCAGTGTATCCCATATCCTGATGATATAATACTCCCGGAAATTCAGACCACTGGATAAGGTGATAAGCTGTGGCATAATTGGTCGAAGAAAGGAGTCTATTTATGGCACAGCGACGGCAATTTTCGGGTACTCTCAAGGCCAAGGTGGCCC
>Ga0315312_1001643_pt1 | contig 16873 bp, 18 predicted proteins | sample TDP7_MG_FD_203629 | JGI IMG/M metagenome (GOLD analysis project Ga0315312, IMG submission 203629) | Freshwater sediment microbial communities from Lake Towuti, South Sulawesi, Indonesia - TDP7 | ecosystem: Environmental > Aquatic > Freshwater > Lake > Sediment | place: Indonesia: South Sulawesi... | reverse complement strand
CCCCACGACAGGCTGAGTTGCAGCAACCGCTGCCCCCGCAACCACAGCGCCCGCAGCGAACGATCCCGCAATCTTCAAGAAGTCTCTTCGCGACGAAGGCTTTTTCGCTTCTGACAATTGTCATCGGCCCCAACAAACATGCTGTTCGGTTTTATTGCTTGCGTCTCTGTGCATTCGTGAGATCTGTGACTGCGTCTCAACCGTTCATATCGTTTTCTTTGCTGTACTACAAGTTCTGTAGAACATAGTTGGTGATCGAGTGAAACAGATGCAGTCTCAAGTCCTGATCATCGATGTGATGCATCTGGCGCGGATAGATCATCAGGTCAAAAGGTATGTGGGCCTTCTCGAAGGCATAGGCTAATTGCATGCTATTGGATATGTGAATATTGTCATCAGAAGTGCCGTGTATGAGTAAGAGTTCACAGCAAGATTTGTCAAACCTACTACACATAAGTAAGCCGCCATGTCATCGCATGATGGAATGCCGGGCAGAGCACTTCGAGTATCGTCGCATTGTGAACGACGGGATCCAAATGCCCAGGTGCAACTAGACGGTGAGCGCAAAAGGTAGTTTCAGTCTATGTCGCCTTATACGGTTCAGCCTTCCGCGGATACCTTGGAAAGGGTATTTGCTGGGGCTTTTCCTGCCCCTCAATATTGTCTTGATTTTCAAGCTGTTCAATAATGTCATGACCGGGACCATCTTGGCGCTTGGCTGGTGCATCCTGTTCTTTCTTGCCGACTACGTTGTCGCGCGACAGGTCTGCGTGTTTCCTCTCATAACTCTCTTCATGATCGCGACGCAAACAGCCGGATCTATGTATGCGGGCTACCATCACGGATCGGCGCTGGCGGCATCACTAGTTCCGGGCATCGATGACCTCGTCGTTGCCTTATTCTTTCTAGGTTCGCTCAGAACGCGGGCTCCGCTGATCCTTCTTTTTCTGGACAAGGAGAGTGTAGACAGGCTAGCTGCCAAGTATGGCAGGAGTCCTCACTTCATGCTGGCGTGGAGACAAATTACGGCCGTATGGGGAGTCTGGTACATCGTGCAGTCTGTCATGGTGACATACCTGCGGGTCACAAGCTCTCCTGCAGAAACGGCTGTGGACTTCCTTCTCGGATGGCCGATTATCTTCCTTCTCCTCCTTTTCAGCGTGGCCTATCCTGCTTGGTACTGGACTAAGAAGGGGCTCGTCACCGAGGTAGGGAAGGAACGAGGCCCAGAAAACTAGTCGCTTCTTGTGTGGCATGAAACACTCATCCAGAAGAACCCATGTGCTCTGGCAAATCGTAACGACGCAGTCGCCTTAGACTGATGACTTTGAGCGGGTCCCTCCTTTCCGCGTCCTTGTCTGTTCCCAAGTTCAAATCCCACCGGGCCCGCCACAATTTGAGATCGCCCAAGACCACGGTCCTCTAATGCAATCGACATTTTCCTTTCTCCGTTTGCTCTGTTCAGAAGAAAGACGCATCTCGAGTCAGGCTGTCGTTGGGTCTCTTTCTCTTTCACTCGGGACTCACTATATCACGATCCGCGCCCTCTCCCATTATGATTCGAGAAACCCACCCAACACGCATGAGCTCAAACGATATGTGTACGAACTGTGGAAACTGCGAACGGTGCGACAGCTAGCAAGGCGCTCCCGAGTTCCAAGAGGGAATGATACTAGCGGTCACACGTTTCGCATGCCCTAGCGATTGGTCTCGGTTCCTGATCCAGGGAATACAGTGCAATCGCCGCTGTCGCTCCCTTGCTCGCTATCCTAGGCACAGGAGTAGTCCTGGCAATTACTTCGAGGGTCGTGATGGGTACCGCTGCGGGGCCGTCAAATCCTATTGATTATCCGCGCTTTTCCTTGAACAAGGGACGAATGGTCGATGTCCCGTTCGGGGCTCGAACTGGTATCCCATACTCTCGGCATCTACGCACACGGGCGTCATGTGACGACGTAGCTGCTCCAGTCGACTGGGCGACTGTCTTCCGGGTAAACGCTTATTTACCGGGCTGAGGTGAACTTACCAGGGATGGGGCTTGCAGGGAAAAGGGAAGGTTGCCAGAAAGTTTGCACTCTATCCTCCGAAGGAGATGATAGTCGAGCTGGGCCTGCGGGAAGGCCAGACCGTTCGCTACGAGGTCATTGGGGGCCACCTTGTAGTCAAACCCATCGAGGATCCTTTGGACCTCGCGCTCAAGTCGAAGAAGTGGGCGAAAACTTCCATCAAGGAATTTGAACTCGAGTCCGAAAGGGAGCAAGATGAACTCTCCCGTTAACGTTCTCGTCGATTCCTCGTTCCTGCTCCCTACCCTTGGCGTGAAGGTCGCGCAAATCTCCGATTCGGACTTGAGAGAACTCGCGAAACTTCGCTCAAGAGTGACTTTCCTCTGTCTCTACCAGAGCTTGGTTGAGGTCTTGGGCAAAGTTGCCAGAGCGGCGGCATCTGACAAGAATGCGCTTGAGACGATTGAGGCAGGCTTGAGAAGTCTGCTCGAGTCTGGCGTGTATACATGGGTTAGTCCGAGCGTCGGAGCTCTGGTCGAAGCGCTTGAGATGAGAAGAAAAGGACATGGTGACATGATTGACAACATGCTTTACGCAGCCGCCTCAGAGCGAAGGGCGCTGTTTCTTTCGCTCGACAAGGATCTGATCGGGTTCTTGGCGAAGAACAATTACTCCGTCGAGAACGTCGTGGACATCAAGAGATTGCGATCGCTGACCTAGGGTTTCACCTGAGCCATGCGATCGTTTCCAAAATTCTGACCGACCCGGTGCGAACATGAGCAGCGAAGAGGAAGTTGAGAAGAGAAGCCCGCAGGAACTTGCTATCGCATATTTTTCTGTCATTGTTACAGGTTCTTCTTCATAACTGTAATGTTCCCGCCAAAAAATCAGCACAGCGATCGGCAACGATTCGGAGCTTCGAAGATTCTCTGCGGTGTGCTGGTGTGCTCCGTGGAGATGTTGTGTGGAATGGTTGAAAAGCCTCGCTCAGCTTCGGCCACCTCTTCAAACCATAGTCGACACCGCGAAGAGAGAAACGAATCCCTGACGACCAGTCATATGGGAAGACATCGGATCATTAGCGGTGCAATATTGCAAGATAGGAAGGAAACCCTGCCAAGGACACAGGAGGCTCGGTGGAAGAGGGACAATTGTTGGGAGTAACCCTGTACGACGGCGCAAGTTTTGCCAGGTTTTCACCGACTGAGATCTACGTACGCTACTGCGGCAAACACGAGGAGCGCAAGGATAGCTGGCAGGCCTAAGGGGATCGTCATCATCTCATCCGTGGCAGGCGCGATTAGGAGTCCCAATCCCGCGTATGCGTTGATCGCTCCATGCCCAAGGGCCGCTGGCAGAACGCTTTTCGACTTCAGCCTCAGCCACCCTAGAAAGAAGCCGACGAGGATGCACCAGACCGTGAAAGCCGCTACGCCGGCTAGGTCTGGGTGATGGGGGTAATTGTAGCCCATCAAGACCAAAGGCGCGTGCCATACACCCCAGACCGTGCCGGTGACCAGTAAACCTCCGAGCAGGCTGTATCTTCCGATAAGCCTCGGTAAGAGGAAGCCGCGCCACGCGTATTCCTCACCGAAGGCGGGGATGAAGTTGATGAAAGGCGCCAGAATCAGATTGATGACTGTGAAGTAGACTGGAATCTCAGTGGCGGCTGGAACACTTGGAAACAGCTCCCTGAACTTGGTCATACTGAAGTCTATAGGTGCGGTTCTCAGAACCGCTACGAAGACGAGCCCGAGAGCAATCACACCGAAAGGGTACGCTAGGCCGCATAGGTAGTGTTCCACCTTTCCCTTCGCAATGCCATAACTCCTCAAACTCCCGTGCTCAACCAATTTGACGGTCATTACCGCTGAAAGCATTGGGACAAACATCACAGCTATCAGAACAGCGAAAGCAAACCAGACGGCAAGCCCTCCAGAGAGCCACAACCAAGCCTCCAAAAGATACGTCACACAAAAAGCAACCAGACAAAAAACAATCACCTGTCTGGAGTCATCCATCGTACCCGCCTTCACGGTCATCAAGAATATGTCCGCTCTTCCTATAACATGCTTGACACTTGCCCAACGCACTTTTGCTGTTCGAAAGCGTAGACTGAAGAGTCCTAGTACTCTCTTCCGGGGATGCGGCGGCCCCATGAGGAATGGAATTGCAGGCGCTTCATCCAAGTGACCTCAGATCCCAACATCAGAAACGATAGGGGAACTGATTTGGAAGGATGGAAGAAAGTCCTGGCGATTGGTGCAGGCTTAGCCTTGACAAGCGTCTTGGTCGCTGCTATCCTGAGCCTCACGGAACGTGTTGTCGGGCGATGCAATCTGCACTTCGCGAGTGACTGGGTGTCATGCTTTCCTGGTCCCTATGTCTATCATCGGGTTCTCGTGGCTCTGATTCCTGCAGGTATCATTCAGCAATGGCTCGCCTTGCTTGCCATTCCAGCGGTCTTCGGCGCGTCTCTTATCCTGGCAGGCGTGATGTTGAGAGGCGGAAACGAGAGGTGAATCTACAGGGTGGAAGAGCGATGGTAGATCGGGCCATGGTGAGCGAGCATGCTGATAAGAGTAGAATCAGTGTCGGGATTCGCCTTGTCGCGGTATTGCTCATACTGGTTTTCGTGGGCGCTTTCGTTTTCTTCGCGTTGGGGCCCGGGTGGCTGTACCCGCGTGATGTGTCAATAAGACAACTCCACGAGCATCCATCTGTCTATGCTGGTCAGCAAGTGAAAGCCGTCGGATACCTCGTCAAGCATACTGCACCACATTTCGGAGACACCTACACTCTCTGCGAGGGAGATCCTCGAAACCTGTACTTTGCGGAGAACCCATGCGTCGCGGTGGCTGGTCCACCAGCAACAATCGATCCATACCTTTCCCTTGTCTACAATGGTACCGACTATGAGGTTGCTCTTTCGCCCTGCTCTTTCGCCGTGCCCTGCCGCATCCTCGTGTCAGGCGTCTTCACGGATCGAGGCCCAGTGACCGATGCCTCACAATACGTCATCGAGGCTTCATCAGTGGCGTGGCATGAATAGAGCATGGAGATGAAGGGGGCCGGACCGCCTAACCTTGATCTCATGGACGTCTCTGACTCCGTTGACTTCGGTTGCGATCTTCCTCATTTGCGAGATGAGTTCTGGTTTCAAGCAAGCATCCAAGAGAACAAGTACGGCGTCCCTGCCCGTTCCTACGCCGACTTGGATGGTCAGGAGGCCTATCGGGACCCCCGCGATTCCTTCAGCCCAAGCAAAGCCGGCGTAGTGAACAAGAAATGCCGAATAAGAAAAAATTGAAAAAAGAGAACGGTGTTTTCAGCCTAGGCTAGGTCTTACTTCTTGGACGCCTTGCTCAGGTATTGGCCTATTTGCTCTGTTTCTTTAGCGAAGGTCTCGTAGGAGTAGTGTTGTGCATGAATCATGGAACTCCACCTAGAAGTGTAGCTGGCCAAGAACGCAATCTCAGCAAGTTCCTCTTGTGTGGCTCCATACAATTGGGCTGCGCTCTTGTGGAAGAGCTGGCAGTACGGGCATTTTATGTTAGCTGCGACCGCCAATCCCATGAGCTCCCTGTACTTCGCAGGTATCTTACTCTCTCCAAGGGTGTACTTTTTGAATAGAGGCCAATCGTGTATGAGGACATCCTGCGGCAGCGCTTTCATGAAGCCCGGAACGATGCCGAGGCTTTTCTCAATATCCTTTAACGTATCTTCGTATTCCCCCATATTCTCCCACCTCCTTGACAACTTCTATCAGGCCATGCGATCAAGAAAAAGTGGAGAAGGCATGTGTCGAGTTCTGCGAAAGTTGTTCACATACGCGGTGTGCTTGTTACGCGCTAGTTCTTCAGACCTTGTCTAGCAGTGCCTTGAAAACCTCTATTGGTTCGCTGTACCCGCGTTCCGGGAGATTCTTCTCGAACCAATCTTTGTCTTCGCGAGGAACGTCAGAGAAGTTGTTGCATGCTTCTATGAGTGCTTTCTTCGACGTAGGATAGTTCACATGCCTCTTCGCATGTTCTAGGACACCTTTCAAAACGCTCATGGCCTATTCCTTGATCGGCATAACTGTCTATGCCTGATATCTCGTTTGACCCTTCAAATAGCCAAGCATCGTTAATCAGAATCTTCCCAGAGTCGAAAAACAGTGTCAAGCTGCTTTCCCAAAGCACAATTGGCAGGCTGCAAGCGATGCTTGGAAACGGTAATCACCTCGCCGACGGTTAGGGCATCCGTATGGGCGTGGTCGATATCACCTGTCCGTCCCTGACCACCAGCATGAAGGTGCACTCGCAGTTCGGGCAAGTGGTCTCTCCGTCATAGTTCCAGTGTGAGAAATTATCCAAATGGAGCATCCGTCGACAGTCACCATTGATACATATGACATGAACCAACGCTCGTACCATCTCGATAATAGAGTACGGGGCTTCGGTTTTCTGCTGATCGGTGCGAAGCGTGGTACTTCGCGAGGTTTCGCCTTGCTGTTTTGGAAACAAGAGCCTCAACCGGGCCTTTCAAACAAGAAGCATAGCGTGCGCGCGTGGCTCAGGATGAGGCTAAGAAACTCCACGATCAACGCCTCGCTGACTTGAAACAAGAATCAGTGGCACTGAATAGGAGGAGCGAGCGAGGCGGCGTAAGGGCTTAGAACCCTAGAAAACGGGCCAATGCGCATGCAAGGTGGGCCAATGCACATGCAAGACGCTGTAGAGCACTAGACAGGCCGCCTCTCTGCGTTAGACTTTCGGAGACACGAAATGGAATGCAAAGAGATGCTCATTGTAGGCTACTGGTACAAAGGTGACCGTCGTGTCTACTGTGCCGCCAGATTTCCTCTTCCACATGACCCCAATCGTTGAGGCTATCTTTCTTTCCATTGCGCTGCGGTAGGCCGTCACCAATGTCTCAGCACTCTTCTCAGCTACGAGAGCAGTGAACTCCTCCACGTGAGCCCACTCCTCAGGTGTTCTGTAGCCCAACAGAGAAGCGAATTTCTGATTGCAGGCCTTGTGAGTGTCGTCCAGATAGAGATACATTGGTTGCTCGGACGATTCAAAGACGATTCTAATCTGATCGAGGAATCCTGATATGAGTTCCTCATGATGGACTTCAGACTGTTTGGTTTTCGACATCACCTGCAGCCTCTTTTGAACTAAAGCGCGAGTCCTACCGAGCCTTCATTGTTTCTTCAAGATGTAGTCGAAGACAGGGCCGGGCTGACCTTCTGATGTATCTACTTCATGAACGCGGATCTCGCTATCACTAACCCATTTCAGGGCGACATCCTCAGTAGCCGGTTTGCCTTCGTATAGTCCTTCCCAGTGAAGCTCCAGCGTCTCATCATGTTTCCATGTTCCTGAGTGATCGTGTACCGCTCCTGTTGAGGTAATACTGTACAAGTGTATCTTCTTCTCCCACTGGTCGAAGCCCCACAGATCGTCCTCGTGATAAGCCCCCATGCCTTGAGCATCCAACTTCATCTCAGTACGGATGCCCCTGTCAAGGGATAGTTCAGTCGCTCTTACTGTTCCTTTGCCTTGCAGCGAGGTGCCATCCGGCATCTTGGCCGCTAATTCTACAGTCCAATCGCCGACTAGTCTACCCAACAATTCAATCTCTCGTGCCTTCATTGACTACTACCTCAGATCTCTCCGCATCTTACGGAATACTGGCTAGAAGCGGTTGGCCGCGTGAAGAACTTGCCCCTTTACAAAATCACAAGATGAAACCAATGATTGGAGAAAAGGAAGAGGTTAGGCGATGCTGTTTCCTGAGTTCTGGAACGATTGACCAATGCAAACAGACTTCCAAGATGATGTCCTCGAGTGTGCAAAAGGTGAACACTCGAAGGGTAAGGTAAGGCAGATAAGATAAGGCAATTCTACTCTGACGCGCTTCGGAGCTACCGAAACTGCGGGAGAAGGCCCGGTCCGGAGTATCGTATTTGCGGAATCTGAGGGGGCTTAGCACACGATCGACGCAATATTCCGAGCTTTTCTCCTTAGCTTTGTTGCTGGAGCGGCGACAGGCATCGGAGGAATGCTTGTCCTCGCGTTTGGAAAGGTGAGTGATCGAGTTGTATCCTTCTCCATGGGCTTCGCTTCCGGAGTCATGCTTCTAGTTTCGTTCAACAACCTCTTCCTCGAGGCCGAACAACTCATTACGCATTTCCTGTTGATAGTCACGTTCTCGCTGGGTGTTCTCATAATAGGTGCTCTCGATCTGGTTCTGCCCCACGTCGAACTGACGGCGAAGGAGACCATCGGGAAGACAAGAATCTACAGAGCTGGCCTGCTAATCGCCATCGGCATAACACTCCACAATCTTCCTGAAGGATTTGCCGTCGCGGCAGGGTACGCCTACTTGCCAGGACTGGGCGTGATAATCGCCATTGCCATAATGCTTCACAACATACCAGAAGGCATCGCAACCGCTGTTCCTTTGAGCGTGGCCGGGATGAGGCGGCTGAAGATTGCGGTCATCACTTTTCTATCTGGATTTGCAGAACCTGTAGGGGCTCTGATTGGGGCTGTTGCTTTGTCCCTTGTTGGGACGCCGATTGCGATTGGATGCTCAATGGCGTTCGCTGCGGGTGTGATGACATATATTACTGCAGACGAATTGATCCCTGTCGCCCACGAATACGGGCACAAACACACTGTATCTGTCTCTCTGTTGCTCGGAATCATATTCGCTCTGATAGTTGATGTCATACTCAGCTAGGCGGTATCGTGCGTTTCTGCAGAAGATGAAGATGCCTTGCACGAGAACGAGCACGTGTCGCCTTTACAATAGCAAGATCGACGTGCGGGAACCGAACTAGATCACAAGACATCTGTGCTGTCCTGTGCGGGATTGACAGTAGGCATACTTCTACAATGCAGTGATCGAGAGCGAACAAAGGAGGTTGGTAAAGAAATGTTGTTTGTACTTGATCATGAACATTCGGCTGAGAACTGCCCAGGTGGAACTGTACGACCTGACAAAGAAATCTTGAGCAAGCTTGAAGCAAACGCTAAAACCTCGGGCCTCCGATTGGTCGAAGTATACTTGGATGCCCCTGCCCACCGCTTCTACTTCATTGTAGAGGCGGACAACGCTGAGCAGATCCTCAAGTTCATCACTCCCTACCTCGGGGTTGGGACGACGAACGCACATCCCGTCCTGAAGTGGTCTGAGGCTCTTGCCACCACCCGAAAGCTCGGCCTTCAGAAGTAGAAGGCCCGGACATCTACACGAATTCCTTCGGAGAGAAGACACAATGATGGACAGAATCCAGGAAATAGCTCGGCGTGCGGGAGGTCCGCTTGTCGTAATGGGCTTCGGATTTCTCCTAGCATTGATCGGATTGGCTGGTGACTGGTACCAGCACGAGATCGTAGGATTCTCACCTGCACTCGAGTCATTCTACGCGCCCATACATCTAATGATCTTCAGCGGCGTCATTGTCGCAGCGCTTGGGTACCTTTGGGGCCTCGCGAAAGTCAATTCATCAATTGGCCGAGCATACGCGGCGCTTGAGAAGACTCTCAGCTCGGCCAGATCTTAGTTCCACGCCACCAAATAGAAGTGCCACGCTTGAACGCACAATAGGTAACATCCAAGAACGGAACGCCAATTCAAGCTGCTTCTCTCTCCTGACGGTTCTTCTCGTCGCTATCAAGGGGCTTTCGGCTTTCCGCTCACACACGCTTGATTCTGACCCGACGAGAAATGATGATTAGGGCGCACTGGGCAGGAGCTATCCCGAGGTGAAGCATCTTGGGTTATCATGACATAGCTAGCTCTCCTGAGGGTAGCCCATCTGGATTCTACTATGTGCCCGGGTTGGGCTATGTCCAACCCGTTGCATTCCGAAGAATTGCGGACGCGTTGGGCTATGTTAAGCGGGAAGTGGAGGCTTGGGCAAGAGAGAGCAAAGCGGCGGAATACACCATAACCATCGGAATCCAAGGTCTCGGTCTCAAGGGCTCTGTGTCAGCTACTTTCAAAGTACAATAGGAAAGACAGTCGCGGCAGATCATTCGCTGCTGCGCGTGCGTCTGTTCGTGCAGGCGTCCTAGTTTGAACCATGATGGAGATGGGGGCTAGTTCTCTGTCGTCGACGCGCTAGGAGATCCGCACACAATGATAGTCATCTCCTAATTCCAATCGGTCAAAGGAGGAATCCCCTAATAGCTGCTCTAGTCATGTAGAGGTATCTTCTACGTGATCAAACAGATGATCCGGCGCTGAAGTGCCTCACAGTTTCAGCAAGGCTGGACAGGAAACTCTCCACTTCTTGAACAGTATTGAAATGCACAAGGCTGGCGCGAACGGCAATGGATTTGCCGTATGTCTTGAGAGTCCTTGAATAGAAGCCGCCGCCGTTTTCCGCCAGAAGAGCAATCGCATGTTTCTTCCAGAAGTACTCGGCCACATTCGATGGGTTTACGCCAGCGATGTTGAAGGTGAAAGTGGGAACACGCAAGTGCACTTTGGATGGATCCTTCACTCCGTAAAGCTCCAATTCGCTAATTGCTTGCATGCCCTTAGCTTGACTCGTGCCGCCGAGCATGGCCTCCGAAAGTGTTCGCTCATACTTCTCGATCCATGACATGGCTGCTTTCAGCAGCCTTCTTTTCCCAGCATAGCTGGAAATCTCATCCCATACTTCCTGTTCGACCGTACCCCCTAGCCAACTGAGATAATCCATCACGGCCGTAATCGAAGCGAAGAGCGCTTGATCGCGTGTACCAAGCTCCCACTTCTCAGGTCCATGGTCTGGCGCGGGAACGACCTTGTACGGTCTGAGAGTCTCCAGCAGCTCTTCTCGACCAAACATGAAGCTTCCCCGTCGGCCGAACAGTTTGTAGGCTGAAAAGACAACGAAATCGAAAGCCGATTGCTGCACATCAAAAGGAACATGGGCGACTGTGTGGACTGCATCTAAGATCGTCCAAGCGCCTACCTTCTTGCTGATCTCCAGGACTTGCTTCACTGGCGTCTTCGAGCCTAGTACGTTAGAAACCCCGGCAACGGTGACGATCTTTGTCTTCTCGTCGACCAGACTCGCGAAATGGGGCAGGTCAAGTAACCCGTCCTCAGGATTGAATCTCGCAAATCTGACCTCTCTGACAATACCTCTGCGTTGAAGCTCCAACCAAGGGCTGACATTGGCGTAGTGCTCGTATTCGGTAGTGACAATGTTCTCGTCTCCAGACATCTCTCTTCCAAGGGCATAGCTAAGATGAAAGAGCAGGCCTGTGGCTGACTCACCGGAGACGATGCATTTCTCTGAAGGCGCGTTTAGGAAATCCGCTACGGATTTTCTGCCCTCACGTATGATATCCTCATTCTTCCTTGATTCCCATGATGGGCCATCGACATTCGCAGAGCAATCCAAGCGAGCTTTTGCCTCGGCTTCCGCCACTCGTTGCAGAACCAATGATCCAGCTGCGTTTTCAAAGAAGATCCGTCGTCTTCCACTCGCGTCGGCTTCAGCGCGGGGGAACTCTTTCCTGACGGCTTGAAGAAGCTCAGTGATCGTGCTACTTTGCTGTGGGGCTGAACTACCTTCTTTCACGGCCCATTACCTATACACAAATCCATCACATCCACCAGAAACCTTTGACTCTAGCGTTGTCATGGGCGTGATCAATCGTCAATGCTTTCTTGGTGCGATCACCCATGGCGCCGCCTAGGTAGCAGTTGTTCGGGTCTTGATTTCGCGCCCTCGTAGGCTCGAAACAAACATTCCAACCAAGGTGATGGCGGCTGCGACAATGAACGCTCGTCCCATGCCGGCTACGAAGCCGATCGATTCGCTTGGCGTGAGTGTAGTGTATCCGCCGCTGATTATTCCGGAGACAACCTGGTACGGGATGGCTGTGGTAATGATGTATGCTACGAGGCCGATGCTTACCACATTGCCGGTATTGAAGAGAGTTGCTCTGATTGCTGATGCGACGCCGCGCCGCTGAGGAGGAACGGATCCCATGATGGAGCTGATGTTTGGCGACGCGAAGAGCCCCAGTCCCACTCCGATTATTATGAGGATGACCTCGATCTGAATTAATGGAGTGGTGGCGGTTACAAGAAATGCCAGAGCAACGTAGCCAATAGCGCCCACTCCCATTCCCAAAGTGACAAATCCGCGTGTGCCGTATCGGTCAGAAAGCCTCCCGCTTATAGGGCCTATACTCATGAACGCCAGATCTAACGGAAGGAACAGAAGCCCGGCTGTGAGCGGGTCATATCCCCGAATGAGTTGGAAGTAAAGAATCAATACGAGGCTTAGAGCCCCAAAACCAAGCGAATACAGCAGTTGACTGAGGTTTCCGGCTGAGAAAAGGCGGATCTTGAAAAGCCGCATATCGAGAAGCGGGTCAGATTTTCGCGGCTCGAAATACAGGAATAATGCGAAAGTCACCAAACTAATCAAGTACAGTATCGCGGCTTCGGCGTTATCGATTGCAGCCATTGTGGCGAGGCTGATTACCAGTAGAAGTGACGTCAGTGACGTCGTGAATAGGCAGAGCCCCAGGTAATCGAAGCTCGCCTGCCTTTCGGTCTGGGCGATCTCTCGAAGACGAAGGTGAGCCCAGACAGTACCAAAGATGCCGATCGGGAGATTCATTGCAAAAATGTATCTCCATCCAGCGGCAACGATCAGTACTCCGCCTACTGTCAGTCCAAGAACCGCGCCCAGTATGAACGCGATTTGATTGACTCCAAGTGCGAAGCCAAGCTCCGCGGGCGGCGTGGCGTCGGTGATGAGCGCGAAACTGTTAGCAATCAGCATCGCGCCGCCGACTCCTTGGATGATTCGGAAGATTACGAGTTGCGGTCCTGTTTGCGATAGAACGCATAACCCCGAGCCCAGGGTGAAGACTGCAAAGCCGAGATTGTAGATTTTCACTCGGCCAAACATATCACTAAATCGCCCCAGGAACAGCAGGCCAATAGTTATCGCAATCTGGTACCCCTGAGTGACCCATAGCAGCGTCTCGAGGTCCGCGCGGAGCGATTCCGCGATCGTGGGAAGGCCGATCAGAACTATACGTGTGTCAAGACCGGCCATGAAAACGCCGACCGTCGTTACTGAAAGGACAACCCAGCGATACTTCACCGTGACGACACGAAACTGGGCCAAACCAGTGCACTATAACAAATAGTTATCGAAGTTTTTCCTTTCTTTCCAACATGGACGAGAGAGGCGTGTGTCGGTGCCTTGGTGCGCACTCGCGGAGTATGTGCGCGACATGGTGAATGACCACATCCCTCAAAGAGGTGCCGCTTTGAGCGGTGTGTTCCTTTTCGGGTACTGCATTGCACTGGGGAGTGTTTTCTGGTGTGGGAATCGATCCCTCTGTCTCTGTCCCCACTTTGAATGAGAAAAGAAGAAATTCGCAGGTTGTACAAGCTTTGGCGAAGACCGAGGATTTGAGCATGAAGTTCGGCGTCTGCATACCTAATTTCGGCGAAACAGCTTCTGTCGACGGCTTGCGCACGGTAGCTCTCGAGGCTGAAAAGATGGGCTACGATTCTGTCTGGACCACCGACCACATACTTATGCCTGCGCAGAGCGGTACGCCTTACGAGAGAATACTTGAAAGCGTTACATCGTTGGCGTATCTTGCTGCACTCACTAGCACTGCAAGGCTAGGCGTGTCCTCACTGGTTCTGGCTCTGCGTAATCCTGTCGTTGTGGTGAAGCAGCTTGCAACAATTGATCAGTTCAGCGGAGGGAGAGTGATGCTTGCCACCGGCGCGGGATGGAACGAAAGCGAATTCGTACATCTAGGATCAGACTTCCACGATAGGGGAAGAAGACTAGACGAATCGTTACGGCTCATCAGGGAGCTTTGGGTCAGCGGCGCTGACGCCAAGTTCGAAGGCAGGAAGATTCCACACAAGTTCAGCAAAGCCGTGTTCGAGCCACGGCCAATCCAAAAGAAGCTTACAATCTGGATTGGTGGAAACAGCGAGGCCGCAATGAGACGTGCCGCCAAGGTTGGGGATGCTTGGCATCCAAACGTCTACCCTCTTGATCTCTTCAAAGAACTGATTTCGAAGTTCAGAGGGATACCTGGAGCAAATGACAAAGCGATCTGCGCCCGCGTCGCGCTAAATCCAAAGGCCACGAGCCCGGAGTACACGAGCCTTCAGGGGGAACGCCGACTGATGCTTACCGGTAACATGCCTGAAAACAAAAGGACAATATCCGAGCTGGAAAGGCTGGGCGTCTCATATCTGCTCGTCAACCCCAGTAGGGATGGTAGGACACCCGTCTCTGAACAAGTAGCGAGCTTGAGGATGCTTGCGGAGGAATTCATCAGAAAGTCAGATTACATAGCTAGCTAGTGTCGCCAGTCAACTGCGACACTATGCCGCACAAAGAATTCGATCGATCTCAGAAGTTCGGACTGGTGCGTAATCAAGAGCAAAAGCTAGTCTCCACCGCGCGAGGTCTACGACTGGATCTTGTTGACGAAGCCTGTCACGACATCCAAGAAATCCTGTGGGCGCATCTCGTGAGGCACATGACCGCAATTACGGATGACAACGAGGTCGGCGCCAGGTGCCTCGGAGAGCAAGCGAATACTCTCGTTTTCGAGTCTATGGATATCTTAGCTCTCCGTTTACGTCCTTCGCGAAACCCGTCAGCCTGTGTTTCTCCGTCTTCCCTTGGCTTAGAATGTGTGTGACTGTGTGACCTTTCACGATCAGGTAGTCCGAGATGATTCGACGATGGCACCGCCAGTAGAGTCGTTCTGCGCACATCACGGCGAGTCCGCCGTCATCAGCCAGCTCCAGTAGCTTCCGTATACCCTCTCTGAACTGTTCAGTCATGGTGTGGTCCGCATAGTTCCTGAACCCCATGCTCCTCCACGCCTTGTTAGGAGATTCTTCACCTAGCCCCCTCTTGCGGTAGCCGCCCAACTGCTCGCCCAGCCACTCGTATCTTACTCCGTTCTGCTCGAGGCTCCGCGCTAGGCTCTCGCGGTTGAAGTGAGGGTACCGGCTGGAGCTGGGCCAGCTTCTGACATCGACGAGGACTCGGATATCATTCTCGCGCAGAAGTCCGATGAACTCCTCAATGCTTCTTGTAGAATGACCGATAGTATACAGATGCGACATGCATTCTCCTCAGGCAGGTCCTCTTGTGTGGCAGCACCGTCAAGAAGAGATCGTCAGGAGCCGAAGAGAAGTCTCGACTGTGATGAAGCCTCTAGAAAAGAGCCGCCGGTCCTCGCCCAGCACCGCTAGCGTGCTATTCAGGCTTTGATTCTTTCTTCTCCTTTGCTAGATCTTGAACGCTGACTATTCCGAGCGGCGGAAACCCTACCGAGACGCCTGCGGTAGGAGTGTTTGTAGGAACAAGCATAAGCGTGCCTTTGCTCTGCAATCCCAGCTCGTAGAGTATGTTCATCCAGCGCAGTTCCAACGCTCGGATGTTCTTCTTGTAGAGGTCTGCGGCGTCAACCATTTTTTGAGCGGCCTCGAATTCTGCCATTGCCAGTGTGACTCTTGCCCTGCGCTCTCGTTCGGCTTGGGCTTGGCGGGACATCGCTTCCTGAAGCATGGTAGGAATTGCGATATCCTTGACCTCAACCGAGCTGACCTTAATTCCCCAATGCTCCGTCTTCTCATCGATGATGTTTCGGGCCTCAACTCCAACCTTCTCACGTTCAGCAAGCAGTTCGTCAAGGCTCACTTTCCCTATGACTTCTCTAAGCGTTGTCTGAGCTGCCCAAGTCGTCGCGTCTAGGTATCTCTCAACATTCAGAATTACCTTCTCGACGTCCACGGGCTGAAAGAACATTATTGCGTCAATGTTCACAGGCACGTTATCTTTCGTCAGCGTCTGCTCTGTCCTGAATGGGGTCGTCTGAACGCGCATCGAAACAATGCTGGGAATGCGATCGATGAATGGTATTATGTAGAAGATGCCTGGGCCCTTCATGCCAGTGAAACGCCCTAGGCGGAGTACAGGCGCGCGTTCCCATTCCCTAATCACCCGTATGCCTGACGCGAAAATGATGACGACGAAGATAACGACAATGATTCCGACGATAAACTCCGGGGTAAGGAGATCTAGTAAAGCCACTTGCTCGGCCTCAAGTTTGAGGGTGTTTTGGTTTGACTCTTAAGATTAGCCCCTTTCTACTGACAACCTCAACAGGTTCTCCCTGCTTCACGTGCTCACCGAGTGTTTCAGCTCTCCAGATCTGACCTTCGATCTTCACCTCTCCAAGCGGCGCAAGTTCCGAAATCGCGATGCCAGGCTTGCCGATGAGTTGTTCTGGGCCGGCCTTTACTTTCATTCTTCTTGCTTCCGCCACTTTGTAGACGACGAAACCAAAGATAGCCGACATCACAAGCGCAACCGACATCAACGTCGTCCTAGCCGACTCGACCGCCCTCGCTGAGAGCACCGTCCATCCAGGTAGCGGAAAGGCCAGGAAGCTTCCTAGGACTATCATTGCTATCCCAGCCAAAGCAAAGATTCCGATATGCGTCTTGATTTCGACCAACGTCAAGATTATTCCAAGAAGGAACAGAAGTGCTGCCGCGATGTTGATGCCAATTATTCCAAAGCCAACAAGCGCGAGGAAGACCATCAAGCTGCCAGCTATTTCTGCACCGTATCCCGGTGTCTTGAAGCCGATTATCACGGCATACAGGCCCACGATGAGAAGCACAGACGCGATTAGAGGGTTGGAGAGAAACTCCAGCAACGTAACGTTGAGACTCGGTTCATACGTGTATTCTGTTGCTTGTGAAATGCCTGAGAAATCGAAACTCTTTGAGTAATCAAGACCGCTCAGGGAGTCTCTCAAAACCAGCTTCCAGACGAATGTCCCCATCTC
>Ga0315312_1001642_pt1 | contig 16886 bp, 17 predicted proteins | sample TDP7_MG_FD_203629 | JGI IMG/M metagenome (GOLD analysis project Ga0315312, IMG submission 203629) | Freshwater sediment microbial communities from Lake Towuti, South Sulawesi, Indonesia - TDP7 | ecosystem: Environmental > Aquatic > Freshwater > Lake > Sediment | place: Indonesia: South Sulawesi... | reverse complement strand
CTTGGGCGGATCGATTCCGGTGAGGAGGCTACAACATCAAGCCTGGTGATAGCCGAAGTCTGCACGTGGCTCGAGTATCATAAGAGGAAGACCGAAGTCGGCACTTTCCTGAGCGCCATCGACTCGTACCCGGGCTTACGAAGAACCGAGACCGCATACATCGACGAACAGAGGGCCCAGGAGCTCGAGCGTTCGTACCCACGCCTAGAGTTCTTTGACAGAGTCTACCTTGCACAAATGCAACGGCTGAAGCTAACTGAGATCTACTCAAACGACACAGCCTTCGACCGAGTGAAAGGGATCAAGAGAATCTTCGAATAACGCCATCGAGAGAGAAATAATGAGGCGCCTCCGAGAGAGCTTACCACGACGTCAGTCATTCGCTGTGGGCTCTTTCTTGACGATTCGACGAGTGCCCTTAGCTCCAAGTAGATTGAGAAGGCTTGCTGCTATTCATCACCCCGGAAGGCCGACGAGACAGATGATTCCTCCATTTATCGTTTCCAGTTTGTGGACTATCCCACCAGCCGCGTGCGGCCACACGTACCAGTAGAGAATCCAATCCAGCTTGCGGCTCTCTGACGCTATAGCCGGCTTGCCCAAGAGTGGAGCTCACTCAACGGAACTGAACGGGCTGGTTCGGCTACATTTGAGCCGGAGCTAGGATCAGATGCTAGCTTTGACGTAGCCCCATCCCGGAGGATGGCGTGCGTTGTTGCGCCATCTCATCGAGGGAGCCAGTCGAAACTGCTCAGATATCCGTGCCAAGTTCGGGCTTGTCGTCAAGAATTTTCTTGCGTCAACTCAACGGGCTGTGTCCACGGATATCTTATCCAGAGTCAGAACCTTCACGATTCCTTCAAGTCTACGGAAGTGCATGTCATCAGAAAGGATTGCATCCAGCCGTCGTGTGCGACTCACGAAGGTGAAAGTTGCCGCGTGCAGGGCATCAGAAGCGTAGACATCGTGCGAGGCGAGCACACTCTCCGAATCTAACAGGATCGTTCTTGTCACGTCAATGAAGGATACCCTGTGCCGTCTCAGCTCTCCAAGGTTCAGCTCAATCAGCTCCTTGGGCTTTCCGTCTTTCTTGAGGGCTCTTGCAACTTCAAGGAGCGACCATCTTGAGGTGCATCCGAACCAGTCTCGCCGAGCGTCGACGGCTCCTACTACATCAATCATTTTTTGGCTGTCAGGTTCTTTCTTGAAGAGTTTGACCAGTACGCTCGGCTCCAAGTAGAGCCTCAAATCTTGTCCTCTTCGCGGTGTCCTTCTTCGATTAACTCACTCGATGTCTTCATACTCGGAGCGATCAGCTCGTTGATAAGCTGGAGCATTCTCAGCCTATCCTTGGGCCTGAGTTCTAGTAGGTTGAGGTAGAGGCGCACAGCGCTTCGTATTGCTTCGCTCTTGCTGATGAAGCCATACTCTCTTGTTAGCCTCTCCAGCAACTCAAGCTCTCTTCTAGTTAGCTTAGCGGAGACCGAAACCGCCTCCAAGTCCAGCACCGTCGGTTTACTGGAGTAAACTCGATAATAAGGGATTCTAGGCTCCTCTTCTGACCAGAGTGACCGGCCGCTCCCTCGCCTAGAGCCGCTGGTGCTCAGCTCATCGGCTACGGTCGATCGGCCCAAAACCGCTGGGACAGAAGTCGGAGACAAGTCTTGTAGACGGGGGAGTTCACGGGTGGCGAGCTCATCTGACCTGAAGTTCCCGAATCAGCTGTTCCGCCGCCAATCGAGCGGCTTCATCGCTATTATTTTTGCGCCTCCAGCCGCGCCTCTTGATCTTCGAGATATCCAGTTGCATCGTCTTGACGTCGCCAGGCCAAGCCCTTCCACCAGGTTTCGCGGTTGTTCTGATGGCGACATTGTTCAAGCCCATGGCATCTAAGACAATCTTCGCCACTATGAGGACGTTCGTTTGGTCTTCGGAGCCGATGTTGTAGACCTCTACGGCGTTCCGCCAGAATTCGTCGTCTAGAGTCATCAGGAAGGCGTCGACGCAATCGTCGACGTGGAGACAGGATTTGGTCTGCGTCCCGTCACCCAGCACCTCCAGTTCGCGTGGATCCTTTCGGAGTTTCATGATGAAATCATAGATTACGCCGTGCCTCGCTCTGGCGCCGACCACGTTGGCGAAGCGAAAGACCACCGCCTGAAGGGGCAAGAGCTGGGCGCGCCTGTGACTAGGATTTGCTGAGGCAAATTGGAGCCCATCTACTTCAGAGGCATGACTGAGCAAGTATAGACTTGCGGCAACGAATTACGCGCTTCACGGGCAGGCCCAACGGAGCCAATCGTCTAGTGCCGTGACATTGCTGAGAGGATCCGTCTCTCATAGTTGAGTAGAGGTCTCACTATGGTTGCCGCGATTGGAGTCTTGGATAGAATCGTCGTCAGATTGTCCACATCCGGTGTGCCTACCGCATCCAGTATTGGAGCGAGCGTCAGGTAACTGATGAGGTACAGTACTCCGCCAGCGATCAGATTGATGAAGCCTGTTCCCGTCAACCCGAGTTGAGACAACACAAGGGTGGGAATGGCCGCCAGCAAGGCGGCCAAGAGAATCCTTGCACTCGATCTCAGATCAGCATGCACGCCAAACCTCGCTAACGCTTCATGCATCCCGTACAGCGTTGATGCAGCGCTGGAAAGAACAAAAGCCGTGATAACGCCGGGGGTACCCCACACCCAAGCAAAGGCAGGAGCCATCGGCAAGAAGAGTACAAGCGTCACGATGCTGACCTTCAGGTATGTCCTAGTATCCCCTATTCCCATCAGGAAGCTCGCAAGCACCACGTAGCTCAAGGCTGAGAGCAGGAATAGACTCACGTATATGCTCATGTAGAGAGGAGCAAGCGTGTAGCCTCTACCATATATCACGTAGACGAGGTCTCTGGAAAGCGCTATCACGGCTATAGTGGCCGGCAAGATCAGTAGCGACGTGTACTTCACCGACAACTCGAAAGCTCTTGAGATCTCGTTTCTATCCCTCTCCGGCTTCATCTTCGAGAACATGGGGAACATGGCTGTGGCGATTGGATAGCTGAGGACGTTAAGTAGTGCGGCAAAATTGACGGCTGCGTTGAAGTTTCCGATCTCTAGGTTTGTCGTAAAATGTGCGAGTACTAGGTTCTGATATTGCCTGACAAAAACTGTGATGATCGTCGCCAGGTAGAGAGGAAGCCCATAGCCAATCATGACACCTAGTCCCACTGATTGATCGTTACGCACGCTTGCGGGAGGCTTTGCGGAACGAGCGTGCTTCGCGAAGAGGACCGCGGAGCCGGAGACGCCTGCAAGAACGAGGCTCAACGTGTACCCCGAGATCGCCCCGGCGACTCCGAACCCTAGCAGAACGAGGACGGGCTGAAACGCGGTTTTGAGGGCTGATTGTGTGATCTGAAAGGATGCGCTGTATTGCATGAGATCTAAGCCGATGAAGGAGTTTGATGCTGCATTGAAGGCGGACTGGAAGACTATCAGGAGCGCGGCAAGCCGCACGAGCGAAACCGCCTGTGGTCTATTCAGTAGGGAGGTCGCGATCGCTTCCGCACCAACATAGCAGATTAGGAAAGCCACTGCGCTGATCAAGAGTTTGAGTGCAAAGCCTGCCTTAATCACCCAACCGGCTCGGTAGCGGTCGCCTTCGGATCTGAGTTTCGCTGGCAGTCTCACGAGCGCGAAGCTGATGCCCGCGTCAGCAAGAGAGGCAAGGAGCAACGGCACAACCAGGGCCAACGTGTACAGGCCGTAGCCAGAAGGCCCGAGCAGGCGTGCAACTAAGATCACTCCTACTGCCAAGATCAATGTTGATGAGGTGTTCCCGACGAATAGGAAGAATCCGCCTCGAGCTGCTTTCTCAGCCATCCTGACCAGCCGATCGGAGGACATGACCCTGAACCATCACTCATCGAGCAAATACGGATAGCACGTCTTGAACGTGGAAGGAAGAAGAAAAGGGCTTGCTCTGGAGTTGGAAAGGGGGTTGAGAGAGAACATTCAGCCTCGACGATCAGATCCCGCTCGATGAAGCCTCTCGAAAGCTTCGGCTGCTTCGAAGTACTGGTCAATGGTTCCGATGTCCCACCAGTAGCCGTCCAATATGTGGCCGTAGAGTGGCTCAAGCTTGCAGAGCCACTGCATGAACCTTCCCGGCGTGTCGCGGTCAATCGCCTGATCTAGTACTGCCGCAATCTCACCGGGATTCGGTGTGGTAGGATGTAGATGCAGGTTCATATGAGCGTAGTCTCAGGCTCGGCCGGCTTCTCCACAAGTGATATGACTCTGAATTCGTCATCGACGGTCACCGCTGCATGTTGTCTGACGAGCTCACGGTTCTTGATTTCATACAATGCCTGAGCCGATATTGCCACGCGCTCTTCTCGTCGAAACCCCGGGATTGACGCATTCACCTGGACGTTCGCCAGCTTGGAAAAGCAGGGTGACATCCAATTTAACTGGCGGTCTGCCACGGTGTTCGCTCGCAGAAGCAGAATCATGAGACAGAAAGCATTTCGATTTCTGACGGTTGGTCTACTTCTCGCAACGGTCCTCCTCAGCTTCCAATGCAATTCCTGTCTAGGGCACGCAGCCGCTATGACGGTTACCAGGCGACTGTTTTTGGATAATTTCGAGAATTATGCAGTAGGTCAAGCGACAGGGATTGGTTCTGGTCCCCCTGCACCCTGGCCTCCCGCTGGTTGGAATTCCACCGCTCAGGGTGCTTTCATCCCGGACGGGAGAGTGATGAACCCCCAAAACCCCTCATACCCGTGGTCGCCTCCACATTACGTCTTGCCAGCGCAAGGTCTGGAATACTGGTTCACGGCGTCTGGTTTCCCTCACTTGGGGGATACTTGTAATCCCAGATGTGTCGGATGGTCTGATAGCACCTTAACTCAAGGTGCAAACGCTATCTTTGCAGTGACAACAGAGAACAACCATACACCGGGTGGTAGCAAGAGCGTCAAGGTTGGAGTTGGTGACATCTACGACAAGACTACCATTTCCATGCATGTTGCGGCCAGTTCTTTCCCAAGCACTGGAATCATGCGTCTAAGTTACGCAATTTGGTTCTCGAAGGGATCAGAATTAGCGTCTGGACAGAAGCTCGTGACAATCGTTATGGGCGAACAAGTCAGAGTTTTCCTCGATTCCGGTGTGTGGCAGTACGTGGACTCGACCCGAACGCGATGGTTTCCCATCGGAACCCTTAAGCCATCTACCGAGGCATGGCACGTATTTTCGTTCAACGTCGATTTGGCAACCTCAACTTGGGATTCTATCCTAGTAGACGGAGTCAATGTCGATTCCACCTTGAAGGGAAAAGCGTTTTACGGTCGGACCAAGAGTGCCACATGGGGGCAGGTAAGAGCCTTCTCAACCTTCATCGACCAATCCTATCAAGTCAACAAGAGTGTCTACACGGCGGGTTCAGGCGCCGTCTATTACTATCTTGATGACTACAAGATTGAGAGAGTGACAGTACCAACAACATCTTTAACGGCAACTGTATCGACGACACCACCGACAACCACTAGTCTGTCAAGCAGCGCTAGTTCATCAACTACGGCTTCAAGCACCGGTTCTTCCGCCCCAACGGGGATTCGCAATGCCATAACGATAACACAGGCAGGGGGCTCTAGTGGTTGCGTCGTCAGAGGATTCAGGACCGATCAGCACGATCAACTACTCAAGCACCTTTATGAAATGACTGATACTCACTTTCGAGTCATCGAGCATCTCATGACGACCCGGCCGTAGGACTTCTTCATGTTCCTAGACATCAGACTGGACAGGATGCATCACGCGTTCTGGAAGTACTGCAACAAAGAGCATCCGAAGTATGTTCCAGCCGTGATTGCAGCATTCATTTCGCCGTATCGGAACATGCGGGGGTGTGCGCGAAAAGAGACGACGAACTTCGTCGAGATCTTCCTGAACTGCTCAGTGGAGACCTGCGCTAAGCGCGATCCGAAGGGACCTTGCAAAAAAGCCTCTGCCGGCCAGATCAAGGACCTGACTGGACCGCAGGGCCTCTACGAGGAACCGTTACAACCTTACTGGTGAGCTCTTTTCTTTTGTCGCAACTTTCTCTCGTGCTAGCGATGTGTATGGTTGTAACTCGCAGGAACCTTCCGATCAGACGAATTGATTCGACCCAGAGACATCCAGGCAGATGACGAACGGAAGAACCGATCCAGAGACCAAGCAGCGACAACTGTTGGCGCGATCGTCACCAGCTCGAATCGTTACACGTATTTGGAGGGTTTCAGGAGTTGCAGGCGCATAAAGATCTCAAATCGACCCCGAGAGTATTAGAATTGCTGCAAGAGTCAGAACAGACCGGGATCTCGCAAACTGACTGCACGAAGTCGGGGGTCTTGCTGATAGGCTTTGATGGAGCAGACTGGTCGTTGATTGATGGTTGGGAGGAAGATCCGCCAAACCTCACAAGGATTAGACGCACCGGCGCTCGTGGGATTCTGAGATCTTCCGTCCCTTCTCAGACTTGTCCGGCGTGGAATTGCATGATGACAGGAAAGAAGGGGGAGGCGACCGAAGCGATTCAACCTATTCACGATTAGGCGATCATTAGCGAGACTAGTTGAAGCTACAGAATGGAACGGTCGCCTCTTCGAGATCATCAGTAGCTAATCCACGTGGGAGTTACACCCTAGCCTTCGATCCGTATCGCCAAGGCGGAAACAAAAACAAGCTACCAGCCTCTTCCATCCCTTGTATCCAAAACAACCAAGTCAAACCAATTTGGTGCGCACATCTGCTGGTTGCTAGGGTCTGTTGTTTGTTCGTTGTGTCTTGTTGCTGCTGATGGGGCGGATGCTGTCACTGGTGCTGGCGGAGGTGGGTCACACTCGGTTGATGCAACCCGGCCCCTTGCTATGGGCTGGGTTGGAAAGCGACGATCAGTGTCTCCGTGTTTGAAAGCGCATCTCGTTGGGTTCTGGCTGGTCTTGTCCTCGCTGTGGTCTTGACGCCTCAGCCTTCAGCGATGGCGCAGGAGACACTGGTATGGTCCGCTAGCTTTGATTCAGGTTCATTCAGGCCGGATTACAATGGGGCGTCGGTCTTGTCGTGTGGTGGACAGAATGAGGTTTCGAGTACGGTCGCGCATTCCGGCCAATATGGGGGTTATCACTTTCGCGTAGGATCAGCGTCCGGTACAAGCACGTGTAGAGCCTACTTCAACGAGAATCTTGTGATTATGAAGAGGATGCTGGCCAACTTCAGGCTTGATATGTGGATCTATGTTCCGTCAGCAGTGAACGGACAGAAAGTGACCTTGACTGACTGGGTAAGCTTCGCCTCATTCCAGCTAGGGGGCTCAAATGGCGCAGCCGACCAAATATTCACTGTGGATTCTAGCACACAGAGGCGAATCCAACTCTGGGTCACTGATGGGCACAAGAGTATTACTCAAGCGAAGACGAGCGTTGTCCAGTGGCAGTTCGATACATGGCTCAAGCTCACTGTTGAAGCTTATGTGAACCGGACGATCAACACAATTATCGTATATCAAGACGACGTGAGACTCCTAAGCTACACGGGCAGTCTAGGTGCGCCGGGGTTGCTCTCCTACATGCACTTCGGTCTCTACATCGGCAAGAAGCAGGGCGCCTTCGCCATCTACAACGACGACATATCCCTCACCGAGTTAACTTCGGTCGCGCTGGTTGTCAAAAGACGGTAATGTGCTACTTCTCTCCCAAGCCACTGATCTAAGTCCGATTGAAGTCTGAACAGACAGCTGATCCAATACCGAAAAGACGACGCGATTGAGGGGACTTGCGCTATAGGGATTGAGCCCAACTCCAAACACAAGAGAAGGAAGAAGGTCGACAAGATAGCATCGTAACTTCATTGAATGTGAAGAAGCTAAGGTATAGACCAGTTGACCGGAACAAGTGGCCACGTCCTCTACAGGGTCTTGCGCGTTCGTTGTTATTGTGGCGTCTCTAGACCAGTCTCATCGGCAGAATGAAGCTACCGCTTTGCGCTGCAGAAAACGCTCTGTCGCTGAAGAGAGCGGTATTCGGGCACTTCGTGGCAGGATAAGCCGTGCCAGCGAACCATTGGTAGGTCTTAAGAGTGGGCACGGACAGTCTTAAATCTCGAACTCCGCTGGGCGCTTCTCGTGTAACAGGACTCTCCGTTGAGGGAGTAGGATAATGAACACGTGCTCCCTACCGAATGGACGTTTTCCTCTCAACTTGACGATATGTCCCCTTTGCGCAAGCAATGACAATTCCAGAGTAACTGAGGAGAACGGATATGAGGTGGCCCGATGCCACGTATGTGGGGTAATCTATGTTGTCTCTCCCCCCTCTCTGGAAGGACTCAAAGCATTATACGAAGCTGATCAGGCGGCTCGCATCCATACGGGCGCGGCGATCCGACTTCGCGGAAAAAGAATCATCGTAGCGAAGAATGACTTGAAGTTAATCAAGCAATATGTTCGGGGAGGACACCTGCTAGAGGTCGGTTGCGCCGCAGGGTACTTTCTGGAATACGCCCAGCAACATGGGTTTGAGGCAACAGGCTTGGAACTCAACGACCGATTTGTCGAGTACGCAACTCGCGAACTAGGTCTAAGGGTACTGCAGGGCACCTTGACCATTGCCAACCTCCCAAAACAAAGCTTCGACGCGATCTACATGCGTAACGTCTTGAGTCACTTGATTGACCCCATAGGTGACTTTCGCATCATTCGAGACTTGCTCAGAGATGATGGTTACCTTTTTTTCGAGACAGGCAATCTTGCAGAGCTCAGCCCGGAGCAAATCCGCAAGCACCAGAAACTATGCCCTCTCGGTGTCCCAGATCACAGGCTCTTCCTTTCACGACAAAACGTTCGCTATCTCGCTGAGGTAACCGGCCTTGAAATTGTCTCATGCCAGGCGTTCTCCACGGTTGTTCATGATTGGTTTAGCCATTTGTTGGAAGATCGTGGTCGCCGGATGTTTGCAGACGCTAGGCCTCAGCAAGGCGGTGCTAGTTCTCGGAAGGAAAACGTCATGTCGTGGGCCTGGTATTTCCTATTGTACCAATTGGGACGCGTTCTCCCCAAGGAGGGATACCCTTGTACAGTGAAATATGTCTGTAAGCCTGCATTGCCGTCTGTGTCGTAGGCTTGGGGTATTCCCCTCTCTTCGTGCGTCTCCATTGGTTCGTCCGTTGCGTCGCTAGGAACTGATTCAAGGAATGTACACGATCCCATAGCTGGACAACAGTCTCCACACTGCTTGCCCTCGCCACTCGAAGAACCTTAATCCTTTCACCGACGGAGACACTGTATACACAGCCACGCCAGTCTCCTCAGTGACAGCATCTGCTCTCCATGAACAAGAACGAAACTCAAAGAATAACCAGACCGAGCGTGTCGGTGAGTTAACCTTCGATGAATGACGGACGAGTTTGCTAGTACGGAAGAAGGCTTACGCGCGTCATGTTGAACCACAGTTGGTTCCAAACGACCCGCTTGGTTCCGTTGGACAGCCACCCAAACTCGAACATGCCGGATGTGCCATCGTACACCCAAAGCTCAACCACTATCCTGAAGTTCAGGCCATGGCTTGCGGTTACTTCTACATTCTCTGAGAGATTCTGGCCGTTGAGAAGAATTGAGAAGATTGTCATTCGCGTCTCAGACTTGTTGGCGTCCACAACGCTCCAAGAGAGCGGCAGCACCCAAGTCTCATTCGACAAGAGCAGCCTTGTCTTCTCATAAAATGCATCACGCTGGCTAGGCAGCATAGCCAACTGATCAGGGCCTTGCATCGTGGAATTGAGCAGCTTGAGAACCACTTTCACCAGCTGCACAGTGCCCATGTGATTATAGACGCTCAGGAACCATGAGATGCGAACATTTGGGAGTATGTCCGCTACATCACTTGGAAAATAGTGCTCCGCCTTCCCAGTCGAGCCCAATGTGTAGAGAGCGAAGTACTCATCGTAGGGACGAGGGATCTGCGCAGTCAAGGTTAGCACAGACAGAGTGGGAAGGGCTGCCAAGAAAACGACGAGCAGAAGTCTAGCCTTCCTCAACAGTATCTTCCCCTTCTGTTCCTGCCTTGATCCTCAGTTCCCGCAACTGCCTTGACTCAACTCGTGAGCGAACTTCGGCTACTAGAACGACCGCTAACGCCACAGCGAGAGCTTCTATTGGGACAGCAAGCATTGTAAGATAGAGCTCGCGTTGTCTTTGAGAAAGAGCAGCATCCCTCATACTTTGCGCTTCTGGAATTAGTGCGAGCAGCGAACTCTCTGCCTCCGAAGCGAGTCTATAGGAGCCTGCATGATCGCCTCCCTTGTCACGCTCCTTGGCGCTCTCCAGCAGATCAAGGGCCATATTGAAGCGTACGGCCAGTCCGGTTATGTTTGCCCCGGCCTTATCAGCAGCTTGCAGCTCAGAGTAGGCCTTCTGGCTTGCATTGACCGCGTCTCTGATCTGAGTCACGTGACAGCTACTTGATACTTGGATACTGAGCAGGATTGATATGATCAAGACAAGGAAGAGAGAATACGATGTTGCAGGCTTCAGCTTTATACACGACCTCCCTCGCGTGTTCGGATGGATGTCCCATCGCCCATAGGAGTGTCACTGTATGAAAAAAACCTACCGGGCTGAAAGGTCATCGTCCTTGGTTCTACGTGAGGCAATTGCGAACGGTGCGAAAACCGTTGGCGAGCTGTGGGATCGCGTACATTCATTGGATCCTGACTTTGAGTTTGCTGCTTTTCGCGACGAACTGAACCAGCTGGTATCGCAGGGCGTCGTTGACACCGGTGAACCCATGCTATCCAGCTTTCGATGCTATCTCAGAACTTGGAGATTTGGATTCAGGTTTTGGTTAACGGTGGGGGGCATACTCGTTGCACTCATCGTAGTGTCGTTGCCCGAGTCAGATCCTAGTCAGCTGCCAATCAGATGGGTCGCAGGAACTTTGCTAGTCCTGTTTGCTCCTGGCTACGCCCTAACTCGTGCTCTCTTTCCTTCTGAGAGAGATTTGTCGAGCCTGAATCGCCTAGCGATAACAATTGCGATGAGCCTCTTCTTGGTGCCAACAGTTGCTCTCTTGCTGAACTACACGCCGCTCGGGATTCGGGCCGAACCTATGTCTCGGACTCTTGCCGGCCTAAGCCTCGCTCTGCTCCTATTCGGTGCCCATCGTGAATTCCTACTCGTCCGAAAACGCCAAGATGACGGCGCGACCACATTGCCATGACGTGAATGTAGCCCGGTCCCGCAATGAGCTCATAAGTAGCCTTTGGAGATGCGGGAAAGCTCCATGAACCCACCCGATCCCGTCATAGCATCAAACGACTTGATACTCGTTACTGGCTCGAACGGTTTTCTTGGAAGGAAAGTAGTTGAGAGGCTCTTGGCTTGCGGTTTCAGACGATTGCGATGCTTTGTCCGACCTACCAGCGACGTCGCGAAGCTGGTCTCGATCATTAAAAGCTTTCATCATGCACGAGTCCAGATGATGAGTGGGAACCTGGTTGACATCGAGGATTGTCGTCGTGCTGTGGCTGGTGCAGTGCTGCTTGTCCATTGCGCTGCGGGAAAAGGCGGCAGTCTCGTGAATATGTTTGTGGACAGTGTTCTGGCTTCACGGAATCTGCTCGATGCGATCGTGGAACAGAAGACAATTAGGCGGATTGTTCACGTCAGCTCCTTTGCCGTCTACGGGACGGCAGCATTGAACAAGGGAGAATTGCTCACGGAGAAAACCCCACTCGAAATGCACCACGCTCTGCGGAACGAACCATACGCCTACGTTAAGCATAAACAGGAGCAGCTCTTCTGGAAGTACAGCGAGCAATACAACTTACCACTAGTCGTGATCAGGCCCGGATCAATCTTCGGTCCCGGAGGAGACGAGATCTCAAGCAGAGTTGGCATAGAGGTGTTTAGTTTTTTCGTACACTTAGGAGGCTCCAATGCAATACCGCTCACATACGTCGATAACTGCGCCGAGGCAATTGTCCTAGCTTGCACCAGATCTGGTATCGAAGGGCAGGTGTTCAACATCCATGATGACGACCTCCCGTCATGTAGAGACTATCTTCGTTTATACAAGAAAGTCAAGAAGAACATTCGATTCATTTCGGTACCCTACTTCGCTGTGCAAGGGGCCTGTCGAATTCTGTCATCCTACTCCCGCTTCTCACGAGGGCAGATTCCGGCTGTGATCACGCCCTACAGGGCGGCGACCACTTGGAAGGGAGTCAACTTCGACAACACGAAGGCCAAGAAGGTTCTTGGGTGGACACCGCGAGTTCCAATGTCAGAAGCTTTGAAGATCCATTTCGAATTCATCCGGAGGAAGTCACTTGTATGTCACGTGAGTCACTGACTATAGCGATTGTTGGATGTGGGAAGTTTGCGGAAGAACATGCCAAGGAGGTAAGGAAGATTTTCGGGACAGACATTGTTGCTGTCTGCGACCGAGACGAACTAATGGCCGAACAGGTCGCCGAACGATATGGGATTCCGCATCAGTACACTTCTGTCGATGCGATGTATGAAGACCTTGTCCCAGATGTGGTCCACATCACGACCCCTCCACAGTCTCACCTTCGAATCGGGCGGTTCGGATGCGAACACGGTAGCCACATCTACGTGGAAAAACCATTCACGACGAACTATTCGGAGGCGCTCGAACTCATAGAAGCGGCAAGAGCATCCAACCGGAGACTCACCGTCGGTCACGTTTATCATTTTGACCCCGCTGCCCAAGAGATGAGACGGCTGATCGCAGATGGGATCTTGGGCGCACCAGTTCATATTGAAGCGACAATGGGCTACGATCTTGCGGGAGAATATGGGAAAGCGTTTCTGGGCGATCAAAGACATTGGATCTACGATCTGCCGGGAGGGCTCTTTCACAATGTCATTAGTCATCTTGTGGAAAGGGTTCTGGAGTTCATACCTGATCAAGAGCCATCGGTTCAGGTATGCAGCTTTCTTCTCAACAAGAAACTGCGGCAAAAGCAAGCGCCTATCCTAGATGAATTGCGCGTGATGCTGGCAGGGGAGGATGTCACTGCGTACCTCACATTCTCATCTAACTTCAGGCCACTCCATCCATTGTTGAGGGTATATGGCACAAAGAACTCAATCGATGTCGATTTCAACAGTCGCACAGTTATCGTGCGCCGGGGCAGAGAGCTACCTACAGCTATTGGACGGGTCATCACAGGTTTTGGAATTGCCCGCCAGTACCAAACGTCTGCATTTCGGAACCTAGCTGCATTTCTCAGGTCAGACTTCCACTATATGGCAGGAATGAACTATCTCCTTCGATCTTTCTATTCGAGCATACGCAGCAATTCGGCTCCGCCAATTCCATACGTAGATATCCTAAGAACAACCAAGATCATGGACCTTATCTTCGAAGAGCTCCCCGGCAGTAAGTCAGAGTTGCGCGGCTCCGTGCGAAAGCCGTCCACTGAAAGTGACTGCTAGAGTCGCGACGCAGCGTCCCTGAGGTTTGTGCTCTCTCCGGAGGTCAACTTGCCCACCGTTCGTTTGGTCCAGACGATTTGCGCATTTCTTATAGCTTGGTACTTGACAAGTACGGTCTGCCGTACCTAGGAAGCAGGCTCCAACAAGGAGATACTGTTGACATGCGAGTAACGCGCATGGCCGTCGTTCTGTCTCTCTGTGCAATCGTCCTTTTCGCGGAAACCCTCAGAGCTGACAGCGCTTTGCCGCAGATGGCTCCTCCCGATACTCTGAGCGTCTCAGGATCGAGAGATCTGAAACAGCTGAAAGTTCACCTGTGCACACGAACCCTCTGGAGCGACGGTGAATACACGCACGCCGAAATGGCGGCGGCTGCTAGGGCCGCGGGATATGATGCAATATTCTTCGCTGACGACGCGCTGCTCTTCGGAGCAGCGGGAAAATTGGCAGATCCCAGTTTTGAGGACGTAGACCAAGTCGGGCATCTCAACAGATGGGAGACTGGAACGCTGGGACCGAAGAATTCCCTCGCCGAGGCCGGCGCATTTGCGCTTCCATCTTCTCCCACGAATGTATCATACTATTATGCAAAGGAAAGGATCAAATCGGGCAATCACAGCCTTCATCTTGCGGTTGCGAGTAGTTCGACTCAGTATCGGACGGACGGCATCGCATTCGCTAGAGATGTCTTCCCGAGCGGATACATTTTCCGTGAATCCACAGTAAGGCCCTCAAATCCGCTCCTGTTGTCAGACCTTACTTTCTCCGTGAATGCGTTCATCGACGCTCTCGGTTATGCCGATGTCCCTATGAGGAGGCGTGGGCCGGCTAACTTCTCAGATAATGCATGGTTCTACCTGCAGTTCGATTTCACTACACAGGCGAGATACGGCCCTCGTTCCGGACAGCGATTGATTGTTAGACTGATCTACACAGATCATGAATCTGATTCTTGGTTGAGGAGAATCCGAGGCCAGATGAATGAGACCAACTCAAAGGTGATCTACCTCGGCATTCCACCTCTAAGGAAGTGGCTCAGCATCAATGTCAATGTCACCGATCTTGCATTTAGACTGTGGAACCAGACGATTGTTGAGGAGTGGCGTCTCCGCAATTTCGAGATCGGCACCCGAAGCCGTGGGTTCAATGCATTAGCATCAGTTTATGTGGATGACGTTTCCATTCGCGCTAGCGTCCCCCCATCGTGGACGCCCTTGGACTACGTACAGACTGTTGAGAACAGGTTGTCCACGAGCAGTTTTGGAGTCTATTCAGGCTACAGTATTGATCCCCCTGATCCCTATCAGCTGAGCATGCGCGTGTACGGGACGACATTCTTGGACCTGAGCAGAGAATACAATCTCACGGATACCAAGTTGTGGCACGCTTTCGGCAGTGAGATTTCTTCCCGGCATGGGATGCTTGTACTAGGGCCGATCAATTCGATCCCCTTGACTGACTACATCGTTGCGAGCGGAACGTTTGGTGTGAACATCACTGACGCAACTACATGGGCAGGGATGATCGCTGCTGTGCGGTCTATTAAGAACGGAATTCCTGTGGTACTGGCGGCGACTCGCAGAGCGCTACGCCCGCAAGACTACAACTCGTCTGAAACGTGGTCTACGATGGTCTTCGCCAAGAGCAATTCAGAGGCTGACATCTTGGAGGCGATAGCTCAGGGCAGGGCTTACATTGCGACCGGTTCCTTTGATGGAACTTTCTCGGTCAATGCATATGGGCTACGTGTGCTACAAAATCCTATCTACACTCCAAGTGGGGAGAACGCATCGTTCACAGTATCATTTGCTGGGCTCGCTCCTGGAAAACTGCGCGTCTATGATAGTGGCACCTTGAGAGTGGGAGCTGATCACACGGGGAATGCAACTGCCCTGATAAGTCTCCCCATGACAAGGCCTGTCTCCAGTTTTCTCGTGGCCGTCACCGGGCAGAACGACTCCCTTTCGATTGTGAAAGACCCATTCACATTCGTTCAGACTTCAATGATCCCGAATGGTGCGCTCCTGATGGACAACGATGAATGGTCCTTGGAGTCTAGCAGATGGACTTCATCGTATCCTCAGCAACGCTTAGAACTTGTTGTGAGCGGCCCTGTGAGGACCAGCACGTTGCTCTATCTATATTCGCCTGTCTTCCGGCCCGACGCAAGACAGGAGAATCAAGTTGCGAGGTCGATAAGAGTGGGTGACATGGTCATCGATCTTCGCCGCATCTATGATACGCCGGCATCCGCTTTTGTTCTACCGCTTCAGTCAACTGGAGAGCCTATACAGATCGTTTTCAATTTCGACGTCACGTTCACATGGTACGTGTACTACCTGCTTTCATCGGTGGCCCTACTCTACGGAATTGTAGCAATGCCATTCCTGATCGTGTTGATCTACATGGCCATTCGACGATTGAGAAGACGTGGTATCGGCGCAAGAGAGAGCTACGCCCCCGTCTCTATTACTGGGCACTGGTTGAGTGCCACCTAGGAATTGGCCTATTCTTGTCCCTGACAAGTCGATCTAAAGAAGCCCGGCTTGTTCTCTTGGCGGTCTCTGCTCTTTCTCTATTGGCTCTCACCCTTGTGCACGTGTACCTTCTGTTGCTCGGAATCAGCGTTAGTCAGTTGTTGACATTCTGGTTGCCCTTGGGAACGGCAGCTTTTCTGATTTTGGTCGTGTTGGTTTTCTACGAGAGCAGCTGGGGGCTTGTTCTAGTGGTCGCTTTGGCGGCAACCCTCCACCTCATCATTCCACTTGGTCAATCTCCGAACTATGCAATGTTGGAAGACGCGGTGTACGGATATCAGCAGGTGAGTCAAACCATCGTGACTGGCACGTGGCAATTCGGAGCTGGCACAGGACAATCCAAGATATACAGCTTCTTCCCCATGCTCTTTCTCTTCACCGCATCTTGGTCACAGATCGGATCAATTCCCCCCATGTTGATCATGAACTTTGCATTTCCCATAGTCAACTTGGTCACCTTTCTCACGCTTCGCATTTTGGGTAGGAATCTGATCGGTCTCTCCGAACGTCAGACAAACATACTTCTATTCATGTACAGTCTAACGCCCACAATCCACAGAATAGAGAGCAAGTTTCACTACGAGGCATATGCCGTAATCTTCTTCCCGCTGATCTTCCTATACGCACTGAAGCCAAGGATCTCGTTCTCTGAAAGGGTTGTTGCACTGATCTCCATATTTTCCATCGCCCTCTCTCATTACTTCACCGCAGAGATTATGCTGCTCAACGCTGTCGTGCTGATGATCGCCTACGTCATCTTAAGGGGCACTCAGATCAATGCTGATCTGTTGTTCCTGTCGATGGTTGCTCCGCTTGCATGGAGCGCTACTGTAGCCGTAGTCTGGTTTGGCA
>Ga0315312_1001641_pt1 | contig 16889 bp, 12 predicted proteins | sample TDP7_MG_FD_203629 | JGI IMG/M metagenome (GOLD analysis project Ga0315312, IMG submission 203629) | Freshwater sediment microbial communities from Lake Towuti, South Sulawesi, Indonesia - TDP7 | ecosystem: Environmental > Aquatic > Freshwater > Lake > Sediment | place: Indonesia: South Sulawesi... | reverse complement strand
AGATCTGAACGGTGGTAGCTCCCAGCATGATGTACTCCACCACATCCTCCCAGGTGGTGATTCCGCCGCAAGCAGAAATGGGCGTTTTCACCGCCTTGGCTACCTCAGAGACGTGTCGCTGAGTGATGGGCTTAATTGCAGGTCCGCTGTACCCCCCGTAAGCAGGAAGCCTCGGAAGGCCGGTAGTGATATCCACACCCGCAAAGGAGCGGATGGAGTTGCCGATGGTCAGGAAATCCGCGCCTGCCGATTCGGCCGCCTGGGCCATAGGGACCATGTGATGGGTTGTGGGGGTAAGCTTGATCCCTACCGGAAGGGAGAGGGCCTTCTTCAAGGCCTTGACTTGGCGGAAGCACATTTCGGGATCGTTACCCATCAGGAACCCAACCCTTGATTGGTCCGCCGGCATGGGGCAGGAAACGTTGATCTCAAACATAGCCACTTTGCCCGTGTCCTGAATCTTCCGGGCATTGGCCGCCGTATCCTCGGGGTTAGGGTGGGCTACGACGCTGGCGATAATGCAGCTCCCCCCTTGATAAGCCTTCTCGAGGTCTGTCTCCAACCAGTCCTCCAGATTGATGGTCGTGTAGAGTTCGATATTGACCATGCCGATGCGGCTGTTGCCGTGGCGGATGATCTTCATCCGGCCGCAACGGGGATGCTGGGCAAATTTGTCGGGGGGGGCGAAAGTTTTCGGCACGATCGCCCCCGCTTGGTGGAGCCAGGCCTGATGGCACCGTTGCCCGTCCCAACCAGGCGTGGCGGAAGCCAGGATAAGGGGGTTGCGCAATTTTACCCCGGCAAAGTTGGTTTCTAACTTATTCATCTCGCGCTCCTTCCTCTTTGCAGGCTTATCTTTTCGTGAAAATTTTTTCACGGCCAGAGAACGGAGGGGCAAACTTTCATTCGATCAACCGCCCGGCCTGGGCCAGACGCCTTTTCACCCCCTCCAACCCCAGCCGGTCGAGGCATTCTGCGGTCTGCCAGCTGGTGGCTGGATCCCAGCCGTGGGCGCGGTAGTATTCATCGAGCATACGGTCGTAAGCTTCCGGGTCGATCCGCGCGCCAGCAAAAGGACCGCCGGTGATCGAGGTTTCAAAAAAGCGTCTGGGGGGCAAGTCATCTTGCCGGATGAAACCAGCGTGCAAGGTATTGAAGGCCTTCTCCAGGTTGTAGATGCGTTCGCCGATGATGAACAGTTCCTCTGGGCTGATTTTCCATCCGGTCACCTTTTCCAAAAGAACGGCCATCTCCTCCAAGCCCAGCATTTCCAGATCAATCCAGAAGGTGGTGTAATAACAGAGTCCCAAAGAATCGACCACGGCCTTGAAACTTTCAAACCAGCACGTGGCAACTCCCTTTCCCTCATACGACTCCGGCCGGGTCACCGCCGTGGTTCCGAACATGGCTTTCGCCTTTTCTGGGTCCATGCCCAGACGCTCGATCAGGCTGGCCCCATTCAGGTGCCCAGCGCCACGGGTCGAGGTGAAGATCCCCAGGGCCCACCCTTTATGGGATCGAACCGACTGCTCGTTCATCTCCTGCCCTTTTACGTGCATGGCGAACTCATCACTGCCTTGGCCCAGAATCGTTGCCGCTTCCTTGACCCCCCTGGCCAGGAGATCCCCGAGGCCACGCCGGTAGGCAATCTTCTCCAAGAGGGCAACCATGGCCTCTCCATTTCCCCAGATCAATTCCAGACCGTCCGTATCCCTTCGGGTCAAAAGTCCATGTTCATAAGCCTCGAAGGCCCACCCCATGGCTGATGCGACCCCATCCGTATTTAAACCCAATTGATTGACCAGCGCCTGGCCCTTGAGCACAGCTTCTGCATCGGTGATGTCTAAATTAGACCCCAAGGCACGCACCGTATTTGTGTGCACCCCTTCCAGAGTGAGGGGACCGTATTTTCCCCCTGGGAGATGATAGACATGGGTGCACGAGCAGGGACAGGCGAAACAAGCTGCTCTTCCCACCTCCCACTTTTCCCGGAAAACGATCTCTCGCAGGCACATGCCCTTATCCGCTGGCCAATATTCATCGCGGTGGTTCCGAACGCTCTGGGGGGTTCTTCCGTCGGGGCCACCCACCCCATAGGCCCCATGAGTCCCGTATCTTGTTAGGACTGCGCTGGCCCGAGAACGGGAGATGCGCTTTAGCATTTCCTGATTATAGGACCAAAATCCGTCTGGGTCGGCCAGCCTGATGGGCAAGCTCCCCCGCACAGCAATGGCTTTTAAATTCTTGGCTCCCAAGACCGCCCCACACCCACCCCATCCAGCGGCACGGGACTTGTCCACGATCACGCAGGCCTGAGCGCAGAGATTCTCTCCTGCGGGGCCGATGCAGGCCACCCGGACCCGGTTATCTTTAAGTTCCTCCCGGATCTTGTCTTCTGTCTCCCAGGTGGTCTTCCCCCACAAACCTCGGCCTTCCCGGACCTCCGCCCGGCCATCATGGACCCAGAGGTACATGGGGGATTCAGCTTTTCCTTCCACTACGATCTGGTCAAACCCGGCGTACTTCAACTCGGCGGCAAAGTGCCCCCCCACATTTGCCGTGGAAATGCCCCCGGTAACCACACTATTGGAAGAGATATTCAAGCGGCAGGCCGCAGGGGCCAAGGTCCCGGCCAGTGGGCCAGCCCCCAGGGCAATGATGCTCTGCGGGTCCATCGCCCTTATGGAGGGGTCATTTTCCTGGAAGACAATCCAATCAGAAATACCCCTCCCCCCAATGAAGGAAAGGTAAGGCTCTATGGGGTCCACCCGGCATGATCGCTCGCTTAAATTCACCCGGAGAAGCTTTCCCGCCCAGCCGAATTTCTCGTGACTTTTCATTTCCTGTTTAGCGTTCCATATTCCTTCAAGCCCATCCCTCAGCCCATTTTCCGCCCCAAGCTTAAGGCTCTGGGTTGGCAAACTTGCAGGCAAAAGGGCACTAATTGATCCTGACACACATCGCAGCTCTCTTTTATCGTTATCTCCATTCTTCCCGTGAGGTCGTTCTTCTGCGCTCGGATGGAAGCATGGAAGGGGGCCATTTTCTTTGTCCTGCGAAAACTGCAGGCTACTTCACAGGCCCGGCACCCCGTGCAGAGCGCAGGAAGGGCGATGATGGTTTCAGTGAATCCCAACGACTTCTCCTCCACGAACCTGGCCTTGGGCTGGGGCAGAAGAAAGAGAAAAAGCTTGTTGGATGTATAGCAGAGAAGGAATGTTTCGTCAATGCGCTCCCCCGCCATCCGCTACAAAACATGAGGGACAGGCCCCCCCGGGCCTTTTTAAATTTCTGGTAGACCGAGGGCCCGTAGTGATCGGGAAGGGTTTGAATCTTTTCGGGTGCGTGAGGAAAAATCAAGAATAAATATTTGACCCCCTTGGCTTTGCTTGAAGCTATCCTGCCACAAACTTCCCGTCCGTTATCTGCTGGTCAATCAACTTGCGGTGGACATCGAACTTCAGCATTACCTCGATGGGCCGGAAACAGCGTTGCCTACCGATTAGAACTTTGCGGCAAAAGTAATTGGTTACAGTTTCGCCTTCACCGTACTCGGCGCTCAGATCGTTGATCAGGTCTACCCGTGTTCGAATGACCTCGCCGCAGTGGTCGCACTGCACAGTGATCCAGAATGAACTGCCCTCGCCATGTTGATCACGGCCGGCGAAAAGGGCGGAGAGTCTTTTGAGGAAGTTCACTGCTGGTCTGCCCCTGCTGATGGACGATACTGGAAGAATTGCATGGAAGAAAATGCCATCATGGATAATGAAAATTGGGTTCACCGCAGAGGACGCGGAGATCGTCCCGCTTCGAGCGGGATCAGATCATTCAAAAGGCAAAATTCAAAAAAATCAGTTCTTTTTTGGGTCTTTACATTTTAATTCTTCTCTGTGTTCTCAGCGCTCTCTGCGGTTAATCTTTTATTTGTTCATGCTCGATAATTAGCTAAATCTTTTGGCGACCTAAAAATATAATATATCACAAAAAAAGCGAGCCATGAAGAGAGAGCAGCAAATCATTACCAAGCGCTGGACGCCCATCTTAGAAGAATACGAGAGGACAATACGGGCACAATAATCGCTCATTTTTACAGACCCGAGGATGTCATTTCGAGTACAGCAAGGTGGGGAGCCATAGAACAAGCTCGGGGAAAAGGACCAGCAGTACCAGCAGGATGCAGGTAGGAATCAAGAACGGGATGGTGCCCATGAAGATATAGGTAATCTCATACTTGGGTACAAAGCCTTTAAGGACAAAGAGGTTAAGACCGAAGGGGGGAGTAACTAAGCCGATTTCAGCGAGTACCACATAGGCGACACCGAACCAAATAAAATCAAAGCCCAGATTCTTCATAATTGGGGCCACAAAAGGAAGGGTTAACACCAGCATGGACAATGCGTCAAAGAAACACCCGAGGATAATATACATGATGCAGATGATAGCGAATATGGAGTATTTGCCCAGAGGTAAGCCCATCATAAATGCAGAAAAGGCTTCGGTAAGACCGATATATTGAAAGACCTGTCCTAACATCCTGGCTGTAAACAGAACAAAGGCAATCATGGCAGATATATTTACGGCGGTCATCATGCTTTCCTTGAGCGCCTGAAAGGTCATTTGCCGGTAAACGACGGCGAGAATGATGCTCAGAAGAGCCCCCAAAGATGCCGCCTCAGTAGGGGTCATAACACCGCTAAAGATTGTGCCCAATACGAGGGCTATTATTATCGCAAAAGGCAGTAGATCCAACAGGACCTTTATTTTTTCTCCTCTGGTGAATTTTGTTGTTGTTCTTGGCGCGAGTTTGGGATTGCGCATCACCAATATAGTTGCGGTGATGATGAAAAATAAGGACAGTATGATGCCAGGAATTACACCACCGGCGAAGAGCCGGGCCACGGAGACATCCTGCCAACCACCGTAGACAATCATGATGAGACTGGGTGGAATGAGAACACTCAATGTCCCTGATATGGCTATTGCGCCGAGGGATAGCTTGGGGTCATAACCCGCCTTTTCCATCTCCGGAAAGCAAATCTTGCCAAAAGTAGCTGCCGCCGCCAGGCTGGAGCCAGAGATGGCTCCAAAGATGGCGTTAGCCACGATCATAGCCGAGACTAAGCTTCCGGGTAGATTCCCAATAATTTTCTCTGCTCCACTGAAGAGGGATCGCACAGTTCCAGTAGTGGCATATATGGTCCCCATGAAGACAAATAGCGGGATGGCCGTGAAGGTGAAGGAGTTCATGATGTCAAAAGCGCAACGGGCAAAGTAGTCCAAGGGCTGATGAACAAAGAGGAGTAGTCCAAGACCAGCCATGATCCCCATGGCCGGTGCGATCTCAACTCCAAAGGCTAAAAGAAAAACCAGGCCACCAAGGAGGATGAGGGACATGAGTTCCAGACTCACTTGGTTATGCCTCCACTTTTTCCCTTGCCCGAATCTTGACCATGGCTCGGGCAATTTCAACAAAAAGAAGCAAGGTAAGCAGGATAAAACCGATAAATACTGTTAGCTGGGGCCAAAACAAAGGGAAGGTAAAAAAGGTCTGCGATCTCAGATTAATTTTGAGGGCATACACGATCATTTTGTAGCCCGCCCGGTCTAACTCGATCATGAAGATGAAGATCAATATCAGTACTATTACCCTTATCCAACTGGATATTCCGGACGGCAGCCTGCTCACCAGCAGGCTGATACGAACATGTCCCCCTTGCTTCCAGGTGTAAGCCAAGCCGAGGTAGGAGAGGGCTACCAGCATATAGGCGCTGAACTCATCGGCCAGCATGAGTGGCTGGTGCAGCACATACCTCATGAATACTTCCACGGCAACCAGGATCATCATGAGCGGCACCAGCCACCCTGAGAAGTAGCCGCCAATATCCGCTACTCTCTCTATGATGGAACCTATTCGGCTCATAGGCAAAAACTTTACCTGTCGATAAGACCTCGCAGAGTCGAGTCTCTCGTAGAGTCGAGTCTGCGACCGACCGACCACGGGCGGAGAGGCTATTTCTTGAGCATAATCTTGGCGCCACCGGCATATTCGGCAGCGATATCTAAAACCTCCTTTCCATGCGGACCGGCACGTTTAAGCCACTCGTCGATGACGGGTCTGGCGAGTTCTCTCGCCTTGTTAATTTCTGCCGGCTCCGGTTGAGTCGCTTTCAGCCGGCTGACTTTTATGCCTATATCTGACTGATATTCATCAATCTTAGACGCATACATGGTTTGTCCCTGCTGCTCTCTGCCGGTATCCAGAAGGATTTTTTGCAGGTCAGGTGGCAAGGCATCAAATTTGGCTTTGTTAACTATCAGCATGCCGCTGAATACTGATTGGACCCTCCAGAAGCTTACGTGGGTGCAGACATCGGGCAGCCCGAAGCCCAAGCCCCAGCCGCGGTTTGTCTGGATGGCATCCACCGTACCCCTTTTCATGGCTTCCATTATTTCCGCGGTGGGGATGGTTAAGGGTGAGGCGCCCATAAGCTTTAGGGCAAGGGTTGGTATCAAACCAGCCGTCCTGATTTTGACCCCCTTAAAATCAGCCACGGTGGCAAATGCCCTTTTGGCCCATATGGTATCGAGAGATTCAACACAAATGTCAGCAATTTTTATCAGCCCTTTCTCGCCGTAGGTCTTCTTGTCCATCTCCACCATCCTGGGGTCATTCAGAAATGCCTCATATTCAAAGATGCTATCCCACAAGAAGGGAAGACAGACATCCCAAAGAGGGAATGTGCCGGCGAGCCAAGGAATCCTTTCCCAGCCCATGTCCACGCGTCCGGCAATTACAGCGTGGATCACCTCATTCGGCGGATACAGCGCCACCTTTGTGTCAAGGATGAGCCGTCCTCCAGACCTTTGCTCCAGCAGCTTTTGAAAACGTGGATAGGGGTGGAATGACCAGCTGTTGGCGCCTGGTCCAGGGTTTGTGGCAAATATCCAGGTAATCTTTGGTTTCTGGGCCTGTGCTTCGGCGTAGCCTCCCAGAAGAGATAATAAGAACGCCAGGATTAAGCCGAAGCTACCAATAACCATCCAAAATCTGTTTCTTTTCATTTCAACCTCACCTCCTGATAGAATATTCGTGGTTTCCCTAATACTTTTGTCTGCTTTCCCAAATTCTCCTCCTTTCTACTCCCGCCCGCACCCTTGATTGAGAGTATATTGTTCCACCTGGGCTCTGTCAAGTGCCCTGTGCTCAGAGCTGATGTATCATTTCTTGTGTTCCTATATCAGGAAAAAGAAATGGGCTAATCATTATGAGGCGAGGCCACCTATTTAAGATTCAGAAGTACTTTCGCCTTTTCAACCGCAGACCCTGCATCCGGGGCATAGCCATCCGCCCCGATCTCCTGACTGAACGTTTCCGTGACGGGAGCGCCCCCGACCATAATCTTGACTTCCTCCCGCATCCCTTTCTCCTTTAATAAATGAATCGTCCTTCCCATAGCCCATTGGGTTGTGGTCAGGAGAGCGGACATACAACACAAATCGGGTTTGTGCCTTTGGACGGCCTCGTAAAATTTTTCAGGCGCCACATCTGTGCCCAGGTCATGTATTTCGAACCCAGCCCCCTGCATCATCATAATCACTAAATTTTTGCCGATGTCATGCACGTCTCCCTGGACGGTTCCGAAGACGACAACCGCCTTGGCCTTGATCCCCGTACCCACGATCAGGGGACGAAGAACCTTCAGGCAACTCTCCATGGTTCTCGCCGATAATAACATCTCTGGGATATAGAGATCCCCGGAGGCAAATCTTTCCCCCACCACTTCCATGGCCGCGATCAGTCCTTGGTCGATAATCTGTTGGGGATTGGCTCCAGCTTGCCAGGCTTCCTGGGTTACCTTGGGTGCTTCCTCAAGATTGCCTTCCATTACCAAGGCCTTCAATTTTTCCACCAAAGACATGATTCGCTCCTTCCGGGGCGTTTTCCTCTATTCTTTTCTTTTACTTCCTGATCTTTTCCAACCACTTCTTCTCTATGGCCCGAACCTTCTCCAGACCTTTCGGATTCGGGTCTTCGGCTTCTGGTTTTCTCAGAATTTTTTCTACCTGTTCCCGCGCTGCCTCTTCCAGGGTTTTGCCTCCGCGCTTTTCCCAGGCACTCCTGCGGTGGCGATTCACTAAGTCAAAGGAGGCCAATTCTTTCCGAAAATGCTTCAACGTGAAATCGGAAGCAAGGTAATTGGGATGCGACTTCATCTCCTGGATCAGTTCCAGGGCTAAGGTATCATCATTCACCTCAATGCCCCGCTTCATTCGATGGGCAGCCCTGAAGATCTCATTATCAATCACCGCTTGTTCTAATGAGATGGCCCGAGTGAATTCCAAATTCCCCGCACCCCAGATAATATTGGCTCCTCCCAAGAGTTGGACCAAACCGACGATTGCTCGCTCGAATGCGCTCTGCGAATCGACGCAGGCCGCATCGCTACAGGTCCAGGCCGCGCTCGGAAGATTCAGGTCGCGAGCGAAGGCCGCTCCGGCTGCGCCGAGAAGGCCGTTTTCCGGAGCACCGGTGGTGGGTTCAGCCGTCTTCATGTCCATAACGTGGGAGAAGCCAAGGTTGTAAATGCAAGGCCTCCCCGGCTCGAGGATTTGGTTAATGACGATCCCCGAAAGGGCTTCGGCATTGGCCAGTACCAGCGTGCCGGCCAAAGTAACTGGGGAAGTTGCGCCCGAGATGCACTCCGAGTTAATCATGACTGGCATCCCGTACCCAGCGGTTCGAGCGTATACTTCCAGACCCTCCTTAGTCCAGTGCAAAGGCGAGACGATGGTGTAGCCCGTGCTCACGATGGGGCCCGATCTCAGGTCTCCTCCTATCTCCGCGAGGTAGGCCTGGGCCATCTCCACAATGATGGTGGCTCCCTGGGGGGTATAAATACAGGGCCGGAGATGCTTGGAGGTATTTTCCATCATGACCCGGAATCCCACAAAGTCTTTGGCTTCTGGCGGATACTCGCTAAGGTTTGTGCCGACAACCCCTTGAATGAAGGGCAGGGCATCCACCACGCGGCAGAATTCTGCGAAATCCTTTTCAGTGATTGGATGGGAATCCTTTTCCCGGCTGAAGTTCAAAGCATTTCCGGTCCAGAAGACCGAGGGGCCTCCGGGTTCGGCAATGGTGAGACCTCCTTTACGGTCAGCAAAACTGGCCTTTGGAGGACATAACTTTAGCTTTTCTTTTACCACAGCTCGGGAGAAGAATAGGCGACTCTTCTCTTCATCACCCCGGCAGCCTGCCTCGCAGAGCTTCTGGAAGATTTCCGGGTGATCCACGCGGACTCCCGTTTCCTCCAAAACTCGGAGGGACGCCTCCAGGATTTTCTTCCGGTCCTTTTCCTCGATGATAGAAAGAGTGATCATGACCGCACCGTTCTTTCTCTCCCCTCTTCAACTCCTCGGATGATTCTTTTCTTGGTGACCCTTAGCGCTCTCTAAGTCACCAGATAAGGAGTGGTTTCCGACATCAGGCCTGGAAATTTGAATCGCCAGAAATTTTGGGGCAATTTTTTATTGTAGGACAGAAATAAATTGAGCGATTTTTTTAAACCACAGAGAACAAAGAAAATAATTTCACAGTTAAAAAACAAAATCGGTTCAATCTTTTCTCTGTGCCCTCATGTAATAGATTCGTCAGCCAAAATATTGTCTTATTTTCACTTAACCAGTGCACGGAGTTCGGCGAGCTCCCCTCGACAAGCTAGGGGCCTGAGCCTGTCGAAGGCAGTCGAGCTGAGTAAAGCAGAGAAAAGCAATTTATTTCATTGATTTATCTTAACTTTCCTCTGGGCCCTCTGCGGTGAATCGCCTTTTTTGGGGTTTTATTTTTCCGAGAGGCTTTACAGAAAAAATTGAAAAGGGTCACTCCCAGCCGAGCGGCTCGTAGCCCTTTTCTCGGAGGCAGCGATCTACGAAATTCTTGTATACGGGAGATGGCTTGGAGGCCCGAAACAATCCGCGCATGAACCCGCCTGCCGCCCCCCCTGCTGCGCCGACAGCTGCCCCCCTTCCGAGATGGCCAGTCACTGATCCCATCGCTCCGCCGACCACCGCACCAGCCGCGCCCCCTGCCGCTGTGCTTCCGGCGACTTTCGCTCCCGGGTTAGCCTTGATATATGCCTCTGCCTGTCGGCAGCACTCGTCAATATCCTTGTGGGCCTGGGCCTCACCGACCTTTTTCAGATGGGCATTCGGGTAAAGAACCGGGCGATGAGCTGCGCAGCCTGCAAGCAACAGGATGAAAAGGATAGTTAAGAACCTTAGGCTTAAACAGTATTGTGACACTGTATCCCCGTCTTTGGATTTTAGATGATTATAAGGCAAAAATTATGAGAAGTCAAAAAGATGAGATTCGTTAGAAAATAATCCTAACTCTGTCCCCTCCCCATCGTGGGAGGGGTGTGGGGGAGGGGGAAGGAAAGCGATTCACCCCCACCCTTGAACCACGACAGGTTCGGGGCATTGTCCTGCACCCCACGTGGTGCAGGGCCTTTACCCACTGGAGTAAGAAAAATTACTCCACAGGGCAAGAAGGCAGGGGGACCAAGGTTAGGGACCTTGCTTCTTATATCTTTGGCAGATGCTTCAACGCTTCCTTAATTTTCTCTTCAGGATAATCATAATCCTCAAGTTTCTTGGCCAAAAAGGAGTCGTAAGCCGAGAGGTCGAAATGGCCGTGGCCGCTGAAATTGAAGACGATTACTTTCTCCTCTTTTTTCTCCTTACATTTTAGAGCTTCATCGATAGCCGCTTTGAGGGCATGGGCGGTCTCCGCGGCAGGAACGATTCCTTCGATTCGGGCAAAAAGCGTGGCCGCTTCAAAAACTGGGTTCTGGGGGTAGGCCACTGCCTCCACGATCTTCTCGTCGTATAACAAGCAAAGAAGGGGAGCGTCTCCGTGATAGCGCAGTCCACCCGCATGAATCCCGGGAGGAATGAAATTGTGGCCGAGGGTGTACATTTTCACAATAGGGGCCATCTGAGCTGTATCCCCAAAGTCATACCGGTACACACCCTTGGTCAAAGTTGGGCAGGCTGTCGGCTCCACAGCGATGAAGCGGATCTCTTTCCCTTTGATCTTATCAGGGATGAAAGGAAAGGAGAAACCGGAAAAATTGCTTCCCCCACCTACGCATCCAATGAGGATGTCTGGCTCAACGCCGATTTTTTGCAATTGCGCTTTGGTTTCCAGTCCAACGATCGTCTGATGGAGGATGACGTGGTTGAGCACGCTACCCAGAGAATATCTTGTATCATCCCTCTTGACCGCATCCTCCACTGCTTCACTGATGGCGATACCCAGGCTTCCGGGAGAGTTGGGGTCTTGCGCGAGGATGTTCCGGCCAGCCTGGGTCTTATCGCTTGGACTGGGGGTGACTTTCGCCCCCCAGGTTTCCATCAGCGAGCGACGATAAGGCTTCTGGTGGTAGCTCACTTTGACCATGTAAACCTGGCATTCCAGGCCGAAAAGGTTGCATCCAAAAGCCAGAGCGCTACCCCACTGGCCTGCCCCGGTTTCTGTAGTCAGGCGTTTGACCCCTTCTTTCTTGTTGTAGTAAGCCTGGGGCACTGCCGTGTTGGGCTTATGACTCCCCGGAGGACTCAAACTCTCGTTCTTGTAATAAATGCGGGCTGGGGTTTTTAGAACTTCTTCCAGCCTTTTGGCCCGGCAGAGGGGAGTTGGCCTCCAGAGCTTGTAGATGGCCAGAACTTCTTCCGGGATGTCGATCCACCGCTGTGGGCTAACTTCCTGTTCGATCAGGGCCATGGGGAAGAGGGGCGCCAAATCTTGAGGTCCCAGCGGTTGCTTCGTGCCCGGATGCAGAGGAGGAGGCAGGGGTTTGGGAAGGTCGGGCAAGAGATTGTACCATTGTTGCGGCATTTCCTTCTCGCTTAGATAAATTTTTGTTTCCTCCATTGATTCCTCCTTTCAATTTTCTATCTTCTTGGACGCAGATTCACCCTGTTAGATCTTTACTATCTAACAAGGTAAACGCAGATTTGAACACATTAGCAATATATTTTTTTCTGCGAGGATTGCGAAAATCTGCGTCCTAATGAATTATTCCAGCATCTTCCACTGCCCACCCACGATCTGGACCATAACCATGGAATCCACTCCCAGGCCATTATGGTCTTCGGGGGTGATGTTGTAAATGCCGCTGATCCCGGTATACCCCTTCGTCTTTTCGATGGCGTCGCGCAGCTTCTCGTTATCTGTCCCGGCTTTTTTCATGGCATTGGCCACGAGGTAGATCGCATCCCAAGCATACCCAGAGTGCGTGTTGATCGGGAATTGACGGTCGTAATGATAGACATCCGTGTAGAGCCGAATGAATTCTAAGATCACTTTTTTCTGAGGGTCAGGATCTGGGAGCTGGGAAGCGACCATCAGTTTGGTGGAAGGCATGATATTTCCTTCCGCAGCCTCCCCGGCCAGTTTGATGTAAATCGGATCGGGCAGCCCGTGGCATTGGAAGAGAGGAGATTGAATGGCCAGTTGCTTAATATTCTTGGCCACTATGGACCCGGCTTTTCCGATCGTCCAGCAGATAATGGCTTCGGGGGATGCAGCTTTGATCTTAATCAACTGGGCAGTCATATCACTGTCCGTGGGCTGGAACGATTCTCCCATAAGGATCTTCAGCCCATATTCTGGGGCCAGCTTTTCCAGCCAATTCTTTCCGTCCCGCCCAAAACCATCGGCAGAAGTAATAATGGCCATTTTCTGGATTCCCTTTCTCTTCATGTAATCGTAGGTCTTCTTCACGGCCACGGATGTTCTCTGAGGAGATTTGAATGTCCACTTAAATGGCGGGACCGTGACCACAGGATCCCCGCCGACGCACATAAAGGTGGGGACTTTCATCTGCTCGATGATTGGTTTGGCGGCCATGCCTGTGTCAGTCCGGGTTGGGCCGATGATGGCCACTACCTTATCTGATTCAATGAACTTTTTGGCAATGATGGCCGCTTTAGTCGGGTCTCCCTCATCGTCCGCGATTACCAATTGCAGAGGACGTCCATTGACCCCGCCTTCAGCATTAATCTTTTTCACCACCATCTCGGCGACCAGCTTTGTGGGGGTGCCGATCGCTGACCCTGCGCCGGTGAGATCAAAGAAAGCCCCTAATTTAATCGGCTCAGCGGCCTGGGTCAACCCTGCAAATATGAACAGGGTCGACAAGAAACAAATGACTGGCAACCATTTTTTCATAGCACTTTCCCTCCTTTTTTTGATCTTTCACCGCAGAGCACGCTGAGAGCGCGGTCTCCGCGTTCTCTGCGGTGAATAGATTCTCTTATCGATTATCAAACACCCTCTTTGACTTCCTTTCTGTCCGGGGAAGGCTTTGGAAATCGACAATCTCTACCTTCCCGCTGACGAGAAGTTGATGGCTCATGAGATGCTCGAGATGAGCAGCCAAAGCTTTGTCTCTCTTGGGGTCTGCTCCTTCTGCTCGCTCCACTCTTATGGTCATATGGTCTTTTCCATCCCACCCCCGTTCCAGGAGAACCTGGAATTCACTGCCCACCTGGGGGACTTGCGAAAGGATATGATCAATCTGACCTGGATAGATGTTTACGCCCCTGAGGATGAACATATCATCCGAACGGCCGAGGATTTTATCATGCCGGGGCAGGATGTTTCCGCAGGAACACCTTCCGGGAATCAGACGGGTTAGATCCCGGGTGCGATAGCGAATCAGGGGGGCGGCTTCCTTCCGCAGGGTGGTGACGACCATTTCACCGACTTCCCCGGGCGGCGAGGGCTGCAAGGTATCGGGGTTGACGATCTCCAGGATGTAGTAATCTGCCCAGTAATGAATTCCTTCATGAGCCGGACACTCCATTCCCGTTCCTGGTCCGTAAAGTTCTGTCAAACCGGGGATGTCAAAGGTATCCTCCACACCCAGGTTCCTTTCAATATTCCTACGCATGGCTTCGCTGTGGCGTTCCGCCCCGAAGATGACTTTGCGCAAAGCGATCTTGTCCTTTAGGCCACGTCGTTTGACCTCTTCGGCCATGAGCAGGCCCATGGAAGCCGTGCAGCAAAAAACCGTGGTTTGAAGATCGACCATGATCTCACAGTGCATGTCGAGATTTCCAGGACCCACTGGAACAGCCATAGCTCCGAAACGCTCGCATCCCAATTGAAAGCCGACCCCTGCTGTCCAGAGGCCGTAGCCAACGGCAATCTGCACCCGATCTGCCTGGCTAAGACCGGCCATCTCATAGGAGCGGGCGAACATATCGCTCCAGTCACGCACGTCTTTTTCCGTGTAGCAAAGGATTTTCCTCTTTCCGGTTGTTCCGGAGGAGGCATGGATCCGGACAACCTTTTCCAGAGGCGCTGAAAGAAGGGGAAAAGGGTAGCCTTCGTGCAAATTTTCTGCGGTGGTGAAGGGAAGCTTATGGATATCCTCCAGGCAGCCAATGTCCTGCGGATAAACCCCGGCTTCCTTAAGCTTCTTTTGGTAGAAGGCCGATCCTGCGAAGGCATGCTTTACCGTCCACCTCAGACCTTCAAGCTGAAGCTGCTGCAATTCCTCTTCCGATTTTATTTCGGGCATGAATGTTTTCATATTTAAAATTCATCTCCGCACGTAAACCGCAATTCCTTAGGCGTAAGACGCAAGACGCTTCCCGCCTAACACCTTACGGCTTTTCTATCAGTTCCACTTCCACCCTTAATCCAATTGCTCTACGCAGGGCCAGCCGAACCCTATCCTGGAGGGCTATCTTTTTTTCTTCCCTTTCTCTCAGGATTTCCGGGGACGCCTGCACGAGTACCTTGAGCTGGTCGTTCATCCCCTGCTTCTCGGTTACCACCAGGGAGTAGCCCGGCCCCACTCCTGCGATTGTGGCCAGTACCTCTTCGATCTTCTCCGGGAAGACATTGATCCCGCGCACTGAGATCATTTTGTCCGTTCTCTTGAGTACCCGATCCATCCTGGCCATCGTCCGACCGCAGGAACAGCGTTCGGTACGCAGAGAAGTTACATCACTCGTCCGGTAGCGCAAAAGGGGATAAGCACTGCTGGTGAGGCTGGTCAGGACGAGTTCCCCTTCCTGGCCAGGTTGCAGGACCTGTCCGGTTTTTGGGTTGATGACCTCTGGAAGGAAATGATCTTCGAAAATATGCAAACCCGCCCTTGCCAGACATTCCCCAGCTACACCAGGTTCGATCAATTCCATCACCCCATAAATCTCGTAGGCCTTGATCCCCAGGTTCTCTTCGATGATTGCGCGGACACTTTCTGGCCAGGGCTCAGCGCCGAAAAGCCCGATCTTCAGGGACAATGCTCGGCGGTCGATACCTTTTCTTTTCATGGTTTCCATGATGTGCAGGGCAAAGGATGGGGTAGAGGCCAGTATCGTGCTGCGGAAGTCCTGCATAATCCTGAGCTGTACTTCTGCCGAAGCAATCGAAGTAGGAACGACAGCAGCTCCGATGAGCTCAGCGCTCTGATTAAACCGGATAGCTCCCAGGAAGAGCCCGTAGTTGAAAGCTACCTGGATGATGTCGTGTTCGGTAATGCCCACCCCGACCATGATCCGAGCAACCAGCTCTTGCCAGATCTTCAGATCCTCCCGGGTATAGCCGATGACGATGGGGTTGCCATAAAGCCCGAGGGGAAATTGCAGGCGGACCACATCCCGCAGGGGCACAGCAAACATTCCGTAGGGATAATTATCCATCAGGTCTTTGCGGGTGGTGAAAGGAATCCTGCGCAGGTCTTCGAGATGCTTGATATCATCCGGGTTGGCCCCAGCTTCATCGAATTTCCTCCGGTAGAAATCCACGTGGGAGTAGGCCTGATTCACCACGATCTGCAGCCTCTCGTTTTGCAGCTCCAGAAGTTCTTTTCGCTCCATGGTCTCTACGTCTGGGTTGAATATGGGCATCTTCCCTCCCGGCTATCTTTCCCATTTCTCCCGATAATCTTTGCCCAAAAAAGCCCTTTTCACTTCTTCGTTGTCAAGGAGTTCTTCTCCGGTGCCCGTAAGGATGATCCGGCCGGTGTCCAGGACATAGGCTCGAGACGAGATTCGCAGAGCCTCTTTAGCGTTCTGTTCGACGAGCAAGATGGTTGTCCCCTGGCTGTTGAGCGAACGGATGGTTTGGAAAATCTCTGCGACGAGCGCGGGGGCCAAGCCCAGGGAAGGCTCATCGAGCATGAGCAATTTTGGTTGGGCCATCAACGCTTTTCCCACAGCCAGCATCTGCCGCTCGCCACCGGACAGGGTCCCGGCGAACTGGTCTTTCCGCTCCCGCAGGATGGGAAAGAGTTGAAAGACCTTTTCCATATCTTGCTGCAATGTGGTTCGATCCCGGTGTCTGAGGTAGGCGCCGAGCTCTAAATTTTCCAGGACGGTCAGCGGAGTAAAGACTTTATCTGTCTCAGGCACCTGGATAATTCCCAGGGCGACGATTTTCTCCGGTTTCCACCCCCAGGTCTCTATTTCCATAAAAATCCTGCTCCCATTTGTGCAAGGGTGCAGACCAGAGATGACGTTCAGGAGCGTCGTCTTCCCTGATCCATTGGCCCCGATGAGCGAGACAATCTCCCCCGCCCCAACGTGGAGCGAGACGTGCCTCAGGACCTGGATCTTTCCGAAAGAGGCGTCGATGTTTTTGATCTTCAGCATGCTTTTTAATTACTCACCGCAGAGCGCGCAGAGAACGCAGAGAAATAAATATACAAAAATAGATTTTGTTCATTAATTTGGCATTTTGACTTTTGAACTATTAGTTTCATCTCCGCGTCCTCTGCGATCTCTGCTCGCAGCCCATAATGCTGCGTGTCTGGCCGGTGAAAGTCCGGCTCCGGCAATTGACTGTTTGGCCGGATAGTTATACCCGACGC
>Ga0315312_1001640_pt1 | contig 16895 bp, 3 predicted proteins | sample TDP7_MG_FD_203629 | JGI IMG/M metagenome (GOLD analysis project Ga0315312, IMG submission 203629) | Freshwater sediment microbial communities from Lake Towuti, South Sulawesi, Indonesia - TDP7 | ecosystem: Environmental > Aquatic > Freshwater > Lake > Sediment | place: Indonesia: South Sulawesi... | reverse complement strand
AATTGCTTCAATTTCAATTATGACATTTCCACCTCCGCCTATTCTTGAAACCCCCCAGCCTTTGGTCACTATGCGGTCATATACATCTTCAGATATTTTTCCCTCTCGCTTGGCTACCCCAAGTTTCCCTTTGAATTGAAGCCATAGATACAAAGGAAGATGTACCAACTTCTCTCTCTTCTGTCCTACGCTGGCGGGTAAGGTTCGTTTTTCCACCAGTCTCTTCAAGTGGTTCTTGATTCTCTGAATGCGAGTCGGTCGTGTTCTTGAGCTTTCTAGCAAAGTCTTGGGAACTTGCGCGAGTTTTTCGATTTTTCCTTGCCGGTCTAACTCCTCAGTGGTTTCACGGAAAGTATCTATTGCCTCAGATTGGGCTTCGCCGAACATAGCGCTCCTGATTTCTGTTTCAGTCAACACCGAGGGCCAGAGTTTCGGCAGTTCGTCCCAAACAGTCAAAGCAACTTCTGCCTCTGCATCATTGTCAAAAGAACCTCCGAGGAAAAACTTTCGGCAATCGCCTTGACCGAAGATGGGTTCAGAAAATCTCTTTTCATCTACATTATAAGGTAAGACAAAAGGCAGACTACCGTTCTTTCCCTCGACAGCACCTAAAGCAAATGCCTCTCTCCTTCTGGTTAAGACTACGGGAAGAAACTTAACGCTCTCCATCACTTCCTGCAATTTTGGCCTGTTGACAAGGTTGGCTCTCCACTTCCTGAGTAGCTCAGCAAACGCCTTCCTCAACTCTCGTGGCTCAAACTGGGAGTAAATGAATAGAGCTCCCCCTTTGAACCTAATCACAGTACATGTCTGGAATGATGGGTCTCCTAATATATCGGCTGGCCTTAATGCCCCCATAATCCCTGCTATTGCTTTCTCAAAGTCTGTTCTCTTCTTCCTGGGAGAGATCTCCAAATCCGAAGAAGAATCCTCTCCCAAGCGAGGAGTCACCACGACATAGGATATATTCTTCTCACGCAGAAGTTCTGTAATCCCTGGCGTATGGAAGCCTCCAGCAATGAGAACTGCAACTTTCACTCCTTCTTTTTCCATTCGGGAGATTGTGTTATTAACTAAAGCTTCGTTTCTCTCTAAAGCTATCCTGTAAAATTCCTCAAAAAGAAAATAGGGACAGCGACCATTTTTCCCCACTCCGTTAATCCTCTCCCCCGAGGCGAAAAGGGGACAGTCCCCTTTTTCTTCGAAAAAGCGGGACAGTCCCCCTTCTTCAAAGTGGGACAGTCCCCCTCTCTCGGTTATCTCATCGCGATGCTTGTAATAATAGACGAGGTCTTCGTTGGAAATCCTGAGATTCACCAGGTCTTCTAAAACACCGAGCATCCTGGAAAGCTTTACTAATCTCCTCTCTTCTTCTGTCCCACATAGTCCCTCTCTGAGTTCTTGTTCTAACTCACTAATCTCTGAAAATAACTTAGTCTGGTCTATCCTGTCGTAGAGATTGTTGTACTTGATATATAAGTTGAGGTTTGGATACTCCTGCCTGCCTTCCTTTGAAGTCACAAGCTCAGTCAGTATTCTGGGGTCTTCCGACCTTATTCCCTTTCCCAGCCTGGAAGATAGAGACTGCAGATATGAATAGTATTCACTCGATGTCACTTTGCCTAATCTATAGTCAAGGCTCATAATCAGAAGTTCGGATAGTTCTTCATTAGTCAATTTCTCACTCAGTTCTTTTATATATTTTGACCTCTCAGAATCTACTCTGGAGAAGTCTATCTGCTCTTCTATTTCAGATGCCTGGATAAATAGTGTGAAATTTGAATATTTTGACTCCGTCACCCTGAAGGGCGACCCACCAACTACTGGTCGGGCATCGTTTACGGTGCCAGTTAGAGAATCATCATAAAGGGGACAGTCCCCTTTTTCTGCGAAAAAGTGGGACAGTCCCCACCCAAGACGATAAAGGTATTGGCAGTATTGGGTGAGTGGGATTTTCTTTTTCTGGTAGGTGTCTATCTTGGATTCTAATTCTTTCAGTTTCTGATTATAGAGGCGGGTTTTCAGTGAAGTAATCTCTTGTCGGAATCTACTGAGGTAATTTCTGACTTCCTCCCCAGAAGAGACACTCTCGTCAAAGGCTTTCAGGTTCTTCCCATATGCGCGTTTGTCCTCCACACCATAAATACTTGCTACTGGCGCCTTCTCATCCTTGACTATGGCAAAGTATTCCTCACCAGTAATTTTCCCTTTCTTTAGAAAATCGCTGGCTACTTCTTCTCTTATCTTCTTTTCAGGGAAGGTGGAGAGAAGCGCGGTATCCACAAGACCAGAGGAGCCTTCCACACAGATAAGGAGAGATTTGCCACCATCACTTGGTCGGGCACTCTTTAGAGTGCCGTCTTCCGTCACCCTCAAGGGCGACCGACCAGTTCGAAATAGACTATCACCTATGTATTTCAGGATATTTGCACTGTTCAACTGGGCTTCAGGACTGGAATGGGCATCCTGGATGTGAATAATTAGTCTGTTCTCTATCCCTTCTTGCTTTTTACTGGATGTTTGCGTGTGGACTTCTCTTACTGTGCCGTATTGGGAAGGAACGGTGAATAGATTATGTGGGGTGATAAGCGAGGATACTTCACCTGCTACATCTTTCTCTTCAAGTTTCTTGACGCGAAGCAAAGCTTCGCTACTCCGACTATCCGATTTCCCAGATTTATCCCGGGAAGCAAGGAGTTCTTGCCTGGCCTTACGCCTCTCGGCCCAGAAACTTCTATCGGGCAGAGAGGCCCCCACCACCTGGGTGAAGAAGAGTACACTGCTTACAACCAGGGCTACAACCCTAAGCCATATCTTATTTGCTTTACTATACCACCAACCTACCATCTTCTCTCCTGGTCACAAATTCTGTTGAGGACGTCTTGTAGCCGCAAAGTGTAAGCTTTGCCTTTAGCAGAGCGTCCCTCCGCAGCTACATTCTTTCGCTGTCGCTCTGCAGCTACAAATTATACCTGAACTTTATACATCCTTTCTTCGGCCTCCCTTCCCTCAAGGTGCTCCTCATCTGCTAGTGTTACCGACAGAATATCCTTAGCATCAAAATAAAACAGAGTCGACCCCATTTTTTGACCCCATTTTCCTTGACTTCTGGAAGAAGATAAATTATAATTCTTAGCAAGGAGGTGTAAGGGATGACTAATAAAATTACTTTGAATCTGGATGTAAAGCAAGTAGAGAAACTTGTAGAAAAACTGCCTTTGGAGGAGAAGCTTAAACTTGTACGTAAACTTGAGAAAGAAACTCTGCGTAAGCGCTGGGGTGGAATTCTTAAAGATATTGATAAAAGGCTTAAGAGATTCCCTATTTCTAAAAAAGAAATTGAACAAGAGATAAAAGCCTATCGTAGAGAGAAATATGCTAAAGGTCATCATTGATACTAATATTCTTATTTCAGGATTACTTAAAAATCCTTCCTGTAGAAAAATTATTAAGTTGCTCGAGGAAAAAAGATTTACCTTAGTCACTTCTCCCCCAATATTAGATGAACTTATCGGTGTGATTTCTCGGCCAAAATTCCATAATGTAATTGGAAGAGAAACCATTGAGAAACTTATTGAGATTATAAAAGCCCAAGCAATCCTGGTCAAACCTTCCCAACGTCTTTCTGTAATTAAAGAAGACCTTGCAGATAATCGTTTCTTAGAAGCTGCATTGGAAGCTAAGGTTAATCTTATTGTCTCCGGTAACCAACACTTGCTTTCACTTAAAAACTTCCACAACATTCCTATTGTTACCTCCAAAGAATTCCTCTCTTGCCTTAAGGAAAAATAAATCTCCTCTGACTTCTTCAACCAATGTCCAACTGCATAGATACCATGTAGTTACTCCTTCACTGTAGCAGCAAAGCGGTAAGCCTTGCTTTCCTCTTAACAATGAGCGACCGTCCCGCTATGTCGAGATAAATTGCGGGTCGCCCTGCAGTTTACCCCTGACAAAGAGGGGCGGTCACTATGCCGATGCCATCAAATCAATTTCTAATCTGATGGGCTCCTGTCCATTTCCAGACATCTCATCCTCTCTAACAGATTATCAAAATCTATCGGTTTCAACAGGTAATCTGCCGCTCCCATCTGCAATCCTCTCTTCTTGCGAATTTCATTAACTACCGATATCATCATAACTGGAATTGACTTCAGTGCTTTATCCCTCTTAAGAGCTTGCAACACTTCAAAGCCGTCTATTTCAGGCATAAGTACATCCAAAGTAATAAGGTCTGGACGGCTCGACCTAGCCTTTTCTAAAGCCTCTTCCCCACCTAATGCGAGAACTGTTTCGTATCCCTCCGCTTCAAGATTAATCTTAATCAAATAGGCAACATGAAAATCATCATCAATAATTAGAATCTTGCGGAACTTCATAAAGACCTCTTTGTAGCAGCAAAGCGTGAGAGGCTGTGTCATAACCCTGTTTTGGGTAGTCGCTCCGATTCATCGGAGCGCAGTTTCCCCGTCGAGAACGCAACCTGCCACGTCCCGTTGGGACTCCGCCTGTGGCGGGATCCCTTGCGGGAAAGGTTGCGGCTACCAAGCAAGAAATCTGATTGCGACACAGCCTCGTGAGTTTTGCTTTTAGTCCCGATTCATCGGGACATCTACAAGATATAAAAAAAGCCGGACTACTCGTAACGGGTTCCCCATGCTCGTTATCGGCAGCCCGGCCAGTTCAACTGCAATGATGTCTATCTATGCAACCCCGAAGCTTTGCGTCCCCCGATTGCTCGGGATTTGCCTTTTCGGAATATTGAAATATTTCAAATGGGGAGAGGGAGGGCTGAGGGGGTTTTGTTTACGCTTGGACTTTATATATCCTCTCTTCAGATTTTATTCCTTCAAGATACTTCTTGTCCACTGGTATCGCTGGCAGGATAATCTTGCCATCCTTAACTATCCGAGACAGTAGCCTCTCTGCCTCTTCCTCAGAATATCTCGCCTTTATGAACTCTATCAGCCACTGAGATACCTTACCCTCTATCGCTACCACAAGGCCTGCCGCTGATGATAACATTTCTCCTTCCTTCGCTGGCTCAAGAAGCACCCAGAGTATCCTCTCCATCATCTCCCTCTTCCCATCCTTCGCCCACCTGGATTCTCTGTCAGTTATTATCTTTATCTCACTTCCATTACCATCAGACCTCCCTGAAAGCAATAACCTCTCATTGATGATGTTGAATACCGCCTTCGTGCTTATCTTCGGTGTCTTAGATATCCCTACTATCCCTCCATTCTCTTCCAGTTCTCTCCTGTCAATTACGAGGTCACTATCTATTACCCTGGATACAACCTCTGCCTTAAGTCCATATCCACTCATATAGTCTCTTAACATCTCTTCCATAACCTCTCCACTCACATTCCTTCTACTGGACACAAAGGCAAACTTTACTCCATCAAGATTTCCCATTTCTTTCGCTGCCTTCACTACCTTCTCCATAACCTTAAACACTGCCCTGCTCCTCGGCTTAACCTTAAGCTCTATATCCATCCGGGAAGGAGTCGCTTCCTTAACTGGCTCTATATCAAACAGACTCTCAAAGTCAAACACGAATACCTTTGTCCCATTATACTTGACCACCATTGGCCGCACTGGATACTCTGACAATGGCTCAACCTCTCGCAAGCTAAAGCTTGCGGCTACCTGAGATAGTACCTCTTCCCGCTGGTATCCGACGGCTTCAGCCGATGATGCCTTCTCTCCACCAACCGACCTCCTGAATCTATCAATTCTCATAAGATAACTGAGCGCAGTAGCAAATTCTCCTCTGTAGAATAGTTCACCTATTGCTTCCTTGCCCCGTAAAGGAATCTCGAATACAGGATACCCTGCCTTCCTTAATTCCGCCGTCACCCTGAAGGGCGACCGACCAACTACTGGTCGGGCACTCTTTAGAGTGCCATCAAACCTGACTACTATAAACGCTGCATTCTCTCCATATTTTTCAGGACTGGAGAGCTCCCCTTCCGTTACTGCGGTAATTCTCTCACCCTCTCCCCAGAGACTCTCAACCAGTTCCTGCCACGACTGACCAAATCCCTCCATTCCCTCAGGCAATACGATGAATATCTCTCGCCCTGACTCTTTCATCTTTTCCTGGAATAATGCCAGTTGCATACCCAAATTCTTCTCCAGATTCTCTTCTCCACACATCGCCTTACCCTTCTTACCACTCTCCAAGAACCTCTCTATATTCACCCCTGCCAGCGCCAATGGCACTAACCCTTCATAACTGAATATTGAACGAGAAACACCTTGTTCTTCAGTAAACACCCTCAGAAACTCTTTCTCCCCGGCTTCCTTAGCAAATGGCCTGTTAGCTTCCACTATTCCCACAAAGTGCTTGCCCAATTCCGATGTAATCTCCTCAGCAGAAACTCCCTCCCCTTTATAGAATTCGGTTAACTTCCCATAGAGATATTTATATGCCTCGTATCCCTCTCCTTGAACTGGAGGAGAAATCACAAACAGAGTCTTCTCCAGACTTATCTTGTTCTCAATATCCCTCAATGCCTCTGGACGTGCCTCAAGAGCAAGAACTTGTGGATATCTTTTTCCTTCGGCTATGCCCGCTGCCAACTTTGCATACGGCACTGCTCTTCCCATCACTACCACATACTCGTAATCCTCCCTCACACTTTCCGCAAACTCCCCAATCTCCCTTACCTCCTCTGCCCTCTCCTCACCAGGATATGTCCATCCCAGCCAAGGATTAATTTCGGGATTCGCAAAGTAAGGCCCCCTCTTCGTCCAGAACCGGGCTATCTCTCCTCTTCTTAACTTCTCAGCAAGTGCCCTTATCCTCTTAATCTCTTCCTCAGACAATTCTGGCTCAATAAGAAGATTAGCCCAGCTCATCCTCATCTTTTCACTCTTTGAAGCCCGATGGAGACCGGGTGCAACAACGCTCCATCCTCGCTCAAACAGAGACACCAGTGCCTGCCACACTCGCGTAGGGGCGACCTTCCATGGTCGCCCTTCCAACCCCAAAGCCTCATATAACCTCACTCGCTCCTCATCCACCAGGCCACTTCTTACAGAAAATGGTCGCTGTCCCCACTTAATGACAGCACAAATCAGTATCCCCCATAATCCCAATCCAAAAACAGAATCAAAAATCTCACCCCATCCAGCCTGCTGCCCACTCCTCATAATCTCCTTCCCAACTGCCGCAAACAAATCTGAGTAAATAAATAATGAAATTACCAGTCCACCAAATAAAAGCGACCAAAGTCTCCTAGTCGGTGAGCTACTGCTTGCCTGTTCTTTCTCCCCGGGCGACATCGTTAACTTATCGTAGATAGGACCTGCTATCTCTTCGAAGATACCAATTAAATCACTACCGATTGTTTTCTTTTCATACTCTTTCAACTCTTCTAATGTCTTTCCTTGTACTACATCTTTTATCCATACTTTGGTAATAAATCTATCAAAACTTACTACACCCGTTGCTTTACGCAGACGAGCTTCCCCAATCAATTCTCTATCTTTATCAGTGAAATAATTTTTGACTAATTCTTCAAGTGGTAATACCTCGATTTTGAAATTTTTAATAAATGCTAAATATGCTTCTAAATTCATTGCACATACCGAGGCATATGCACTACCATAGAAGCCTCGGAAATCATTTATTACACGCAAGATGAACTCTTCCCTTGTCATATTGCGAATTGATTTGGCGCCAGTAAAATCGTAAAGTCTTACATCATCCCTCAATTTTGCAAAATTTTCAACATGTGGTTGCGCGTGTGTAATCCCTATCTCTTCGTGTAACCTTCTTAACAATCTTGCAGCCATCCTCAAGTCTCTACCAAACTCTGAAAACTCTACCCCAATTCTACTTCTCTTTTTTTCTATACTGAGACCTTCTCTCAGTGAAATTTTATCCACTTTATTAAACAACCCACTGCCACCAACCCTCTTATTTTCTACATTCTCTAATGCCATTATTACAAAACCTACTGGTTTCCCCTCAAAAACCATTCCTATAAACTGACCAACACCTATCGGATAAGCAGTAGGAAAGCCTTTCTGGAATGCCTCGCCCATTTCAGTATACTCATTTATTTCTTCATCCAGATATTGGCCCCCAACAGGCTGAGGAGGAGCAGGTTCAATACAAATCCTTCTTGAAGAATCAACACCAAATCTAAATGGAGGCTGTAACATGACTCCTGTTCCAACCTCTTCCACGCCACTATATGCTTCCATCCTCGGTGGTTGTCCCTTATAGGTTACAGGCTTCAATCTAATTACTTTAAGGATTTTGTCTTTATGATGTAAACGCTCTTTTTCTGAGAGACGAATATCAAATGCCCGTCCTGTTTCAATAGCTCCTTGCAAATCTTGCCTACTCACCACATTAAGAATTCCTTGAGCCACCTCTTCCGTAAGCCCATTCTTAAATGCATCGTTGGCAAATTCAATTCTAACTGGAACAGGGACACCAGGAGGAGCAGTAAAGGCTCGCGAATCTTCTAAATATTGACCATAATCTTCTCCACTCTTTGCGGCGACGCTTGGGGTTTCGCCTTGTTCATAGAAAGATAGTTCATCCGTAATGGATATCAAACCTTCTACTTCAAATAATGCTCTTTCATATTCTGCCCGCAGATTATCTAATCTCTCTACATCATCATCGTTGTCAATGTACATTGAATCCATATACTCTGCTGGTCCGTTGACTACAACTTCGGGCTCAATCTCTTCTAATAGCCAAGAAGTAAGACGAATAGATTCAAGAGGGACATAAGCAACCAGGATAGGATATTCAGCACCTCCAGCAGTATAGTTTTCTAATTTAATATTTTTTGAAGAGATGTAAGTGAAGAAATCATCCTTGAATTCAAATGTTTTCTTCTTATCAAGCCCTAAATAAGTTCTCTGATATCTATCCCTATCCCAGTCTGATGTCTTCCTCCAAAGCACCATACCCTCTGCGTCTGGGAATCGGTTAAGGAAATCCCATCGCGTAAGCTCATCCAATTCCTCCCTCAAGGATTCAAATTTTGTGAGCCAGTCCCTATCTTTATCTAACTCTATCATTTTGATTTTGCCAGCGATGCGTCCAAATTTCCCAAATATTGGAGGTGTTATCTCTAGATGGTCTTCTAATCTACCGTATCCCACTACGTATCCCACCATTTCTAAAGCTTCTTTTACTTTCATTTTAAACTCGCGAAATGCTACTGAGCTATCCAAGAGAATATCTACAACCATAGAATCATCTTTTTCCTCTAAATCACTACCAATAAAGTACTTAACATCAAATACCTTACTAAACATAGTGACCATTTCTTTCTTGATCTCTTTGGCTATATTCACTGCAGAACTATTGCTCCATTTGCCAAATTTCTTATCCAAGGCTTCCTTCTTCACTTTCAACTCCTCTTTTCTTCTTCCAGTTGCTGGCTTGCGAAAGATAACTTCAGGAAGCGCCCTCTTCGCATAAGCTCCTTCTGCCAACAGTTCCTCTATACCCCACTTATAAGGAGCCACACCCTTCTCTCTTGCGAGTTCATCTATATTGTATTCTTTATTCGCCTCATCGTGGAATTCTTTTGTGAGAGCTATTGCCTCTTTAAGGTTCTCCTTCATCCATCTCCTCACCTTAGCGAGCGAACGAACCTTGCCCCTTAGTTTTTCCGTAAGTGCATTTTCCCATAATCTAATTTCCTTATCTTCGTGACCTTCAACAATTTCATTGTGCGCATATCCCTCGTCAATGTATATGACAGTTTCTCCATAAGTCTGACCAAGACCAATGTGTGCAAATTCACCTGTGTTGTCTAAAAGGCCTGGTATCTTAATGAACGCAACAAATCTATTTACATAGGCCTGTCCACTCTCCATCATCTCTCTGAGCACTTTCTTTCTTTCTTGTAGCGTATGAGCCTCATAATCCATCTCCTCAATCTGCCTTCTTATATATCTCCCCGTTCTCTCATTAATACTAAGGATACGGGATGCTGCCGGCGATGGGGTTATATCCTGCATTAGCCTTCTCCTTGCAAGCGCTTCTTTCAGCATCAAAAGTCCACCAATCTGCTTTTTCTTTTGAAACTTCTCAGGTAGCCTGTTTCTTACACCAATTTCATCAAGAATTTTCTTAAGTCGCGTTAATAGTTTATAAAGTTCGGGTACTTTCCCTTCTGTTACTTTTCCTTTAAATGTAGGTCTTTCCATCTGCTCAATTATGTGCTCCAACTCATCAGCTGAAAATTTCTCTACAATAACATCAAGAGCAAGTTTTGAGCTGATTTGGTATTCTTGTTTTTTCTCTTGCCAATCCATAACTGAACTACTCAAAATATATCCAAATACATATCCAGTTAGAGAACAAGCAATCAAATACAATCTCTGGAAGACCTTTTGAGGTATAGGTGAAATAGCAGATTCTGATATTATCTTTGTCATGGAAATTAGTATTCTACCTCCAACCAAAGCTGCTAACAGCCAACTACCAATACCCAACATAAACCACTTGCTACCTGTGCCGCCCATCATCTTGTCCTTCATTTCCAATTTCTTAAATTTATAAGCAACAAGTATACCGGCCAAGAGTCCTATACCCAGAAAAACTAATATTGGATACGCGCTCCACGCTGGACCACTATTACTTAATTCTTCTAAAATTCTCTCTTCTGTGGCTATGGTTCTTACTATCTCTTTTGTCCATCCAGTTGAAGCCAAACCTAAAACAACTACAAGAATAGGCAGAAGAAAAGAGCGAAAGCCGGGTGCAGGTTTTACCTCTGGTTTAACGTCACCCAGAAGTTCATCAAAAGCTTTCGTAAGGCTATCCAAAGTTGGAGGTATGGTGAGAATCGTTTCTTTATCTTTGTAAGTTAGCTTAACCTCATTTTCAGATGCAACACTGGCAAAGAAGCCATAATCAAGCAATGAAGAAAAGCTAATTAAATCAGTTACTATCTCAGCTGTTAAGTTAAGACCACTGTATTCTCCTCGCGGGTGTAGCTGTAGCACTTCCGGGCTTCCACCTTGGCCTGTTTCCAGGCAGATTTCAAAAAACTTGCGCTTGTCCACTGGGCTATTTACTTTTACTCCATTTCTGGTTAGCTTCCCAGGCAGACTTTTCGCCAGACCCTTTTCCTCCAGAATCAACCTAATAGCATTTCTTGCCTTCCACGAGGTAAGCTCTATAGGCTTATCATCTATGGATAGAGAACTCATATCAATATCTCTACTCATTCTTAACATCTCAATCATCTCTGTGACCGTGACCGGCTCAACAGGCTTAACAATATCAATGAGCTCTTTAAGTTTTTCATAAACTTGTAGTGTGGTAACGGCTTTTATTCTCGTGACTTTTTCTTCAGTCAATGATGCATTGCTCTCCTCCGCAGGTGAGTTGCAGTTTTGAGTTGTCAGTAGTTGTATTCGTTGGCGTATTTTTTCAATACTTTCTCCAAGATAAGTCTTCATAGGTTCTGGGATTATCTCACGTTTCGCTTCCAGTATCTCTAAGGTAATCTGAAGTATCTCAACACTGTCAATTCTATTTACAAACTTTTCAAATCCGGGTTGGAGATGTGTTTCCAATAAACTTCGAATCGCGTCCTTATCTTCAGGCTCCAAAGCTATGTCAACATTTGCTCTTGCCGATGCAATCGATTCCGCGGACCTCATAAGCCAGCTTATCACTCCAATTTCACGTTCACCGTTTGGCGTTACTTGCACCTTTCCGCTTTCATCAATTGTTAAAAAGCCCTGCTGAGCTAATCCTTCAAGGTCCCTCCTGGCTGTTGACCTCCAATTTTTCGCCAGCGGCTCAAACCCAAGTTCAATTGCTTCCCACTCATAAGCTACCACGTAATGCTCCAAGCTAAACCAGCCCTGTTTTCTCAAGACTTCCTGAAGATACCTCGATGACACAATAACTTTCTTAGCATCTCTCGGACTCTTCCCCGGCTTCGGGCCAAACCTGCCCTTATCGGCACGACGCGGAGTTATGACATTCTGCTCAGTTTGTTTTGGCCCAATCGAAGTTTGGATACGAGCTTGCTCTAATGCTTCTCTTATCTCATCAAGTTGCCATTGCTGGAGTCGACACTCTCTCATCCGCTCTATATCACGAACTCCATTGGCAGAATCTCTTAGATTCATTCTATCCATAAGAGCATGTATTCTCTCCTTCGTCAATTTATGTATAGCCTCTTGCGATGTAATCCCGTTCTTGTCATCTCGCTCACAAGTCAGGACTAGATTTAGAATGTCTTCTTCTCTCTGCCTTTCAGGTAATCTCATCTTCACATCTGTCTGTTTTAAGGTATTGGTAATCTCTTCTAAAAGCTTCCAACCCTCTGGTTTCTCCTCGCTACCCCTGAATAGCGTCCTTAAACCAGGTGCCCCATCTTTTCCGAAGATAATCCTATTCCTCGATTTCTCAAAAGGAAGTTCGACTAATTTCTCTAATTTCTCTATTTTCTTCAGGAGTTTCTCCTTCTCTTTTGAGTCTTGCTCTTTATTTTCTTTCTCTCTCAACTTCTCAAGTTCTTTAATAGCTGCCTTACGGGCCAGGTCAAAACATCGTCTATATAGGTCAGGATAATATGCCTGCAACACCTTCCAGGTTATCGCCTGCCAATCAGTATTGATATTCACCTTGGCTATGCCAGTACCTACAAACGCTAGAACCACCTCAAGAGGCGTGCCTGAAAATCCACGTAGTGCTACTCCTATTTTTATTCCAAGCTCCCTCTCAAATCTCTCTACCGTCTCTCGTGCCCTGTCAACCACAACCCCCTTCTTTTTTCTTTTCTCGTCAATCTGTCCTGTTGTATCCCTTCCATAGTAGTCGTCTACTGTTATCGGACCACCTTCGTAGGGCTTAAGCTTATCATCTTCAGTAAAATCATATCCATGGGACGTTCCCAATTGTTCTGCAATAACATCAAGACGCTTCTTTAGATGTTCATGATAGTATTTAGCCTCTTCAAATGTGCTTATATCCGTCCCTATATCTCCAACCTCCCCTTCATGTCCAACCTCTATCCCTAATTCCTCAGCCCCTTCTTCAATCACTCGTATAATCTCAATACCTGTCTCAATAACATCCTTCAATCTCGCATGTAAATAATCCTCTTCACTCTCAAAATCTCCTCTCTTGACTTCTTCGTCCGTAAGAGTTGATGTATCAGTAGCAAAAGAGGTAAAACCAACCTTAAGTGTAAGACGAGCGCGGTCAATAGCTTCTTGCAAGGCTCCTCGCGGGTCTTTCTTGAATTTATTCTTATCTATCTGGTTGTGGTCAAGGTGCACTATATAGGTAACCTTTCTCCCTGTCTCTCTATAGAGCTCCCTCGCCACTCGTGCACAATACTCTGGCAGGTGTGGCTTCCCTTTAGCATAGGTCTTAAGAGCGCCCGGACCGACCTCAAAAATTATCAGTGCATTCATCTCTGATGCTGCTTCCATAATTGCTCTAATCTGAAGGGCTGATAATTCACCGTTATCTATGTTACAGGCTGGTACAGGTACTCTAAGCACCTTTGCTGCATCAAATAACGCTCTACCTGATATCGGTAAGGATGCAAAATGTCCTAGAACCATGTTCTTTAACTCTGAATCAAGCGACATTATTTTTTTTACTGCCTCTAGCCTGACATCAGGATTACCACTCTTAAGGCCCTCTATTGCCTCATCTATATTTATCCCCTCCAGAGGCGAGGATAGGACAAAATCTTCTATTCTGGGTGTAAAAGCTAACAATTCTCCGTCGTAATCAAATTCGGACATAACCATCTCGGAGATAACCACATTTATAGAATCGCTGACTTTGCTCCCCAGCTCTCTCCTCAATCCTTCCTTGATGGCCTCTGGGAGAACTGGGATTTCTTTTCCTGTTCTATCTCTTTTTACCACGCCATTTCCGATTTTGGCTACACCAGCACCAATAATGACGTTATCTGTAAATTTTTCGCCTCTTTCCAGTTTCCAATATTTTATAAATGCTGCGAGACCTCTGCCCAATTCTATTCCAGCCTCTTCAATCAATTCTGTAGCTAACTCATTACCTGCTCTCCCAGCCTCATTGATGTCTTTCAACTCTAAGTCTTGTATTGTTCGCTTATTTACAGTTTTCAGAAGAGCTTCACTTCCAGTTCCACTTTGAGAAATCTGCTGGCGCATTCTTTGTATGAGAGCCGGTCCTCCCAGATAATGCTCAAAATAAACTTCTCCCTCTGCCAACTCATTCGGGGCAGGGTAGCGGTCCTTCATAAAATGATAATGGCGATATTTTCCATCTTTGGTTTTAGTTACCGTATACCCTGGCTCTCCAATCATAGTTCCTACAACAGGGTCATTCCAGTAAACTTTACCATCACGGATTACACCATTACCAATCCCTGTTCCCCAGTTAAGAAACATCATATTTTGACACCCCGGAAGCGTCCCTTTTGCACTCACCTCTCCCTTAGCTCTGGCATCTGCATCATGAAAGACTCTTGCCTGTACTTGCCTACCGAATCTATTGGAAAAGGCTTGCTCCAATCTATTTTTTAAAGGAAAGTTCTTAAAAGGTATATTCTCGCTTTCTATTATTACCCCTGTTTCGGGATTCAATGGCCCGGGTGAAGAAACGCCTATTCCCACTACCTTCTCAAATCCTACCGTGCTTGCTATAGCTTCTATCTGAGACCATATCGCATTAAATAATACTTCATCTGACTCCACAGGAGTCTTAATGTCAGGAACCCTGGCAAAAATATCTCCTGCAGGATTGACCGCTGCACATCCTATCTTTGTTCCTCCTAAACTTACGGCAATGGTTACGCCAAAAGAAGCCAAGTCCTGTATACGCTGATTTTCCACTCTTCTAACTACTTCCTGCATAATTACCTTTATTAAGCGCTCTATGTCTTGTGTTGAAATGGACACCACAGGTCCTAAACTCATTTCACGAGTAATCTGATCCAGAGTTGCTGAGGCTATTTTATAAGCATCCCCTTTACGTAAATCTGCTCGGCCAAGATATCCTCTTGCCTCTGCACCAGTCTTACACTTATCAGTCAAGTCCTTAACTATTCCCAGTGCTCCAAAATAGTCTGACTCATCTTCCTTAATAGAGTCTCTGCCCTCCCATACTTGAACATTTTGAACATATTCCAAAATCTGGTTTGCACTGATAGGTTCTGATAAGTTTCTATAATGGGCTCTTGCTGCTCTCATAACAATAAAGACCAAATCTTCTAAACTGGCAAATTCAGTCAATAATTTCTTGTCCTTGGTAAGAAGCCCTCTGTCCGTCGTATAAGCATGCACTCTTTTACCTTTAATTGCTTCTATTATGACCCTTAAATCTTTCGTTGACATCGGTGTAACAGGCGAGGTCCGAGCAGATGATAAAATGGTGGTTATATCTCTAACGCTCCCAAGAATATCATGCGGATTGAAAAGATAACCTATCAACCCAGCGTTTATCGCTCCATCTTTACAATCTTGCCTATCGTCTATGAACAAACATTGCCCTGAAGACAACCCTGCGTCGGCAACTACCTTTGCATAACTGCGTGGGTCTGGTTTTGATAATCCTGTAAGGTAAGAGGCGTAGATGTCCTTTTCTCCATTTTCCAATAATTGAACAACCTTTGTGTGCTTTAATCTGAATTCATGGTGGATCTTGCTTGTAGTTGTTAATATACGAACTTTGTACCCTTTTTTCCTTAGAACCTGTAATAAAGAAAGGGCTTCGGGAATATCCCCTATCAGTACCCACTCCGCAAATATTTCTTTAAGGTCCGCTTCAGATAATTCGATTTTTCTGCCCGTGACCTGCCTAAGCCAATTGCTTGTTCTTTCTTGTAGCTTTTTATCGTCAATGATGCCGTGTTCATACTGATAAAGTGGATTGTTACGATCGGTATTTCTTCTTTCGTAAAAATCATAGGCAACCTTTCTGTCTATTCCAAAACGCTCTGCTAACTTTTCGGTAGCTATTTTGTAATCATACCGGTTAAGTACATTACCCCAATCAAAAATCAATAATTTAATAGAAGATTCCGAGGCAGGAGGAATTGAATCTAAATATCCTTTTAAGGTGAGGTCGTCTTTCTCTTTATCTTCTTTTGCTAACTCATCCATTAACTCTTGAGCTTTATAGGAAATGTTATGTTTCTTGGCTATATTGAGGGCTTGTTGGTGGGAAAATCCTAAAATGTGGAGAACATCGTGAGTCACTACTTCATATACCTGGTCCGGTGATGCCCTGGTGGCATATCCCGCTGATACATATACATTCCTCCTCTTCTTCCCATAATGTGCTGCTCCATATTCCCTTTTCACCCAGAAAAGATTCTTACCTGAATCTAAATAAATAACACTTAAACTTTTCTTTATGTCAATCTTCCTCTTATTAAACTCCTCTTTATTCTTTATTCCACTCTCTCTCAACTTTTCCTTCTGTGTCTCACTAAGGCTCTCATATTCCAGTCTATCCAGAAACTCATTAACCCTCTTCCTCATTGCCGAGCGACTCTTATCTCCCGTAAATTTCCTGCTTACATCTTTCTTGTTCTTGAATAGACTTCCTATCAAATCATTCAACCCATCAACAATCCTGTGTAACTCTTCTCCAATCTTCCCAAAAGTGACATTGGTGCGTACCATCTCCTCAGGTAGCTGTGGCAAAAGATACTTCATCAATCCTCGGTCCATATATAGATTCCGATGCGCTATCTCTTTTATATGCACACTTCTGTCTGGCCCGGAAAGTATATACCCAAACGGTATTATCCAGGATGCATCTCCCCAGAACTTCTCAAACTGCGCCACCTTCATCTTATCCCTTCTTCCCAATCCATAATCCTCTATCACCGGTTTTAACGTTACATAATTGGCTAACCTCTTCTCAAACTTAAGCAACT
>Ga0315312_1001639_pt1 | contig 16896 bp, 16 predicted proteins | sample TDP7_MG_FD_203629 | JGI IMG/M metagenome (GOLD analysis project Ga0315312, IMG submission 203629) | Freshwater sediment microbial communities from Lake Towuti, South Sulawesi, Indonesia - TDP7 | ecosystem: Environmental > Aquatic > Freshwater > Lake > Sediment | place: Indonesia: South Sulawesi... | reverse complement strand
GTTTACCTGCCTAGAGTTTGGGTTTAATTCCCCAATTCTCATGGGCTCCCTACTTTCTGATTCGCTTCTGCTTGCCATATTCCTTACACTCGCTTTAGCTTGAAATGACGATAAATAACCTATCATTTAAGGGTTTTGGTTAGCGCGCTTGAGGGAGGATAGGATGGAATTCAAAGGCACCTCAGTGCATCCATATTACTCCCAGTCGAGGACCTATCCGAAAAGTGGGGCTGATTCTAAAGGACTTTGGAGAGCCCTGACTTTTAATGGTATGGCTGGCAATTTTGCAGTTTCAGCACAAAACTCTAAGTAACTGATAAGTGAATGTATTAACAGAGAGGGAGTCTATTGGTAATTCAGGGCGCGGACAAATCCACTCGCTTAATTGTCTTCGATGTGGAGGGGGTGCTGCTGCCTGAGAAGCGTTATCTGCTCTTTGAGGTGGCGAGGAGGCTGGGCTTCTGGAAATTTATGAAGGTCCTCATCATCGGTTTCCTCTACACAATTGGGTTAATGCCCCTTGAATCTGCCCTCAAGAGGATTTTTACGCTCCTCCGGGGTTTTGCCTTCGACGATCTCTTCAATTTCTATAGGAGGGTTCCCCTAATGTTGGGCGCAGAGGAGGTTTTTAAGAAATTAAGGGAGTTAGGGTGTAAAACAGCCCTTATAAGTTCGGGTATTCCCGCCCCCTTCGTTAAGGACCTGGCGGATAGGTTAAGGGCGGATTACCCCTTCGGTTTAGATTTAGAGGCATTGAATGGCCACGTAACAGGCAAAATCGGGGGTGACGTGATAGAACCCGAAGGCAAAGCCTTGGTTCTAAAGAAGGTCCTCAATGCCGCGGGTCTAACCCCAAAGGACTGCGTCGTAGTCGCTGACGATCGAAATAACCTGCCCATGTTTAACCTCTGCTCCCTGCGGATAGGCTACTGTCCCGAGTTCCTAGTGGACATCAAATCCGACTTCGTCGTTAATGGAAGCCTAACCGAAATCCTTCCCATCCTAACAGGAAACGTGTCCAGGGCTTCCCGACTAGGCCTTTCAAGGAATGAAGCCTTAAGGGAAATGATTCACATAAGCGGCTTTTTCGTGCCCCTCGTTTGCGTGTACCTTCTAGATCGTTATTTGTCCGTTCTGTTAATTCTCCTCGTAACTATTTTTTTCATCGCATCTGAATTCGCCAGAATGGGGGGAACCGATTTTCCCCTCTTTTCCATGATAACTTGGAGGACAGCCATTACGTCAGAAAGTTGTGAATTTGCAACCGCCCCTATCTTTTTCGCCCTAGGCATAATTTTATCCCTCATCCTTTTTCCCGAACCTGTAAACTATGCCTCCATCGCCATCTTCACCCTAGGCGACGGTTTCGCCGCCCTCTTTGGGAAAAAGTTTGGAAGAACAATCTCCCCCCTCAACAAGGCAAAGAGAATGGAGGGTTCGATCTTCGGTTTCCTCTTCGCCTTCCTAGGCGCCCTATTCTTCCTGGCAGACCCGCAGAAAGCCTTGATAGGCGCCGCCGTGGGGATGCTTGTGGAGAGCCTGCCCTCGCCGATTAGCGACAATATAACCATTCCCCTGGCTTCAGGGCTGGCGTTAACCGTGCTCCCGTGAAGTAAAGCTGAAAATTTGACTTTACCACGGAAAATTCGCGCCCGTAAATATCGCCGCTCTTCATGTGCACGTGACAATCTGTCTTTAACTAAAAAGTATACTAGCGAGTTCCAATAGGTCCTTGAGGTAGATTTGTCACCCGAATTGGAAAATCCGTTGTTACTTAACAATAGGCTCTGGGGAACCCTTCTAAAAGAAGTCAAGGTAGAACTTGCGTTACAACTTTTCGGCCTTAAAACACAGGGGATAGGCTAAATGGTGGACCCAAGGCATAAACTATATTCCTTTTACACCGGTTTCAGATTGTTAGTTTGTTTCGGGCAAAGTTTAGAAAGGACCTTAAGGCTTCTTCAGGTGAGTCGCTGATGTAGCTTTCCTCTACTCTCTGCTCCTTCTCATTATGAAAATGCTTTGGGAAGGTCTTCAGTTTCCGCGCCTTCCTGTCTGGCAGATTATTATGCCTGTAAATCGTTCCATCAACACTTCTTCTCTCCCAGTGATATGCGTAGACTCCTGGCCTCTTCTCAGATAGCCAAACGTCAATGTAGCTTCCGTCTGAAATGAGGATTCTTAACTTTCCCTCAACAACTCTTGCTCCCTGTACAATGTCAGAAAACTCTGATACTGCTATATACGCTAGACTTCTGTAGGTTTTGTCCCTTGAGCTCAACTGCTAATGTGCTCCTTTAATAGGGACTCTACCTTTTCCGCCCTGACCTCTAAGTATTCAAGTTTGGTTAGGTCCTCAAAGCACTCCGACTCCGAGACTTCTCCTCTCTCAAGTTTACTCCATAGTTCATTGAAGGAGTGAACACGGTTTTTACCCAAAATCTTTGACATTTCAGCCTTAAGGGACCTTAACTCAAATTCCAGATACCTGTGGATCCCTTCTTTGATCAACTCGTCCTTAGGAATGTTTAACTCCCTCTCAACCCTCTCCACGGTCACGGTCATATCGTGTGTCCCTGCCTTTTTCTATCCTAAACCCAGATTTAAATGTTCGATTTTCCTTAATTTATCAGTCAGCGACTCCCTTATTAGGATAATCTTTTTATGATGGAGGATAGGAGGGCCACCTTTGCGGCGTCTTCTACCCACTCGTTTATGTGGTATGCCCGGTAGACGGTGTCGCCGATGGTGACCACGCCGTGGTTCTTTAGGAGCAGGGCCTGCACCGTTGGGTCCTTGAAGCCCCCTATGACGTAGCCTGCCAACTCTGGGGAGCCCGGCGGTGCGTATTCCACGAGGGGAACCTTCTTAAGGGTTAGTTGCGCGGTGGCTGTCACCTGCGGTATCTCTTTCCCCGCGGCGGCATAGGCCGTAGCGAAGGGAGAATGGGTATGTAAAACCGCCTTTACGTTCCCTCGGGCCTTGTAGATGCCCAAGTGAAAGTTCACTTCCTTGGATGGACGGCCCTCGCCTTGGATGACGTTTCCTTCAAGGTCTAGGGTAAGTATATCCTTGGGCTCAAGGTCCAGCATGCTTGCCCCTGAACCCTTAATGTAAACCTCCCCCCGGTCAGGGTTTAGAACGCTCACATTCCCACTGGTTCCAGGACACCATTCCCTACCGCCAGACCAACGGGAAACCTTAATGAGATCCTTCTTTAAATCTTCCGTTCCCATGGGTTGCTCCTCCGTCATCAATAGAAGCCCTTTATTTAAAATCTATTTGGTTGAGCTGTTTAAGTTTGCACCTGGCGCCTCTGTCACTAACCCTTATCCCTTGGGAAAGATGCCCTTCTCACGCCCCTTCTCATAGGATCCATCTTTTACCCCCCCGCAGATCGCCCACTCCTGGGAGGTGATGATGCCGTCACCGTAGCCGCATATGTCCATCGATCTAGGTATACGTTCGAATAGGAGGGCGTAAAGATCCTTTGCCTTCATGGTCGCTCCAGGGGCTAGTCCCAGCTTCTGAAAGACGTTCAGATCCTTCTTGTAATCACGAATCTGGCAATAAGTGTCGCAAAGATGGGTCTCTGGATTATAGCTGGGGCAAGGAGGGCAGATCATGCAGCACCCTTCAATCAGGGTTATTGGCGTGTCAGGGTCTTCCCGTATCCTTCTCAATACCTCATAGAGATTATCCTCTTCGAGCGGGGCAGAGCCTCCCCTCCCATAGAAGCATGCAACACACATGAGATGATGGGGCCTTATGAAGAGCCTCTCGCCATGATATATCCTCTCCACAGACTCTTCCTTGGCCTTCCGCATCTCTTTCCCGCTTCTGGGAAGTATGAACAACCCTACGCCCTCCTTACGCGCCCTCTCATAGTATCCGCTCTTGGCGTGGGGGCAGCCTTCCCACTCGGTGGAAATCACAGTGTTGTAGGCACAGATCCCCTCTACTGTTGGAATTCTCTTAAGCAGCAGCCCGTAGAGGTACCACGCTGGACGGCGGGACCCGGGGATCAAACCCAGCCTCTGCAACATGTCGAGGTCCTTCTTACGATTATAGAGTTCCTTCTTAACATCCTGGAAATATTCCTCGGAGGCGATGTCCTGATAGTAAAGGGGATGAGTGGGGCATTCTAGAATGATCGATGTCTCCCGGTTACACTTGACCTGATCCAAGATCCTTTGGATTCTCTCCTTTCCAGGTGGTGGACTATCGCAGCCTCCGCGAAGACATACTGTACATAACAGGTGGTTGGGCCTTATAACAAGCGTGTCGGCGGTCCCTCCTCTCTCTGTCTCCCCATCTGGCAAGTTCTTTTTTCCCATATTCTGTGAATAAAGATTCTTGAGAATAAAATTATGCAGTATTTATTGGACAAAAAGCCTTTAGATAGGGCATATCAACTTGACTGGAAAGGTGACATTCCTATCAGGTGGCTTACCGGAGATTCGTGCTCCTTAAACTGGATTGTTCAAACGAGTTTAGGAGTCCATGGCTCCTTGAGATGCGAAAAGAGTTACTTAAAGGTCTCAAGCGTTTCTTCGCTAACTATTAATTGTTTTAAATAAGTCCGCGCCTTCATATGTTGGGATTTCAATGAGCCTTGGGGAGTTTAGCGAAAGGGTCGCCGCGGCGATATCTGAACTAAAGCTGATGGCGCCCAAGGAAATCCTTTTGGTTCATCATGACGACGCGGACGGCCTGTGCTCAGCTGCTGTCATTAAGGCAGCCTTGGAGCGCGAAGGCTATGGCGTTAAGACCCTTTGTCTGGAAAAGGCGTATCCAGAAGTTATTGAAAGCCTGCATAAAGGCGAAGGAGCAGTTGTCTTCTATGGCGACATCGGGTCTGCCCACGCCGATCTTATATCGGAGTGCAACGGGGGTCGAAATCTAACCATTATTTTGGATCATCATGACCCAAGGCCAGCGGCTGATCCGCGGATTTATGACCTCAATTTGGAGAATCATGGCTTTAAGGGGGAAACCGACTTTTCAGGAGCCACGTGCTGCTACCTCTTCGCGAAGGCCCTAAACCCGCGCAACGCTGATCTCTCCTACTTGGCATTGGTGGGGAGCTGCGAGATTCCCGACGGATTGGTGGGCTTAAACAGAACCGTTTTGGATGAGGCAACAGAAAAGGGCGTGGTCCAAGCCGTGGGAAAAAAAATCATGATTGGAAAATTTGGAATAACCACCGAAGAGCTCTTTTCAAAGCTTCAGATTCTGGGCTCTGTGGGCTACTACGAGAACGGCCCTATGCTGGGAATCCAAGCCTGCCTGGAGGGGATAACCGAGGAGGTTAAGGGCAGAATTGAGGAGTGGGAAGCGCGGAGGAAGGAGGCCAACAAGCGCCTTCTGGGGAGGCTCTACCGTGAGCGACTGAAGGAGACCGGGCGCCTCCAATGGTTTGATGCGGGCGACGCCTACGCGGGAATGGGCTCCAAGGTCATAGGAACCTTCTGCTCCTTCCTATCCTTCCAAAAAAGATTGGTGAAGCCCAACAAATACATCCTAGGCTTCACCCAAATGTCCCCTGAGGTTCCAAGTTACGGAAGATTAAAGGAAAACTACGTAAAGGTTTCAGTGAGGGTCCCGGAAGAGATGAAGAAACTCATCGACGCTGGTAAGGCGCCTCCGGCAGTGGGACTCCTCGTGGAAGCCTCCAAGGGCTTTGGAACGGCCGACGGCCACGCCTACGCCGCCAGCTGCGTACTACCCGCCCCCATGAAACAAAAACTAATTGAAAATGCTGAAAATCTAACCCTAGGAACATAACAAAAAGCTACAAAAAAGCTAAACTAATCTCTGATAAGCTGGATGGGGATTGCCAGATGAACCGAGGAGTGCTGCTTCTACTCCTTAAAGGCGAAGTTGATCCAGAAATGAAACGGCATTGATGAGCGATAAAAGTTTTTAGAGGAAATGCGCGAATTATGTTACTTAAAAGCTCCTTTGCAAATTTACATCCGTTGGGGAAAATTGTTTAAGAGGAAGGAAGATGTTGACTGAAGAACAAAAGCCTAATCTTTTGTTTATCTTCACGGATGAACAGCGAGCTGACACCATGACCGCATACGGTAACCACCGAATTGAGGTTCCAAACCTGAACAGATTGGCCCGTGAGGGAGTAGTCTTCGAGAAGGCGTATGTGACACAGGCGATCTGTACGCCAAGTAGAGCTTCAATACTGAACGGGCTTTATCCTCACACAACGGGCTGTGTTAGGAACAACATCCCTTTGCCTCAGGATGTACGCACCTTGCCTGAAATAGGCGATTTCAATGACTATGAGAAGTGCTACATCGGTAAGTGGCATTTGGGCGATGAAATCTTTTGTCAGCACGGGTTTGACGAGTGGATAAGCACCGAAGACATGTACCGCCCTTACTACAGGCCAGGCCGTGACAAATTCGCACATAGCTCCTACCATCACTGGCTTGTCAAGAACGGGTTTAATCCGCCAAATATTGCTGAAGATGGGTTCAAATTCTTCTCCCGTAGTGTAGCCGCGCGTATGCCTGAGAAGTTCTGCAAACCGTCTTTCGAAGCGGAAGAGGCTTCACAGTTCATACGGGAAAATAGTGATCGCTCATTCATGCTTTATGTGAACTTTCTAGAACCCCACATGCCATTTTTCGGCCCGCGAGACGATCAATTTAAACCATGGGAAGTGACGCTTCCTAAGAATTTTGATATTGTGCCAACAGAGGACCAGCCCTTAAAAGCCCGGTTGGAAGAAAAAAGAAGACGTTTATACGAGAGATTGATAGGCACGAGCGTTCCCACCGAAATGGATTGGCGTAGACTGATCGCCAGGTATTGGGGTCTAGTCAGTCAGGTTGACACAGCGATAGGCAAAATTCTCGATACAGTGAAGGAATGCGGTCTTACAAACAATACAATAATTGTCTTCACTAGCGACCATGGTGATATGATGGGAAGTCATCAATTGATCACCAAGGGCTTTCAGTTCGAGGAGGCAGTTCGAATTCCATTGATAATAAAAATTCCCAACCACCCTGAGTCCGGCTCAGTTGTACGTGAACCTGTGAGCCAAGTGGACCTTGTGCCCACCCTCCTGGATATCATGGGAAAACCTGTGCCGAAAGAACTCGAGGGATATAGCTGGAAACCGATGTTGGACGGTACCGGAGAACCTACTGAAAAGGATGTATTCATAGAGTGGTCCCCCAATGGGAAAAGCGACGAAGCAGACCATCCTGTGCGTACAATAATAACGCCGGAAGGCTGGAAGTTCAATTGGAGCGCTTTTGGTCAGCACGAACTGTACAACCTCAACGAGGATCCTTTTGAATCGATAAATCTGGTTCGCCGCGGAGAACACCGTCCTTTAATAGAGAAATTGATGAAACGCATCAAAGCATGGCAGACCCGCACACATGATATAGTTGAATTGCCAGTGCCTTAACACGATGGTGTACTAAGGTCATGAATAAGCGAATAAAAATACAGGAAGGACCAAAAGAGGGACGGAAGTATTAGCCCTTCCGCCTCAAGACCCTAATCTAAAGCGTATTCGCGTATCTTAATATGGATGGGTGTCTTCCTGTAGGGGTTGGAAGAATCTCTTGTTGATGCGAATGAATATTAGGGGGCCCTTGCTCTGGGAGATTCTTCTCGCCTTCCTCAGCACGTTGTTCACTACGGCCAGAAGGCGTTCACTCTCTCCTGTGTAGGCCCTCCTTTCTAGACATGTTCCAAGTTCCATTTTTAGCATGTCCTCGGCTAGGATGGCGGTTCCGCATATTTCTCCATTCCTGATGAGGGCTTCTACAACTAGGTCTTCAATTTCGTGGCGGTTTTGGAGGCTCCTCCAAACGGGTTCAACTTTACTCAAAATTTCATCCATTCGCTTCCATTCCCTGATGCCCTCATCGCCTAATATGATCTTGACCCGTTCCTTCCATTTTTTGATCCACATCCCCGACCAGAGTTGGATGAACTCCTCAAACTCCTGCGGTGCCCCACAGAAACAGTCATAGATCCTTTCCCTCAGCTCTGCCTCGTTTGCCCCTTCCTCTACAAGTTGCCAGTGAACCTTTAAATAGTTCATTAGGTCCCGATGGGCAACGCATAGAACCCTCCTATCCGCGCCCCAAAGGTCAAGCTGAGGATTTCTGCTCCTTAAGCCCTTCGACAGGAGATGCGCCATAAGGTCCATCCGCTCTGTCCTCCAGCAACGCCTTCTACAATATGGTGCATAAGTAATATTAAATTGTTACCCAAATCCTTTAAATATAGCCGCGGGCAGGAAAAGTATTTAAAACTATGTGCGTGATTAAAGCGACGTTTAAGAGAAGTGATGGCGATGGCGAGGAAAGCGCGGATTCGGTTAACCAGCACCGACTACCAAAAGCTGGAGGAGGTGTGCACAGAACTGAAGACCATCGCCGAGAAAACTGGGGTGAAAATGGCTGGACCGGTTCCCCTACCCACCAAGCGGCTTAGGGTTCCAGTTCGTAAGACCCCCTGCGGGGAAGGTACCGCCACCTGGGACAAGTGGGAACTCCGCATCCACAAGCGCCTCATAGACTTGGACGCCGAGGAACGGGTTATGCGCCGAATAATGAGAATCAGAGTGCCAGAAGAGGTCTTCGTGAGCATCGAATTACTGTAGCCCTTTACTAAGACGGTTTTTAGCTTTAGACCACAAAAAGGACCGCATAGAAAATAGTTCAGTTTCGAGAAGGTCTAGGGCTCGGTTGATGCTCCTAGCCTCGCCCATGGACCGGGGGTTCCTGAGAACCCTCACGTCTTTAAATCTTCTGGCCACATCGCTGGTCCTGTCGGTGCTATCCTTCCTCTGTTCTGAGTCACGATGTGGAGGCGCGTTTCCTCCTTAACCGCGCAAAGTAACTTATCGAGACAAAGAAACCGACTAGGAAGACCGCCCCTAGAATAAGCTTTATGGCGAGGAGGGTCTCGACAGGGAAAAGAAAGAGGAAGCCTACAAGAGCTAATAACAACCCCACCGTGAACACCCCCCGGGCTGGATAAGCCCGCTCACGCCCAACTTCCTTAGGCTTCTCCAACTCAACCCCGAGCCTCGTATAAATTGCCCTGTCGGTCTCTCTGAGCTTTTTAATGTACTGCTCCTTGAGGGGCTGGAGGGTGGATTCCAAAAGGGAAACGCGGTCAAGTTCCTCGCTGAGTTCTCTCCTCCTCCTCCCCACCTCATCGAGCTGCTGCTCAAAAAGGCGGATAGACTCCAGCGCGATCGTCCTCTCGTTCTCCAGCTGTTCTAGGCCCATCAGTCCAGTCTCAGGCTTACGCTCCTCCGCGAGGGCCGCGGTCTCTGCGTGGGACACGTTCTCTTTTGGCACCCTAAGCATGATTGAGATGAAGTTCTTCACATAATTGGGGTCCATCCGGTACTCAAGCTCAGCGGTCCACCTTCCCTCCTTCTTCAAAAGCTTTGGTAGAACGTTATAGGTGAGACCACACTCAAGCCTCTTCTCCACAGCTTGCCTATCAATCCCTTTCTCAGTTTTAAGGGCTACGCGAGCCAGGTTCTCAGGGTCCTCATACCATAGGGGCTCCCGGTAAACGTAGACAGCGTCATCCTTGACGGCGCGGAGGTGAAAAGCCCTGGCAGGAGAGTTCAACTCATATGTTACCAACGCTGGTTGGTCAGCTCGGTTCTTGAAGTCTAGCCAGCTACCGCATTCCACCCAATCCCTTGGCGATATCTGCAAGATTAAACCCCAACGCATGAGTTTATTTTTCGTTTCACATACCCTAATCGGTTTTGCCGTCCACGCGCAATGATAATTTTGGTGAGGCACGTATTTAATATTATAGGAACTAATTTAGGAAATCAAGTTGAGTAATTCATATATTTAATATTATAGGATAAATCCAGTTAACAACCTATAGTCTTATTTTTCGGTCGGCGCACGGTACCGCCATATAAGTAGAGGATATAAATACTCCCCCAATTTTAAACTGGGCGACGAAAACGTGATGATCTCTGCGTTTGCGTCCATAATGCTACTCCTCAGATGAGTAACCTTTTCAAGATAGGGTGCTGTAAAACCTTTTATTAGGGCGCATAATGACCGCGCCTGTTTGTGGGTAACCTCTACCCGACGCTCACGGACCGTTCCCTGTTCCTTTGAGTGAACAACAAGTTTTCAGCTCCAGCCGTGCAGGCTAAAATTTTTATGTTGAAACATATTTTTGATTTTTGAGGATTGAGAACATAAGTGAGAAGTTCCGACTTGCCGTGGTAGGCATTGATCATCCCCATGGACAGATATATCGTGAATTGTTAAAACAAATGTGGGAAACCGATGTTGTGGCCTTCTATGCTCACAGGGAGACCGAAAGGCAGATGCTGCAGGAGCCCTTTGCCTCGCGCCCTGTTTACACCTCTATATCCAAGATGCTGGCAGAGGAGGATTTTGAGGGCGCTTTGGTCCTTTTGCCTAACAACGAGGCGCCTAAGGTGTGCATAGAGTTGGCCGACGCCGGGAAGCACGTTATGGCTGAGAAGCCCGTCGCTAGGAATGGCCGGGAAATGAGGGCTGTGGTGGAGGCTGTTAACAGAAATAGGGTTAAGTTCGCCGGCGGCTATGCTTGGCGCTTTGACCCGATCGCTATGGATATAAGGAGGTTTATTCAAGAAGGGGTCTTGGGCAAAATATACTCCGTTGAGACGAAGATGATCACCTCCTTCGTTGGAGGCCCCCAGCCCCCCCACCGCAACATTGATCACTACTTGTTCAAAAAGGATATAAGCGGAGGAGGCTTCTTCAACTGGCTCGCCGTCCACTGGATCGATCTTCTCCTCTTCTTCTTGGACAGTGAGGTTGTGTCTGTGGCGGCTATCGTGGACAATGTGGCCGGTAAGCCCATAGATGTAGAGGATGGCGGCGTTGCAGTGATGAGGTTCGCTAACGGTGCCCTAGTAAGCCTACACTGTGGCTATTACATCCCAGAAGGGTACGAGAACTCCTTCAACATCCATGGCAGCCAAGGATGGGTCCGCTGGGAGCCCTTTAAACCAGACTTGCACGTATTCAGTACTGCTCAAGAATGGACGGCGGCACCCGAGAGGAGGAGCTCTTATTCCTTAAAGGCGCTGTATGGTCTTGATTTTCTCCGCGATTGGATGACCGCCATCCGGGAAGATCGCCAGACAGTGAATACCGCCGAGAATGCCCTGCGGGTGCTGGAGATAGTCGACGCCATATATGAGTCTTCAGTCAAGGGAAGAAGGATCGACATAAGGATCTAATGCAAAGAAGGGATTGCTATGCGCCTATGTCGTTTTGAATACAATGCTAAGACAAGACTGGGAATTTACTATGACGATTGGGTCGTTGACTTGACGGAGCTTTTCCTTGCCTATTCCGCGTCCAATAGGACGGAGCTTCCCCTCCGTGTTAACAGGTTCCCTACATCTATTCTCGCATTTCTCCCTCCCAACCACGATGGATGCGAAGCCGTGAGGAAACTGAAAACCTTTTACGATGAGAACCAGAAGAGGCTAAGTTGTAGGCCCGTAACTTTAGACGTGGATGAGGTGAGGCTGCTTACCCCCGTTTCCCATCCGCCTAAGTTCTTCCTCCTAGCTGGAAACTACGCTGAACACATAGAAGAAAGTGGCTGGAAGGCCGAAGAAAAGAGACATACTTTCCCCTATATCTTTATGAAGCCCCCCACAACAACCATCATCAACCCCAGCGACCCCATAAGGCTCCCAACCATCTCTCTGGAACACATTGACTGGGAGGTAGAGCTGGGTGTCGTGATGGGGAAACGGGGCAAAGGCATCTCAGCTGGCGAAGCCCTGGGTCATGTGGCAGGCTACACCATCGTAAACGACGTATCAGACCGGCAGTTTAGACTTAACCCTCAGAGAAGGAAGCGACCCAGAGACGAGTTCTTTGACTGGCTCCACGGCAAGTGGCACGACGGCTTTGCACCCATAGGCCCCTGCGTGGCCTCCGCTGAAGCCATCCGGGACCCTCAGCACCTCCATATATCCCTCAGCGTCAACGGACAGAAGATGCAGGACTCTAACACCGCCCGAATGATATTCTCTGTGGCAGAAATAATAGAATTTATCTCCAGCTTTGTGACCTTAGAGGCCGGAGACATAATATCGACAGGCACACCATCCGGCATAGGAGCCACCAAAGGGAGGTTCTTAAGGTCGGGGGACATTGTGGAGGCGACAATAGAAGGAATAGGCGTTCTGAGAAATCCAGTAGAATAGAAAGGTTGAGCTACATCTAGCGAAGAATCTTTACTTCAAACGTCAATTCTTGGAGCCCCGGCCGGGCTTCGATCCCGGGACCTGCGACTGTCTCTTAGACTGTACGAGGCCGCCGCTATACCAGGCTTAGCTACCGGGGCTGCCCAATGTATAAAGCATAGCTCAGGCTTTTAAGAAGTTCGGCGCATTAGCTCATGGGTAAGGGGGTTTGCCTTTGGTTGAGGGACTAGGTGAGCGCAGGATCATTGAAATTCTCTTGGACCAGTTGGAGGTTATGCCTAGAGTTACTGTCCCCTTTGGAGATGACGCTTCCGCCGTAGACCTAGACGATGGTAGGCTTGCTGTGATGAAGACCGATATGCTTGTGGGAAAAACTGATGTTCCACCATGTATGAGCCTTTGGCAGGCGGCCCGCAAGGCAGTGGTTATGAACGTAAGTGACTTGGCCGCTAAGGGAGTTAGGCCCGCGGCGATTTTGGCGTCCCTGGGGCTTCCGCGGGGTTTAACGGAAGGAGATATTGAACAGATCGGTAGGGGGCTGAATGATGGGGCCCGCGAATATGGAGCTTATGTCCTGGGTGGAGACACCAATGAGGCTTCAGACTTGGTGATTAGTTGTGCCGCCTTTGGAACTTGCGAAAAGCAGTTCTTTGTGAAGCGGGGTGGGGCTAGGCCCGGCGATTTGGTGGCTGTTACAGGCCCCTTTGGCAAAACTGCTGCGGGCCTGAAGATTCTGCTGGAAGGCCTTCCAGCTTCCTCAAAGGTGAAGGAAAATCTGGTTAACGCAGTGCTTATGCCCCAAGCTAGGCTTCAAGAGGGCCTAATCCTTGCCCAAACTCGAGCTGTAACCGCATCCATTGACTCCAGTGACGGCTTAGCTTGGAGCCTTCACGAAATATCGCGAGCGAGCCGCGTGGGGTTTATCATTGAAAAACTGCCCATCGCCCAAGAGGCGGAGGAGTTTGCGGAAGCCCACGGTCTCAATCCTGCGGAGTTGGCTTTGTATGGCGGAGAAGAGTATGAACTCGTGATAACGGTTAAGGCTGAACTGTGGAAGAGGGCGGAGGAAGCTGTGAAGAAGATTGGAGGGCGTATAACGAAAATTGGACTTGCAACGGGGGAGCCCACCATCCTTTTCAAGGAAAAGAGAGGGATAGTTCCCATTGAAGCTCGGGGTTGGGAGCACTTTAAACCCCATTCTAAGTAAGCAATATTCTGGGCTTTTACCGTAAGGGACCCTTTAACGCGGGGCTTGGGGCAGCTATCATGGGCGTTACGGTTAGTTCCTCCGGTTCTTTGAACTGCATCTCGTAGAGATGACGGTAAAGTCCCCCCTTTCTCATTAACTGGCGGTGGTTACCTTCCTCCACTATTCTTCCGTTATCTATGACTAGTATTCTGTCGGCATTTCTGACCGTGGAAAGCCGGTGGGCGATGACGAAGGAGGTTCTGTCCTTAAGGAGAATAGCCATAGCTCGCTTAATTATGAGTTCCGTGTAGGGGTCAATGCTGGAAGTTGCCTCGTCTAGGATTAGGATGGGCGGGGCCCTGAGCAGGGCGCGGGCGAAGGCTATCAACTGCTTTTGACCAACAGAGAGTCCCTGACCCCTCTCACGGATTTCGGTATTGTAGCCATTCGGTAACCGCATAATGAATTCGTGGGCTCCAACCCCTTCAGCTGCTTTAATCACCTCCTCATCCGTGGCGTCAAGCCTTCCATAGCGGATGTTTTCCATGATGGTCCCCGCAAACAGAAAGTTTTCCTGCAGCACTACGCCCATCTGTTTACGAAGGGATTCTTGAGTCAATTTCCGTATGTCATAACCATCTATCTCAATAGCTCCAGACTGTAATTCGTAAAGGCGGCTCAGGAGTTTAATAACCGTGCTTTTTCCCGCGCCCGTGGGCCCAACAAGGGCTATGGTTTCCTTCGGTTTAACATGGAAATTTAGGTTGTGCAGCACCGGATAAGCTGGGTCATAACCGAAGGTTACATTTTCAAATGAGACCTTCCCCTTAATGGGGGATAGCTCAACGGCGTCAGGAGCATCCTTTATCTGTGGCTCAGTATCTATAACTTCAAAAATTCTCTCAGCCGCCGCCATGGCCCCCTGAACCGTGTTGTAAAAGTTTGCCAAATCAAAGATTGGATGAAAGAACCTTTGAATGTAAAGCAGAAACGCAATTAACGTTCCCACCGTCAGCGTTCCCTCCATAAGCAACATGCCACCATAGACTAAGACAATGAATACCCCTGCCGTACCAACCATCTGGACGGCAGGATGAAATGCACCATGAACCCTTGTCGCCTGGAGGTTTGCTTGCAGATTTTCAACGTTTGCCTGTCTGAAGTCCATCAGGGTATCCCTTTCCCGACTAAAGGATTGAATCTCCCTAATGCCAGAAATGCCCTCCTGCAGCCTTGAAGTAACCTCAGCAATCTTAGCCCTAGTCTGCCTATAGGCTGACCGAAAGCGGGATTGAAACAGTAGACCTGTTACTAATATTAAAGGTATAACCGAGAAAGAAACAAGAGTTAGAGACACGTTCATAAAAAACATTATGGCGATGATTCCGACAAGGCTTAAAACGTCGCTGACAACATTAATAACGCCTGAAATGAAGGCCTCACCTATGCTGTCAGTGTCATTTGTCACCCTAGACATTATTTCCCCCATTTCTGACTTGTCATAGAAGCTAAAAGACAACTCCTGCAAACGGGAAAACATTTTCTCCCGCATTTCAAACAGCATTCTTTCCCCTACCCAACCCAGTTGGTAGGTTCGTACGGAATCTGAAAGCCAATTCACCAGGGTTATGCCAATGTAAATGAGGGATAAACTGGATAAGCCCGCTAGGTCTCCCTGTGCGATGTAGGTGTCGATGGCCATCTTCAAAAGATAGGGACCTACGAGACCCGTAACTGAGACAGCAATAATGGCCGTAAGGATGAGGGCCAATCTTTTTCGATATGGGAAACAATATTTGATTAACCTTGAAATCAAAACCCGGTCGGGCACTTTCCTTACGTATCCTTCCCGCTCGTCTCCTTCAAAAGGATGAGGATGATGGTGGAAGCCAGTCATTTTTTGCCCTCCTGCATTACCGTTTGGGCATGTTTAATGGGATGGACTTTTGATGTAACAATTGGTTGTTGAGCCTCGTAAAGGGTCTGATAAATCTGATAATAAGCACCCTTTTTAACCATTAAGGTCTCATGTGTACCTTCTTCCGCTACTTCACCGTTTTCTAAGACCACTATTTTATCCGCATTTCTGATGGTCGAAACACGCTGGGTGATCACGAAGGTTGTTCTATCCTTTAAGAGAGCCTTCAGCGCCTGCTGGATTTCATACTCCGTATCCACATCAACGCTGGAAGTTGAGTCATCTAGGATCAGTATTTTGGGGTTCATTAACAAAGCGCGGGCTATGGCGATTCTCTGTTGCTGGCCCCCTGAGAGGGTGACGCCCCTCTCTCCCACCATTGTTTCATATCCCTTAGGAAGCGCCATAATAAAATCGTGGGCCTTCGCAATTTTGGCTGCTTCGATTATTTCATCCATGGTGGCATTTGGTTTTCCGTAGGCTATGTTTTCCTTAATGGTCATAGCAAACAGGAAAGTTTCTTGGGCTACGATGCCTATCTGTCGTCTCAAGGAGTTAAGTTTCATGTCTCTAATATCATATTCATCAACTGTTATACTTCCATTGGTTACATCGTAAAATCTTGGCAGAAGGCGAATGATCGTGCTTTTACCCGAACCCGTAGGTCCTAGAAGGGCTATGGTTTCGCCCGGCTTAGCCTCCAAATTCAAATTCTTCAGGGTTAATCTGTCTTTGTCATAGCCGAAAGAAACGTCATTAAACTTTATATGGCCCTGAATTGCTGGAAGGTCTATAGCTTCAGGCTTATCCTTTATCTCAGGAGTGGCATCCATGATTTCAAAGACTCTCTCCCCGGCTGCTACCATTTGCTGGTAGCCTCCCCACATCATTCCAAGCATCCACATGGGCCTTAACAACATACCCAAGTAAACATTGAAGCGCGCCAATCCGCCTATGGTTAGTTGTCTATTCATGTACAGAAAACCGCCATACCATAAGATAATAATGGTGCCTATTCCTGTAAGAAGGTTAATTAAGGGTGCAAATGACGACCTTATTTTTACCCTTGTTAAGCTTGCGTCAAAGTATTCTTTGTTTGTCTTGTGAAACTTTTCCTTTTCAAATTCTTCCCTTGCGAAGGCACGTACAACCCTTATGCCTGTTAAATTCTCCCACAAAGCGGAAGTGAGCACCCCATACTTGTCCCGTATTGTGCGAGTAATGAGCCGTTCTAAACTTCCATACCGATAAACAACAAGGAAAATGAAGGGTGTTACGGTAAAAGAGACTAAAGTAAGTTCCCAATTTATAGACATCATCGCTAAAAATGAGCCGCTCAGCAGGAACAGGGAACTTACAAAACCTGTAAACTGCCAACCCAAAAACCTACTTATTCTTTCAACATCGGTTGTCGCTCTTGACATTAACTGACCTACCTGAGATTTATCATAGAATGCAAAGGACTGCCTTTGAAGTGAAGCAAAGACATCGTTTCTAATGTCATAAACAATCTTTTGAGAAAAATATGCGTTA
>Ga0315312_1001638_pt1 | contig 16902 bp, 10 predicted proteins | sample TDP7_MG_FD_203629 | JGI IMG/M metagenome (GOLD analysis project Ga0315312, IMG submission 203629) | Freshwater sediment microbial communities from Lake Towuti, South Sulawesi, Indonesia - TDP7 | ecosystem: Environmental > Aquatic > Freshwater > Lake > Sediment | place: Indonesia: South Sulawesi... | reverse complement strand
GTGAAGAAGGGGCGCGTGATCAACGGCCGGCTGACGTGCGAGAACAGCAGGTTGCCGTGGGGAGTGTTGGTGCCGCTCTTGAGCACCATGTTGATGTGGGCGCCGGTGAAGTGACCAAGGGAGGCGTCGAAGGAGGCGGTCTCGACCCGGAACTCCTGGATCATCTCCGGGGGCGGCGAGAAGGAGAGCTGGCCACCCTGGCTCATATTGGGGATGCCGTCCAGGGTGAACTCGCTGGAGCGGGTGCGGGTACCATCGGTGGCCACGTTGGAGACGGCGTCTACGGCGTGCGGCAGCCAGCCGTGAGTAGGCGGGTTGGTGGAGACCATGCCCGGGGCAAGCTGCGTAAGGTACATGGGGCTGGCGCCGGGCAGCGGCAGGTCCAGGATGCGCCGGTTGTCAACGACCTGGCCCAGGCTGGCCGTGGCGGACTCCAGCAGGGGCGCTTCGGCGGTGATGGTGACGCTCTCAGAGAGTGCACCCAGCTCCAGCGCGATTTCGATACTCAGCACATCGCCCACGCGCAACTCGATAGGCCCGCGCTCGTGCCGCTTGAAACCCTGCAACTGGACTTCGATCCGGTACTGGCCGGGGTTGAGGTTGGGGACCTCCCAGTTGCCCTCGGCGTTGCTGACGGTCTCGGTGGCGAGGTTGGTTTCAACGTTGACCACGCGTACAGCGGCGTTCGGCACCAGCGCGCCGGCAGAGTCAGTGACGCGCCCGGTGATGCGACCGTAAGGGTTCTGGGCCGGCAAGGCAGCAGCCAACACAATCAACGAGGCGAGTAAACGCATGGCCTCCTCCGCGCCGATGATACCACTTGCCTCCCAGTCGAGTGGTGGTTATGGGACGACGCCCAGTTGCTGCATCAGGCCCAGGAGGCCGTCGCCCGGCAGCAGGGCGATGCGATACCGCTTTGTCATGCGAGCGAGTAATCTTCTACTATAGTCAGCCGTGGCCGGACACAAACAACAGGGCATCATCTTCGGCTCTGTCGCCGACGACGACACCGGCGCCACGGACCTGGCGGGGATGCTGGCGGACCAGGACCTGCGGACGGTGCTGGTGATCGACTTGCCTCCCCCGGCGGACTTCGACGCCTGGACCCGCGAGTGTGACGCCGTCATCATCGGCGTGGCCAGCCGGGCAGCCCCGCCGCAGGCGGCTTACCAGCGCACGCGCGAGGCGATCCGGCTGCTCGGGGCGCTGGAGCCGCACGTCATCGAGATCAAGTACTGCTCCACCTTTGACTCCAGCCCGGAAGGCAACATCGGGCCCTCGATCGACGCGGCTTTAGACGAGATGGGCGAGAGCTTCACGGTGGCGCTGCCCGCCCTGCCGGTCAACGGGCGCACCACCTACCTGGGCTACCACTTCGTCCACCGGCAACTGCTCTCGGATTCGCCCATGCGGCACCATCCGCTGACGCCCATGACCAATCCCAACCTGGTGACGCACCTCCAGAGCCAGACTCGGCGCAAAGTGGGGCTAGTGCCGCATCCAGTGGTCCGGGGAGGTCCCGAGCGGGTCCGCGCGCGCTTCGAGGAGCTTCGGGAACAAGGCGTAGGGATCGCCATTCTGGACTGCCTGAGCGACGCCGACCTGGAGGCGCTGTGCGAAGCCATGGCGGAGCTGCGGCTGATCACGGGCAGTTCGGCGCCGGCCATTAAGCTGCCAGCCGTATGGCAGCGGCGGGGCTGGTGGCAGCCAGCGGCGGGCTCGGGCGCGAGGCCGGTGCGCGCCGAGGGCCGCGGGTTCCTGGTGGTGGCGGGAAGCTGCTCGGAAGCTACGCGGCGGCAGAACGGCTGGCTGGAGGCCGAGGGCGCGCGGGTCATCAACCTGCCGGGAGAGTACCTGGCCGAAGGGCAGGTTTCCGTGGAAGAGATCAGCGCTGTGGTGGGCCGGGAGCTGGCAGCCGGACGCACCTGCCTGCTGCGGACCGCCGTGACACTGGAAGATGTGGCGCGGGTACACCAGTGGGCGGCGAGGCGCGGCCAGACGGCCACCGAAGTGGGCGAGCAGATCACGCACACGCTGGCCTGGCTCGTTCAACGGCTGGTGCACGAGCATGCACCGGAGGGGCTGATCGTGGCGGGCGGGGAAACCGCGGGCACCATCTCGCGCACGCTGGGCTTCGGGGCGTTGCGGGTGGGCAAGAACATCGAGCCGGGCGTGCCGCTGTGTTATGCGCTGGGGCAGGTGCGGCTGCCCGTCGTGCTCAAGTCGGGTAATTTCGGGAGCACTGATTTCTACGGCCGGGCCCGGGAGGCCGTGCGGCGGTCCGGTCGGTAGAACCCCGCGATTTCATCTGGCCCCCGCCAGCTTGCAAGGAACCGCCGCCGCCTCGGCCGTAAAGATCGCCTGGCGGATGTGTTCGAGCACCCCATGGAAGTAGGCGGGGTCGCGCTCTTCGGCGGGCATGTCGGCGGTGACGCGGGTCGAGGTCGCGGGCCGGTAGAAGCGGAAGGGGAACATCTGCACCTGGCGCCAGGGCATGTAGCCCCAACTGGAGCCGTTCCGGAAGAGGGCGTCGAAGCTGGCCAGTTCCTGAGCCAGGTTCTCCGGCGTGGTATCGCGCCCGTTGTCGTCCTCGTTCATCACGATGGGGCCCGGCATCTTGGGGTCGCCCACCAACTCCACGGTGCGCTTGAGCTTGGCCTCCGGTTTCTGGCCGTTGCCGTGGATGATGACCAGGTCGGCGTGATCCCGGACGCCCTCATAGACCCGCATGCCGCCGCCCGGCGAAGCGGAGATGGGCAGCCGGAAAGCCGCCTTCTTCTCAACAAACCGGCTGCGCGCCAGCTCGATCAGGTGGCGCATCTCGCGGTGGATGTAACGGTCGTGGTCGTAGCTGGCGACGTCATGCTCGTTGGCGATCTCGATGATGACGTTGCGGCAGCGGTTGTCGATGAGCCAGTCGGTGGTATTGACGACGGCACGGCGAATGGCCTCCTGGTTTTCAAGCACTTCGTCCTGGCCTTGGTAGAAGTACATAAGGTCCAGGATCATGCCGCGGCGGTCCAACTCGCGCTGGAGGCGCAGAAGCCGCTTAAGCCAGGGTCCCTTGAGGCTGCCATCAGGACGGTAGGCGCTGGTGAGGCAGCCTTTGCCGGGGCCGTACTTGGCCTGAGGCTGGCGCTTGACCAGCTCGCACTCGCGGGCGTAGCCGGCGTTGCCGGCCTGGAGCGACACGTTGATGGCCAGGATCCCGTGCTCCTTATACGCATCGAGGGCCGCGATGAGGCGATTGGTGTTGGCATCTGGATCGAACGAGGCCTCGGTAAGCCACTCATCGTGAAACAGCCCTTGTGCGATGCGCAGGTTCATTAAGCGCCCGGCGGCTTCCGGGCGGAACGGCTTTCCGGTATAGGTCTTGCGCCAGGGCCCCTTGCCCTCACGCACATAAAAGGAGCGGGCGTCGTAGCCGGCCCCGAGCATCTTGCCCGTGGCTATTTCGACTGCTCCGACGGGGTTGGCGACGGCTGCCACTAGCAGCGCAAATCGGGCGACGGGCCTCATCATCGAGAGCAATATCCTTTCCCGAGATTGTAGGAAAACCGGGAGAGCGCCGGGCGCGGACTAACAGCGCCAGATGATGTGCTTCAACCCGGCGCGCCTGCTTCAGCCCAGAGATCCCGATTACGGACTGGTGCGAAAGGCCCTGGAAGGACTCCGGTCGCAGGGTAGCAGGGCCAGATGATGTACTACTATCCACTTTCTTCGCGGCGCGCGGCGCTTTTGGAGCCCGCGTGGGGCGAGCGTCCACGCTTGCGAGCCGGCAGTTCTGCCGGCTTCCGGGCCGCTGGCTTTCTGCCCAGCCGCAAGCCGGTTCGAGAACCGGCTCGCAAACCTGGAGGTTCGCCCCACGGGGCAAACCTGAAACCCGAGGCCCCAAACCCTTTGGTTGCGGCCGTGCCGCGCTGTGCTTCAACCCGGCGCGCCTGCTGGGGTTGTGAGGGGGGCGCGCTGCGCCGCGATGCGCTCCCGCAAGCTCTTGATCTCGCTCTGGAGCGCGCCGCGGTAAAGCGCGATGTCCGTCTTCCAGGACACCGCGTGGAAGCCCAAGGCCAACCACTTTTCGGCCTGCTCGAAGTTGCCGGGCTGAAGCGCCGCCGCCTTGCCGTATGCGTTGGCTGCCGCCACGACCCGCTTCAGGGCATCCAGGAAGCGGGGCTCCTCGAACTTGCCGGGGATGCCCATCGACTGGGTGAGGTCGAAATGACCGACCCAGAGCACGTCCACCCCCGGCTGGGCGGCGATGCTTTCGGCGTTCTGCACTCCGCGCACAGACTCGATCTGGCAGATGACGGTGGTGTTCTCGTTGGCCTCGCGGAAGTAGGCCGCCGGCTCCGGCATCAGGTAGTCGGTGTGGGCCGTGCCCAGGCCCACCCCGCGGGCGCCCAGCGGCGCATACTTCACCGCGTTGACAATGTCCCGCCCCTGCTCGGGCGTCTCCACGTTGCCCACCATAACGCCCAGCGCGCCCGCGTCCATGGTGCGCGCCAGGAAGTGGTAGAGTCCTTGCGGCACCCGCACGAACGGCGCCAGTGGCGTGGCTTTCAGCCAGGCCATCAGGTCGGCGATGCGCTCGGCGTCGAAGCCGTTATGCTCCATGTCGATGACCACGAAGTCCAGCTCCGCGCTCTCGAGCAGCTTGGCGATGCCCCGCGTGCCGAACTCCATAATCATATGACCGACCGGGACACGGCCTTCCTTGAGTGCGATCTTGAAGCGATTGGGTTTCATGTGTGCAGCTTCCGGTAGCGCTCCAGCTTCTTCTGAAATCCGGGCCGGGCCAGGACCTCGCGGTTGACCACGTTCTCGGGGACCTCGCCGCGGAACACGGTCAAGATATTGTCGCAAGCTTCCAGCCCGTTGTCCCGCACGATCTCTTCGGTCCAGGCCAGGCCATGCGGGGCGAGGATGACGTTATCCAGTTCGAGCAGGGGGTCCTGCGGGTCGGGGGGCTCTTTTTCGAAGACATCGACGCCGGCGCCAGCGATCCAGCGCTCGGCAAGCGCGCGTGTCAGGGCGGCCTGCTGGACGATGGGCCCGCGCGCCGTGTTGATGAAGTACGCCGTGGGCTTCATCATCCGGAACTGGGTCTCGCTCACCAGGCCGCGCGTCTCGCTGTTAAGCAGCGCGTTGACCGCCAGGTAGTCGCTCGCGCGGAACAACTCCTCCAGGCTGACCATCTCGACGGCCAGCTCGCGGACCGCCTCCTGGCTCACGTAGGGGTCATAGGCAATGAATCGCGCGAAACCAAAAGAGGCGCAGAGGTGGAACATCTCGCGGGCAATATTGCCGCAGCCCAGCGAGCCGAGCACCTTGCCGTTAAGACATACGCCCAGGCGGCTGAGGTCGCCTCGCCACCGGGCTTGGCGCGTGATGCGGTCCTGTTCCAGGAGGTTCTTCGAGAGCGCCAGCATCAGGGTCAGGATGGCCTCGGTGACGGGGCGGCGGACCGCCCCGGGGGTGATGGCCAGCATCACGTCGGCCTCGGTAGCGGCGGCCACGTCGATGACGTCGTAGCCCACACCCCAGCGGGCAATCAGCGCCAGCCGCTCCACCCCGTGAAGGCTCGCGCGGGTGACGCGCAAGGCCAGAGCGAAGATGGCGTCGAACTGGTTGAGAGCCTCGGGCGTGGCCACCTTGCCGGGCTGAGGCGGCATGGGCCCCCATTCCAGGCCCGGCACTCCGGTGAGCTTTTGCTCCAGCGCACGCTCGAAGCGTCCCTTGGCGTCCACATAAAAATCGGGCGTGACGCCGACCTTGAAGGTTGGCGAGCTCATCAGCCGGATTATACAGCGGGCGAGACAAGCACGGGCACCCCGGGGCGACTCGCCGCGGAGGGCGCCGGAAGCGCCGTCTACGGCCGCGCCGGGGAAGGCATAGGGGAGGGTCGCCCGCTCTGGCTGGACGCGGCGGGTGGGCTGGCGGGCTGCGCCGGCCGGGTGACCGGCGCAGGCACGTTGGCCTGTTGTTCTGGGGTGACCGGCGGGCCGGGCTGGGCTTCAGCGCTCGGCGGAGTGACCGGCTGAGCCGGCGCTTCCGCAGCAGGTTGCGGGCTGCTCACAGCCGGTGTGGTGCTGGCCGAAGGGGTGGTTGGGCGATCCTGGAAGAAGAGTCTGTAAACCAGCAGGACAATGGCCAGCAGCAGGAGCACCAAGCTGGCGCCGAGGGCGATCATCATGATCGAGGTTTTGGCCGGCTGCCGCTCCGGCGCAACCCATTCAGGAACCTGCGGAGGAGCTTCCCAGGCGGGTGGCTGGGCCGGGGTAGGAGGTGGCGCGGGGACCGTTCCCAGTGGCGTGCCGCACCTCGGACAGAATCTCTTGCCCGGGGTAACTACTGCATCGCACCTGGGGCAGCGGGCGGGGGCAGGCGGAGCTTCAGGGACGGGCGCCGTGAGCGGAGCGCCGCAGTTGCGGCAGAACTTCGCGCCTGGCTTGTTGTCGGCGCCGCACTGCCGGCAGTAAACTGCCCCCGGCGACGGGCCAACTGCGGCGGGGGCCGCTTGGGCACGCCGCTTGCTCAGCCACACGAGTAGCCCTACCATTACCACGATGGCAGCAGCCCCGCCCAGCAGGAGCGCCAGCGTGGTGCCCGAGAGTACCCCTCCAATCTCCGATTGCACCTGGACGCCGCCTGCGCGGAAGAGGTTCTGGAAGCGGGCCACATTGCCGCTCACCTGATCGGCGTTGGCGCTGAGGATCCGGCCCGGCATGCGCACCTCGGCCCGCACCTCGACGGGCACCGGCTGCGGCCGGGAGTCGATGCGGAAGGTGCATTGCCTGCCGTCCGGGGTCTTCTGGAACTCGAACCGCAGGTCGTTGGAGGAGAGTTCCTGGACACTGGTGAAGGGCATCGAGACGGTGACCATCTCGTTGCCGCTGGCCGCCCGGCCAGTGCTCATGTTCACCCCGGGCTTCTGGAACTGGCGGTCCTCGAGCATCTTGGCCTTGATTTTCTCCGCGGTCAGGCCGAGGGAGTCGGCCGAGGCCTTGGGGATCTCGACGGTCCACTCGGCGGTGCCGCTGCCGTCGGCACGCAGGTCGAACTTCATTTGGATCTCCACACAGGCCGCGAGCGACAGGCAGAGCAAGAGGAGGGCCGCGCCGAAAAACAGGTCTTTGGCCCGGGTTTTCATAAGCTCACCTCAGGCGGGCGCCGCAGTTGCCGCAGAAGGCACTGCCCGGTTCAATGTCCGCCCCGCAGGCATGGCACCTGGGCGCCAGCGGGGGAGGCGGCGGCTGGTAGACCGGGGCCGCCGGTCCTACCGCCTCCACCGGCTGCGGCGCCGGCGCGAAATGTTGGCGTAACAGGCCCATGTTGTGCGCGATGTCCACCCATAGCAGGGTCGATTCGGCCAGGAAGTAGAAAAGAACCAGGACCAGGAAGGAGGCCACGCACAACCAGGCCATGAACAGCAACCCGTCCAGGAAAGTCTCGCCCGCCGGCCCCGAGGGCAGCAGCCCGCCTAGCCCGCGCAGCATGTAGTACGGGCTGGTCTTGGCGAACCAGATGAAGAGGCAGCCTCCCACGCCCACCGAAACGCCCAGGGTGGCATAGATCTCGCCCGCCGCCCGGAACAGGATCGACACGATGGGGATGACAGTGAAGGTGGTGCTCCTGAGCTGGTCGATCTTGTCCGAGCGGTACCACAGGATCTGTGCCACGCAGCCCACGGCGAAGATGAAGATCAGCCCGAGCAGCAGGCCGCCGACGGTGGCCTCGGCCGCGGGCGCCTGAAAGGCGAGCTTGAAGGTGTTGATGAGTACGTACAGCCCACCCAGCAGAACCAGCACGACCAGGATGCGCAGGACCCATACGACGGTGTTGCGGATTACCCGGCCGTCGCTCAAGGCCTCGAGCACCGGGTGGAAAAAGTTGTGGATGGACATGGGAGCTCCCTTTCCTGTCCGACTCTACCGGAAACCGGGCGGGAGGGCAACCGCCTTTTCAGCCGCGCGGTCCCTCAAAGGCCCGGTAGACCTCCCGCTTGGGGAGGCCCCGCTGGCGGGCCACAGTTTTTATGGCCTCCATGCGGTTCAGGCCGGAACGCAGGGCGGCCTCCACGGCCTCCCTGAGTGGCGTGCGGTCGCCGGGCGGTGTGACGGCCCGGCCCACCAGCAGCGTGATCTCACCTTTGAGCGGGGGGCGCCTTCCCAGGCTCTCGCGCAGGCTGGCCGCCGTACCGCGCAGGAACTCTTGGTGGAGCTTGGTCATCTCGCGTGCCAGGACCACGGGCCGGCCGCCCAGCGCGGCGTCGATGTCCTCGAGCGCCTCCAGAATGCGGTGCGGGGCCTCATAGAAGACCAGGGTGGCGGGCTCCTCCTTGAATCTCGCCAGCAGCTTGCGACGAGGCCCCGGACGGGCAGGCAAGAAACCTCCGAACAGGAAGGCATCAGTGGGAAGGCCCGAGGCAGTGAGCGCGGCCAGAATGGCCGAGGCGCCGGGCACCGGCTCAATGCTGATTGCACTCTCGATGACCTTGGCAACCAACCGGTAGCCCGGATCGGAAACCAGCGGCGTGCCGGCATCAGACACCAGCGCCACGTTGGCTCCCTGGCGGAGCTTTTCGAGCAGCTCCCCACTGCGCGAGGCCTCGTTGTGCTCGTGGTAGCTCAGGGTGGGCTTGTGAATCCCGTAATGCTCCAGGAGCTTACGGGTGTGCCGGGTGTCCTCGCAGGCGATCAGGTCCGCTTCGCGGAGCACGCGCAGCGCCCGCAAGGTGATGTCTTCGAGGTTGCCGATGGGGGTGGCCACCAGGTAAAGCGTGCCGGCCATTAGCCTTCAGTATCCCATGCGGGCTAGACTGGTACTCGAATGCGCGTGGGGTATCTGTTGCTGTTCACGGCCGCGGCGCTGGCGCAGCCGCCGGGCAGCTCTCCGGCCTACCCCCTCTACGAGAAGGCCAACGCTCTGTTTGTGGCCAAGAAGCTGCCGGAATGCCTCGCCGCGCTGGACGAGGCGTTGCGCCTGGAACCCAGGCTGGTGCTGGCGCTCACGCTGAAGGCCAAGGTGGCCATGGGCGTCAACCGCTACGACCTGGCCCGTGAAAGCCTCAATCAGGCGTTGGCGGCGGAACCCGACTCCTGGTATGCGCGCTTCCTCTCGGGTTTCCTTTATCATTTGGAGAACGAGCTGCAACTGGCCTTGGTGGAGCTCGAGCGGGCGCGGCGATTGAACCCGCGCGACTCGCGCTCAGCTCTATACCTGGGCCTCACCCACGAGAGCCTGGGCCGCACCGGCCAAGCCCTCGCGCTTTACCAGGAGGCCATCCGGCTGGAGGAGTCCGCGGGGAAGCTCCAGGCCGACACGCTGCTCACTCGCGCCCGGCTGCTGCTCTTGCTGGGCCGCCTGGAAGAGTGCGCCAAGCTCATCGACCGGGCCTTGAGGCTGGAGCCTGGCTTCCGCGACGCGCACTATGAACGCGCGCGGCTGCTGCTTAAGCAGGGCGATGCCGCAGGCGCCGCCCGCGAGGGCGAGCGAGCGCTGCTCCTGCCCGGCGCCATCAGTGAGGGCCGGATCCGGTACCTGCTGGTGCGGGCCTACCAGACCACCGGCCAGGAGAAGCTGGCCGCCGAGCACGCCGCTGCCTTGCGGGCGGCAGACAAACCATGACCTGGGGTGGTCGAATGTGGCATATTAGGCTGGGGGTCGAGATGACCAAGCTGACGAGAACAACGTTCCTTCTGTCCGCCGGACTGCTGCTGGCCGGCGTCGTGCTGGCCCAGAGCGACCGCGGCACCATCACCGGAACGGTCATCGATCCGGCGGGCGCCGTGGTTCCCAACGCCGAGGTGGTCGCGGTCAACCCAGCCACCGGGGTGGCCTTCCGCACGCAGGCCACCGCCACAGGGAGCTACACCATCGCCTCGCTGCCCGCAGGCGTGTACGACCTGACGGTGCAGGCGGCCGGCTTCAGCAAGTTCGAACAGAAAGGCATCCGCGTGCAGGTGGCGCAGACGGCGCGCGTGGACGTCGCCTTGCAGGTGGGCGCCACCACCGAATCCGTCACGGTGACGGCGGACGCGCCGCTGCTCAAGACCGAGAGCGCGGCGCAAGCCACCACCATCGGCCGCGACCAGTTGAACAAACTGCCCATCAACTTCGCCATCGGAGCGGGAGCGGTGCGCAACCCGCTGAGCTTCCTCCAGTTGACGCCGGGCGCCAGCATCAGCGGTTGGAACACGATCAAGATCAACGGCGCCCCCACGGGCACGTTCAAGATCATCCTGGAGGGGCAGGACACCACCAGCGCGTTGGACGCGCGCGTCTCCGACGAGTCCCAGCCCTCGGTGGAGGGCCTCGAGGAATTTACGCTGCAAGTGAGCAACTACGCGGCCGAATTTGGCCAGGTCGGCGGTGGCCTGTTCAACTTCACCTCGCGCTCGGGCACCAACGATTTCCACGGCACCGTCTACGACTACTTCGCGCACGAATCCCTGGGAGCCGCACAACCTTTTAGCAAAGTGCGTCCGCGGCTGCGTCGGCACGACATGGGGGCTTCCCTGGGCGGGCCCGTGATCCTACCCAAGATCTACAACGGGCGGCAGAAGACCTTCTTCTTTTTCAATTTCGAGATGTACCGCGACATCCAGAAGAAGTTTGACGGCTACGCCACCGTGCCGACCGAGGCCTACCGCAACGGTGACTTCCGCTCCGCGCTCACCGGGCGCAACCTGGGAACCGACGGCCTGGGCCGCGCCATTCTGGAGAACGTCATCTACGATCCGGGCACCGCCCGCACGGTCGGCGGCCGCATCTACCGCGATCCGTTCCCCAATAACACCGTTCCCCGGGCGAACATGGACCCGGTGGCGCTGAAGATCCAGGGGCTGTTTCCGGCGCCTTTCAGCGGCGCGCTGATCAACAACTATGAGAGGCGCTACCAGTATCGCAAGATCCAGGACATCCCCAGCGTGAAGATCGACCACAACTTCGGCGACGCCTCGAAGCTGGCGGTGTATTACTCACGCATGCGCACCGACAAAGACAACGGCCAGGACGGCCTGCCCGATCCGATCTCGGCGCGGCGCGATCACTACATCCGCAGCCACACCATCCGGGTGAACTACGACCGGTCGCTGACCACCCGGCTGCTCCTGCACTTCGGCGCGGGCTACCAGCGCTACCACAACCCGGACTCCTCGCCGCCGGTCAACACCTCCTACGATGCCGCGGGCCAGCTCGGGCTGAAAGGCGCGTTCGGACCGGGCTATCCCCGCATCACCGGGCTCAACTCCTCCTGGGGCGGCATGATCGACAACGGCCCCACCAACCGCACCTTGTATCTTCAGGACAAGGGCACCGCGGTGGCCAGCGCGATGTTCGTCACCGGCAACCACTCCTATAAGGCCGGCGCCGAGTGGCGGCTGGACACCTTCACCAACCGCAGTACCGCCGGCGTGCCGGGCAACTACGGGTTCTCCTCGGCGCAGAGCGGCCTGCCCGCCCTTCAGGGCGTCGCGCTGCCGGGCGGCGGGGTGGGCTTCCCCTATGCCAGCTTCCTGCTGGGCATGACCAACAGCGCCAGCGTCTCCAACCCAGCCGATCCGCAGTACCGCCGCAAGTCCTGGGCCTTGTTCGCCCAGGACACCTGGAAGCTCACCCGCAAACTGACGCTGGACTACGGGCTCCGCTATGATTGGCAGCCCGCGCCTTGGGAGCTGAACTATCGCACCGCCATGTTCTCCCCCGACGTGAAGAACCCGTCCACGGGCGGGCTGCTGGGCGGTACGCTTTACGCCGGCTGGGGGCCGGGACGCTGCAACTGCTGGCCGGTGCACACCTACCCATGGGCCTTCGGCCCGCGGCTCGGCGTGGCCTACCAGTGGAATCCCAAAACCGTCTTCCGCGCCGGCTTCGCCATCTCCTACGGGCAGGCCACCCAGTTCAACTACATCGGCGGCGGAAACTCGCTGGGCATGGGCTTCAACAGCATTGCCTTCGGGACGCCGGCCTATGGCGAGGCCGCCCTGCTGCTGAAGAACGGCATGGTCTATGACATCGCCACTTTGCTGGGGGCCAGCTATGATCCCGGCATTCGGCCGAGCCCGGGCCAAACCAACTCCCCGCCGGCGAACGTGGACCGCAACGCTGGCCGGCCGCCGCGCCTCGCCAATTGGAACATCGGCTTCCAACGGGAGATCACGCGCGACCTGTCGGTCGAAGCGGCGTACGTGGCCAACCGGGGCGTGTGGTTCAAAGCCCATGCGCTGATAGACTACAACGCCGTTTCCGAGGACCGCCTGAGGTCGTTCGGCCTGGACATTCACAAGGCCGCCGACCGCACTCTGCTGACCTCCCGCATGGATTCCCCGCAGGTGATCGCGGCCGGTTTCAAAGCGCCCTACCCCGGATTCCCCATGTCCTCCACGCTGGCGCAGGCGCTGCGTCCCTATCCGCAATTCGGCGGTCTCGGCACCTTGTGGGCGCCGCTCGGTAACAACTGGTACGACTCGCTCCAGGTCAAGGTCACCAAGCGTTACTCGCAGGGCCTGGACTTCACCGTCGCCTACACCTGGGCGAAGAACCTGACCACGGTGGAGGACCACGGGGGCACCACGGTGCCGATGAACGATATCTTCAACCGGCGCAACCAGAAGACTTTCTCCAACATGGACCGGCCGCACATCTTCGTCGCCGGTTTCAATTACGAGCTGCCCAAGCTCGGCGCCAATCGCTGGGTGCAGCGCATCGCGCAGGGCTGGACGGTGGGCGGCATTCTCCGCTACGAGAGCGGCACGCCGATCCGCATTCCGGCTTCCAACAACGCCCTCAGCTCCCTGCTGATGCGCGGCACTTACGCCAACCGCGTGCCCGGCCAGCCGCTGTTCCTCAAGGACCTCAACTGCCACTGCTTCGATCCCAACAAGGAGTTCGTGTTGAATCCCAAGGCTTGGTCCGACCCGGCGCAGGGTGAGTGGGGCTACTCGGCGGTGTACTACAGCGACTACCGCACCCAGCGCCGCCCCAGCGAGCAGCTCAGCCTGGGCCGCATCTTCCGCATCACTGAGCGGATGCAGGTTTCTCTCCGGGCCGAGTTCTTCAATGTCTTCAACCGGGCCTACATGGTGGACCCGGATAGCGGGAACTTTCAGGCCACGCAAGTAGTCGATGCCAACGGCAAGGTGATTTCCGGATTCGGCCGCATCAACACCGGCGCGACCACCACTCAGGACTTCATGCCGCGCAGCGGCCAGATCGTCGCGCGCTTTGTCTTCTGAAGTGGGACGGGCTTTAGCCTGTCTGCTTCTGCTGACTGGCGCCGTCGGCGCCCAGATCCGCTTCGAGGAAATCGCACCGCGCGCCGGCCTGAACTTCGAGCTGCGCAACGGCGCCAGCGGGCGCTTCTGGCAGCCCGAGCTGATGGTGGCCGGCGTCGCCGCCTTCGATTACAATAACGACGGCTGCACCGACATCTTCTTCGTCAACGGCGCGGCGCTGCCGTCGCTCAAGAAGACGGGGCCGGAGTTTCACAACCGCCTCTTCCGCAATAACTGCGACCTTACCTTCACCGACGTGACGGCCGAGGCCAGTGTTGCCGGCGAAGGCTACTCGATGGCCGCCGCCACTGCGGACTACGACAACGACGGTTTCACCGACCTGTTCGTGGCCGGCGTCAACCGCAACATCCTCTACCGCAACCTCGGCGACGGCCGCTTCCAGGACGTCACCGTCAAGGCGCGCCTGGCCGGCCTCCATCCCAAGTACGGCAAACCCTGGTCCATCTCCGCCGGCTGGTTCGACTACGACAACGACGGCGCGCTAGATCTGTTCGTCTCCAACTACGTGGTCTGGGACGCGCAGACCGACCCCCGCTGCGGCACCCCCGAGAATCCCTTTTACTGCCACCCCGACAAGTATCCGGGCCTCCCCTGCCAGCTTTTCCGCAACCTCGGCAACGGAACTTTCGCTGACGCCTCCGAGGCCTCCGGCATCGCCCGCCACATCGCCAAGGGCATGGGTGTGGCCTTCGCCGATTTCGATCTCGACGGCTTCACCGACGTCTACCTGGCCAACGACTCCGTGCGCAGTTTCCTGTTCCGCAACCGGGGCAACGGGACGTTCGACGAGCTGGGCCTGGAGGCCGGCGTCGCCCTGCGCGAGGACGGGGCCGCCATCGCCGGCATGGGCGCCGATTTCCGCGACTTCGACAACGACGGCCTGCCGGACATTGTCGTCGCCGGCATGATTAACGACACCTTCTTGCTGTTCCGCAATCTGGGGAGGCGGCACCTTTTTGAAGACTACGGGCAACAGTCGGGCCTGCTGATGGCCACCCGGCCGCTCACCGGCTGGAGCTTGGGAATGTACGACCTGGACAACGACGGCCTCAAGGACCTGTTCTTCGCGCTCTCCCACTTCCCCCGCCTGGAGCGCTACACCGGCTCGGACTCGGCCCTTCCCAACCGGGTCTTCCGCAACCTGGGCGGCGGGAGGTTCGCGGATGTCTCGGCGGAGGCCGGTCTCGGGGGCGCGGCGCATCATCATGGCGCCGCCTTCGCCGACTTCGACAACGACGGCCGCGTGGACGTGGTGGTCTCCGTGCTGAACGGCCGGGCCAAGCTGTATCGGAATGTCACGCCGGGCGCGAACCACTGGTTGGCTTTCAAGCTGCGCGGCAGGCGCAGCAACCGCGACGGCCTCGGGGCCGTGGTGCGCGTGACCCTGCCCGACGGGCGCGTCCTCAACAACCACGCCACCGCCAGCGTGGGCTACGCCTCGTCGAGCGAACCGCTGATCCGCTTCGGTCTGGGCAGACACGCCTCCGCCCCCCGCGTCGAAATCCGCTGGCCCAGCGGGGCGCGGCAGCAGTTGAACAACGTCAAGGCCGACAGGATCGTGGAGGCGGCAGAGCCGGAAGCTGCACGCTTCACACGTGTGGCACACTGAGGGCAGGAGGTAGTCAAGTGAGTATCTTTCGTGTCTTTCTGGCGGCAGCCCTTTTGACGGCCTTGTGCTGGGGGCAAGGGTCGGTGACCATCTTCGGAACCGTGACGGACTCCAGCGGGGCGGTTGTGCCCGGGGTGTCCGTAACCGTCACGAACACCGCCACTGGGGTGGGGCGCTCGACCACCTCGGACGCCACGGGCAACTACATTATTTCGCAGCTACCCATCGGCATTTACGCGCTGAAGACGGAAGCGGCGGGCTTCAAGGCTTTCGTCCAGGAGAACATTCGCGTCCAGGTGGACGAGAACCGCCAGATCAACATCGTCATGCAGGTCGGGGCTCTCACCGAGAGCATCAACGTAGCGGCCGAGATCACGCAGGTTGAAACCCGCTCGGGCTCGCTGCGCGAGGTGGTGGACAGCGACCGGATCATCGAACTGCCCCTGAACGGGCGCAATCCATTGCAATTGCAGTACCTGGTGGCGGGTTCGGGCGGCCGCGCCGGCCAGGACCAGGCCCAGAACGAATCCGTGTCCATCAATGGATCGCGCACCAACTCGAACAACTACATGCTGGACGGCGGCGACAACCACGATCCCTACTTCAACACGCCCGCCATTTTCCCTTCCCCGGACGCGCTCCAGGAATTCAGCATCCAGACCAACGCTTACGGCGCTGATCGCGGCCGCAATGCCGGGGCGTTCATGAACGCGGTCACGAAATCCGGCACCAACGTCTTTCACGGCACGCTGTTCGAATTCGTCCGCAACGAGAAACTGAACGCCCGGAACTTTTTCGCCAATGCGGTGCCGCCCTTCAAGCGTAACCAGTTCGGCGGGACCACGGGCGGGCCGGTGAAGAAGGACCGAACGTTCTTCTTCCTCTCCTACCAGCGGACTACGCAGCGCAGCGCACCCGGTTCGGTGACGGCCACCGTGCTGACGCCGGAGCAACGCAAGGGCAACTTTTCCGCTCCCGGCAAGACGTTGAAGGACCCTCTGGGCGGCAACTTCCCCAACGCAGTGATACCTGCTTCCCGGCTCCACCCGGCGCCGCAGAAGTTCCTGGAGGCTTTCGTCCCGCTGCCCAACCGCCCGGGCGCCCTGCTCAGCCTGGCCAGCCAGGAGAAGATCGACGACGATCAATTGCTGGTCAAGGGGGACCACCGCGTCAGCAACGCCAACCAGCTCTCCGGACGGCTGCTGTACAACTTTAACAACCGGAACGAGGTGACGGGGAACCTGCCGGGCTTCTTTGCGGCCATCGAGTACACCAACTGGAGCCTGGCCGTGACGGACACGCACATCTTCAGCCCCACCGTGCTGAACAGCTTCAACTTCTCCTATAACGACATCGACCGGCAGCAGCTTTCCATCGTGCCCGGCAACAAGACCTGGAACGATTTCGGGGCCAGGTTCACGCGGACTTTCAGCGCGGAGGCGCCAGCGGCCATGCACACCACGCTGGACGCCTACTTCAACGCCTTCTCACGCTTCCCGCTCAACCACTTCCGCAAGAACCTCCAGTTTTCCGAGATGCTGAGCGTCACGCGCGGCGCGCACTTCCTGAAGGTGGGCGGCGACGTGCGCCGCTCCATCCTGGATTTGCAGGAGTACTTCCGCGGCGATCCGTACATGCGCTTCCGCAACACGTTCACCGGCGATGCCGCGGCCGATTTCCTGCTGGGCCGGCCCACGCAAGTCGAGCAGATCGCCGAAGACAGCAACCAGCCCCGGACCACGGAGCTGGCCTTATTCTTCCAGGACGATTGGAAAGCGTCCGCGCGGCTTACCTTGAACTTGGGCCTGCGCTGGGATCCGTATTTCCCCTTCACCGACATCACGGACAAGTTCTCGCAGGTGCGTCTCGGCTACCGGACCACCCTCTTCCCCACCGCCCCCAAGGACATAATCTTCGCGGGCGATCCGGGCGCTCCGCGTTCCCTCGTGGAAAAGAAGCTGTGGAACCTGGGGCCGCGCTTCGGCTTCGCCATCGATC
>Ga0315312_1001637_pt1 | contig 16905 bp, 9 predicted proteins | sample TDP7_MG_FD_203629 | JGI IMG/M metagenome (GOLD analysis project Ga0315312, IMG submission 203629) | Freshwater sediment microbial communities from Lake Towuti, South Sulawesi, Indonesia - TDP7 | ecosystem: Environmental > Aquatic > Freshwater > Lake > Sediment | place: Indonesia: South Sulawesi... | reverse complement strand
GGATTGCCCCGAACATACAGCGTCAATGCCTTAACGTTGTTTCTGGTCCAATCCTGCGGCGTGGTCCACTCTCGGAACGTCTCTGAGTATCGGGCTTTGCCGCCGGTTCCGCTATTGTCGTAACCTAACGGCATTGACTGGGTGCCACCATGAACGATGGTTTTCTCCGCATACGGAGGCGTGCTGTTGCCCACAGCAGAGCCAGTGCCGTTGCCGGGATAGCCGGGCGCCGGCACGCTGTATCCCAATCCATCCTTCCAGGTCTGGAAGATTCTATTACCGACATCATCAGTGTAGCTCTCAAAATCGTCCACGAGGATGTAATTGGCTGTAGTGAAACTCCAGACCGCGCCCTTCCACGGACTATCAGGCTCAGCAGGATTTACCTCATCGATGCGCCAGTAGTAGGTCTTGCCCCACTGTAGCGGAACTTCGGTAGGAGTATAGCTGGTGGCATCGAGACTCTGCTGACCTCGATAGATGCCTGTCGAGGCAGGTGTGGCGTTGGCTACTGCGGTGGCATCGGTGCCGAAGTATATGTCGTGCTTGGCGGCCTTCTGTCCGGCCATCCAGCGAAGAGTCGGGGTGTCGGTCACATCAGTAGCCTTGTCAACCGGAGTCGGACCATAAGCCCGTATCGGAGCAAACGGAGCTAAACTGACATTACCACCAGAGATGATCTGCCGGACAGCGATGCCTGGACCCTGCCAGGCAACGGCTATATTGTCGCCGCCACCGCCTTCCTTCACCAGAGCCTCGATGTAATATGTCTTGCCTTTGGTCAGGCTCTTGGCAGCCGATTTCTGACTGGGCCCGCCAGAGCCTCCACCAGTATTATCGAAGTCGCGTGAAGGCACCCAGCCAGGCACGTTGGCAATCAACTGCTTATTGGCCGGGTTAGCATCGGTGCTCAGCCACAACTCACCCTGGTCGTCAGTGGCAATCCAGAAGGTGTAGTCGCCCGTCTCCGGCGGTATCAGCCAGCCGTAAAGGCGACTTCCATAGTTGTCCATCCAGTCTACAGGCCCTTCAAAGGTCTGTACAATCTCCCAACCGGTCGGGTTGTACGGATAGCCTGGGTCGCTGGTCAAGCTGACCAAGGCGGTGCCGCCGATATCGGTCCACCACTGTCGCATGACTCCTGAACCGCCGGGGGTGGTGGTAAAGCTCCAGATGTCACCTTTAAGCCAGGTGGTACCATCGGCAGATTCGTCCACTCGCCAGTAGTAGGTGGTCTCAGGATAAAGTAGCCCAGCGTTGTAGGTTTTCTCTGTTAGGATGCCCTTATCCGTAGCTGCAGTGCCGCTATCCACATCGCTGAAACTGTCGCCGAAGTACAGATGGTGTTTAGTGGCGTTCATACCTGCGCTCCAGCTAAGCTGTACAGCAGGCAGCACCATTGTAGCGCCGTTAGCAGGGCTTGGGTTCCAGGCGGTCAACGGTTGAGCCATGAAGCTCCAGACAGAGCCTTTGTGTATGGTGACACCATCGGCTTCTACCTCATCGATACGCCAGTAATAAGTGGTTCCGGGCGTAATACCAGGCATGTGCCAATAGGCGGTGAACGGCTGTCGGCCTCTGAATTCAGCCTGACCAGGCGTCGGATTAGTGCCGAAGTATACATCGTGAAACGCCGCGGTGTCTCCTGCCGTCCACTGAAGCAGCGGTGTGGTCACACCGGTGGCGCCATCGGCTGGGTTAGGCTTTCGCGCCTCCAGACGCGGGCCCAATTCAGGTGGGACATAGTCGCCCTCGTAAAATCTTACGCAATCGACCCAGAAATCGCCCGGTGCATAAGCTATGTGGAAGGTGACCTGCGCCGGAGTAACGTCCGCAGCCAAAACAGGAGTTGTTACGCTATATTCTACCCATTCTTCGGTTATAGTGTATGGCCGCTCACCGTATCCCGTCCATGGGTCTTGTCCAAGTTCCGGCTTGAAATTGACCGTCACTGTGCCTTTCTTACTCTTGAAAAAGGCCGATAAGGTGTATTTCTTGCCTGCTTTAAAGGTAAGGCCTGGGTGCACTATACCAACATCCCAGAAATTTGCACCCGCTGCAGGGACCACAACATGCAGGCAATAGTTTCCCTCGATCGGTCCTTCCGAGACTGTGGCTCCGGTCAATTGTGAAACCACTTCTATGGAACCGCTGCCGTACAGGTTCCACGTTAACGGTGCCCATGTGTTCAACTGTGATGCAGGACCGTCCTCGAAGCCACCATTAGCCAGTAGGTTTACTTGTGCGTGGCTTGAACCGATTCCCATGAATCCTATCAATAAAGCTGTTGTCAACCAAACTACTCGATTTCTCATGATATTTCCTCCTTACTTTCAATCGCTAAAATCTTAAAGTTAAAGTTTTAATCTTAGAGCTTCCGCATAATCTGCCTCCTTCAAAAAGAGTTGAGAATTGATAATTGAAACTGTACAAATTCGACTTTACCCTCACATCCTTCCTTCATTATCAACAAGCCTAGTGCTCTGTCGCAGGATATTTGAGGAGTTGTCATTGCGAGGCCTGCCTTGCAGGCCGTGGCAATCTCATTACTAAACAGCAGAGATTGCTTCGCTTCGCTCGCAATGACACCCATCATTTGATCAGCGACAAAGCACTAGACCACATGCCCTAATGATATTATTTATACCAGATTATAGGCCTTGATTTCAAGAAAAATTTACCGGACTTTGCACCCTGCCGTAAGAATTTGCAGGTCAGAGGGCTGTTAATTATGCTTTAGAAAACAGCGCATCCATTCTCCGTAGCAGTCCGCCGGAAGGCGGGCTACTGCGAAGGACGAATAGAAGTTGGGGGAATTGTCAGCACAGTGGCACGGCCATCCTGGCCGTGTTTTTCACGGGCTGGAAGCCCGTGCCACTCTTTAGTTTTCAGCTATATGAGCACAAGACAGATCAAAAACCAGATGAAACAGCTAAAAGAGCAGCTCCACGCTTCTAACCGCTCGCATGACATCCGCCTGCTCAAGCTGGCTTTTGTGATGGTCATCCTGGCGATAATCGCAGCTTTCATGTTCGGCCGAATTCGGCTCTGGTAAGAGCGCCCCCCCGCACCAATTGTCCGCCAACGCGGGTCGTATCTTCGACCAGAAAAGAAACCTTCTGCGTGACCTCAATTGGTGCGGGGAAAAAAGAATCAGGGTCCACGCCGCCCTGCATGGACCCCGAATTAGGACAAACCCCGTGATAAAACCCTGCCACAAGTGGCAGGGCTAACCGCTTAACCCCGCCATCACTATGGCGGGGTTTGCGGCCAGAGCAGTTCATCTAACCAGCTATCTGCCAGTATTGCATAGTCCTTCAAGTTAACCGTCTTGGAACCTTGCGGCTCCGCATCGTACATATTAGCAGGCATTGTCAAGGGGTGATACTCGCTTACGCTGCCCAGGCTGCCATCGGTAATGCTGGCGACCTCGGACGCTGACAAAGCCTTGTCGTAGATGCGGACATCGTCAATGGAACCTACAAAAACGCGGTCATTGTTTGTGCCCCGGCGACCTATGTTCACGTCTACGGTAGCGACGATATTGAACGTGTCGGGGTCGGTCGTTGTCTGGCTGTCATCTTTGCCGTCAACATAGAGTTTCACGTTTGGATACGAGATTGGAGCGTTCTGTGAGACCGTCACGGCGACATGGTGCCATTGCCCGTCCGCCACGGTCGTGCTGCCCTGCAGATTTCCGTTTCCGTGCTCCACGCGCAGCCTACCCTGGTAGAGACGGAAGTCTACTCTTTGACCGGCTGTCTGCGTGCCCCAGCATACTATGGTAGCATCGCCGGTAGTAGTGCTTTTGATCCATGCAGCAATACTGAAGGCGTCTCCGCCGAGGATGCCCTTGTAGCCTGTTATCTGGACGAAGCTGCTGCCATCGAGGCTGATTGCCTGGCCAAACTTACCAGCCGCATAGGTTGCGGTGCCGGTCACAGTGCCGTTGCGGCCATTGCCGGAACTGTCGCTGGCGTTGCCATCGAACTTGTACCAGGCCATTAGTGGAGGCGAGCTGTAGTCGGTCTTGAGCCAGTCGTCGGCCATCATCTGCAGGTCTACATAGTCAACCACGCAGTCATTGTTAAAGCTGGCCGCAGGTTTTAGGACCGAAGGAATGCATCTGGGCCGATACAGCAAAATATCGTCAACGTACAATGTGCCCGTGCCGCCGGCCTGCGGATTGTTCCGGTTGCCAACGCCAATAAACATCTTCTTGATGCTCTTGAGGTTTAGGCCGGCATTGCTGAACTCTTTCATGTCAATATTCCACTCCTGCCAGGTGTCCAGCAGCACAGCGTTGGGATCCAGGTGATTTACTACCTTGGCCTTGCCCGCATTATCTTCCACAGCCACGTACAACTGATCCGCAACATTGCTTGTTATGCCGATGTCCTGTGCCTGCCACTGGCCTGACACGCCACCAGTGGTAACTACCTCGGAGAATACTGCTGTACAGATTGCAGCGGTGTTATTGCTGGTCAGTGCCAGGCCAATATAAACGTCGTTAGCCATATCCACCATCACCTGCGTATCCAGTTCCTGCCAGTTGGACCCATCGGATGAATGAAAGGCCCTGACTGAGCCGCCGAGATAGCGTTCCAATCTTAGCCAGCGTGGCAGCGTATATGTGCCGCCCGGGTCGAAGCCTGACGTGGCAGCACCTGGCGTGTAGCGGCGGTTGAATCTGACTCCGCCATCCGGTCGGAAGAACACAAATGCGTTTGCGGAAGACGGGTCCAACGTCTCACGAATCATCAGTCCGGCCTTGGCATCGGTAGCCGTATTAGTCACGCTTTCCAGCTTGACCTGAATTGTGCCGACTCCTGAAAGCCGCTTGAAGACATAGTTGAAATGGTCGGCACTGTCATAGATGTTTGCAGAACGGGCGGTCATCGTGTATGTGCCCACCGGGCCTTCGCTGAAGCTGCTGGCAGTTGGCAAGTTGCCTCTGAACCATAACGTTAACGCCTTGACGCCGTGTCGGGTCCAATCTTGCGGCGAAGCCCACTCTCGGTGAGTCTCTGAATAACGGGCTTTGCCAGTGGCGCCTGTATTGTCGTAAGCCAACGGCATTGATTGGTCACCGCCATGCACTATAGTCTGCTCTGCAAAGGGAGGCTGAGCATAGCCTACAGCCGAGCCTGTGCCGTTGCCGGGATAGCCTGGCGCCGGTTCAGAATATCCATATCCATCCTTCCAGGTCTGGAAGATCCTGTTGCCAATTTCGTCTGTGTAAGACTCAAAATCTTCCACAATAAGGAAGTTGCCCACCGTAAAGCTCCAGACCTTGCCTCTGGTGACAGTGGCGTCGGTATTATACTCATCGATCCGCCAGTAGTAGGTCTGGTCGTAATCGACCCCTTCCGGCGGATTATAGGCGTTGGCATCTTGCCGGCCTCGATAGGCGCCCGATGTATCAGATGTTCCAGCGTCGGTCACAGCAAGTTCATCAGTTCCGAAGTACACATCGTGCTTAGCCGCATTCTCTCCCGGCGACCAGCTAAGCGGCAGCACATGCTCAATATCCACGGTTGTCCCGTTAGCCGGGTGTGGGTCCCACGCAGGTCTGGGGTCAGGCCTGAGCATGATATTCCTGATCTGGTCCTGCGTCAGCACCTTATCGTATAGCCGGACATCGTCAAGCGCGCCGGGATACATTCTGGAGTTGTCAATATTGTAGCGCTGAGCCATTTTGACATCAAAGTTGGCGGTAAGATTGAACGTATCCGGGTCGGTTGATGCCCTGGTGTCATCCTGACCATCCAGCCAGAGCGTCACGTCTGGCGGCTGGATCCTGGCGCCCTTTATGACGGTCAGGGCAACGTGGTGCCACTGATTGTCGTTGATATTGGTGTCACCCTGTATATTGCCGTTGCCATGCTCACAACGCAGCCGGTTGCCGCTGACCCGGAATTCTACTCTTTGCCCGCCGCCCGTGCTGCCCCAGTTCAGGATCACACCGTTGCCATGACATCTGATCCAGGCCGTTACAGTGAATGCGTTTCCGCCAAGAACGCCCTTGTAGCCGTCTATGTTCACCCAGTCATCTCGGCCATTGAACTCTATCGCGTCGCCGTCATAGCCGGGCACCCATATTGGCTCGCCACGCAAAGTGCCGTGATGGCCGTAGCCGGAGTAGTCGATGACGGTGCCGGTGCCCTCATTATCCAGCTTCCACCAGCCGACCAGATTCGGATCGTAAATGGGGATGGCTGGCGCGGTTCTGAAACGCCAGACATCGCCTTTGTGCGTAGCCGTGCCATCGAACTGGTCGATGCGCCAGTAATAAGTGGTATCTGCGGCAAGGGCTCCCGGAGTATAGGTTGTGCCTGCCTGCTGACCCTTGGATGTACCGCCGGTCCCAGCGAGCACATCGGTTTGACTGGTGCCGAAGTACACATGGTGAAAAATCGCCGCGAACCCTGGCTTCCAGCTAAGCTTCACATTGGAGGTCACCCATCTGGCACCATCCGCCGGGCTGGGGTTAGTGGCTTTCGCTGGAGCCACCGTAAAGCTCCAGACCTCGCCCGTGTGTGTTTTGTTATTGACCTCGACCTCATCAATTCGCCAATAGTAAGTCGTGCCCGGAACAAGATTGCCTGCATAGTAAAACGTATTACCTTGCCGGCCCTTAGCTGTACCCGCAGTGCCCGCTGCAACCTCGGCTGCACTGGTGCCGAAGTACACATCATGCTGCACCGCGCCGGGTCCAGCCAACCAGCCAAGAGCCGCAAAGTTCTGCTCGATGACGGCGCCGTCACCCGGCGTGGGGTTTTTAGCAATTGCCGGGTCCCACGGTGACAGTTGCGAGCCAGGGATCACCGTCTGAGCGCCGGCAGGTCCGTACGCCACCTGCAAGTGATCGCCGCCGGTGCCTTCCTTGTACACGGCCTCGATGTAGTACTTCTTGCCAGCCTCGAGGCTGATGGGAACCGACCTTTGCCCGAGGTACTTGGTCCACTCGTTCAAGCCTGTATAAGCGAGCACTCTGGCAATCTCCACCTTCTGGGCCGAGCTGCCTTTTGTGCTCAGGTACAGCCGACTCTCGTCATCACTGGCTATCCAGAAGGTGTACTCGCCGGTGGTGGGTGGATAGAAGTAACCGCGAATCCGTGCTCCATAATCATCTGCCAGAGCTGCCAGTTCCGGCGGCTTCGCGCCTGATGCCGGCACCTCGAAGCTGGTCAGCATGGCGCTGCCGGTCGGGTTGTCCGGATAGTTGGCATTGTCCCACAAATCGCGCAGATCACTGCCGGTGATGTTCGTCCACCACTCGATCAGAATGCTGCCGGTCTGGGCGGAAGCATTACTGACCAGACCAAAGGCCACAGCCAAACAAATCAAGTGAATAAATCCTGCTCTCATAAGATTCCTCCTTCAAAAGGTTAAAAAATCCACACTTTAGAAACTCAAATGAACATGAATTTATCCAGCTTCATTTATAACAAATCGCGGACGTGAATTCAAGGAGAAATTCTGGGATTAGATTGCGCAATCCGCTTATTCTTGCTGAAAAACATGGAAGATGTGTAATCCGCCTCTGGCGGGCCGGTCGTTATCGCACCTGCCAAAGCGAGGCTTATCCACTACTGTCGCTGGCCGAGACGTTCTTGTAGCTTGACAGCAGCCCGGTATAGGTGGAAAAACCGCTGGGCAAACCTGCGCAAGTTTTTTCTAAGCTTTCTTGTTGCGGAAAAATTGGATTTCCATTATACTATTATCGTGGCGAAACAGACCGAAAAACGTGCGGCAAATGGGGATTTCGCCGAACAGAAAGCCAGTTTACAGCATCTTAAGAAGGTTAGCACCAGGCTGTTTGACGGGAGGAATACAACTATGGGAAAGCAAAAAGGCTTTACCCGCCAGACGTATGGCGGATTTACCCTGATTGAACTTCTGGTGGTAATTGCGATTATTGCACTTCTGATGTCGATATTGATGCCCACCCTCAACCTGGCAAGGAAACAAGCAAGGTCAGCCGCCTGTCAGGTGAACCTGCACCACTGGGGCGTCATCTGGTCGATGTATTGCGATGATAACAATGGCTATTTTTGTAGTGCTGAGTTCAGAGATGCCGCCGGAGCTGACCTGGACTGGAGGCGTGGAACTTGGGTAGTCACGCTACGGCCTCAATACGACACCAGGTCAGGGATTCTAAAGTGCCCGATGGCCACAAAGCGCCTTCCAAGCGGCGAGGCCCACGGCGGTCCTTTTAATACGTACGTTATGGGCGGAGGCGGATACGGCGACCGGCGGGAAGAAGCCAGCTATGGTGCAAATTCCTGGCTCTACAATCCAGAGCCGGGACAGACGGAAATCCAGAATCGGCCAACCAAGTTCAACTGGCGGACCAAAGATGTCAAAGGTGCAGACCGGATACCCGTCTTTGCCGATACCATGTGGCGGGGCGGCGGACCATACGAAATGGGCGCACGTGGTGACCCGCCGCTATACAACGGTCAGTGGTTAGGGGCCGGCAGGGAGATGATGCACTTTGTTATTGACCGGCATAATGGGTTTACAAATGCGGTTTTTATGAATTGGTCGGTCAGAAAGGTAGGGCTTAAGGAGTTGTGGACGCTAAAGTGGCACCGCGAGTACAACACCTATGGTCCCTGGACCAGAGCCGGCGGCTGCAGACAGACCGACTGGCCCGAATGGATGAGACACTTCAAAGAATATTAAAAATGACGCCCTGCACCCGCAGGGCGGCACAACGTGTTTAGCCCCCAATCCTTCGCCCCGGTTCAGGACGGGTTTATTGGCGGGTTTTCTTTGTCCGCCAGGCCTGACCTGAGCCTGCCGAAGGGACGGATCATTTATAACACGACGAACGAGACACGAGCGACGAGCCGACGAAAAAGTTGTGACTTGCTCTCAGGCACGGATCAGTTAATTATGCAAAGTGCATCTGATACACGCCAATATCCGTTAGGAACGTCTTTCCCATCTCTTTCCTGGGGCCCGCATTTATGCAGACGTATAGTGCTCCAGAACAATCCGAAACGCCTGTCGTTCGGTTTTCCCTCGCCCGCGATACTTTCCGTGGCTCATCCAAGAGTGATACCAGTCGCTGAAAGTGTCTTGTCCTATCCCAAGTCTTCTGACCTCCGGAATCTCATTGAAAACTTTTATTGGATGAATACCGCTTTTGCCCTTGAATATTTTCTGTAAGGTTTCAAAGTCTTTGCTCGGCTCCTCTATAAGAACTTTCGGTTCTTCCTTGAGTTTCTTGTTTTCGATCATTTCCTCAATTGCTACATCCGAGTAGTTGTAGAGAGGTTGCGGAAACTTAATGAACACTGGCCGGCCGTATGTCGCATGCCGAAGCAGTAATTTTCCTTTTTCCAACCCGCTTATTACAAATCGCAAATTCTTTGGCAGCCATCCGTAGGCCTTATCTTCGAGTTCGACCATCTCAGTTCGCCCGAGCAAATGGCTCGATGCGTTACCAATTACCTCTTTGTCGACTCTAGATGCAAACTGTTCTGCACCAAAAAGAATAACTCCTAACCCGCGACCTCGTGCAGCTAAATCAACAATTTGCTGTTTAATACGGGATACGTAAAGAGACCCGCTTGGGGCGAACTTATTAAGCTCGTCAACGAAGACTATCACTCCATGTAATCGGCGCTCTTCCGAAGGTTTAATCTGTTCTTTTTCCATCATGTCAGCTATACGGGAAGTCAGATTGTGAAAGACTAAACGTTTTGCTTTGTCATTTATAGCTTCGATATCGACAACCCAAACTTCTCCTGGTCCAATTTCCTCAACTTTAATGTCGCGTCCTTCAACTTCATCATATGAAAATAATCCGTTTAATATCCCTTCGCAATTACCTTTTACTGCCCTAAAGACTTTCGCCACAGTCGAATGGTGGTGTTCCCCCCATAGCCTCTTATCTGTCAGGCCTGTTGCCATGTAAGCAACCAGTTCTTTGAAGCTGCTAACCTTGCCCTTCCAAGAGTGCTCATCATCAAGCAACTCCTCAATCCTCGCCAACACGCCCATAGCCTTGTCATCCAAATCCTCGCTCTCGAAGAGGTCGCTCAACCGAATAGGCGCATCCTCTTTCAGAACGTCGCAAAGGGCCCAGTAGAAAGGCTTGACTCTGTCTGGCACCAATGAGTTTGGTGTTGAGGTCTCATACGGCTTTGCGGGTGCAAACATCTTCAATTTGTTGAAGCAGAAATTCACGTTATTTTCGTTCGCGAGTTCATGCATTCTTCGCACATCAGCTCGTTCACTCTCCCTTATAAGGTGAAGCAACTCCTCTTGACTGTATTGCGCGCTCTCGCCGCCATTCCCTAACCGAAGAAGGTCATTTCCTTTTACGTTGAACGCCAAAACTGCATATCGTTTCTGTGGAATTCGTGCCGCCGCAGCGCTTACCACGCTGGAGATAAGAAATATAGCAGCAGATGTCTTTGTTGCGAGCCCAGACGCGCCTGAAATATTAAGATGTGCTCCCTCTGGTCCAAGCAGAAATTTCTCGTCTACGAAAGCGGGCGCCCAGTTCTCAGGGTTTGGTCCATTTGTAACTATACCACAAAATATCTTATCCGCTATCCGCTCCATTCCGTAAGCTGAGTGAATTTCTTCGGGTGTCGCAAGGCGAACCATCCCTGAAGACATAGGCCTTGCCCTATATGGTGCTGAACCAATCACTGCGGCGGTAGCCAAATGTATCTCTTGTCTTTCTGTTGGTGGGACCGCTCCGGGTGTTCCAAACTCATGACTAAAGTAGTCGACGAGAATTGACTCTGCGTCTGTGAAAAACTCTATACTTGTTACGAGCCCGAATACCTTCTCTTCCGTCTCGGGATTCTCTGCCGTAACTATATATCCAACCTCTACCTTCTCTGAGGACCCTCTGGCAATCCAGAAACCAAATTCGTCCACCGTACATGGCTTGCGTTCAGTGGCACAAATCCGTCCAAAATATCGCTCCATTCTACGCACCTCCTAACAGGTACCTTGCCGTTATGTGAGGTATGATTCGAGACCTAAGGAAATTCTCACAACATTTTATCGGATATATCAGGTTATGCCACCTTGAATCAGGGTGGCTGGAAGGACTTGCCTCAAAACATACTTTTCTACTTATTTCATCCACGATTGCGGTATCTGTCTCCGTCCATAGTGCAGTCCTTCCGCTGGATGGCAGCGCAGAAACATGTATCTCAAGACGGAGTAATCCCCAAGTAGGATCGCGCCTTCCTGTAGGCCTGATTCTCAAGTACCAAGACAGTAATTTATTCCTTTTCGTTCCCGGCTCGTCGCTGAATTCGTAAACTTCATCTTCCTCCGGATTGCCGTCCGGGCGCAAAAGTGTGAATACGGGGCTTCTGTATCCGTAGGGCAGAGTCAACACTCGTGCCATCTGTGACCTCTCCAGGAAAATGGTCCTAAACGTCTTAATGACACCCAGCGCCGTTTTGGTAATTTCCCCTCGGACGTGTGTGAGTGGTCCATCCCGTACAACAAGTTCATATCTTTTACCCAAAATCACGTTTGAACCAAGCCTCCTTAGAGCCTCGTCATAGACCTTTTGTTCGAGGATATCCCTGTAGCGAGTTGTCCATCGTCTCGCTTGACCTCGAAAATGTATTGGGTCAGCACACCAATCCCACATCTCAGTGTCACTTAACTGGGGATATCTAATTCCATCAAGTTCAATCACTTTGTCCGCTGAAAATTTTTCCACTTCCGACTCTTTCAATCGCGCGATCCGGTATGACGTATCCACAGTCTCAATGTCTCCACGCATTCGCTCCTTTACAAACCCTAAAATGTCCCCGAGAGTATCAGAAACGTTTGTGTTCTTTTTGACGAACTCATTGGGGTACTCGACGAGAAGCTTTATTTCTTCTCTTTCGCGACTCAGAATTCGTCCTTCCCTTTTCAACAGAGCAATAGCGACTTGAGCAAAGTGTATAGGTACTGTTTCGTAAGAACTTCTACGAAACTGTATCTTGCCTATAGGTGTTGTTCGTTGTATGCCATCCATGAAGTACTTGAGAGTCACCTCAATTCCCGTTTGTGCTCCCACGAGAAAATACACGGGATGCTTCCACATTTGGTCTGGATTTACTCGCCGCTTCTCCTCTCTGCACCAAGTTTCGACCACCCCTACACCCCATTTGTCCCCCGGCACGTATTTCTGTGTCTCCAGTCTCGCCATTTCCTCCGAGGTCTCCGTATCAAACGGAATCACGGTAATCTTCTTCCGCAACTCACGTAAAGCACTTGCAAGTGTCTCAACTCTTACCATTGCCATTTCTTTTCTTAAGCCACTCGTGCGCAAATCAAACCTTACCCCCACCTTCGGGCGACGCCTATAGGCCGTGAAACTCACGCGCTGCCCCTTCTTCTTTTGTGCCTGTATGCTTGGAATAACAAGCAGCGCAAGCTACGCACGCACTGCTCCATTAGGCATTGACCAATGTCTAATGGGGCAAACCTTTTGTAGTCCGTCCAAGGTGTTTAAGACCGCGTCGCCTTTGCTGGTCAATTCTACTGGAAATCTGCCGAAAGGCAAGTGAAATTCCTGGCAGAGAACCACCCCCCACAGCCGGTTAGCTACGGTTCGAGCTCCACGAGATACGGCCAGGCAAATTTTGTCTGGAATTCCCTTGAGGGCAAACGCTTTGTCAGGTATAATATATATCTAACAAATAAGCCAAGGGCTTATGAGTAGATGATAAGATGGGTAAAATGAGAAACCACATAAACGCCTTCACGCATTTACACATTCACGCATGTACGCATCAGCGACCCGCGAGCGGGGAACAATCCGTGGCTAATGCTAACAAGACAGGAGACAGGAGACAGAAACTTGCCCTGAGCCCAGTCGAAGGGACGGAAGACAGAATGGGCAAACCAGGCAACCAGGATAACAGGGTGTAGGCGAGCTGGATAACAGGAAATCAGGAACGATCGCCCTGATAACCTGATGCTCTGATAATCACTGCCTGGTAACCCGATAGCCTGATGCCCATTATGATTATGCGAAACAAAGCCAATTTCTATGATGGTCAAATGAATGCAAGCTCAATAATAACAAAGGATTATGAAAATGAATCCGCCTTCAGTGGCCAGGAAAACAAAGCCAAACAAAGCCAATTTACATTTCTACCACGGAGAGCGCTGAGTACGCAGAGAAGAAGAAAATATGTGTATAAGTGTTTGTTCAATAGAGAAATACACTGTCTATCCTATTTCTCCGTGTTCTTTGCGAACTCGGCGGTTAATGAAAAACAAAGCCAATCAAAGCCAATTTCAAAACAGAACACAGAATACGGAAAACAGAAGACAGAAGTTTACCTGCCAGAGGCGGCGGGGCAATGCGCAATACGCATCACGAAATGCGAGGTACTACCGCATCACCCAGCGCAGGCCTTTGTAAGCTACTTTCAGATAAGGCCTTACGGCTGGATCACCCTGCAAATCGTAGGTCAATTCGAGCGTTTTTCGCAGGAAGACTTTGACTGGCTGGCCAGCCTCGTCCTTTTCTATCGGATGGTCGATGACGGCGGTTTCATTGCTCAGACCGGTTATAAATACTTTAACAGCAGTGGCTTGTGTATCGAAGTCCGGCCAAATGATAGCGAGGTCTTTCGCGTGGTCTTTGCCCTGCAGTACTTTGTTGCTGGCTTTTTCCAATGCTTCGAGAAATGGGTATTTGCTTTGATGACGGGTTCTTATTAGCTGAAAAACTGCGGGCGGCACGTTCTTGCCAGCGGGTATGATTTGAAAAGTGTCGGTCATTAGTTCGCATTTGGGGTAGAAATCAACGTCTTGGTCAGTGTTATTAGTGAGCGTTATTACGGTGTACCAGAATCGCTCCGGCATATCTACCCGCTGCAGCAGGATTTGCTCCGGATGTTCAAATGTTATGTCGACCGTCCATTCGCCCGGCCTTGGTACTATAGCCGGCTCAGGCGCAGCGAAACTAACGCAGGTTACTGTCGCCCAGACCGCCAATATTCCAGAAAACAGGCTTTTCATCGTTAGCCCTCGTCTTAGATACTTGTGCTGCTCCCACCTTAGTTGCGGCAGCATTATAATATTATATTCAACCGTAGGCCGAAAGACAAGAACATTTTGCAGGGTATCGCCCGCTGAGAGATGAGCTTCCGCTGACGGGGCCGGTGCTGTAAGAGTAGCTCACCGCGCCTCCCCGACTGTTCCAGCCGCTGAGGTACGCCATCAACTTACACGACAGTACTCTCTTACTCACAGGTCGGTCCACATGGCTCCAGCCAGTACGACGCTAATATTGCCAAATCAACGAAGTCAACACGGCCACTATTGTTCAAGTCCGCACCAGCACACCAGGCACATAAGCCGACGTTAAGGTAGTAGTGGACATTGGATTCGTCGTAATAAACGTGGGTGAAGCCGTCTGTAGTCCGTGCCCAAGTGCCGAGCCTGAACTGGTACGCGCAGGTCTGCCAGGGCAATAGTTGTCCGGGCGGCGCATCAGTGGAGTTAAACTCCGTCTCGAACACGCCTGGCCAGAGCGGACCAGGACTGTCATGTGCGCCGACATATTGGTCCCAAACAACCTGGCCGCTGCTCTTATCCTTGCCATAGAGGGCATACAGATGGTAATCAAGCAGATAGCCGTTGGGATGCCAGGCAGTAATGTTGAACCTCAGGTTCTCGGTGTTGCTGGTCAAATGGATGATGCCGCACTCTGGAATGTTACCGTCGGAGGCCGCATCGTAGTTGGGATTTGTGATGTCATATTTGATACTGATGATATTCGCATCAACATGGCTGTTATCGATAATGAGAGTCAGATGGTCCAAGGTTGTCGAATGCGGATCTTGCTGCTCCAATTTCTCTGTGATGGAATTCCAACGATAGGCTTTGTAGGTAAGCGTGTACTTGCCGTTGTCCCACCTGTTTGTATCCCAGATCATTCTCAAGTCGATGTGCGACCAATAGCCGTCTCGGGTTAGCTGGTATAGATTGTCAACGTTATCAAGTGTCTGCGGCCCAAGACTTATATACTTGTAGGTGACCGTGCCGTTGGGATCAACGAAGTATCTGACCTTGGTGAGGGAATCAGTCAGTGGCGCATAGTCATCGGGTCCTGGCTCAGAGTCGCCGTCCCACTTGCCTGCGAGGATTTGATAGTAATCTACGTCGTCACTTTCTCCGAAAAGGCCGTGAATCCATAGCCATCCGCCAAAAGGTGCGTCTTTGTACGGGTAGATTGCAAACTCGTTGGCTATCGTCGAGTTCACATCAGCTAATCCATGAGATGGATCGGCCAAGTCTTGGACAATCTCAGAAGTTGGGATCTTTCCGATGCTGGTGAAGACGAAGCCACTGCCAGGGAAGCCGCTCATGCCTTCGATAGCCCCTGGTCCGCCGTATGCGCCCATATCGTTTCTGGTTCCATCCGGGTCATTGTACTGTGCCGCCGGATTGCCTTTGTCCCTGCAAGGCGAGCCCTTACCGAGACGATAGTTCACGCCGACAAAAAGCGGGTCAGCGCTTATCTCGCCCGTACCTGGGTCGGGCAAGAATGTTGAGGTAGAATGGTTGTCGTGGTAGTTCCGCCAATGGTTGCCCCATACATCGTTATAGAGTATCGAGCCGTCGCGGCCATATACGTAGTAGAAGATTCCCGCGCTGCTGTTATTCGCGAGGATGTTGTTCATTATGGTGTGTGTCTTGGCAGGTGCGGGCAGGAATGGGTGCAGGTAATAGATGATGTTCAGGAACAACGACCGCCCAGTTTTAGTCATATAGTCAGGTGAGGCGTTGAAACCCCAGAGGATGTGTCCGGACTCCTCGACCAACGGGTAATGGTTTGGGTCGTCCGGTTCACGTCCCAGCAGCACCACCCGCTTGGACAGATGCGGAGCATATTCTCCGATGTGCTCGGTGGTGGTGTAAAGCTGTATTGACTTCTTTATAGGCAGCCTTATGGGCAGCAAATAGATACGGCTTGGAGCCTTGAAGATGGGGTGGTCCGGCTCAGTTATGACGATGCTGTTTTCTTTTCCTAACCAACCATGCCCCCAGTTGATTGACAGCCCCATTTGCTGAAAGCAACATGCTCCGCCAAATCCAAGTCCCAGGACGGGCTTGTCGGACTTTACGATCCTGGTGACTGCTGCGGGCGTGCCCCAATCATAGGACCAGCCGGTATCCGGCCCAACGACAATGACTCCATAATCCGAGAAGTTCCTATCGGCTACTTCCTCCAGAGGAATCAAGTTCACCGAGATTCGGCTTGACATGAGAAATGATGCGTAACTGGCGGCGGTTTTCTTATCCTTAGAATAAATGTAAGCGACGTCAACTTTGGGAGGTGGTTCTGTCCTCTGGCCGAGGATTATACCGTTAGTGTTCTCGACAATAGTGTTATTTATGATTGTCGGGTTGGACAGAGAATTGACTGCGATGCCGCCGAGGTTGTTTTGAATTATATTGTTTCGTATGATGATTGGGCCGCGTTGGCAGTAGATTCCACTGTAGGTCCAGTCAACGCCGCCAGTTCTGCGACCGCCGGTTATCTTAAAGCCGGAAATGATGGCAGGCAGTGTGCCGTTGTATGTAACGACTCGGGCGAAAACGCCTCTGCCATCGATGGTGGTAACATCGGGGCCGCTGCCAAAGAGACTTACAGCGTTTTTCAGAACCACCTGCTCACGGTACACGCCGGGAAATACATAAACAATGTCACCAGCCCCAGCGACAGCCATAGCAGCCGAGATTGTGGCATAATCTGCAGGTCCATCGTCATCCACGGTATAAGTGCGTGCGCCGACTGGAGTCGCCATGAACATAAGCACTGCCGAAAGAAAAATACCGGTCGCTGATCTTTTTGCTGCCATTTATCGTCCTCCTTACATGATATTTGGGTATACGATTGGT
>Ga0315312_1001635_pt1 | contig 16929 bp, 14 predicted proteins | sample TDP7_MG_FD_203629 | JGI IMG/M metagenome (GOLD analysis project Ga0315312, IMG submission 203629) | Freshwater sediment microbial communities from Lake Towuti, South Sulawesi, Indonesia - TDP7 | ecosystem: Environmental > Aquatic > Freshwater > Lake > Sediment | place: Indonesia: South Sulawesi... | reverse complement strand
CAACGCCTCTTGTGTGGAGAGGCGTATGGGTCCCATCGACGGCGACGCCTCCTAGCTTAGTTATCTTCTCTTTAAGCTTAGGGCTCATCTTCTCGTGAGACACTGCTATCACCTCAGCTTTGCCCTTTAATGCTTCTGCGAATTTCGCGCCAGTGTTGCCTGAGGTGCTAGCGACGACGACCGTCTCAATCTGGTTCTCTTCAACCCGCCTAGCAACCGCATCGATCACACCGTCTGTGTTCTCGGGACCGGGCTCCAGAAAGTACGTCGTAACTCTTTCTACCTTAGCCATAGAACCACTAATACTCGATCTTCCGTGCAACCTTTAAAGCTTTACCGTTGTATCGTATGCAGATTTGACTTTCTCCCGTGTGTCTTAGATTTGCCTCAGCTCAAGCAACGGTCAAACGAACCAAGTCCCTCCGGGTCACAAGCCAGTACAGAGCCATCTGATGCAATCACGATCGAACCCATTGCCTACAAAAAGAAAACCTTAATTAGGCTTTGAGTTTGTAACTAGAGAGATTCGGCTTTGAACCATCAATGGCATACCAAGACAGAGGAAGAAACGCTCGGTACGTTGGAAACGAGCCGAAATGGCTTAAGCAGCGAGGAAGCTAAGCGTCGCATTATTCAGTACGGACCCAACAAGCTGATTGAAAGGGGAGGAGTAAGTCCCCTTAGAATTTTCCTAGACCAGTTCAAAGACGTATTCGTCCTAATGTTGATCGCAGCTATTGCGATCTCTCTCCTTATCACTTTCACCAAGGTTGAAGCCGCAACCCTGGAGGACTACGCAGATTCAGCCACAATAGGCGTAATCGTCGCCCTCAACGCCATTGTTGGATTCGTGCAAGAGTACCGGTCAGAAAAGGCCATAGAAGCCATGAAGAAGTTAACCGCGCCAAAGGCTAGGGTCACCCGGGACGGTAAGGAGACCACAATCCCAGCCGATGAAATCGTGCCTGGAGATGTTCTGCTATTGGAGACCGGAGACCGAATTGCAGCCGATGCTCGTTTGTTAGAGGTTGTCGATCTTAGAACCGACGAGGCCGTCTTAACAGGGGAATCTACGCCTGTCGAGAAGAAGACTGGAGCCCTTCCTGAGAACACACCGGTAGGTGACAGAAAAGACATGATTTTTATGGCTACGCATATCATCTACGGCCGCGGAAGGGCAGTTGTAACCTCTACAGGCATGGCGACCGAGTTTGGCAAGATCGCTGAGATGGTTCAAGCCATAGAGGAAGAGGAGACTCCTCTCAAGGCAAAACTAGAGAGATTCGGAAAGAAGCTGGGAACGATTGTTGTGGCTGTCTGTGCTATTATCTTCATCCTAGAGGTATTTGAGCTTGCACGAATCGGGAAACCAATAGATGTAAGGGCACTCGAAGACAGTTTCTTCACAGCCGTCGCTCTCGCAGTTTCCGCTGTTCCAGAAGGCCTTCCAGCTGTTGTCACAGTCACTTTGGCGTTGAGCGCGAGAGAACTCGCCAAGAGGAATGCCATCATAAGGAGGTTGTCGTCAGCCGAAACGCTTGGAGCTGTAACTGTGATCTGCTCTGACAAGACTGGTACACTAACGAAGGGGGAGATGACTGTCCGAAATATATACGTTAACAACAAAGTCATAAAAGTCACAGGAGTCGGGTACGAGGCTGAAGGTGGGTTCTTTCTCGATAAGGTAGTAATCAATCCGAAGGAAGACCAAGAACTTAGCCTCCTGCTTCGAGGAGCAACTCTGTGTAGTAATGCCAGTTACGATGGCAAAAGCATAGTGGGAGACACGACAGAGGGCGCCTTGATCGTTGCAGCGGCAAAAGCCGATCTGCTGAAGGGGGACATAGAGAAGGAGTATCCTCGTATACATGAGATTCCCTTCACATCTGAGAGAAAGATGATGACCACGGTGCACAAGACCACTGACGGAGAATTGCTAGCCTTCGCCAAAGGTGCTCCGGAAGTCCTACTCAACCGATGTACGCATATTCTAAAGGACGGAGAACCCAAGAGACTAAGCGCGAAAGAGAGAAATGCGCTCCTCAAAGTCAACGCGGACATGGCGAACCAAGCCTTAAGAGTGCTTGGCGTAGCCTATAGAGAATTGGATAATGTGGACATTGGGAGCTTTTCCGAGAAGACAATGGATGAAAAGATTGAAAGTGGACTTGTCTTTCTGGGGTTGGCTGGTATGATCGACCCGCCAAGAGAGGAGGCCAAGAAAGCTAACCAACTCTGCCAGAAGGCTGGAATCAAGACAGTCATGATCACGGGTGACCACCAACTTACAGCGATTGCTATAGCCAAAGAGATCGGCATGTTGGAAAAGGGCAGCATAGCCCTTATAGGCAAAGAACTTGACAACATAGGCGAAGAAGAGTTCGAAAAGGTCGTGGGAGATGTCGCGGTCTACGCTCGAGTTTCGCCTGAACACAAGATCCGCATAGTCAAGGCTTTGAAGAAGAAAGGTCAAATTGTCGCCATGACGGGTGACGGTGTGAATGATGCTCCAGCGCTTAAGCAGTCAGACATCGGTGTGGCAATGGGCATCACCGGCACTGATGTCACTAAGGAGGCGGCAGACATGGTGTTGGCTGACGACAACTTTGCGACCATAGTCTGGGCTGTAGAGGGTGGTCGAAAAATATATGATAACATTCAAAAGTTCGCTTTCTTTCTACTTCGAAGCAACTTCGACGAGCTCTTCGTGATCGGAAGCTTCGCCTTACTCGGGCTTGAGCTTCCACTAACAGCCGGTATGATTCTGTGGATAAATTTGATGACGGACGGGGCGCCAGCGTTGGCATTGAGCCAAGACCCCGCTGCAGACGATGTCATGGACCGTCAGCCCAGAGACCCGAACGAAGGGATTCTGCATGGAAGACTCGCCTCCATATTAGTCACTTTTATCACACAGTTTCTGGGAACAGCAGTTCTGTTCTACATCGCGTACTACATCTGGGGAGAACCCCTGGAGGAGGCAAGAACCCTTGCGTTCATGCAGGCCACTATGCAGGAACTCGTGGTTGTTTGGAACTGCCGTTCAGAGAAGAAGAACGCCTTCAGAGTCGGGTTCACAAACAACAAATACCTGCTCTACGCCGTCCTCTTCTCTGCAGTCATAACCTTCATCATACCTTACACAGGAGTCTTGTTCGGCTTCGCGCTGTTTGACACGGCACCTATGACGCTTCAGGACTGGGTAATCGTGATTCCGTTCGCACTTTCGGGTTTCTTAATCTTGCCAGAGGTTTTCTACAACCGAAAGATACTCCGTTGGAGCTAGACTAAGAAAACCTCAGACCATCTCGTCACGACTATGCAACCCGCTTCTTTGGGAGAGAAACAGCCCGTTCATACTCGTAGACCAGCCGGGATGTCACAGTCCAAGCCTCCAGCATTTCTGGGTCTATGCATATGGTTTCGTTCGCTAGGTTTTTAGTTACCTCTGAGAAGTGACCAGCCGGGAAGCCGCCTATAATCGCCGCTAGGTTCTTTTCGTCTTTCAATCTAGATATAGCTTCCTCAAGTGTGGAAGGCTTGCCAGTTCGGCTAAAGGCGATCACGTAACTAGGCTTAACTACATCGACCAGTTCAGGCAGGGTTTTCCGCTCAAGAACCAATAAAGGACTTCCTTCACGTGGAACTCTGCCCGATTCGAAGAGCTGTTCTATAAGCCCAATGAAACGGTTGTAGTTCTTTGGCAATCTTGTCTCAGAAGCCACCGAGACCACATAATCATCAAACGTGTGAACATAGACCCTTAGGAGGCCTTCCTTGTTAAGCGGCGAACCCAGGGCCTCAAGCAGGCTGAAATGAACAATGTCCGGCCTTCCTCTTTTCAGGTTCTCTTTGATTATCTTCATGGCTGTGTGATGGTAAGACCTGTCAAGTATGATGTACTCAGGATGCTTCCCCTTTCTCTCCGAATGACGCTTAATTGCTGGGTTACTTCTTAGTTCAATGGGAACCGTTTCAAGCGCAGACTCAGCCAGTATCAAAGTTAACATCCTTCCACCCTCGGAAATGCGTATAAGCTGACTTATACAAGAACCTGGTAATGCTGTAAAGCTAAAATAGGCTTATGATATAAAAGGCATAAGCGTCGACCGATGACCTGTGGCTTTGACGGTGTTGAGCTTGAAAGCTGTGCTCTTCGATCTCGGAGGCACTCTGATAAAGACAGCGCCAGTTCCTGAGATTTTTAGGAGAATACTCGCCGCCTATGGGATTCAAAAGCCCCTAGAAAAGATCGCCTCGGCTTTTAGAAAAGTTGAAGAAGAGGTGGAGCCTGACTACACATTATCATACACCGAGTTCTGGAGACTCTTCAACCGAAAAATCCTAGAACAGTTGGGAATCTGCAGAAACATTGAAGCATTGGCGGATGCTGTCACCGATGCGTGGTGGGACAACGCTAACCTAGACTCGTATCCTGAAGTGAAGGAGACTTTGATGAAGCTTAAGGAGAAAGGTCTCAAGACAGGCATAGTTACAAATGGTTACCAGAAGGATGCTGATGAGGTTTTGTTGAGAACCGGCTTATATGAACTCTTCGATGTGACGGTCGGTGTCGACAATGTGCGAAAGCCGAAACCCAGCAAGGAGATATTCCTTTACACATTAGAAAAGCTACAGGTCCAACCCCAAGATGCAGTCTTCATAGGCGACAACCCAGACACTGACTATGAAGGAGCAAGAAACGCGGGGTTGAAGCCCTTGCTGATTGACAGAGAAAAAGGGAAACCCCTACAATACACCAGAATACATGATTTGGGCGAAGTGCTAGAGTATCTTTAGAGGCTAAGGGTGTTACTAATGAAAAATCTAGGACGCTTCTTTGCCTAAAAGTTCCTTCTTTTCGTCTTCTTTCAGCTCTATATAGCCCTTCTCTTGCGTGATTGTTGCGATGTCGAAGGCATCACCAGTGTATACGTCTCTCTTCATGGCTGAACGGATTGCCTTACCTGCCAGAGCTAACCCGTTCTTCAACGTTATGTTGCTGTCGTATCTACTTTCGAGCACTCCGTATGCGATTGGAGAACCGGAACCCGTCGCGATCACATCATCCCTTATGGCGCTCCCGAAGGGGTCAAGCGAATACAGGTGGTATCCTTCGGAGTCGTATCCTCCGATGACGATCTGAACTGCGTATGGATAATACCTTTGAGAGAATAGAACCACTGAAGCTAGACTCGCAATTGTTCTAACTGGGACATCCCTTCTCCTCTGGAACTGATAGATCGAAGCATTCGCCCTTAGAATGTCAAGCAGGTTCACGGCTTCGGCTGGAACCCCGGCTATTGTCATGCCTATGTTCCTAGTCACCTCGTAGACCTTCTTAACCTTCTTATGCGCAACGAAGCCGGGTAGCATAGTGGCCCTCGTGTCTGTGGCTAATATGACGCCATCAACACACTTGAGCGCCAGGGTGGTTGTCCCCTTCAACTTCCATTCATCAACGTTTCTAGGGTACATCAGAGCAACCTCAGAAAGCAAGAAAACAAGATTAGAATATAAACTTTTATACGCTACTGGCTTTGGACACTGAAAGGGAAAAACTCTTATAAAATGGAGACCCACAGAATAATCTGTCGGGCCGGTGGCTCAGCATGGTTAGAGCGCTCGGCTGATAAAGAAGCTGAGGAGAGTCCAATGATCGACCTGCAGAACCTGATGCCAACAATGACTTCAAGAGGAGACCAAATAGTTCAAGAACTCGAGGGTGATTGCATCACTCTTCATTATAGCCGCCTGAGGGGTAAGCCAAGACCGCTCAAGATAAGAAGATGGGTAGATAAGGATCTGTTCCTGATTGGAGTCACAATATGGGCGTGCGAAGGAACAAGAAGGCGGCCTTATGAGTTGGAGGTCTCGAACTCATCAGACGTGATTGCCAAGCTCTTCGTCCAGCTGCTGGAAGAGCTGGGATTAGCTGAAAACATAAAACTCAGATTGCATGCTCCCTCTATTCATTACGAGAGGCTACAGGAGCACTGGAAAAAGACCCTTAGGATGGGTAACTTCACAAAGCCCATCATAACTCAAGGCCATGTTAGAAATGTCGAGAACGGAATCATACATATCAAAGTCTACAGTGCCTTGGCACGAGAGTTGTTCAGATACTGGGCTGAAAGGCTTCCTCAGCTTCTTTAGACACCGATAGGTCGAGAGTTCAAATCTCTCCCGGCCCACTTTTTAGGTCCTCAGTTCGCGCATTATTTATGTAGTGCCTCTTCCACATTTCGAATGAAAGCCTTTCGGTCGGTCCAGAAATCGAAGGGATTTTTCGGGACTTTTGAGTTAACTAATATGCCGGCAGCTATCAGCATCCAGCCGCCACCACGTTTCTTGTATTCTTCGGGCTTCTTCCAGCTGTTGAAAATCTCAACAGGGTATTTGCCTTGAAAGATTTCTTTGGTTGTCGCAGCGTAGAAATATCCCCATTCGCAATCTGGATTATATGTAGCAATAATTTTACCGCGGTCTTCAGGTAGAGGGCGAATCTCGGGGATTACTTGTGGCACATATTTGCCGTTGATCTCGAGAAACATTTCTTGGTTACCTTGTTTGAAACCACTTTTTTCATAGAAGTCGCTAAGAGGCAGGTCTCCTTCGTGGGGGAAAGGTCGGGTCACAACGAATCGGCAGGATCTTCCCCCTAGGCAGTCTAATCCCGTATGACACTTGTCTATAAGGTTCTTTAGTAAAGAAGATCCAACTCCCTTGCCGCGGGCTTCGGGCGAGGAAATGTATATACATTTATTGTATATCACGTCCTTTCTTGGATTGTGGAGGTAGGGCATCATCTCCTCAGGGTAAAACAGGATTTCGGCTACAGGCTTTTCGTTTTGATAAGCTATTTTCATAATAGATCCATGTTGTTTTAATGTTTTTAGCAGCCACTGCCTTTTGATCTCCCTACCCTTTTTCAATATGGGATCATCCACAGAAGCGAATAGTCTGCTTCCTGAACAGATATCAAGAACTTCTTCAAGATTCTCCTCAGAAATATCTTCTATTCTCAAAAATTTTCACCTCCCTCTAAAATTGTTGTTCCTTCTCATCGACTCCTCTCTCCAACATTTATTAGCACGTGTTTTATGCTTTTAAGATTAGTCCTTCCTCAATAGGTATGAGATAGCAAGAGCTGAGAGACTGAATCGGTCAACCTGCAAAGTAATCCGGAGTCAAAATTTGGCATCGTAAGGTCGATCGATAGTAGCTAATGTTGGAAGATTCTACCCAAAAAAGAAGAGAGGATCCTATAGAGAGATGTATACCTAAGCTTTGCTGAAGGCCTACATTTCCTCGAAATCATTATTATGCGTTCGGTTGTATTCGCAATGTGCACTCAACAAACCAGACTTCATCTGCAGGAAATGGAGATGTTACGCCAATAACACGTGCATTACATCCAACCAAATACTGTCCGTCCGCAGCTGTTACCATACCGCCAGACCTAAACTTGTAGGTCTTAAAGCTCCAAACGCCTTCTTGAAAGAGCCAAATTTTTTCTCCATTGGCCTTTGTGATTTCCCATACTTCCTTGTAGTGTTCCGTGGCACCTGGAAAACTAGCCCCTTGCGGGTGGATTATCAATTCTCCTTCGATGTCTCCAGTAACATATCCTTCCCATTGCCAAGCATCAAAGTTGAGCTCAGCATACACTTCACATGTAAGAGGCTTGTTGGGCTGTGCCATAACTGTTGGAACTGACACTAGTGTCAAGACCATAACAGTCAAGGTCAGAAATAGTACTGTCATCATCGTTTTGATTGCCTTTTTTTTCATTCCCTCACTCTCCTTCTACTATTTTTCTAGGACTCTTTCACCCATTCATTTATGGATAGGCGGTTTCCTGCCTCCAAACGATTCACGTTTGGCTTACCGAGTCTAGGCTAGACTTCGATGCCGATTTGAGTGTTTTTCGTAGTTGGTCCTCGGTGAGTCCAACTCTGAGTATGCCGTTTGTTCCTGTGAGCTCCAGGACCTCCTCCGTAAGGGATAGTTCTAGGAGCTCTCCGAGGTTTCCCTCGAATAATACGCGGTCATGGGCTTCGTCAGAGATGGAGATGTTCTTCACATATTTCTTGGATCTTATCTCAACGGAGAATGTGTGCTCCAAGTTTTTCGCTCCCAGATTCGCATTAGCCTAATATTGAAGCCAAAAAACACCAAATGTTATATCAAAACGACGGAAGATTAATACACTGAAAGTTACATTGATACATCCAGGGGAGGATTGGTCTTCCATGTCCCTATCGGAAGAATTCCATGATCTTCTCTTTGAAGTCTCAAACGAGTACAGACATGGGATCCTCCTTCTACTCCAGAAAAAAGCTCTGAGGCTTACGGACCTTGCAAAAGAGATGGATCTTAATAACCCCGAGATTAGGCGACATATATCTAGGCTTAGAGACGTAGGTCTTATACAAAGAGACATCGAAGGCTTCTATCATCTGACGCCTTTTGGGGAGCTAGTCCTTAGGCAGCTAAGGGAATTAGAGTTCACCTCTCGACACAGGGAATATTTCAAATCCCACTCATTGGCTAATCTGCCGTCGAACTTTATCAGTCGAATAAGCGACCTTAGCGGGAGCATGTTTACAGCTGAAATTATGGACTTCCTTTACAACATCGAGACTGTCATCAAAGAGGCAGAAGAATACGTCTGGTTTAATGTTGATCAGTATCCAGTAACTACACTGTCATATATTGTTAAGGCTCTAGAGAGAGGAGTGGAGTTCAGAACTATAGAGCACGAAGAAAGGATTACAGGCCCTCATTTGATTTCTCAAGCTCCAGACGAAGCAGAGACCCTGACTCGGCTGAGAACCACCCCTTTAATAGAGCAGAGAACATCAGCCAAAGTCGACGTTATCCTGTACCTATCAGAGAAAAGGTGCGTACTTGCCTTTCCAGATATTGATGGGAAGTTCGACTATCAAGGCTTCACCGCGACAGACGAACGAGCCCTAAAATGGTGCAGAGACCTTTTTCTAGACTGCTGGGAGGTCGCTGAACCAAAAGTCTACATCTCCCCAACAGAATATTTACGACCCAAGAGGATAAAGCTACCAAGTGAGGAAACGCGTAGGAGTATTGTCGTAGAGGGACATAACGAATCTAGGGTGGATGCCCAGGCAGTCCAGGACGCCGTAGACTACTATGATGAGGTGATACTTCGGGGAGCATTCAACTTCGGATCTTCAATGATTCAGATATCCAAGAGCGTTGTAATCAGAGGAGAGGGACGAGAAAACGATATCCCTACTACGACTATTTATAAACAAGGCTGGAGGTTTCCCTTCACCGAATTTGATTCTATTTTCAAGGTAAATGGTGAAGGTGCCGATGTCTCAATTGAAAATATTCACTTCACGGATTTCAACCACACATGCATATTGGGCATTCAATGCGATAGCTTGAACATCAAAAGCAACAGGATTACCCTCAACACGGGGTATGGTAGAGGTCAATCATTTGGCGCATTCGGTGATGTAGTAATAGGAATCTTGGTTTGGGGTCCTGAACTTGATTATGCCGGACCTGAGATTTTTGGGGGCAGAGTCACAATAGAAGGAAACTACATCGACCTCGCCCGCGGCGGTGCATTTGGCGGATTCTTAACACGAGGTGGTCTTGAAGATGACCCAGAATATCGCCCAAACCTGTTAAATCACGAATATTTTATGGGCTTCGGCATTGCAGTACACCGTTCTTCTAAAACTGTGAGCATTGAGAACAATGTCATTCGAAACGCTAACGCAAGGGGAATAGCAACAACCTGCAACCTCCCATCAGCAGATGTATGGATAAGAAATAACACCATTGCATCAGACGTATATGGGTCGTATCCCTTTTCAAGTCCCGAGGCCGGAGCAGGCATTCTAGCCCAGAGCGCTTGGGGTTTTCCATCGCCAGGATTCAATGTAGACATAGAGGGGAACATCATCAAGCTGGACAAACTCAACCATTGCGGTATTATAGTCCTTGGTCCAGTAACAGACCGAGAAGGGGCGGGAAAGCTCAGCGGCGGCACAATTAGGAAAAACCGTGTACACTTGAAGGACGGATACGAGGGCATTCATGTTAGAAAATGCGACAATTTCGAGGTGGCTGACAACATGATCTCGGGCGAGGCATACTATGGGATACGAATATCAGGCCGCAGTAGGTCTAAGGAATTCGACCTGAGAGCCCTCAACAATATGGTAGAGGACAACGATATGAGAGACTTTCGAATAAAAGACCCCGACGAATACAGCAACAACCATGCGGACGGAAGAATGTTCGCAGAATCCCCAGGAGGATCTGCCACAGCCCATGTCTGGCTAAATGTCAACACGAATGGCAACATAGTCAGAGTCAGCGGCAATGAAACGGTTGTCGATCAAGGAGAAGACAATGCTATACAATACGAATAAAAAAAGAAGGTACTTAATCGAATGTGAAAAAGGGGAGTTGCGCAGGATATTTCCAATGTGGGGGAAGTTCAAATTCTCTCAGCGCACCAGACAATTCTTCTTGTGCGGGATAAACCTTAAATGAAGAATCGTAGAGGATGAGAAAGGACTAGGGGCTTCTCTACTCAGAAGATCGGCTGAAATGCCTTCATGGGAAACTCTGATGCGAAGGAGGACTGAAGGAGTAATCGGTTGGATGTCGTCGGTTCGGGGCTTTAAGATCAGATTTACAAGACATGCCCGCGAGAAGTTTGAAATCCTGAAGCAGTACCGCTTTGAGGTAGACGAGAGCAAAGTCATTAAAGCAATCCAGAATCCTACGCGCGTAGACCAAAGGAACGCACAGTACTTCGCGATTAAGGTCATAGATGAAAAAAATGCCCTAAGAGTGGTCTATGAGAAGAGAAAAGACTATCTAGTTGTTATCACCTTCTATCCAGTGAGGCGAGAGCGCTATGGCATATAAAATCAAATATGACGAGGAAGCAGATATCCTCACCGTAATGCTTGCAGAAAAGGGAAAACTGTCATACGCAGAGGAGCTAGGTGATATAATTGTTCACTTCGACGAGAAAGGAAAACTGCTCTTTATGGAGATACTTAAAGCTAGCAACATCATTCCGCTGATGGTTCAGAGCTTAGCCAAAAAAGAAGTCGTGTTAACTTGACCACAAGTCATAGCCAGGAAAGAAGGTGATTTTGCGGAGGAAATCGGGCGAAATCTCTAGAGGCTTGTACGATTCAAATCTCTCCCGGTCCACCACTGATATTTTGATCGGTTTGTAATAGTAGAAATGAAAGGTAACGATTGGCTCTGTAATCGTAACGCTTATTAGTTCGAGTAATAAGTTTTTATTCGGTGAATACGATAAATGATAGAAAGTCGAGTTGGCTCGAAAGGTGAGCTTTTTCCGCCTAAGGAAATGAGGGAGAAACTTGGCCTTCAAGCTCACGTAAAGGTCATCTACAATATTGAAGAAGGCAGGCTTGTGATCGAACCAGTACCAAGCCTAAAGAAGGTCCTAAATGAACCGTCATCAGTCGAAGTAACCAAGGACGAGCTTCACGGGTTCAGAAAGGAACTCTCTAAGAAGGCAGAATCTTGAGACTGCTAGTTGACACCACATACCTGTTACCGGCAATAGGCATCTCAGTCAAGGGAATTCCGTCAGATGGAATGGTCAGGCTGATAGAAGAAGGACACGAAATCTATACAAGTGACGTAAGCATCTTTGAACTCTCAGCGAAGGGCGCCAAGCATGTAGCTGCAGGAACACTCTCTGCTGAAAGAGTAGCTAGAGGAATAAGAGCGATAGTCCACGACGGAACGATTACATTGATTCCAATCCATGAGAGCACCCTTCTTCTCACAGCCTTCAAACTCAGAAACATGCTCAGCGACTTCATAGATTGCCTAATCCTCGCATCTGCCATACATCACAGCGATGTGCTAATCACAGAAGACAATGACATCATAGACTTAACGAAAGATGGAGAATTCATTTTACTTTATAATAGAATCAACCCGAAATTTAAGATCCAAAAGCTGACTGAAAATATCTAGAGGCTACTGACCAAATTATAAGCTCAAACCTCGGTCAGTGAAATATCAAATCTAAATGACAAGCCGTTCCCCCATGGACGTGAACATCCTAGAAATGCCTTTGGGACCATTGACATATCTTGGCAAGAGCGTTCGGCTGATATCTGAAAGGTCGAGAGTTCAGATCTCCCCCGGCCCACTTCGTTTTGGGTTTTGAACAGTGTAATTCTTGCCCTAACTCCGATGTATGATCGCCCGTTAAAAGCATATGTTTCACAAAGTCTTGTGTGTATAATTCCCGTCTACTGCAATCGGTCTGAAACACAGACGACATCATGTGAAATCAGGTGCAGGATTCTAATGAGATTTTCTGCTCGCTTCTGATAGCCTGGGCGCCTTATAAGCATCATTGACACCTTAGTCAACCATGTGATTTTCGTTGGTTTCTGAAAGAATCTGACCTTATGCTCTAGCATATCCTCCTTTGATTGAATGTAAGATATGTCAGAGTTATTGATAGAGTCTAAAGTGACAGCTAAATCGTCTGGTCTTAGGCTGGAAATAAGGCTTACAAGCTCGCTGTTCGAGTTTAATGTGTCAATCAACTCATTGCCCATCTTGAGTTCGAGGATGAGGGACTGAAGCTCAAGCAGTTCTTTATGGGTTTTGAACTCTACTTTTTTTCTGGCAAACCCCCTCCAAAGGATCTCACACTCTAAACCTTTCAGTTTTCGATATTTAGAGCAATGGGCAGTATCCATGTCTGCTTCGCGTACAACAACAGTAGGGCAAATGAACTCTGTTTTAAGCTCAAATCCTATGGACACGGGGATGTATTTAACAAGAAGCTCCTTAACCAGTGCGTCCTTAGGGTGAATCAGTATTCCGCCAACTGTATAGTCCCAGTCCACAATCTTGTCTTCAAGCGCCTTGACAATATCAGGGGTCTCGCGTGACATTTCGCTTCCTCAAAATCCATATGTCGTCAAGTTTCTTGAAGCTTCGCCCTTTTGACATACCTCTCATGCATTGAGGTTGTAAGGCTTCTCCATAGGAGCACCTGCTTCCGGATTTCATCAACAAAGAAGTAGCTCAAGGTCCTCCATGCGGTTTGCTCCCCAGTAAGCTTTCTCAATGAGAGACTTAGATGGTATTTCTCTTTCTTCTTAGTTGCGAAGAATGTAACTATCATATTCACATGGGTCTCTAAGGGCAATAGACTGGCTGTAAGCCTTATCTGCATGTCTTTGTGTGAAGGCTCTTCGAGCTCTCGTACAATGCCAACCCTCGTCTCTCTTCCCCGCCCATCGAAGTATTCGTACACATACTCAAGTATCCCTCGAACATCATCTGATGAGGATGCTATGTATGGTAGGGGTATGTCCCATTCATCACCGCTAGGTTTCGTTGGGATTCTCCATCTGCGCTCCAGCGAAGGAGTGACTAGCTTAGCTACCCTTGCGAAGGGATATGCTACGCTTGCCAGAACTGTGACGACTATGGAACACAAGGCTATGACGATGGAAACAGATGAGTAGTTCAACACGAAATAGGATGGCAAGAGGCCAGCTATGCTGAACAGCATGTTTAACGATAGTCCCACGAAGTATCCAAGAACAGATCCAACTATTGCGTGGATGGCTACTTCCGAGACGAATAAGGTTGCCACGCCCATAGGTGACAACCCAAGCGAGCTGTAGACTGAGATTTCCCGGACACGTTCGCTCACTGAGCCAAGTGTGGCGACCAGGATGTTTGCGAGACCGATTATCAAGACAATAGTTAGACTTCCACCGCCTATGAATAGCGGAACCCCATATGCTGAACATGTGAAGACTTGACCCTTGTCCCCTATGAAGATTCTATGAGAAATCGTTGAAGCTAGATCACTTGCTATCCCGCGAACCTCTTCAAAGCTTAGAGGCTTCACGAACCTCGCAGATACGCTGGAGATATACCCGCCAAGACGCAAGGCAAGGTTGAATGGAACCACTATGGCTAAGTTCGGTTGAAGCGGAGTGGGCTTTACTCCACTTCGCACGGGGCGGCGGGAGATCGCCTCAACCTCAACAGGGTTCATGGGCATCATGATAAAGTTATCTAGATCCTTGATTTGAGCAAAGGCATCCGGGTTGAAAACCCCAACGACGGTGAGGTTGACTCCATCCCAACTTACTTCTTCTCCGGGCTCTATGTTGATCCCTTCAGGTAGCCAGCAGGCATAAAAATCTTCCTCGGAGAACCAACGACCCTTAGCGACACCCATATTGTTTACTAACCAGCTTGATTCCTCAGGGGTGATCCCTAAAAACGCTTTGACGCTGAAGTTTCCAGAAGAGCTATAGAAGTCCGCTCTTGTGCCTCTAGTACCTGCATCTGTTTCAGGATAGTACCACGCCCTCGGATACAAAATGGCGGCATCTCCACAAATAGTCTTTATGTAGTCATACACTGGGTTGTCAAGTACACCGCTCGTCGCTTCTTCAGGCACGGAGTAGCCCATCTTAACCAGTAGTCCGTCATATGAGGCGGATACTGGTAACGCAGTAAGCCTTGCTACCTTCTGGTAAGATATTGAGCATAACGACAGAATAGCAGCGGTGGATGCAACAATGGTGACTAACAGTAGGACCGTGCGAAGTCTACGGCGCTTCATGTTCTCGACACCTATCGAGAAGAAAGACAAGCTCATATCTATTCTACTTCTCCCGAATTCATGGAGACCGAGAAGGTCGATGGCTTTCCGCCTCACCTCTCCAAACGCCTCACTCATGAAGAACATCACAATAACAAGGAACAGGGTTCCCAGACCTATGCCTAATACACAGAGGACTGTGTTGGCCATTAGACTGAAGGAGGGGTTCGAAAAGTAGAAACCAATCATAAGCGAAGCCATTGCTCCTGCAATTGCCGCAACCCTGTGCCACGATCTCCCGGGAAACATAAGTCGCTCAAAAAAGAATGCGAACGGTATGATAAGCGCTGTGAAGATCGTGGTCAAGGAAGCCGCGTCATAGATTAGCCACATTGTTTCTGAATAACATTGGGAAGCCCATGCCCAAGCAGCAAGAACCGTGGAGTATGCTTCACTATATTTGTAGGATTCATAATATGTTTCAGCTTTTGCCAGATATTGTTTGGCTTTTTCAAAGGCTTGCTCCGCACAAAGACTTTTCACGTAGTGCTCTGCCAGTCTATTGTAGCGTTTCACTGAACTGGCATAAAGGTCTCGTGCAATTTGATACCTAGTAAAAATTATCTTAAATGTTCCCTCTTTAACCCCATAACCATAGCCCTCAGGGTAGTCGTCGCTAGCATTGATTAGAAACCCAACTGAATGCAGAGGAAAACCCAGTTCCACATTCAGCATAAACTTTGAACTAGGCTGGACAAACGCGATTCCCACAGTCTCGCTGGGATCAGCATAGAAGCCGAACCAGATAGGCTGTGATAGCGTTCTAAAATCATAAGGGACCAAACGAAACAGTCCGTAGACTAATGAGAGGCCTAGACCTTCAAACCTCGGATCAGGGATGAGAGCGCGTCTCAAAGCCTGCGGGTCAATCACGTTAAAGACTTCGACACTTACACAGCGAAAAACCACAGTTGAAGCATCAAACGGGATACCCGTATGAAGCTTCCAAAAAGAGATGGATTGACCCCCGTTAGGACCATAGTCGGGGGCATATACAATGTTGCCATCCGTTTCATTCACTACCCATGCATCAACATACCAGTAGCCGAAGGGTCCCCCGCCGGGTGCAAGTGAATACTGGGGTGTCCTAGCTGTTGATAAGCAGTATGAAAGGGCTACACCGTGGACTGTATATCTTCCGTGCTCATCGGCAAAGGTAAGTATGTTTGTGAACGGGTAAGTATTGGGAAGGGCAACCCTAACAAGCGCATGCGGTACTGGGCTGTACCACGCTTTAGCCAAATCATACTCCTTCACTTCACCTTCTAGTGTCAGAAAGCCAGCAACATAGTTCCCGTATACCCTCTTTGGCAACACGTCAGCCCAGGTTAGTCCCCATTCCTCCTCGTTTGCGAACCCATCCACTACCCTGGTGACTACCTTGAATTGTGAAACTAGATTGTTGAGGTTGACGAAGGGTAGATCGTCAATGGGGATGCCCCAACGGAATCTGAGGTCTGGTGATGTACGGAGACTGAAAGCTATTGTGCCAGATACAGCCGCTGGTTCAGAGTCGAGGATGAATGATGTCGGCTCTGTGCCCCACCAGTCTGATGGATCACTAGTAAAAGCGTTAATCGTATAGTCAACTATGTCAGAAGGCGTTCGCAGATACCGGTTGCGTATACGGTCACCTGCCCACGTATATCGGTCCAGTATACTTCCTGAACGTGGCCCTCCAGTACCATATAGGTAGAAGTAGCTTGCTTGCATGTAAGCAACAAGGTCTGATCCGGTTGATAGGTCAAGGTTGATTAACATCCAAGGCCTAATTCTTCCCGCCTGCACTTCCTGACCAATCTCATTAGTGAAAAAATATTCTTCAACAAACTCTCTGGCGCCCGCCAATGCTTCCCAGTGTCCGGAAAAAGCTACGAACCAAAGCGTCCTTGACGGAGGATTAGCGGAGTAGTATCGTGCTAGCTCAATTAGAAGACCAGCGCTAATGGCCTCTTCGGCACCATAAGAGATAGCTGGAACAACAGACCATGAGTCGTAATATGCTGAAACGATTATTATATCATCAGGGTAGGTAGTTCCTTTTACTATGCCTATGATGTTTTGGGCAGGAACCTCTTGGTAGATCATCCGCGAAATGACTCTTACTAACGCGTTTCCGTCTTTCGCCAAGTTCCTAAGGTAGAGTCCATCCTCTCGGTTCACAAATAACCGCGGAAAGTGTATTGGCGTATTGAGAAATTTACTGAAGCACTCATCCCGGT
>Ga0315312_1001634_pt1 | contig 16963 bp, 19 predicted proteins | sample TDP7_MG_FD_203629 | JGI IMG/M metagenome (GOLD analysis project Ga0315312, IMG submission 203629) | Freshwater sediment microbial communities from Lake Towuti, South Sulawesi, Indonesia - TDP7 | ecosystem: Environmental > Aquatic > Freshwater > Lake > Sediment | place: Indonesia: South Sulawesi... | reverse complement strand
GCGATAAGTGTTTCGACCCTAGGGAAGTGTATATTGACACTTGTGGTAACTGTCAACTAATCTGCTGGGAACGTCGAGAGGACCGTGAAGAAAATCAACGTCTCCTCGTTAACTCAGGCGTGGTGGTACTTACTCCAGAAGGCAAGCGGGTAGCGATGAACGCCGAGCAATCTGTGGAGGTTGAGACAAACAGAATTGTGCGGGTAGCTGTGCCAAAGAAAGAAGCGGCGACAGTTTCTTTCTGGCTGAATCACGCTCTGGCCGAGGACAATTACAACGCGCCTTGCATAAAGAGTCAATAGGAGGGACCTAATGGGCGAAGTAGTTCATACGTCACGGATTAAAATCGTGAGGGAAAAAGGACCCACCAGAAGAGCCATGATAGAGGGGTTTTCCGAACCCATCTACTACGGAGTCCATGGAGGAATCAAAAAGTTCTATAATGTCGAACCCGAAAAAGAGCATGCGGCGACGCTCGACCACATTGTGGCTGCCACTGCGGGCTGAATGATGGGGACACTGGCCACGTTGCTGGCCAGAAAGGGAATTCCTACACCCGAAACTCTCTACTGGGCTGATGTGGAAGGTGATATCGAAAACGTTAATGGCGTACTCAGAATTACGGCCATACGGGTGAAATACCATTTGAAGGTAGCCGAAGACAAGTTGGTTGATGCGAAGGAGAGTTTCTCGAACTATATCACCAGATGTCCTGCCGCCCAGAGCGTCATTGGATGCATTAAAATCAAAGACGAGTTAATCATCGAGAAATAGTCCCGTGTCCTAGTACTTGAGCAATCTATTATCAAATCACCTCATCTTTATGGGCTATTATACTCAACCCCGCCGCGTTGCTAAACCAAAAGATTTCCTAATAACTGTCAATAGTCAATACTTGACCTCCTGATTCTTCTGAGTTAGAGTTATCTCCGGGAGACGACTTTGACTTTTACAGGTTGAGGAGCTTTGGCTGCCTCGTGCATCCTATAAGTCGGCGTCTCCCTGTCTTTTCTGGATGCCCCAAGTACATTGATGGCTTTGGGGTTACGCCGTCGTCTCTCTCGCCGTATTTCCTCCGGCACCTGGTATTTGCTCAGGATGAGTCTTCTGGCATCGTCCTTACTGATAAGGCTCCCCTCGGTATCTCTGAGTTCGTATGGTCTGTCCTGTTTAAGCACTGTAAAGACCCTGGCTCCAAGGTGGCTCATCACCGCTCCCATAGCCTGTCTGTGATTCTTACCATGATAGACCATCTCACGATGGTAGACGGCGGCAAGCTGAGGATCCCACCGCCGGCCTATATCTCCTGCCTGATAGAGACCCATTCTCATAATGGATGGCCCGGCTTTGGTCATTCTCAATCCCTTGACCTCAACGTCTGATGATTGTCTGGCTCCTGGTACCACCCCTTCCCAATTGGCAAAGGCGGATTGACTGTGAAAGCGTGCTGGGTCACCGACCGCCGATAAAAAGATCGGAGCCGTATGTTCACCCACGCCGGGTATGGAGGTAAGGTTATCCGAGGGGTACAGTTTTCGGTATAGCTCGGCAATGCGGTGTGCCAGTGATTCTGACTCAGCTTCCTCAGACTCCATGAGTCTCAACTCTCGAGCTATCTCGTCCTGAAGGTCTGTAAAGAATTCCTCATTGACCGTTCCGGCTGACCGTGATAGCTCACATACTTCCGCCACACTGTGACAAGCCAGAAAAACCAGGTGGGTCTCTGCTCTGCTCCATTTGCTCCGTGGACAGGCTTTGCTCAGACAAGCATGGAGTGCTTCCTCTCCCTCTCGGACTATGGCATAGGGGTTAAGCCGAGACCTCAGGAAAGCCCTGACCGGGAGAGACCAGGCATCATCGAATGCCCGACGCACACCTGGCAGGTAACCATCGACGATTGCCGAAATCCTGATCTTGCGGCCACTGATGGCCGACTCTATCCGCTTCCGTTGACGTGTGAGCCGTTGTAGGGCATGGATTTCGGCCGAAGGCAAGTAAATCTCAACCAGCTTTTCCGGGTCGATGAAAGGCATCTTGGCCAGGGTAAGGGCATCGAGACGGTCGTTCTTAACCGGTCCCCGCAGATATCGCCGTAAGGCAGCTACTTTCTGCGTCTTGGCTTTCACCAACCGACAGTCCGGATGGCGAGAACGCAGGTAGACAGCCACCATCTTCCATGGCAACCCCGCAGGTTCCAAGACTATGGTGGGATTGGCGCCATCCCGGAAAATACGCTCTTCCAGAAGAGCCAGTCCTTGGGGCGTGGTCTGGAAGCTGAAGCCATCACAGGGTTGCGCTTTATCATCCAGACACCGCGCCCTGTGTCGTCCCTGATGTAAGTCGATGCCTACGCTGTAAATCATCTTTGTTCCCTCCTTAAAAATTCGGGTTCGGTAGCATCTCTGGCCGGACCCTTTGCCCATTCATGCGTTTGATGCGGGGCTAGCCGTACAGGCACCCCAATTTCCTAAATCGGGCCACCTGAGGGCCGGCAGGCAATCAAATTGGCGGGGCAGCTTGAGCTCCCCAACGGATTGTGCACCTCACCAGAACCCGTCAGGCTTTATTGTAACCCAGTCGTGGAGCCTACCTAAAGATAATACATGACGAATTGTTTAATTATATTGGCTGGTTCCTTTGCCACACACATTGTCAGTATGTCTTAACCCTTGATGGAGCTCCCCTTACCCCAGCGCTGGCCTGAGCCGCACACCCAGCACCTTTTCACACCATCCCGCCACGGCTAACAATTTGTCCTCAGCTTTGGGCGGTCCCGCCAGTTGAATTCCCAGCGGCAGACCTTCCTTGTTGAGACCACTTGGTATTCCGATGGTGGGTATTCCCATAACTGTCCAGGGCGCCTGCATTGTGGGCTTTCCCGTCGGTAATCCCCGCGGTGCCGCGCCCGGTGCCCCCGGAGTCAGAATGGCGTCAAACTTCTGAAACAATGGTGCCGTGTCAGTCCGCTGCTGCCACTTGGCTCGTAGCGCCCGGGCATAATCGGTGGCTTTGGTCGCCAGCCCGGTCTCAATCAAACCCCTGATTCCCGGTCCATACTGGTCTTTATGCTCGGCGAATGCCTCCTGATGAACCGCGGCGCCTTCCACAGCCAGAATGGTCATACCGGTGGCATGAGCCACCCTCAGGCTGGGGGGTGGCGCAACTTCTTCAACCCTGGCACCAGCCTGCTTTAAACGCGCAGCGACTTCGTCAGTGTGCCGTTGCGTCTCCGCATCAACTAGCGTGTAAAAGTACTCTCGCATTAGCCCGATTCTTGGCGTCCTTTTGCTTTCCCGTCGGCTCAAACAATCAGGCACCGGCTCATTAAGTGAGCCGAGGTCTCGCGGGTCGTAGCCAGCGATAACCTGAAAAACAATCGCCACATCTACCACAGTGTGGGCAAGAACGCCGACATGGTCTAAGCTCCAGCTCAACGGCACGACGCCATAGGTGCTGACCCTGCCGTACTCCCCTTTGAAGCCAACGATGCCATTATAAGCGGCGGGGCGCAGTACTGAACCCAGCGTCTGACTGCCCAGAGCCGCCAAGCACATCATTGCCGCCACCCCTGCCGCTGAACCACTACTTGAGCCGCCCGGAGTATGCTCAGTATTCCAGGGATTGCGCGTGACTGTCGGGTCCATGTAAGCAAACTCAGTAGTGTGTGTCTTGCCCAGAATAACCGCGCCAGCTTTTTTCAGATGAGTTACGACGGTGGCATCAAAAGAAGGCACAAAACCAGCCCAAAGTTTAGAGCCAGCTTCGTTCGGTAGTCCAGCCACATAGAAAAGGTCTTTGACCCCAATGGGTATGCCATGCAGAAGCCCCCGGCACTTACCCTGCCGTATCTCCTGGTCCAAGCGCCGTGCCGCCTTCAGGGCGCCTTCGCGGTCTAGGAATGCCCACGCTCTGATTTTATCTTCTAGGGCGTCAATTCGCTCCAGACACGAGTTTACCAGTTCAGAACATGACAATTTTCTCTTGGCAATCGCTGCTGAGGCTTCAACAATGGTCATCTCATATGGTTGCTTGGTCGTCATAATGGTTCTCCTTTCCTCAGGGGATCCCTCTAGCTTTCGCCAGCTTTGCCGCGTGACGTGGTGCGGCTATCCAGAGGCTGACACAAGCCAGAATATAAGCTACGATACAGATGGTAAAGGCAATCGTGTAACTCCCGGTAACATCAAAGACATATCCGCCGAGCCACGGACCGAGAATACCCCCAAACCCCATCCCCGCCAGCAGCAAGCCATTGACCATACCGAAATGCCTACCGTGGAAGAGGTCGGCGACTCCAGCGGTGACGCAGGGCGCTTTCAGCCCCAGGGAGAAACCAAAGCCCACCGCATAGAGATATAACGCCCAGGGATTGGAGGCATCTTTCTGCAAAAGCAGGAGAAGGATAGCCAGCGACATGACCGCGGTGACAAAAGTATCCACCCTTTCCCTTCCGAGGCGGTCAGTAAGAAAGCCAAAGCAATTGCCCACGGCAATAAAGACACCAACAAGACCGGCTACTGAGTTAGCAAACAGGCTGCTGTAACCCAGGTCCTGAGCATAAATCACTTGGTGAGTGATGAGCATATAACCGCCAATTCCCATATATAAGGTCTGAGTTAGCACCAATAGCCACAGACGATGGTTACGTAAAATCTGAACCCATTCCAGGTGTCCGTAAGGGCTGGTGAGGGTGATTTCTTCTGTCGCCTGATTTGCGGTTACGGGTGAGTCATTAACAACTACTGACTTTTCAGGTCGGTAGCGGAAAAAGAACAAAATTAGCGGGATGACAATTACCACCAGTGTCCCGGCCATAATAACAAAAGCCCACCGCCACCCCAGTGCCGATATCAGAAAGTTAGCATACAAAGCCATAGAAAAGCTGAGTCCGCCACCAACATAAGCAATGCCAATTGCCATACCTCTCCCTTTGCCAAACCAGTTTGCCACCGCTGTCAGCAGAACAGGCACCCCGGCAAAAGCAATGCCAAGAGGCATCGCAATCCCGTAAACCAAATAGAAGTGCCATAATTGGTTTGCCAGAGAACAGCCGACGGCACTCAGCGCCAGTAAAATGACCCCGAGAACGACCATTGTCTTGGCTCGCCAGCGGGCAGCAATACTGCCAGAAAAAGGTGCCATCAGCCCGTAAAGGATGACATTCAGGGAAAACATGAAAGCGGTGCTACCCCGTGTCCAACCAAACTCAGCCAGAATGGAGGGGAAAAAAGTGCCAAAAGAGTGGCGGATACCATATATGTTCAACATGGAAATAGACACAATGCCGACAATAACCCAACGATAAGAAAGATGGTGCCTGGAGGCTAATTTATCGCTCACCAGCTAACTCTCTGGAAAGGCTACCCAGTATTTCTGCTTCCCTTATCCGCATCATGCGCTTTTCCTCAGCCTTTTCGTGGTCGTAGCCCAGAAGGTGGAGAACACCGTGAATAATCAGAATCGCTAACTCCCTCTTTACCGGGTGCTCTCTCTCCATTGCCTGTCTAACTGTCTGAGGGTAGGAGATAATAACCTCCCCAAGGCGAATGATTCCGTCAGGAGGGGTGGGGAAATCGGGTTTCCCCGCAGCCGGGTTCATATTGAAAGCAAGGACGTCAGTAGGCTTATCTACTCCCCGATAAGTCCGGTTTAGCTCCTGTATCTTTTCCTGAGAGGTAATGACCAAACCAAACTCAACATTTTCGCCAGTGCTTTGCGCCATTAATACCTGCTCAGCGATTTTTCTGAACCACTTCTTATCAGGGCAGCCCGCAAAATTGCCGTCAATTAGAACATTAATTTCCACGTCCGACAAATGATAACACAGTTAGCATCAGCAGAACAAAGAGCACCAACCTCACCTCCTTTAGTCCCTCTCTCCTTGAAAGGAGGGGGGAGCAGCTATGGAGAGGGGCTTCGCCCCTCTCCGGTAATACTCCCCTTTAATAAATGAAGACTTCAATTTGCCCCTTTCTAGAATTAGGAAAGAGTACTATTCAAGAGAATCAAAAGCTCGGGAGCCATTTCTCCAAACACTCAGGTTGAGCAAAAGGGAGGGTTGTGATATATTAATTATGCCAGAAGCAAATACTTTAGGAGGGATCGCATAGTGGTCTAGTGCGGGCGCCTGCTAAGCGCTTGCCCTGGGAAACCGGGGTCGTGGGTTCAAATCCCACTCCCTCCGCCATAATCCCTCTTATTTTGAAGACTAACCCACCAAAAAGGTGGTCATTTTTACCCAAAGTGATGTCTCACTATTATATCTGGACAATTGGCTGCCAGATGAACAAGGCAGAATCGGAGCGAATCAGCAGCTGCCTGGAGCAGACAGGCTACACCGCTTCCGAGACACCTGATGATGCCGATATTATTGTGCTCAATAGCTGCGTCGTGAGGCAGAGCGCCGAAAACCGGATTATTAACAAAATAAAGTCGCTGAAGCACCTGAAACAGAGCTACCCGGAAAAAATCCTGGCAGTTAGTGGCTGTTTTGTGAACTCTGAAACCGACCGTCTCAAAGATATCTTCCCTTATGTCAACTACTTTTTCAAACCGGGAACGCTGCCACCCTGGCTTGAAGTTACCAGTTCTACCTCTGTCTTGCCCACCCATCCTTCTCCCTCTGTCTATGTCCCCGTCATCCAGGGTTGCAATAACTTCTGTGCCTACTGCATTGTCCCCTACCGACGGGGTCGGGAAAGCAGCCGCCCGATATCAGAGATAGTCTGCGAAGTGAGCGAACTGGTGCGGCGCGGCGCTAAAGAAGTCACTCTACTGGGGCAGAATGTTGACTCCTACGGGCATGACCTGCCGGATAAGCCAGACCTTGCCGACTTACTGGCGGAATTGAACCCGATTAATGGGCTGGTACGCATTCGCTTCCTCACCAACCACCCCAAAGATATAAGCCATAGATTAATTGATGCCATTGCCAGTCTGGACAAAGTCTGCGAACACCTCAGTCTCCCGGTGCAGGCGGGCAGTAACGGGATTTTGAAGGCGATGCGGCGGGGCTACACCATAGAGCAATACCGTCAACTTATCGCCAGAATACGAGACAAAATCCCGGAAATCGCTCTCAGCACTGATGTCATTGTCGGTTTTCCTGCCGAGACCGAGGCGCAATTTCAGGAGACGGTTGACTTACTTGCCGAGGTAAGATTTGATACTGTCCACATCGCTGCCTATTCGCCGCGACCTGGCACCATCGCCGCCCGGGAATTCATGGATAATGTCCCGCCTGAAAAGAAGAAAGCCCGCCTCAGCATCGTGGAGCGTCTTCAGGAAAAAGTCGCCACCGAGATAAATGCTAAGTTGCTCGGCACAACGATGGAAGTACTCGTAGATAATAAAGCCAAGGAAAAGTGGCAGGGCCGGACTCGTTCTGATAAACTAGTATTCTTCAGCCATAAAAACGATTACTTTGGCAAGCTGGTGAACGTCAAGATTGAAAAAACCAGCCCGTGGTCGTTACAGGGCAGAGTTGTTAATGGTCAATAGCAAGGAGGGCAAATGTTACGTTTAGGACTGCTCGTCGGGTTACTTATCACTTCACTCGCTTTAGCTAGCAGCTGCGTTCCTCAGCAGGCACCCCCTGAAGGCGCCCAGCAGGGTTTTGACTGGACGCTCATTATTTTCCTGGCTTTGATTTTTGCCGTCTTCTATTTCCTGATGATACGACCCCAGCGTCGGCGGCAGAAAGAACATGAGACGCTGGTTCAAGAACTCCAGAAAGGCGACAAAGTAGTCACTGCCGGTGGGATTTACGGCGAAATTGAAAGCATGGAAGAGAATACCATCATAATGAAGGTAGAATCGGGGGCGACCATTCGCATCGCCAAGAGCAGTATCGTTGGCAGACAGGCGAAGCAATAAGACTGATGCAATATGACTATATCATAGTTGGTAGCGGCATCGCCGGGCTCTATACCGCCCTGCTGGCAAAGGAGCACGGCAGCGTGCTGGTTATTACCAAGGGCAGTATTGAGGACTGTAATACCCGGCACGCCCAGGGAGGCATTGCCGCCCCCATTGGCAAGAACGATACTCCCGAGCTTCACTTCAAAGATACCATTGCGGCGGGGGCAGGTCTGTGTGACGAGAAAGCAGTTCGTATACTAGTCAATGAAGCCCCGGCTCGCATTGCTGACCTGGTCAAATTTGGTGTACCTTTTGATACCGTCAACGGTGAAATTGCCCTCACTCTGGAAGCCGCCCATAGTGTCCCCCGCATCCTCCACGCCGGCGGTGATGCCACTGGTGAGCGCATTGAGGTTACGCTCAGCCGCCGTGTCCGCGCCGCCAAAATTCGCGTCCTGGAAGACACCCTGGCAACCGACATACTGGTGGCAAGGAAAACAGCCAGAGGTGTCAGGGCTTTAGACTGTCGCACCGGTTCAACTGAAGAGTTTAGGTGCCGATTTCTGATTCTGGCAACTGGCGGCGCCGGGCAACTTTACAAGTTCACGACCAATTCGGAGATAGCTACTGGTGATGGTGTTGCCCTTGCCTTCAAAGCTGGCGCTGAGATTATGGACATGGAGTTTTACCAGTTCCACCCCACCGCCCTCCACCTCCCCGGTGTGCCCCCCTTTCTGATTTCTGAGGCGGTAAGGGGTGAGGGAGGTATCCTGCGCAACATAAATGGGTACCGCTTTATGACCGATTACACACCGCAGGGGGACCTGGCACCCCGGGACGTCGTCACCCGGAGCATACTCTATGAAATGAAGAAGACCAGCTCCAATAGTGTTTTCATTGATGTTACCCACCTGCCACCCCAGCTTGTCACCACCCGTTTCCCCCAGATTTATCGCTTCTGCCTAGACCACGGTCTGGATATTACCAGGGAGCTAATCCCGGTAGCGCCCGCTGCCCACTATATGATGGGCGGGGTGCAGACCAATACCTGGGGCGAGACCAATATCGCCGGGCTTTTTGCCGCCGGCGAGGTTGCCTGTACCGGGGTTCACGGCGCTAATCGGCTTGCCTCAAATTCAATGCTGGCCGTAATTGTTTTCAGCAAGAGAATCGTGGAGAAAACGGCAAAGGGCAATAAAGAGGAAGATGCTACAAGGAGGATGGAGAGCCACTTTCGGCTCAGTCAGCGCCAGCCACCAAAACGGGCTTCTAAACCAAGCTTAGCTGCCCTGCAACAGTTACACTGGGACAAAGTGGGTGTCATCCGCCATAAAGAAGGGCTAACTGAAGTAGCGGATACTCTTGCCGCCTGGCAAAAAACCCTGCCCCCACCCACCGACCGCCCTTCTCATGAACTGCATAATCTCATCCTGACCGGTCGGCTGGTAACCGAAGCTGCCCTACTAAGAGAGGAAAGCCGGGGTGCCCACTTCCGCAGCGATTTTCCCCAGACCTCCCCTGAGTGGCAACGGCACATCGTCTTCACCGTTAAATAGAGGCAAAGATGGCGATACCAAGATTAACTCCTGAAGAACAGATTGACAAAATCATTGAGCTGGCGTTAGCTGAAGACCTGGGACAGGGTGACCTTACCAGTGAAATATTAATTCCGCCTGATTTGTTGGCAAAAGCCTCTATGCTTGTCAAAGAAGAGGGCATAATCGCTGGGCTGGAGGTTGCCGCCAAAGTCTTTCAACGTGTTGACCCCTCCCTCAAGATAGAGATTCTGATTAAGGACGGCATGAAAGTCAAACCCGGGGATATTGTCGCTAACGTTTCCGGCACCGTCATCAACATTCTCAAGGCAGAGCGGACAGCACTGAACTTTGTCCAGAGGCTCAGCGGCGTGGCGACAGCAACTTCCAAATATGTGGCTAAAATCCGAGGCTTAAAAGCCCATATTGTTGATACCCGCAAGACCACGCCAGGCATGAGACTTCTGGAAAAATATGCCGTGCGGATCGGGGGAGGCAAAAATCACCGACTCCACCTCGGCGATGGCATCTTGATTAAGGACAACCATCTCGTCGCCCTACGGGCTATCGGCATGAGCCTGAAGGAAATCGTGGCTAAAGCCAAACAGAACGCCCCCAAGGGTATCTGGGTGGAGGTGGAAGCCACCAACGCTCAGGAAGCAATGGATGCCGCCACTGCTGGCGCCGATATGATTATGCTGGACAATATGCCCCCTGAGGAAATGCACCGCGTGGTCGGCTTGCTACCGAGTCATGTCAAGACAGAGGCTTCAGGCGGGGTTACCCTGGATAACGTTCGTGCTGCCGCCATGGCAGGGGTTAATATTATCTCAGTTGGTGCTCTGACCCACTCCCCCAAAGCCCTGAATGTCAGCCTTGAGCTGGAACCACAGACCCTTAAGCTGTTTTAGACCCATCGGGAGCCAGTCCGTGGGCTTGAAGCAGTGGCATATCTCCTAAAATATTTTCGGTTGACCCCTCAGCAATTATCCGCCCCTGGTCAATAATGACCACCCGCTGGCAAACCGCCCTCACCAGTTCCAGGTCGTGGCAGGCAATTATCAGCGTCATTGTTGACCTCTTCAGCAAGCTAATCAAAGCCCACTTACTGCGCGGGTCCAGATTAGCCGTTGGTTCATCAAGCACTAGAATCTCCGGGCTCATTGACAGCACTGTGGCAATGGCAATCCGCTTCTTCTCACCGAGACTGAGATGGTGTGGCGAACGCTTCTCAAACCCCGTCATCCCCACCCACCTCAGTGCCTGAGCCACTGACTGACGTACTTCAGCCTCGGAATAGCCCAGATTAATCGGACCAAAGGCAACATCATCAAAGACGGTGGGCGAAAATAGCTGGTCGTCCGGGTTCTGAAAGACAAGCCCCACCCGCCGCCTCACTTCCTTCAGATTACCATCCATAACGGCACTGCCAAAAACTTTCACTTGACCATTGCTGGGCAAAATGCCGTTCAGGTGAAGCAATAAAGTTGTCTTGCCAGCGCCATTTGGTCCAACTAATGCCACCCTCTCGCCAAGATGAATCGTCAGGCTGACATCGCTCAGTGCCGACTGCCCATCAGGGTAAATGAAAGAGAGATTTTCAATTTTTATGACCTCATTCATCAGCCACCCCAGAAACCGAAGACACCCGCCAAAAACAGTGCCAGACCAAAGCTGATGCCAAAGTAGGCGTCCGCCAGTTTGAAGCCAAGATTTTCCCGCGTCCGACTGTGTCCCTCAAACCCACGAGACAGCATGGCTACATAGACCCGCTCCCCCCGCTCATAACTTCGGATAAATAACGTGCCCACCATGCTACCAATCGTTTTCAACTGCCACCATCGGCTCCCGCCGAAGTTGCGACTGTCCCTTGCCTGCCTCATCCGCATCACCTCATCCACCAGCACAAAAATATAGCGGTACATAAAGGACAGAATCATCACCATTACCCGGGGCAGGCGGAGCCACTCCAGACCCTCCAGAAGGCTGGGGATTTTGGTCGTTGCCATCAGCAGAACCAAACTCAGAATGGAAAGCCAGGCTTTGACCACAACCGTCAGGAACAGTTGAAGTCCATTTTCTTTTAAGAAAGGCACGAAAATGGCAACTAATAGCACAAAGGGCATAATTACCAGTGAGCGTTTTAAGATATGTAGAACCGGTACTCGTGATAGCAGAATCAAGACGCTGACCAGAGCAAAGTAAACCCAAAAAGCCTGCCCGTGGTGGGGTGGGGTCAGTGTCACCGCCAGGATAAAGGCTAAGGTGGCGAGGAACTTCGTCCTCGGGTCAAGGCGGTGAATGACGCTATTGCTGTCGCTGTACTGGTCAATAAAACTGTGCTTCATTGTATCTTCCTTCTTGATTTCAGCACCAAGGCTAAGCCATAAGTAACCCCACACACAACAATAACACCAATCACTCCTGCCAGAATTGTCGCTAATACTTCATTTTCAATCCCCGGGAAAAGATAACCGGCGATGAGCTTGATTGGTGCTTCCTTCGCCAGACTGGCAAACCCCCCATCCTCAGCCACTCTCTTCAGACCATCAGGTGAAGACGATGCCAAAGGCGCAAAGACCACCAGTACTAGACTGACACTAAATGCCACCTGCCACCACATGAGTCTCATCTTTTCACCTAAATCTTCTGCAACTGCAAGAGGTCAGCTCGGGTTGCCAGAACCAGACTGATTGCGGCTGCAGTAATCAGTCCCTCCCCAACCCCAATCAAAACATGAATACCAGCCATCGCCGGCAGAACAACCTTAATCGTTGACACACCCGAAACTGCCAGTTCAATGGCGCAAGCAATTGCGGACAGCACCACCGAACCCCACCCGCCAATAAAACTGCCAATCATAACACCTTTACGCTCGTTACCAAAGAGAGACGCGCTTAAACAATAAAAATAGTACCCGCTGAAACTACCGATGACCGCCATGTTGAGAATATTCGCCCCCAGGGCGAGCAGACCCCCGTCCTGAAAAATCAGGCTCTGGGCTAGAAGCACCGAGCTCATTATTAAGACCGAAGCCCATGGTCCAATCAAAATTGCTGATAGCGCCGCTCCCACCAGATGCCCCGAAGTGGCGCCGGCGATGGGGAAATTGAGCATTTGAGCCGCGAAAATGAATGCCGCCATCACCCCCATCAGCGGCACATGTTTTTCCCCTAGTTTTTTGTTGGCTTGCCTGACCGCGTAGCTTACCCCACCCGCCGAAACCACATAGGTCGTCGCTACCGTAGCAATATTCAGAAAGCCGTCTGGGATGTGCATTTTCCTCCTTGTTGCAGGTTAATGCAATTGCAAATATTCGCACCTTACACTTAAAAAATTTTCTACTTACAATCGTCACAGCGACCAAAAATTGCCAGGTGTTTTAAATCAGCATCAAAACCGTATTCGCGGAGTAGGCGGCTCTTGAGAGAAGCCAGCGCTGATTCGTCAAGGTCAATTATCCGGTTGCAGTTCTGGCAGACGAGGTGATGGTGGCGTCCCTTGTCCATGGGATGATATCTCACCCGTCCCCCACCTAGGTCAGTTTCCGTCACCAAACCCAGGTTTTTCAGCAGCTCCAGAGTCCGGTAAACAGTTGAGATATTCACGTGCGGATATTTAGCTCTGACTTTAGCATAAATTTCCTCGGCACTGATGTGGTTGACACTGTTTTCAATCGCTGACAGGACCATCATGCGCTGGGGTGTCAGGCGGTACCCCAGTTCACTGAGCCGACTCATAATGTCGTCGGTTTTTTGGCTCACAAATAAATTATATCACAAACGGTTGCAATTGCAACTAGTTTCGGTTCCTATCCTTTTCAAATTTTTCCTTGGTATCAAGGACTATGGTTACCGGACCATCGTTATGAATTTCCACCTGCATATATTCTTGGAATTTACCGGTAGCTACTTTCAGACCGGTTGCCCTCGCCTGTTCCACAAAATAATTAAATAATCTCTCCGCTTCCGCTGGCGGCATGGCGCCTTCAAAGCTGGGACGGCGCCCTTTCCTCGTATCGGCAAGCAAAGTAAACTGGCTCACCAGCAAAAGCTCACCACCAGTATCCACGGCAGAGAGGTTAAACTTGCCCGCCTGGTCGGCAAAGATACGCAGATTGACGATTTTTTCGGCCAGATACTGGGCTTCCTTCTCAGTATCGCCATTAGCCACCCCGACAAATACCACCAGCCCCCGCCCGATTCTCCCCACCTCCTCTCCACCAACACAGACGGAAGCCTGACTCACTCGCTGAACGACTGCTCTCATTGCGGTCACCTCAAGATTTTTCCCTTATTTTAAGACAGATTGTGTCTCCATTGTCAAAACCAGGGTGGTTCTAAGCACCCCTAGACTTCTTTACCAAAAGGAGTTAAAATATTTAATGCCATGAATGTCTCCACTTCAATAGGTGGCGGAAGATGAGGCGGTCGGATGTTCAATGATTGAAGCACTGTGCCAAAATCAAGCCAGTGCTTCTTATGTTTTAAGGAGGGGAAAAGATGATGCAGTCCAGCTTGATTGGCAAAATTGAGAAAGCCAGACGCTATGCTCAGGAGACCGACCGGGTTACCTTCTCCGACTTTTCCGTGAAGTTCCGCGGCGAGAATGATACCTACAATACTGGCTATCAAAATGGCAAGTGGCACTGTACCTGCCGTTTCTTCTCAAGCTGGGGGCTTTGCAGTCATACCATGGCATTACAGAAAATTCTGGAAAATATGCTCCCACCCGAGGCGAAGACCGCCCAGACTGAGATAGCCAGATAATCAGCGCAGCCTTGTTCCACTGGCACAGCACGGAATTGTGCCTGACCGGTATATCTACATTTGCGGAGATACCTTGAACTTTATAGACAAACTTAGCCGAGCCACCCAAAAAAATAATAGCCTGCTCTGCATCGGGCTTGACCCCGACCCCGAATTAATGCCCGCAAAAATGAGCGTCTACGAGTTCAATAAAGCCATTATTGACGCTACTGCTGACCTCGTCTGCGCGTATAAACTCAACTTCGCCTTCTATGAAGTCCTCCAGGACGAGGGGATGGCGGCACTAAAACAAACCGTCAAGTACATTCCCGACGACATTCTCGCCATCGGCGATGCCAAGCGCGGTGATATTGCCAATACGGCAAAAGCCTATGCTAGGTCCATCTTTGTCAACTATGACTTTGATGCCACCACGGTGAACCCTTACCTGGGTTTTGATTCAATTGAGCCCTTCATCAAATACCAGGACCGTGGCGTCTTTATCTTATGCCGCACGTCAAACGCCGGTGCCGTTGATTTTCAGTCGCTCCCAACGGAGGTTAATGGTAATTCGCGACCTCTCTATGAAATAGTCGCCCAGAAAGTCAGCCAGTGGAATAAATACGGCAATCTCGGGCTGGTGGTTGGTGCCACTTACCCCAAAGAACTGAAAATAATCCGCCAGAACCACCCTGATATCCCCCTCCTGATACCGGGTGTCGGGGCGCAGGGGGGCGACCTGGCTCTGGTGGTTAAATACGGGGTGGATAGTAAGGGCGAGCGGGCTATCATTAACTCGTCCCGCCAGATTATTTACGCCTCAAGAGGTAAGGACTTCGCTGAGGCAGCACGGCGCGTTGCCACCGAACTCCGCAACCAGATTAACGCCTTGCGCACCAGGTAGTGTTCACTTTTATCCGGTGAAGCCAATGGTAATGGAGATAAAGCTGGGAGACATTGTCCGTCTCAGGAAGAAGCACCCCTGCGGTAGTTACGAATGGCAGGTAGTGCGGCTGGGGGCGGATATCGGGATTAGATGTCTCAAATGTCAGCGCCGCGTCCTTCTGGTAAGGAGCGTTTTTGAACGGCGGGTCAAGGAGTTTATTTCCCGAGGTGGTTGATGGCGCGGCGGATAATGCATATTGACCTTGACGCTTTCTTCGTCTCCGTGGAGCAGGTGCTGAACCCGGCTCTCAAGGGTAAGCCGGTAGTGGTGGGGGGTAAGCCTGACCAGCGAGGAGTGGTCGCCGCTGCTTCCTATGAAGCCCGTACCTATGGAATTCATTCTGGCATGCCCCTGGCGCGTGCGGCGCGACTCTGCCCGAAGGCGATTTTTATTGAGGGGAACTTCGTCCGTTACCGTGACGCCTCGGAGAAGTTTATGGCGATTCTAACAGACTTTTCCCCGTTTATTGAGCCGATGGGTATTGATGAAGTCTACCTGGATGCCACGGGGTTTGAATCGCTTCACGGCTCAGTCCGCGAAATGGCGCTCAAAATAAAAAAGCGGGTCAAAGACGAACTCGGGCTATGTGCTTCAATTGGTATTGCCAGCAGCAAGATAGTCGCTAAGGTCGCCTCAAAGCAGTCCAAGCCCGACGGTCTGATTGAGGTGCCCGTCGGGGAGGAGCGTGCTTTTCTTGCCCCACTGCCGGTTGATAAGTTGCCCGGTATTGGTAAAAGAAGCGAGCAGGTATTAAAACGCTTGGGCGTCAGTACCATCGGCGACCTGGCCGCCTTACCTTTGAGTGTGCTCAAAAGCCATTTCGGCATTTGGGCCGAGACTATCCACAACCACGCGTGCGGCATTGGCAGCGACCAGATTGAGCCACCGGCTGAAGCCAAGTCCACCAGCCGTTCCACCACTTTCCCTCAAGATACGCGAGACATCCAGTTCATTAAGGCGACATTGCGCTATTTGAGCGAGCGGGTGGGCAACGACCTACGTGAGAAAGGCAAGCTGGCGAAATGCATTCATATTACGGTGCGGTATGCCGACTTCACCACTATCACCCGCCAGCGTACCATCGGTCAACCCACTGATGCTGACCAGTCCATCTTTGAGACCGGACTGGACCTGCTGAAGAGAGAACTGACCACAGGCAAGAAGCAGGCAATACGCCTTATCGGCATCGGGGCGTCAACTCTGGTGGCGGGTCGCCAGCTGGATATGCTGGACTCTTCAGCATGGCGGCTGGAGAAGTTAAACACCACCATTGACCGCATCCGCCAGAAGTACGGTTTTACTTCAATTCAGACGGGCAGGACTCTGCTCCTGAAAGACATTTTCCCGGAGAGTGAGCGAGGTTACAGCCTGCACACGCCGAGTCTGTCAAGGTAACTCCCCATGTCCAGCGAAAGGGCGTCCAAGAGGGGCTTCGTCCCTCTTCCATCCTTCGGCTGAAGGATCCCCTTCCCCGTATAAATCCCTCCTTTTCCCCAACCGGGGAAGGGGAATCAAAGGGGATAGGGCACCTTAAAAGAACGACACCCCAGACTTTCCTTAACATAACACTAAGACATAACGTCAAAAACAAATCGTACTCGGTTAGCTTTGATTCGTTTCCCTTCAAAAAATCACTCAGGCTCAAAATTGCCCCAAACCAACGTGTGTTAGTGCGCCCCAGCAAGTTACTAAACGACCTTATCTCTACCACACTTGTAATCTCTTCACTTTACGGCTATAATGTGTGATTATTAGTGGTGAGGAGGAGACAATCCTATGCCAGAATACGCCTATTTCAAAAAACAATATGTTCCGATAGCCCAAGCTAAAGTGAGTATTATGACCCATTCCCTCCACTATGGCACGGCTGTTTT